>OLPO01000024.1_pt1 | contig 165029 bp, 176 predicted proteins | sample 1672831 | NCBI WGS metagenome assembly OLPO01 (sample SAMEA3136728, study PRJEB25190) | human gut metagenome | reverse complement strand
TATTTTTTATTCTTGTAATCATAATTGTACTTATAGCAACAACAGAATTAAGACTATGTGTATCCATAAAGGATATGAGTTTTAAATCCTATTTAAAAATATATGTATTAAAATCAGTATTGATTGCAAAGATAGATTTAACTAAAAAAAGAAAAAAATATATAAAAAATAAAAGAATTCAAAAAAAATTTAAAAATTTATCAAAAAATAAAACAAAGCTTATTAAGGAAATATATTTAATTTTAAAAGATATTAAATTAAATTTGAAAAAGTTAGATTTAAAAATAGATATATCAACAACAGACTGTATTTTAACATCATATACAGTATTCATATTATCAAACATAATAGCATTTTTTATAAAATTTACAAATGTAAAAATTAATTTAAAAAATTTTAAATACATGATTAATCCATTATATGTAAATCAAAAGATTTTAAATATTAAATTAGACTGTATAATAACAACCAATTTGGTGCATATTATTAGTATATTGTATAAAAATCTTAAGAAATGGAGATGTGATGTAAATGGAAATGAAACATCCAATAGATAGTCTTATGGTAACTGCAATGAACAGTATAAAAGAAATGATAGATGTAAATACAATAATTGGAGATCCAATACAAGCACTAAATAATACCGTAATAATACCAATTTCAAAAGTTGGATTTGGATTCGCAGCAGGTGGTTGTGAATTTAATGATGAAACAGTAAATTCATATAACAGAAAAGAAAAGGAAGAAAATATAAATTACAGATTACCATTTGGAGGAGGTAGTGGAGCAGGTGTTAATATAACTCCAGTAGCATTTTTAATAGTCCAAAATGATTCAGTAAAATTATTAGAAGCAACACATTCATCAGTATTAGACAAACTAGTTGAATATGTTCCAGATGCTATAGAAAAAATTAATCAGCTTTTTAATAAGAAATTAGATAATGAAAAAAAAGAGGAATATGAAGAGTATGATGATTATGATGATGATTTAGATTGGGAAGATGAAGATGATTTTATTGATGAAAACTTAGACGATGAAAAATCGGAAAATCAAGATGGTGATAATAATTATTCTAATGAAGAAGAAAATGGCAATAAACAAAACGGGTATGATATAGAAATTGAAAAGGAAGAATATAGTACAAAACAAGGAAAAAATGGTAACAATAAAAAAATAAAAGAAAAAATAATAAAAAAAAGGACAGATAAAAAAACAGATAACCAATCAGAAACAAATAAAGAAAAAAATAATAATAAAATAAATAGCAAAGAAAAAAAATTAGAAAGTAAAATAAAATCAATTATTGTTGATGACGATGAAGATGATGATTAAAAAGGCACTGTACAATTACCAATAGGTTTATTGTACAGTGCTAAATTTCAGGTATCAAGATATTCGTTCAATTCATTTCTAGAAAGATTAGATAATGTTTCAATAAAACCAGTGGTTAAATCTTTCTGTGAAAGAAAATGAATAACTTTTTTATCAAAAGAATCATTTACCATCCTTTTACGAAATTTGTTACGAAAGATCACTAAACACAGCAATCCTTTTTCACGCTGAGGAATCATTATGCCCAATCTTTTGAAAATTTGACTGGAAATTGTAATCTCACGTTGAGCATTGTCAACTTGATATTTTATGCACATTGTTCCTAGGTGTGTTGTTGTTGTTACCTGATACATTTTGTAGGTCAATATGAATTGCCTCCTTTTTTTACTGCGACTCCAAAGTAAATGTGAGTCTATGGCTTTTTGCGAATGTATAAATATTTTATCAAAGTAAACATAAAATGTCAATAAAAATATAAAAAATAATACCACACAAATGTTTACTTTTTACAAAAAATATGTAATAATACATGCTAACAGAAAAATGATAAATATAAAGCAAAAAATATATTGTAGTATTTTAGAAACAGAATTTTTTTATATACATAAATGGTTTATGGGAAAATCCAACTAAAAACCCAAATATTTCACATAAGGAAAAAATAAAATGATAGATTTAGATAATAATGTAAAGTACATAAAAGGAGTTGGCCCTAATAGAGTAGAATCTTTAAATAAATTAGGAATTTTTACATTGAAAGATCTTATAACATATTACCCAAGAGACTATGAAGATAGAAGCAAGCCAAAAAAAATAATAGATGCTATAGACGGAGAAGATATGCTAATTGAGGCAATTGTAGTATCAAGAATAGTAGAGCTAAAAATAAGAAAAAATATGACAATGTACAAATTAACTGTAAGAGATGATACAGGAATATGTAACATAACATGGTTCAATCAACCATATTTAAAAAAGCAATTTATATATGGTGAAAAATACAGTTTCTTTGGAAAAGTACATAAAAAGGCATCAAGAGTAGAAATGAATTCGCCTGTATTTGATTCAAAAAATACAAATAAACATACAGGAAAAATAGTACCAATTTATCCAACAACATTTAGTCTTCCTCAAAATACTTTAAGAAATATAATAGAAAATGCATTATCACAAATAGATAATGAACTAGAAGACAATATGCCAGAATACATATTAAAACAATATAATTTGTTAGATTTAAATACATCAATTCAAAATATTCATAAACCACATACTTTTGAAGACTTTAAACTTGCACGTAGAAGATTAGTATTTGAAGAGCTTTTAATAATGCAACTTGCTTTATTAAATTTAAAAAGTAATTGGAAAAAAGAGCAAAAGGGAATTGAGTATAGTAAAAATATAAGAATGTCTGATGTAATAAATGAATTACCATTTAAATTAACAAAAGCACAATTAAAAGTTTTAGAAGAAATTGATAATGATATGGAAAGTCAAAAATCAATGAATAGATTATTACAAGGAGATGTTGGCTCTGGAAAAACTGTAGTATCAATAATAGCTGCATATAAAGCAGTAAAATCTGGATATCAAGTTGCAATAATGGCTCCAACATCAATTCTTGCCACACAGCATTTAGAAAGCTTTTCAAATATGTTAAAAAAATATGGAATAAGATGCGAATTATTAATAAGTAGTGTAACAAAAAAGAAAAAAGAAGAGATACTAGAAAGATTACAAAATGGAGAAATTGATATTTTAATAGGAACTCATGCAATATTAGAGGAAAATGTAATTTTCAAAAATTTAGGATTAGTAGTTACAGATGAACAACATAGATTTGGAGTAAGACAAAGAAGTAAAATTGTAGCAAAAGGTCAAAATCCAGATGTGTTAGTTATGACAGCAACACCGATACCACGAACATTAGCATTGATTTTATATGGAGATTTAGATATTTCAATAATAGATGAATTACCTCCAAATAGGAAAGAAATAGAAACATATGCTGTAACAAAAGGTATGGAAACACGTGTAAATAATTTTGTAAGAAAACAAGTGCAAGAAGGAAGACAAGCATATATAGTATGTCCATTAGTAGAGGAAAATGAAGAAATAAATGCAAAATCTGTAATGGAACTTTCAGAAAAATACAAAAATGAAATATTTAGTGATTTAAGAGTAGAATATATGCATGGAAAAATGAAACCAAAAGAAAAAGATGAAATAATGGAACAATTTAAAAATGGAGAGATTGACATTTTAATATCAACAACAGTAATTGAAGTTGGTGTTAATGTTCCAAATGCAAGTATAATGGTTGTAGAAAATGCAGAAAGATTTGGACTTGCGCAATTACATCAATTAAGAGGAAGAGTAGGAAGAGGAGAATATCAATCATTTTGTATATTAAAATACAATAGTAATTCAGAAATTGCAAAAAAGAGAATGGAAATAATGCAAAAAACAAGTGATGGATTTATAATTGCAGAAAAAGATCTAGAGCTTAGAGGTTCAGGAGAATTTTTTGGAACTAAGCAACATGGTTTACCAGAATTTAAGATAGCAAATTTATTTGAGGATATGGACATACTAAAAGAAGTACAAGTATTAACAATGCAAATAGAACAAACAGATAGTAAGCTTGAGCAAGAACAGAATAAAGGTTTAAAAAAATTAGTTGATGAAAAATTTAGTGGAAGAATAGAAATGTAGTACTGTGTAACTATTTTGGGTGTTTGTAAAGCAGTATAGAAGTTATTATAATATTTTCGAAATAGATTTGATTTTAAATATATAGATTGCAAATTTTTATTCAAAAAATTCCAAAAAAGCCTGAAAACACTTGACTTTTGCCAGAAAAAACAATATATTATATAGGAAAATTATTATATAAAGGAGACAATATTATGCAAACACAAATGGTAACATCGAAAAGTGGCGGAGAGCTAATAAGTTTTAAATTAAATGGCACAGAACGAATTCACCAAGGCGCAGACTGTGTTGACGAAAACGGAAAAGTCTTTTGGAAACGACATTCACCAGTATTGTTTCCAATAGTAGGAAAATTAAAAAGAAATCAAACAATAATAAACGGGAAAACATACGAAATATTTAGGCATGGATTTGCACGAGATTTAGAATATGAACCAGTAACAAAATTAGACAATTTTCATTCATATGTATTAAAAAGTAATAGAATAACTCAAGCAAGATATCCATTCGATTTTGAGTTATATAATACATATAGAATGGATGCAAATAAATTGACAACAATATACAAAGTAATTAATACAGGTAAAACAAATATGCCATTTTGCATAGGAGGACATCCTGCATTTGTAATAGATCCAGATCAAATGAGAAAAGGAAATTATTATCTAGAATTTGAAGAAGATGAAGATAAAATTCACTTTTTATATTTAGTAGATGGATTAACAGGAACAGAATATGCAAAAAACATAATGGCAGATAAAAGAAGAATAATGTTAGGAAGAGACTCTTTTAAAAATGATGCAATAATAATGAAAGGAATAACATCTTCAAGAGTAAGCCTAAAAAATAAATATAGAGAAAAGCCACTATTAACAATGGAATTTTCAGAATTTCCATATTTAGCAGTATGGTCAAAACCAAACGCACCATTCATCTGTATAGAGCCTTGGCATGGTGTATCAGATACAATAAAAAGCACAGGAATATTTGCAGAAAAAACAAACATAATAACTCTAAAACCAAATGAATCATACGAATGTAGATATACTGTAAAATTTTATGATGAAGAATTTTAAAAAATAAAATAAAAAGGATGTAAAAAAATGGAATTAGTTTTTACAATATTAGGACTAATATTTACAACAATAGGTATAATAAGTATATATGATGCACGAAAACTAACAAAAAAATTATTCAGTTTTCAAGACATAAATGAAGGCACAAAAGCCCTAAAAATATTTGGCCTTGTAATATCATTAATAGGACTATCAATAGTATTTATCACATTTAATCCTGCCATAGAAATGTTACACAATTTATAAATTAGTGTAGGAGCTATTATATCATAATATCTTCAAAACGAATTATAAAAAGTGTGAATTGTAATGTGAAGATATAAAAAATATATAAAATATTTTTTTACTATTGACATAAACATAAATAATATGTTAACATATACAGGTACATAAAAAAACGAAGAAAAAGAGGAGTAGATTTAAACTAACTAGAAAGAGAAAAGGAATAACCTGCTGAAAGTTCCTTATAGTAAAGAAAATCGAAGGTAGCTTTTGAGTTAATATATTGAAAAAATTTAAAAAAAAGATTTAGATATATTCGGTAGCACCGTTACATGCTGTAAAGATAACAAAACATAAATTAAAATTATGTTTTTGTTAATTAAGGTGGTACCGCGAAAAAACTCGTCCTTATACAGGATGAGTTTTTTTGCGTTTTACATTTGCCAAAAATTTTTTATAAAAAATTTAAATATAAATAAAAATAAATAAAAGGAGTGATATTAATGCAAAAAAATCATAAGTTAATGGATAAATATGATCCAAAACAATTTGAACAAAAATTATATAAAGAATGGGACGAAAAAGGATATTTTAAACCAAGTATGGATAAAACCAAACCTTCATACTCAATAGTAATGCCTCCACCAAATGTAACTGGTAAATTACATATGGGTCATGCACTAGATGCAGCAATACAAGACTTATTTATAAGATATAAAAGAATGCAAGGATATAATACATTATGGCTTCCAGGAACAGACCATTCAGCTCTTTCAACAGAAGCAAAAATAGTTGCTCAAATGAAAGAAGAAGGATTAAAAAAATCTGATATAGGAAGAGCAAAATTCCTAGATAGAGCTTGGGATTGGACAAAATTATATGGAGGAACAATAGTATCACAACAGAAAATGCTAGGTTGTTCATGTGATTGGTCAAGAGCAAGATTTACATTAGATGAAGGTCTTTCAAAGGCAGTATATACTGCATTCAAACGTTTATATGACAAAGGATATATTTATAAAGGTAAACGTATGATAAACTATTGTACAGGTTGTCATACATCAATATCTGATGCTGAAATCGAATACAAAGAAGAAGCAACACACTTATGGCATATTAAATATCAAGTAAAAGATAGTGACGAATATTTAGTTGTTGCAACAACAAGACCAGAAACAATGCTTGGAGATACAGCAGTAGCAGTAAATCCAAAAGATGAAAGACTAAAGCATTTAATTGGAAAAACATGTATTTTACCAATAATGAATAAGGAAATTCCTATAATTGGTGATAGATTTGTTGAAATGGAATTTGGAACAGGTGCAGTTAAAGTTACACCAGCACATGATATGAATGATTATCAAGCAGGTCTTGATCATGACCTACCTGTAATAGAAGTATTTGATGAAAATTTAGTTATGAATGATTTACATCCAGATTTTGCAGGAATGAATATATATGACGCAAGAACAAAAATTGTAGAGCGATTACAAGAAATTGGAGCATTAATAAAAATCGAAGACTATACACATAATGTTGCAAAATGTGATAGATGTCATTCTACAATAGAGCCACGTATATCAGATCAATGGTTTGTAAAAATGTCTGAACTTGCTAAACCAGCAATAGAAGCTGTTAAAAATGATGATGTAAAATTTATACCAAAAAGATATGAGAAAACATTCTTCAATTGGATGAATAATATAAAAGATTGGTGTATATCACGTCAAATTTGGTGGGGTCATCAACTTCCAGTTTACTATTGTGAAGATTGTGGTGAAATAGTAGTTCTTGACAAAACACCAGATAAATGTCCAAAATGTGGTTGTACAAAATTTACAAGAGACGAAGATACACTAGATACATGGTTTAGTTCAGCTTTATGGCCATTTTCAACACTTGGTTGGCCAAATGAAAATGCAGAAGATTATAAAACATTCTATCCAACAGACACATTAGTAACAGGATATGATATTATTCAAGCTTGGGTATCAAGAATGATTTATTCTGGATTAGAATATACAGGAAAGAAACCTTTTGATAATGTATTTATCCATGGAATAGTTCGTGATAGTCAAGGAAGAAAAATGTCTAAGAGCCTTGGAAATGGAATTGATCCATTAGAGGTAATAGATGAATATAGTACAGATGCTTTAAGATTTTCACTAATCTTAGGAATTACAGCAGGAAATGATATAAGATATATGCCTGAAAAATTAGAAAGTAGTTCAAACTTTGCAAATAAATTATGGAATGCTTCAAAATTTGTTTTAATGAATTTAGAAGATTATGATGGTATATATGATGAAAAAGACCTATGTAAAGAGGATAAATGGATTTTATCTAAATTAAATACATTAGTAAAAGAAGTTACAAATAATATTGATAATTTTGATATTGGTGTATCAACACAAAAAATATATGATTTCATTTGGAATGAATTTTGTGATTGGTATATTGAAATTTGCAAAACTCGTTTATATGATAAAACATCTACAACAAGAAAAGCAGCACAATTTACATTAAACAAAGTATTACAAGATTCATTAAAATTATTACATCCTGTAATGCCATTTATAACAGAAGAAATTTACACAAAATTATATAATGATGATGAAACAATAATGACAGCTGAATGGCCAAAATTTGAAGAAAAATATGCATTCCAAAAAGAAGAGCAAGAAATTGAAAAACTAAAAGATGTAATAATTGGTATCAGAAATATAAGAAATAATATGAATGTACATCCATCAAGAAAATCCAAATTAATTGTTGTAACAGAAAATTACAAAAATTTAATTAATGAAAGTGAATCTATACTTAATAAGCTAGGATTTGCAGAATCAATAGAATTAAAAAATAATAAAAATGGTATTCCATCAAACGCAGTATCTGTTGTAACAGATGGAATTGAAGTATTTATGCCTTTTGAAGATTTAGTAGACCTAGAAGCAGAAAAAGAAAGATTGCAAAATGAAAAAACAAAATTAGAATCAGAAGTAGCAAGAGCAACCAAAATGTTATCAAATCCAGGTTTTGTAAATAAAGCTCCAGAAGCAAAAATTAATGAAGAAAAAGCAAAACTTGTTAAATATCAAGAAATGCTTGATAGTGTAAATGAAAGATTAAAAAATATTTAATAAAAACAAGACCCCCTGTGCATTGCACAGGGGGTTGTTTACTTATGAGTGAGCGACCACAATTAAAGAGTTCCAATCGGAAGGGGTCTGAACAATCCATACTGATCTTCGGTTATACCGTTTTCAGTATAAGACAATCCTTCCATATGAATTTGCTTTAGCAAATCAAATGAAATTGGAGGCTTATAAATTTTGTCGTGGCTGGCACCGCCATATTCACTGTATTCGTGCATCGTTGTTGTACGAACCTGGATGTCAACACTTTTTCCGTTCTGCTGAGCACGGATGTGGATGGATTGATATCCATTGGATTTGGGCTTGGATATATAATCCTTGATATAGCTCTGGTAATCCGGGGATATAATCCGTAAAACATCCTCAGTTTTGGGAACATAGATTTGTACATTGTCGTCCAATTTACCAGATGACTTTTCCGTTAAAAAGTCATCCGTGAAGTTTTTGCTTTGATAGTAATCAATCAAAGTTTTTGCGATAATGTAGCAAAACTCGATGGCGTTTTCTACACCAATTGTGGAGTCATCAAGGACAACTCTAATTGCATAGATATCTTTGACATCACGGACATCGTTTGCCTTTTTCAGTTTCTCACAGTAAGAATATAAGGATTTTTTACGTCCATATACGCAATAATTTACGGGAACGATCTTTTTCAAGATATCGGAGATTTGCTCCTCCTGCTTCTCGACAAAGTTCACGAAGGATCTTGACTCCTTGTGATTGTATTCCTGCAAAACAATTGCCATGTTTCGGCTTGCTGGGCCAGCGGCCAGCAGTGCAGCGATGTATTTCCGCAGTGCTGCCTCATAAGTTTCGTTGCCAGTTAAAAATGGAAATAAATCAATCATATCCATTTTAACCTCCTTTGCAGTATTCAGCAAATTGCTGTTCTATTATTATATCATATAATTTTTGATTTGTAAAATTTTATTTGAAAAGATTAAGTAATCATCTAGTGTCGAATAAACTCGAAAACTTCTCATAAATCGCCAAAACTTCCCTGTTTTCGCTCTGTAAAAATTGAGCAAAAGAGAATATAATATGAATCAATCTATTTCAAGGAGGAATAATATGAATAGTGTTTTTTTACAAAAAGACAAAACCCTATTGGTGGAAATTACAGAAGAGATAGACCATCATAGTACAGAAAAAATGAGGAGGTTGATTGATGATGACATTACGCGATATATGCCTAGAAAAGTTATATTTGATTTTAATAAAGTGTCTTTCATGGACAGTGCAGGAATAGGAATGATAATTGGAAGATATAAAATGGTCAATATGTTTGGTCGGAATAGTTCAAATGAAAAATGTAAAACAAAGTATAAAAAAAATATTTGAAATGAGTGGAGTTGTAAAAATAATTCCAATAATAGATAGCAAAGTATCATAATAAAAATAAATGGTTTATAGGTAAAACCATAAAAACCTAAATAAATTATAAGGATAAAAATTATATGAATGAGTTATATGAAAATGAAATGAAATTAGAATTTGTGAGTAAATCTAATAATGAAGCATTTGCACGTATAGCTGTTGCTGCATTTGTTTCTCAATTAGATCCAACAATAGAAGAGCTTGCAGATATAAAAACTGCTGTATCTGAAGCGGTAACAAATTGTATTATTCATGGATATGAAAATTCGAGTGGAATTATAAAAATAATTTCAAAAATTTTTGCTAATACTATAGAAATTGAAATTTCTGATACAGGTAAAGGTATTGAAAATATTGAGCTAGCTAGAAAGCCATTATATACATCTAAATCAAATTTAGAAAGATCTGGTATGGGATTTACAATAATGGAAAGTTTTATGGATGAAGTAAATATTGAATCTGTGGTTGGATTAGGTACAAAAATAACTATGAAAAAATTAATAAAAAGACCTGAAGAAAAAGAAGAAAAAGAGCTAGACCTTGCAGAAATTGGAGGTAGATAATCTTTTTTATGTATGAGAATAAAGTTGAAGATATTTTAAAAGCTCAATCTGGTAATAAAGAAATTATGACAAAACTAGTTACCGAAAATTCAAATTTAATTTGGAGTATAGTCACAAGATTTAAGGATAGAGGTTATGAAATAGAAGATTTATATCAAATTGGTTGTATCGGTTTTATTAAATCAATAAAAAGATTTGATACAAATTATGAAGTAAAATTATCAACATATGCAGTACCATACATATTAGGTGAAATAAAAAGATTTATAAGAGATGATGGACCGGTAAAGGTTAGTCGAAGTATAAAAGAGCTATCATATAAAATTAAACTAATACAAAATGAATATATAACTAAAAAAGGACGAGATATACAAATAAAAGAGCTGGCAAAGCTTTTAAAAGTATCGAAAGAAGATATTGTAATTGCAATGGATTCAAACAATACAGTTGAATCTATTGACAGAAAAGTAAATGATTCTGATGATTTGACAATTATGGATAAATTAAAAAGTAATGTTGATCAGGAAAAAGATATTGTAAATAAAATAACCATAAAAACACTTATAGAGGGATTAGATGAAAAATCTAAAAAAATAATAATGCTTAGATATTACAGAGGAAAAACACAGTCACAAGTAGCAGAGTTATTGGGTGTAACTCAGGTTCAGGTGTCTAGATTAGAAAAGAAAATATTAAGTAGTATGAAGCATAAATTGTGCTCTACAAGTTAGAGGATGTAATATGAAAAAAATTTGTTTATACATAGTAATTATAATAGGGTTAATTTTTTGGTTCCCAGTAATACTAACAACAAGGTTTTCATCTATGGAAACCTCAAAGAGCACTGAAAATATAGGATCAGAAAAGTATTATCCGCCTTATGATTATAAAAAATATGGGACTATTAATTTAATAAATACAAAAACGAATGAAACTACTAGTGTGGCATTAGATGAATATTTGTATCGGTGTTGTTTGTGCTGAAATGCCTGCTAGTTATGAAATGGAAGCTTTGAAGGCGCAAGCAGTAGTTGCAAGAACATACACAATATACACAATAACACATAATTCTGAAAAGCATGGTGAGGGATCAATTTGCACTTCATCAGCTTGTTGTCAAGCATGGCTTTCTAAAGATGAAAGAATGAGTAAATGGAGTGATGAGGAGAAGGAAAGTAATTGGGCTAAAATTGAAGAAGCGGTTAATTCTACAAAGGGAAAGGTAATTGAATATAATGGAGAAGCTATTGATGCTTTTTTTCATTCTAATAGCGGAGGAAAAACCGAAGTACCAGTCAATGTTTGGGGAGGAACAAATTATCCATATTTGCAAGTTGTAGAAACTGCTGGTGAAGATGCATATTCTCAATATAGCTCTGAAGTAGAATTAACAAAGGCAGATTTTGAAAATAAAATGAAGGGAAAATATTCGGATTTTAGTATTGATTGGAATAATTCTGAATGTATAAAAATTACTGAGCATACAGATGCTGGAAGAGCAAAAACAGTTTTAATAGGTAATAAAAGTTTATCAGGTGTTGAAGTAAGAACTTTATTTGGTTTAAAATCTGCTAATTTTAAATGTGAGATTGATGGTGATAAGTTAAAATTTTCAGTAATTGGATATGGACATGGAGTTGGAATGAGTCAAACTGGTGCTGATGCAATGGCAAAACAAGGTGCTTCGTATACAGAAATTATAAACCATTTTTATACAGGAATAGAAATTGTTGATATATAACTGCATAAATTTATAAAACTTGGAAATACTTTAACTAAAGAAAAAGTAAGGAGGAAATAATTTATGATGAATAATAACAAATTTTATAAAATAGGAGTAGCTGTTTCTGTATTATTAATTGGAGTTATAGTTGCGTGCATAGTAATAGCACAAAAGCAAGATGACAAAGTTGCAAAAGCAGAAGATTTTCCATCAGTATCATCAAGTACCAATGTTGTTGAAAACGAAGTAAATGTTGCAGAGCAAACAGATTTTGAAGAAATTGCAAAAGTAGAAGAAAATAAAAATACAGAAAATGATTCTAAAAATGTAACTACTAAAAACAATAAAACAGAAAACACAACAAGTGATAAATCAGCTCAAAATACAACATCAAAAAAATCAAATGATACAAAAAATCAAAATAAAAAAAGTACAGATAAAACAGAAGATAAAAAAAGTGTCGATCCAACATTCAAATATCCAGTAATAGGTGAGGTTTTAACAGAATATGCAAAAGATAAATTAGTATATTCAAACACATTAGGTGAATGGATAACACACACAGGAATAGATATAAAAGCTGAAAAAACAACAGTAGTAAAAGCATCTGCAGATGGAACTGTAAAGGCAATAAAAACAGATCCACGCTATGGTCTAACAGTTGTAATTGAACATACAAATGGGTTTTCAACAGTATATTCAAACTTATTGACAGCTGAATTTGTAAAAGAAGGAGAAAAAGTGACATCAGGACAAACAATAGGAACAGTTGGAAATACAGCATCATTTGAAATTTTAGATGAATCACATTTACACTTTGAAATATTAAAAAACGGAGAGCAAATAGATCCAAATATGTATTTAAAATCTGGAGATGTAGTAAAAAATTAAATTAGAAAAAAATAAATTTAAAACATAGTAAAAATGCGCAGTATTGCGCATTTTTTTATGCTCTAAATCAATTGACTAAAAACACCATTTATGCTAATCTTAATATAGAAAAATTAAGTAATTCTGTAGGAGGTTGAATTTATTTGGGTAAAGAAAAAAATATAACAAGTGGAGAAATTGAGGGAATGTATGAATATATTTCTGATATTATTCTAAAAAATAGTAAAGTTATAAATAAAAAAGAAATAAAAGTAAAGCGAAGAAATAATGATGGTAAAAGTGAAGAAAATAGAAGCGAAGAAAGGTAATAAATCAAATGAAAAAAGAACTTTTAAAACATTTGGCGAAGATATGTTTTAAACAAAAAAATTATGAATATAGAAATTTTTTAATTGGAATTTTAAGAATGGTAGAGTTTGAAAATTGGGATAATATATTGAAAAAGTGCGTTAATAATGAGTATATTGTGGAAAGCGAGATACCTATTGATGAGCCATATATGAGTTATGATTATTCAAAATATGAAGATTATATTAAAAAATTTTGTAGGCAAAGATTAAATATGTCAGATAATGATTTTATTAAAGCGGAATATCCATATGATTGGGGTGTGAAAGTGGAAGAATATAATACTACTTCAGAAGAATTATCGCCAGAAGATAAAACTGTAATTAGACAAGATTATAAAAGAGAAGATATTACAGCTGATTGGATTAAAAAAAATTTAGACTTAGTATTATCAAAAGAGTTACCAGATTATTCACAAGAAAGTATTGATAAAATAAAAGAAATAACACTTGAATTACAGGAAATAAATGAAAGTACTTTGAAAAATATTAATTTTAGAATATTACAAAGTAAATATTTTAAATTATTTACTAAAGAACAAATTGCACAAATTGTATCATATCCTGTTATACAAGATGCAATTTTGAATTTGGATGACAAGGAATTAGAATGTTTGGGCATTGTTGTAAATGATTATATTGAAAGAGAAAAAAAATTATATAAACAGGATAAACAATTATCAAAAGCAGAAGAAAATGAACCATCTCAGTGGACACAAATGACTGAAAAATATTTAGTTTCAATAGTTTCTGGTCAATATACTCAAATAATATCAGAAATAGGAAACATTAATGATGATATTCAAAAAAAAGAATTATATATAAAATTAGGATATATAATGAGTGATCCTAATGTATATGAAATAAAAACAATTGAGCAATTAGAAAGTTATGAAAAAATAAAAGAGGAAGTTGCAAGAAAAATAATTTATAATGAGGATATTAGTGATTATCCACAGTTAAAAAATATGGATGATGTTGCAAAAAAAAGGTTTGCAATAATACAACGTTATGGTATAAGTAGTGGATTTGAACTTTCAAAAATGTTTGATGATGATGTAAGCCAGATAATAGTTGAAAAAGGATCAAGTGAAGAAAAACAAATAAAATATTTGTTAGCCATAAAAGAATTATATAGAACTGATGATCCTGATAGTTTCAAACAGTATTTTGAGTTATTAGAAGATGCACATGCACCATATATTCCTCAAAAATATTGTAATCAAAAAATACTCGAAAAAAAGCTTAAATTATTATACGAAAAAACATATAATCAGTCATTAACTAAGATAGAAGATTTAGCTAAAATAAGTGAAGAAAGAAGAAAAACACTAGGATTAGATGATTATGAAGGTACTGTATATGAGGCTGGAGATAATTTTAATTTTATTATTACATCTGTTTCACCATATGCAGATTCTGAAAGAAAAATTGAAAATTTTTTGCAGGATTGGAACAGAAAAGATTTAAAATCACAATTGGCATGTTTTTCAAACATAACTTCAGAAAGATTTAGAACTGCACCAGTTAGTTATACTTTATTGGGATTTGATAGATTACAAGGAGTTGATATGCAAGCACCAATTGATAATGAGTCACAGGCAATGGCAATGACACCATTTTGTGAAGTTAATTGGTTCACATTACCCGGAAACAATGGTATTGGAAGGTTTAATGATATAACAGAATTAGATGCTGAAAGAATAATGCCATCATATATACCAGTAAAAAAGAAAAATGGAAAATTAGTACAATTAGAAAATACTAAAATTGCAGCAAAACAATTTGGAAAAGATGGAGAGGCTTTACCGTTAGTTGTAATAGATGAAGATAGATTAATATATATGCAGTCAAAAAAATTGCTTACATTAATAGAGCAATACAGGGAAAAATCTAATGAAGAAATATTGTTAAGAGAAATTTCAGCACTGTGTTTAGGAGCATCATCTTATGATGGTATGTTTGGCTGGGTTAGTCCTGCAACATATTACGATTTATTGGATGATATAAAAAAGCAAGATTTTAGTAATACGAAAAAATTTGCTTCAACTTGTGATTTGTCAAAAATAGTTGAGTTTATTAATAAATTACCATTTAAAGAAAAGGAAGAGAATGATAGTGATAATATAACTCATATTAATGAAGAAACATTACTAAAATTGTATCATGAGGTTCCAAGTAGAGGGAAAAGAGATGCATTGCAGGTTATTAAGGATACATTATTAGATAAAAGCGAAAATAATAATAAAACAAAAGAAGAGGTTGGAGGAGAGCTATAGTGACTTTTTTTGATAAAAATAAATTTAATATGGCTTGTAATGAAACAATTGAAATTATAATGCATATGGAAGATGAAATGAAAGAAAAAATACCTCAAAAACTAATTACATTTTTAAACAAAAATAAAATAAGAGATTATAAGCCAAGCATTGATTTTTCAAAGAATATTTTAGAGCAAGATTTATTATTTGAAACCAAAAGCATAATTGCAGTAATATATAGAGAGTATATTGCAACTCCTAATAAAAAGAAAGAATTGATAGAATGGGATAAGAAGAATGAATTAAAAATTGAAGAGGAAAAAAGAAAAAAATATAATCCAGATAAAATATTTAAATCAGATGAAAAAAAAGAGAAAATTGAAAGTAAAGTCGCAATGACAGTTTATAAGGAATCAGTATTTAGAAAATTTATTAATAAAATAAAAAATATATTTCATGTAAGTTAAAATATTTTAAAATATATCTATAAAAATGCGCAGTATTGCGCATTTTTTATGCTCTAAATCAATTGACTAAAAGTAACATTTGTGCTAATCTAAATATAGAAATTTTTATTTGGAGGAATGTATAAATGATTTTACAAGATTATTTAAATGATGATCAGGTTAACCTGTGTGAAGAAACTGGTATTATAATTGAAGATAGGGATTATAGTTGTGAGGAAATTTACCAAATTGAGCACAAAATTACGGAATATATGAATGATAACTGTGCTGATGAAAATATTTATTTACTAGAAGAAAAATATGATGAAATTTTAGATATTTTAATGGATTTGGAAAATGAGTCTGATGAAATTAATCCAATGATTGTAGAAATAAATGAAGATGATCATGTAGAGCTAAATAATGGAAAATCAGGAATTGTTGCAGATATAACAAACAATGTATATACAATAGAGGTTGATGAAAAATTTAAAACTGGAAATATAGATGATGATATTATGATTGTAGCAGCAAATAGTATTATTGGAAGAAAATAAAGAAAGGGGAGTATGGTATAAAAATATATCATATGAATAAAAAATGGAAACAGTAGTTTATTTAATTAGACATTCTGTTAGATTCAATAATAAAAATCTAATTGAAAAATATAATTCTAACCAAAATGAACTTATTAAGTATGAAAAAATAATTTTAAGTGTGACAGGTGAAAAAAGAGCAGAAATATTAAGCAATGAAAAAGAGCTACAAAATATAGATGTTGTATATACAAGTAATTGTGTTAGAACATTACAAACAGCAAAATATTTATTGGAAAAACAAAATTTAAAGGTAAATATAGATGAAAGATTTGATGAAAGAAGACCTGGAAAACCAAATTCTGATAAAGTGCCAGACTGGTATGAAAGACAGTTTTTTGATGAAAATTACAAAACAGAAGGTGGAGAAAGTCAAGCAGAAGTCAGACAAAGAATGAGTGAAGCATTTGAAGAAGTGGTAAAAGACAATAAAGGAAAAAGAATTGCAATATTTTCACACGGAAATGCAATCACATTCTTTTTGTTAAAATGGTGTAAACTTGAAAGTGTTAATACAAATAGAAATTTGTGTCTAAGTTTTAATAACAAAATTGTATTCAACAAAAGAATAAATTCTCCAGATGTCTTTAAAATAACATTGAATGATAAGAATGAAGTTATTGATATAGAAAATATAGAGTTTGAAGATTTGGACTTTGATGATTTTAATAAGTAGTTAAATAAATTATTTAATTTTGGTAAAATGTATTAAAACAATTTATGAAATCAAGTAAAAAAATGCAGAATGATGAAAGGGAAAAAAAATGAAAAAAAAGTCTTGTATTATAATTGGAGTAGTAGTTATTATTTGCATTATAATTGGTATAGTGTCTTTTTATATTATAAATAAAAAAAATAATTCAAATAATAATGAAGTAATAAGTAATAATGTAAAGGAGCTACCTAAGCCAGAAATTACAGGAGGAGCAAGAGGTGAACTTGGTATTGATAAAAATATAAATGAAGATACAATTGATGAATATTTAGGTAGAGAAGATTCTGTATATAGAGATATGAGAATGTTAGAGGATCCAGGTAATTTTGAAGCAATTGGTGGAGATAGATATTTATCAGGTTATGTTGATGGATTTGAAGTAATTCCATTACCATACATAATTCCAGTTAGTGGATTGCCAAGTGAGGTTGGTGACACTTATACAGGTACTACATTGTTTTATGAAGACAATGGAACATATTATGCAAATTATAAAGAATCAATGGATATAATAGAGCAAATTTTTCCTAAAGATAAAGTTATATTTCTAATGTGTGGTGGTGGAGGCTATGCAGGAATGACAAAAAATTTTTTAGTATCAATGGGATGGGACGAAAATAAAATCTACAATGTAGGAGGCTATTGGTATTATAAGGGAAAACATAGCATTAGTACAAAAAATGAAGTAAATGGAGAAGTATCATATAATTTTGATAATGTTCCATACCACAAAATAGAATTTAAAGATTTAACTAAGTCAGATAAATATAAAGAGCCAGATATTAGTGTTACAGAATTAAAAATTAGTACTTCAAAAATTGAAATTGAAGAAGGTACATCATTTAAATTAAATACTATTGTTGTACCAAATAATGCAACAAATAAAGAAATTGAATGGATGAGTAGTGATGAATCTATTGCAACTGTAAGTAATGATGGATTAGTAAAGGCAGTACATGAAGGTAATGCAGTTATAACTTCAAAATTAGTTAACGGTAATAAAAAAGTTTCATGTGATGTTGTTGTAAAGAAAAAAGATACAAGTAATCAGATAATTTTAGATGATATATCTAATGAAGCTAATGAATTTGCATTATATGATAGCGATAAAATAGCAAAAAAATTTGAGGATTCTACAGAAAATCCAGATGGAAGTTATAAAGAAGGTTACTATGATGTTCTACCAGATGGAAGTAAACGAGTTAATGAACGATGGAAGAGTGAGTATGATAGGTATAAACAAGAATCAGAAGAAGCATTAAATACTCAAGCTAATATTTATAATAAGTTAATAGCAAATAAAAAATCTTTTGTTATTATAAGATATACTAAGGAATGTGAGGAGAGAGAATATTCTGTTGCTGATGGTGCAGCAAAGATTTTAAAACAAAATGGTTATGGTTATTTATATGAACATATGGATGGAAGAGAAGTAGCAATTGGAAGATCAAATCTTGATTTAAAAAAACTAGAAAATTCAGAAGGATCTATAGTAATTGTAAAAGAAGGAAAAATTTATGCAGTAATAAACCCCAATGTTGATACATTAAAAAATGATAATGAGGTAAGAAATTGGTTAAGTAAATATATAAAGATTGATTAAGTATTAATTATATAGTTTATCGATATTTAATATTGAAGAGCGCAAGAAGAAAATTCTTGCGCTTCTTTAGTTAAAAAAATTATATATCAGTTTAATCATAAAGATATATTAAACCTCAATAGCCACAGCATGTGCAATCCCTGGAATGCTTTCACCTTGTTGACTACTAGTTGAATTCATAAGAGCACCAGTTGCAATCATTAACAATTTCTGTATTTTCTTTTCTTTTAATTGTTTAAAAAAGTATCCAGAAAAAATTGTTCCTAAACAAGCACAGCCACTACCACCAGAGTGAGTATCTTGATTTTGTTTATCAAACATTAAAACACCACAATCATTATAATTATTCTTTATGTTATATCCTTTAGATTGTGCCAAGTCAATTGCAATATCTTTTCCTATATGACCAAGGTCACCGCTAATAATTGCATCATAATAATTTGGACTTCTACCTGTATCTTTAAAATGAGTAATTAATGTATCTACAAATGCTGGAGCCATTGTAATATTGACACAAACAAAACGAAAGCCTAAAAATCAATGTTTATCAAAATAAAGAAAAATAGAAAAAATAAAAAAATAATGATTTTGTGTAAAAATGACACAAGAATAGCAATCGTTATTTAAGACAATATTATATACTACATATTTAGAGGAGATTATTCTCCTCTTTTTTTAGAAAGGATAAGTATATGCTGAATTTTATATTAGGATTTTTTATAGGAGCAAATTGTGGTTTAATAATATTTGCACTAATAAAAGCAGGAAGTGAGGATAATAAATATGATGATTAATTTATTAGCAAATAATGGATATATAGTTTTAAATAAAACTTTAATGAAAAAAGTTGGTTTATATGAAGCAATATTAATTGGTGAATTATCTTCAGAGCAAATATATTGGGAAAAGAGAAATGAACTTGTGGATGGATTTTTCTATTCGACAAGAGAAAACATAGAAGAGCAAACGATGTTATCGGCTCATCAGCAAAGAATTGCTATTGAAAATTTAAAAAAGATAGGAATTTTAGAGGTAAAATTATTTGGTATGCCACAAAAAGCATGGTATAAAATAATAGAAGATGGATTAGTGAAAACTTTAAATGGAGAAGGTAATTTTATTAATATATTAGCTAATAGTAATTACATAGTTGTTAATAAAAATATAATGAAAGCTCTTGGTTTGAATGAAGCTGTTTTAATAGGAGAATTATCAGCAGAATATTTGTACTGGGAAAAAAACAATCAATTAGAAGATAATTATTTCTATTCAACAAGAGAAAACATAGAGGAACATACAATGTTATCAGCATACCAACAAAGATTGACATTAGATAATTTAATTAATAATAATATTATAACAATTAAGTCAAAAGGTATGCCACTAAGGACTTGGTATACAATAAATGAAAAGTCTTTATTTGAATTAGTGTCTGAAACCATTGAAAAATCAAGTAGTAAAGAAATTGAACATCAAGTAGTTAAAAAATTTCACAACAAGTCGTCAAATTTTTTAACACCATGTTGTGAAAAAATTGAACACCATGTTGTCAAAAATTTTAACATAAATAATAATAATAATAAGATAGATAGATTATTTAATTATATTGTAAATAAAGAGCAAAAAATTCCTGAGGAATTTTCTAAAACAAATTTTGATGAAATATATAGTTTGTTAAAACATTTTGATATGCTTTATACAAATGAGATAATAAATAGTATAAGTTCTGAACAAAATGTAAATAGAATAAAGCAAATTACATATGCTATAGCACTTATAGTAAAAGAGAATCTACAAAATTATGCAAATAGAATAACAAGAGATGATTTTATAATTATTTACAATGAATGTAAAAATAAGGAAGATGAATATAAAGGCACAGAAAAAGAAATAGAAGATTTTTCGAGATATTATTATAAAAGTATTGTGAATAAATTGAAAAAGGGAACTATCCCTTCTTTTTTTATGCCCAAAAATCAGTTATCTGAAGAAGATGAAGAAGAAAGATAAACTAGAGATGGAGGTAATATACAGATGGTAGTTGATATATATAACACAGATAAAAAATATAACATAATATATGCAGATCCACCATGGAGATACACAGGTTGGATAAATGGAGATAGAAGTGCTGAAAGACATTATCCAACAATGAAAGAAGAAGAAATAATAAATATGAAAGATACAATAAAATCTATATCAGATGAAAATTGTATTCTTTTTCTATGGGTAACATTCCCTTGTTTAATTGAAGGCTTAAAGGTTATGAAAGAGTGGGGATTCAAATACAAAACTTGTGGGTTTACATGGGTTAAAAGAAATAAAATAGCTGATACATGGTTCTTTGGGCTTGGTGCATGGACAAGAGCAAATTCTGAATTATGCTTAATTGGAACAAAAGGAACAGTATCAAGAAAATCAAAAAAAGTTTCGCAAATAATAGATACCCATATAGAAGAGCATAGTAAAAAGCCTGCGATAGTACGAGATAGAATAGTAGAGCTTGTTGGAGATTTGCCTAAAATAGAGCTATTTGCAAGACAAACATCTGATGGATGGGACTGTTGGGGAAACGAAGTTGAATAATAATTAAATATTTATAAGGAGGAGCTGAAAATGGAAAATACCAATGAAAGTGAGCAAATAACAAGGATTGAAAAGAAAATAGATGAAATAATTCTTAATTACACAATAAAGCCAAATTATTATGATTTAAGGCAAAATAAAGATATAAAGTTAAAAAAAGCTGAAAATCGAAAAGCAATAAATAAAATACTATATGTATTACCACAGCTTGAAAAATTTTCAGAATTAAAAGACATTTCAAATAGAGATTTAGAATATATGACTGATAATTATATTGAAGCTCTGATGGGAACAAAAAATTTTAATAATATGACTGAATATTCATTATTCAGGGAAGATCTAAAAGAAAAAGTTAGAACTAAAATTTTTGTAAATAGAGTACGCAATATCTTAGATTCATATTTAGCACTAAAGACAGATACAAAATTAGATTCTGGGGCTAAATCAGAAAATTACAATATAGAGTCGTTAAATATAAAAAAAGCAATTTTAAGAAGAGTGTATGGATATAGATTAAAAGCAGGAGAAACAAAAGTAAAATCAAGAGAGCAATTTGCAGAGCAAATAGGATATACTCCTCGCTCAATCTATATTTACCAAAACGAATTATTAGATGATTTAGCACCATCATTTTTTGGTGTAAATGGATTAATATTGTAATTAACTGTAAACGCAGGAAAGTGCTCATACAGAGCACAGCAAACACATAAAAGGCAAGCCTTTTAGAGTAATAACAATAAAAATAATTAATACAAATGTAATAAAATTCCCCTTAGGGGGAATTTTAAAATTTTAAGAAAACAGAAATGTGAAATAAAAAAATATATAACAAATAAAGATAAGGAAGGAAACAAAAAGGATGAGTAAAATATTAATAATAGCAGAAAAACCTAGTTTAGCAAAAACTATAATAAAAGCAGTTGGAGGAAAAGGAGCATTCAAAGATTTTTATGAAGATGGTAATTATATAATTACATCTCAATTTGGTCATCTACTAGAGCTAAAATCAATTGGAGAATACCAAAACAATTTAGAAAGAGATAAAAAATGGACTTTGAATGATCTTCCATATTTTCCAAAAGAATTCCAATATAAGATAAAAAATGATGCAAGAATACAACAAAGATATAATGTAATTAAAGATTTAATAAAAAGACCTGATGTTATCGAAATAGTAAATGCAGGGGATCCAGATAGAGAAGGAGAAACTTTGGTTAACATTGTAATTTATAGAATTTTTGAGGAACTACAACTAAAGAAAAAAGTAACTAGAATATGGCTTGATCCATTAACAGAAGAAAAAATAAAATCAGAGCTAAACAATAGGAAGCCAATAGAAAATACAAAAAATTTATTTATAGAAGGAAAAACAAGAGCATATTTAGATTGGTTGTATGGTATTAATCTTACTGAATATAACACACTAAAGGTTGGAAAAATTATGAATACAGGAAGAGTAATTATACCGTTAGTTAGATGGATTTATGATAGAGATATGCAAATCAAAAATTTTACACCAGAAAAATATTATCCAATAACTACAATCATAAATAAAAATGGAAAAGATATTAAATTAGATTTTAAAGAATTGAAATTTACAAATAAAGAGCAAGCTGAATATGTTTTAAATGAATTAAAAGATAAAAACATTAAAGTAGTGGATATTGAATCTAAAGAGCAAGTAAAACAACCTAAAAAGTTATTTTCATTATCTACACTTCAAACATATATGTTTCAAAAATACAAAAAGCCAATTTCGAAAACATTGGAATTGGTACAAGTATTATATGAAAGAGGTTATCTAACATACCCAAGAACAGACACGGAATACCTATCTGAAGATGAAAAGGAAAAAGTCAAAAAGCTATTACAGACAATAAATAATTCTGATTTAAAATTTAGAGATTCAAAATCAATATTTGATTCAAGTAAAGTAGAATCACATACAGCTATAATTATTACAAATAAAGTGCCAAAAATTGAAGAATTAACGGAAGATGAAAAGCAAGTATATTTAGCAGTTAAAAATCGTTTTTATGCTAATTTTGTTGAGGAAAAATGTATTTTAGACAAAACAATAGCGAATTTTAATTTAGAAGAATATCAAACTAAAATTATAGGAACAACAATAAAACAGCAAGGTTACTTAAAATATGAAAACGATATAGGCGAAAGTGAAATTCCTAACTTTAATTTGAATGAAGAATTTAGACCAACTTTAAAAATTGAAGAAAATGAAACAACTTCACCGAGTCACTTATCTGAAGCTGATTTAATAAAACTTTGCAAAAATCCATTTAAAGAATTATTAAAAGAAAATGAAGAAGAAAATGAAAATAATGATGATGATGAATACAAAAAAATACTAGAAGGTTCAATGATTGGAACTGAAGCTACAAGAGCAATAATGATAGAAAAAATAAAAAAAGTTGGATATGTTAAATTAGAGAAAAACAAGTTAGTAATTACAGATTATGGAATTAAATTTATAGAAACATTAGAAGCTTTAAAAGAAAACTTATGGAAAGAAAAAACAGCAAAAATGAATAAAAATTTAAAAAGAATATACAAAGGAGAGCTTTCTTCTGATGAAGTTATTAATATAGCAATGCAAGAGCTAAAAGATATTATGAGTCAGAATATCACAATAACAAAAGTTGATAATAATATAAATAAAGAAATTTTAGGAAAATGTCCAAAATGCAGTAATGGAGATATAATAGAAAATAACAAAGGTTATGGTTGTAGCAATTGGAAAAATGGTTGTAATTTTTTTATTTGGAAAACTATAGCAAGTAAAAATATTACTAAGTCAAATGTTAGGGATTTACTTTTAAAAGGCGAAACAGCAGAAATAAAAGGTTTTAAAAGTAAATCTGGAAAAATTTTTAATAGTAAATTAATTTTTAATAATGGCAAGGTTGAATTTAAGTTTTAAAATACATTTCAAAATCACTTCAAAATTACTTCATTGTTTTAAATTTTTAGGTTGATATAATGAAATTGTAAAAAAAAATATAAATCGAGAGAGGGAGAAATCCTTCTCTTAATTCTTTTTATAGAAGAAGGAGAGGTATAGATATGGGAAATGAAATTTTTAATCCATACAAAAAATTTTCAGAAAATAATGAATTACAAATAAAAGAAGGTTTAAGGAACTTAACCTAGTTCCTTTTAAAAATCAACCATTTAAAGTGTATTCTAATGATGAAATGAATCAGAAGATTCCCCTCAGTGGGAAAAATATTACTAAAGTAATATAAAAAGATGTGCGTAATACTCTAAAAGGCTTGCCTTTTATGTGTTTTATGTGCTCCGTATGAGCACTTTCCTGCGTTTACTGTAATTAATATAATAATATTTTAGACAATAAGGAGATGATAAATAATGCCAAAAATAAAAGAGCGAGGTCTTTTAAATCGAAGAAGATTAGGAATAACTATAGATCCAGAATTAGACGATGAATTAAATAAATATATGATAGCTCAAAATTATAAAAAGTCAAAATCCTATTATATAGAGCAAGCAGTTAGAATGTACATACATCAAGACGAAAAAGTTTTAGCGAAACAAATTGAAGATTCAATTAGGTTTAATATAAAGAATTTTGAGGATAGATATTGTAGAATTTTAGCAAAAGGAGTTAAGAGAACATACGCAAATACCAAGATATTATTGAATATGCTTGCGTATATGTCTAACTCAGAAAATGATATTAGGTTTCTATTAGAAACATTAAACGAAGCTGAAATTGATGGCTACAAAGCATTGAAAAATGGAATTATAGAAAGAGATATAGAAGATTTATTTCCAAAAGAAGAATTAATAAATAAAGCAAAAAAATAAAGAGGCAAATATGATTAGTGGTACAAATTTTATAGACTTAAATAAAAAAAATAAAGCTAAACAGCAAAAAATAGATAGATTATCAAACAAGCAAAGAGCTACAGTAATAAAATCACACATTAATTACATAGGAAGGACAGAAGGTGCAGAAAATAATGGTGAGCATAGTCTTTTTGGAACTTTAAATAATAATGAAAATGTATATAGAATGAAAAAATCTGATATATTAGCATATATAAAAGATAAAGTATCTTCAGGAGCTTATGTTTACAAAACAGTTATTTCACTTACTGGGGAAGATTCTGAAAAATATGGCTATACTACAAGAGATGATTGGGAAAATCTAATAAGAGCAAATATAAAAATAATTGCAGATGAATATAACATAAAACTTGAAAATCTAGATTGGGTAGCTTCTTTTCATACAGAAGAGGAGCATCCACACATACATTTAGTTTTTTATGATAAATCAGTTACAAAAAGAGCTAAGCCATATGTTCAATATGATAAAATTAAGCAAAAGCTAAATTATTCTGTATATAAAAAAGATATACAACCTTTGCTAGATGAAAAAAATAGTATAAAAAAGGAAATAAGGGATATTTTTAAAAATAATATTGATGAAATCGTTTCTTACGATGCAAATAAAATATTCAACAATAAAATTGCACAAAATAGCTTAAATGAAATAGCAGTATTACTAAAAGAGCTCTATAAAATAAAAGATTTAGAATATAAAACAAGCAAAAGAGGCTCTTGGAAAATGCAGTATCAGACTCCTGAAGTAAAAGAAAAAATAAGAGCTATAACTAATAAAATAATACAGTCATCATCACAAATAAAATCCGAAGTTAATTTGTATATAAATGCTTGCATAGAAACGGAAAAAATTAAGAATGTAAATAATACATATAAACAAACTAAAAGAGCAATAGAGAATACTGTAAAAAAAGAAACAGAATTCATACTAAAAAAAGTCGACAATCAAATTTTAGAATATTTAAAAGAATCTAAAAGAAAGATTATGGAGGAACAACAAAATTTGTTCGAAAAGGAATTTAATAAGGAAAAATACAATAAATTAATTTTGAATATACTTTCTAAAAGGATGAGCAAATTATTTACAAACATTAATAATGATTTAAGCAACACTTTGAATTTAAAAAGATACTTAAATAAAAAAACAATAAATCTATCATTATCAAAAAGAGCCAAAAAAGAATTTGCATTGAAATATAGAGATGTTGGAATTATAGATTGGGAAAAGTAAACTCTATTAAATAAAATCAAAAATTTGTTCTGTGTTTGCTTGAACTTCATATCAAGTTAATATATAATGAGATAGCATTAGCAATAAATATACATAAGAATATTAAAAATTATAAGGATGGCAAAATTATGGGACGATTTATAGAGTTGAAAAATGAAGAGCTATTTGAATATATTAAAAATTATATAGCTGATAAAATTGAGAAGAATAGTGATGAAGTCAGGTATTCGTATTTTGAATTAAAAGTAAAAATGAATATGGACGAAAGTGATATAGATAAATTTTTAAAATATAGCAGAAATATTTTAGAAGATTTGGATTATAAGGTGTATTTTACAGGAGCTAAATTTGAATATAAAAATGCAAAAAGAACTGTGGAAGATAATGAACTTATGATTGCAGTAAAGGATGGGGAATAAAATGAATTTATATAATAATTTTAATAAACAAGAGAAAGATCTATTAGCAGAGGCTGATGTAATAATAGAAAATAAAGAATATTCAAAAGATGAGTGTAAAAATATGATTCATAGTATAATTGACTATGTAATGAATTTTAGTAAAAATGAAATAAGTACTAATATGAATAAGTATAATGGAATTATAGAAAAATTAAGATAAAAAAATGTTTAATTATTATAAAAAATCAAAGGAGATATACTTTATGAAGAAGTCAAAAATTATATTAGGCATTATAATAGGAATTTTAATAATAGTAATAGGATTGTGTATTACATTTCATGTGTTAACGAAAAAAGAAAATAAAGTAATAGCTCAAATAAAGCAAAATTTAGAAAATAAATTAACTTTAGAGGATATGACTTATGAGTATGGAAGTGAAATTACATTACAAGAATTAAATTTAGATAGTAATGTAAAAGTATACATAAATAATCAAGAATTAAATAATACATATAAATTTACAGAGGTAGGAGAATATCGATTAAAAGCAGAAACGAGTCAAATTTATAAAAACTTCTTAAATAAGAAAAAAATAATAATTGCTGAAAAAGAAGCAACAATAAAAGTTGATGATACAAAGAAGCCAATAATTGAAGGAGTAACTGATAAAGAAATAACTGAAGGAGATACAATTGATTTAAAACAAGGAATTATGGCAAGAGATGAAATAGATGGCGATTTAGAGATTATAATTGAGGGAGAAGTAGACACAAACAAAGTAGGAGAATACGAAATAAAAGTAAAAGCTACGGATAAAAATAATAATACTACTGAAACAATATATAAAGTTAAGGTAAATGCCAAATCTGAAGAAGTGTCAGAAAATACTACAACACAATCAAATCAAAATACGCAAAGTGGTACAAACAAATCAAATAATGGCACAACTAATAAGTCAACAGATAGCAATACATCAAATACAAATAATAAGACAACTGCTAATAATAATGCAAATAATCAAACTACAAAAAGTACATCAGGTAAAACAAAATCATCAGATGAGCCAAAAAAATATACAGGAGAAACTGATGGAAATAAATATTATTTTCAAGATAGAGGAGAAAATGGAAATTATGGAGAAAAATTTTCTTGGTAATTGAAATTATGAACTAATGATTGAGTAAATAAACAATTTTCATAAACTTATAAGTATACATGTATCTATATGTTTATTTTGCAAATACAATAATAACATAGATTTTAAATCATAATATTTGATTTTATTTCTGCTTTTGATTATAAAATCTTATTAAATCTAATATAATTTGTTGATTTTCTTTATTTAATGAGTAAAAAGCAGATAGCTCTATATTATTTGTTTCAACATCAAAGTAAATGTATTCATTTAATAAATCATTGGGAGTTAGATTATAAATATTACAAAGTTTTATTAAAGTATCAATACTTCCTTTGGTTTTATTTCGTTCAATATCACTTATATATCGAGGACCTAAGCCTAAATATTCAGCTACCTTTTCTTGTGTTAATCCTAGAGATTCTCGAGCTTTTTTTAGCTTTTGACCATATTTTATATTTAGTTCAGATTTTTTTCTATTCATATAATCACCTTTTACCAATATATAATATAATTATAAAAAAATAAATGAATTTAAAACCGATTAAACTCGCAAACAAACAGTATATAAAACTTACAACGCTAGTATTTCCAATGCGTAAGAAAAAATACATATATTAAATAGATGCTAAAAAACGACAAAATTTGACATGCAATGCGGAAATAATACGAAAAAATGCGGAAGAAATGTTGACATAATGTAAAAGAAATAGTATAATGCAAAAAAATATTTATTTAAAATAATTTTGGTGTGTTTAAATACATACATGATTTATTTTTTGAAAGGTAAGTAAGGGAGGTGAGTAAAATGTATGAAGAACTAACTATAATTGAATCATCTATTGATAATCTTGTAAAAAAAGGTGTGTCGCATATAAAGGAAAGTGGTCATAGAATAAAAGCGCATTCTGGTGGTGCATTGCAGGCAAATAATGTTACATATGTACTAACAGATTGTAGAAACCGTGTGCATACTTTACGTTCAGAAAAAGCTATTCCATATTTTGCAAGAGAATTATTAGCATATTTTTTGGGATCGCTAAACATAAATGGGGAATATGGTTATGGTCTTGTTAATGCATCTAAGTTTTGGGCGAAAATTTGTGATGAAAATAACTGTATTAATTCAAATTATGGATATTATGTTTTTCATCAACTTACGAAAGAAAACAAGACACAACTACAATGGATAAGAGAGCAGTTTATTGCTAATATAGATACGAGAAAAGCCCTGATTAATATTAATGGAATTCAGCATAAAGTTGAAACCAGAGACTTTCCTTGTACTATTGGTATTTTGTTTAGAATAGAAAATAATATACTAAATTGTGATGTACAAAGTCGTAGTACAGATATTGTTACTGGATTACCATATGATATGGGATTTTTTAGCATAGTAACCGAATTATTGGCAAGTTTGCTATGTAAAGATTTGAATAAAAAGATAAAACCAGGATATGTAGCTATGCATTCTAGTTTTACACAAATATATGACAAAACATCTAATATTGCAGATAGTATGGAAAAGTCTAAAGAAATTTCTAATTTGCAAAAAATGCCTGAAATAGAAAATGGTCAAGATGTTTTAGATGATATATATAATTTAGGTAAAAAAATACCAAAAACAGAATTTATGAAATGGAGTATAAAAAATGCAAAATGATAATAAATTAATAATTGTTTGCTCAAAAAATAAAGCAAAAAATGAAGCAGTAAAAAATGTAATGATGCAATATTTTAAAGATTTCGAAATAAAGTCTTTAGAAACAAATTCAAATGTGTCAGAAACACCAATAAGTGATGAAGAAGGAATAAAAGGATGCCTTCACCGAATTAAAGATGCTATTAGTCAAAATGAAAATGGTAACTTGTATATTGCAATGGAAGGAATATTATCAAAAACAACATATGGTAGTTTTCTCTGTGGATGGACAGTTATTTATAATAAAGTTGAAAATGAATATTATTATGGATGTAGTGCAAAAATAAAAATACCAGATGAAATTATAGAAAAAACTGATAAATCGCAACGATTATCAGAAGTTGTTGCGAAATTTGTGGGAAGGACAGACGATGAAATAAGTACCATAGGTACTAATGGATTACTTACACAAGGAGCTTATACAAGAACTGATGAATTTACAGATTCCATTGTGTGTGCTATAGCAACTAAATATAAAAAAATAAATAATAAGGAGAATTAGTTAAATGAAACCAAGTATTATTACTATTTCTGGTCCTTCGGCTGCGGGAAAATCATTTTTAGTAGATGAAATAATACAGAATTTTCCTAATATTACAGAAATAATAGGCTTAACAACTAGACCTAAGAGAAAAGATGAAGTAGATGGAAAATCTGGTCATTTTATGACAAAACTAGAATTGGAACAACTTGAAAAAGCGGGGGAGTTAATATTAGTAAAGGAATTTTTTGGTAATAAATATGCCTGGTACAAAAGAGATTTAGTTAATACTGAAGGATTGAGAATTATCAATATTTCATATAAGAGTATAGAAGAATTGAAAAGAAACGGCTTGAATATTTTTTCTATATTTGTTCGTCCAAAATCTGAAGAACAGTTAAAAGAGGTATTGAGATTAAGAACGACATCAAGAGTTGAATACGAAAAAAGATTAAGAGATTATTATGAAAGTGAACAATTTCTTAAAACATCTAAACAAAATTTTGATTTGTTATTTACAAATTGTTACGATAAAGAGTCTTCAAGAAGATTGCTAAATTATATAAGAAATACATTTATTCGTGACGGAGATTATAGTAGAGGTGTTAAAAAGATAAGAGAAGATGATGAATATGAAAGATAGCGAAATATATGATAAAAGTAAAAAATATGAAATCGATTAAAAAGATAAAAAGTTTTTGAGGTGATAAAGATGAAAGAAATATTATTTGCAACAGGAAATATAGCAAAAGTTGATAGATTTTATGAAAAATTATTAAAAAAGGGAATATTATTAAAATCATTAAAAGATATAGATATTAAAATTGATGTAGATGAAAATGGAAAAACAGCAATAGAAAATGCAACAATAAAAGCAAAAGCATATTATGACGCAACTAAAATAACTACTATGGCTATGGATGATACAATGTATATAGAAGGTATTCCAGAAGATAAACAACCAGGAGTTTTTGTAAGAAGGATAAATGGCAAAAGATTAAATGATGAAGAAATGATTGACTATTATACTAATCTTGTAAAAACATACGGTAAAGATGGAAAATTAAATACAAAATGGATATTAGGTATGGTAATTATAAAAGATGGCGAAATTTCAACTTATACAGGGGTTACAAATGAATATTATTTGGTGGATGAGCCTGCTAAAGATATAAAAGAAGGTTATCCATTGAGCTCAATATTAATAAATAAAAAGCTTAATAAGTATGATATATATTTGACAGAAGAAGATAAGAAAATTGGTCAAGCTGATGATAGTGATTTTATTAATTTTATTGAAAACGTTATCAATAAATAAAAAATCTAAAATAGAATGATGAGGATATAAATTATAAAATGGATATAACAGAAAATATTGAGAATATAATAGAAGAGCCTATACACGGTAGAAAATTTTATACAGATGATAATATAATCACACTAAAAAGAAAATTAATTGAAATATATGAAAGAATAAATTTAGAGAAGCTTGAAGAAAAGGATATAATAAAATATATTGGCGATTTTGTAAAAAATAATGTAAAATATAAGAAATCATATTTTGATAGTTTTACAGGAAAAGTAGAAAAATTTGATTATAGTGATGTTAAGTATAGAACTGCATATGGGGCACTTGTTGAAGGAGAAGCAATGTGTGCTGGATATGCCGAAGCTATTAGAATTTTACTTAGTTTGTATAATATTAAAAGTTTTACAATTTTATCAAAACTTCCATTAGAGCGAAAAAAATTATTACATTATGTTGTTGCTATAAAGTGCAATTGTGATGGAGAGTATATTATATTAGATCCTGAAAGCGAGCAGTATTGTGAAAAAAATAAAATTGATTATGAAGAATATAAAGAAAAATGTATATATATGCTTTCAGATAAAATATTTACTAATAATGTTTTAGGAAAAGATGGAGCAGGAATGCTTGCAGAAGAATATTTAAAAAATATTGAAATACCTAGAGTAATAGGAACTAAAAAAATAGAAAATTTGATAGAAAATATCGAAAAGATGGATAGTGTATGTAGATAATATTTTTATAAAATTTTACATAATCTTATATAATAAAAACTACCTATAAGGTAGTTTTTATTTGTAGTAATTAAAATATTTTATTAAATGTATTGACAAAGACAATATATTATGTTAATATATTGTCGTACCCAAAATTTAGAAAGTGAGGTAATACTTATGGGTAAGACATTCGCTACATCCAGAGTAGGTTGCAAGATTATCGCAAACTACAATGACGAAAGGAGTTATACTCTTAGTTTCTCGAATGAGGACGAAGCAAAAAAATTCGAGAGTGAGCTCAATGCTACGCAGGTCGATTTTTGGAAAAATGGCAGAGATAATGCTGTAAGAAGAAAGTCGATGCATGCAGACCCGTTGGATTGTTCCGTTAGTGTGAATTTTGACACTGCCAACTGCACTGAAAAGTGGCCTTTCAAGGTCGCTCTGGCAAATGTCGATGAGATGAATCAGTTTTTTGCTGATCTCAAGTTCGCACTGTGGGGACCGATGCCGAGTATTTAACCTGAAATGACGCGTTTGCTAGTGCGTCAAGGAAAAAAGAAAGCGTATGGGAGTTACATAACTTCCGTACGTTTCTTTTTTTATTTAGAGAAAAAATAAAAATATTATAATTCAATTAAAAAATTTTAAAGTGTTAAATAAAATTAATTTCAAAAATCCTTCAAAATCATTTCATTGTTTTTATAAGAAAAACAACTATAATTATATTATCAGATATGAGGAAGTCTTAAAACATAGACTTCTTCATTCTTGTTTTTCTTTTTAATAAAAAATGAAGGAGGTTTGGAGGTATGAAAAGAAAAATCAAAATAAAAATATTATTAATGTCTTGTATAGCAACATTGATAACAATTTGTTTGTCTAATACAGTTTTTGCAGAAAGTACAACAATACAATACAATGGAAAAATAACATATGGTGCTTCAACAGTAGGTTCATTTTATGTCGATGGAAGAAGAGCTTTTTGTATGGATCATAATAAAACAAGTCCATCTAATGGTACACCAGCAGAAACAAGTATTTATTCAGATTCTAATGTAGTAAAATGCTTATATTATGGTTGGGAAGGTGTAGAAGTATGGTCAGGATTTAATGGAGATAGCAATTATGGTATAGTTGCAACTACATTAGCATTAGATCATTATGTAAATGGTAGTAATAAAACAGTTGCAAAAGACTTTATAGCATTTCTTGATTCTGCTTCAGTTCCTGAAGATTCTTTAGATTTTACAAAAAAAGAGCTAAATGCTAGTATTCAAGATGGCAAACAAGTAACTGAACAAACTAAGATTACAGGAACATCAGGCATAACTTTAAAATTTGCTATTCCAAATGATGTAACAGTTGTATGTGATAATGGTAATTGGTCAAAAACAGGAGGAACAATCGAAGTAAGTAATGGAGATATAATTCATTTTGAAGCACCTATAACAAAAACAGGAAATTGGATATCTTCACAAATACCTAATTCGTATGTACTAAATGCTGTATTAACTAAGACAAATAATCCAGAATTGCAAAGATTAGTTAGAATTGGTGAAAAAGATCCTACAACTTACACAAATATATCAATAAATTTTGTAAAAACAGGGGATGTTAAGATACATAAAGAGGACAGAAATACAAAAAAATCACTTAGTGGTGCAAAATTCAATATTTATAGAGATATAAATGAAAATGGAAAATTAGATGATGAAGATAAAATAGTTTATCGTACAGTAACTAAGGATGATGGCTATTCAGAAGATATAGAGCTTGAATATGGTACATATTTTGTAAAAGAAGTAGTTGCACCTGAAGGATATACATTAGATCATATAATTAATACATTTTCTGTAACAGAGCTAAATCAAAAGATAGAAGTGAATTTTGCAGATAAAATAATTGAAAATAGTGTAGAAATAACTAAAAATTCGAATAATGATTCTATAAAATATGGAATTAATAAGGGAGAAGGAATACCAGACACATATTTTGCCCTGTATACAATAGATAAAAAAGGAAATATCATAGACTTTGCCAAAGATAAATTTGGAAAGTATATTGGAGAAAAAATAACAATAAATGGAAAAGAATATTATTCTATAAAAACAGATGAAAACGGAAGAGCCAAAGTAACAGTACCTTATGGAAAATATCTATTTAAAGAGATAAAATCACATGATTTATTTTTTAATGATTCTGAAGATAAAATTATAGATGTTCTAGACGATGGAAAACAAGTTACAATAGAATTTTTTGATACTGCTGTAAATCTAGAGCTTGATATTTCAAAAACAGGAGTAAATCAAGCACAACCTAATGACATTATAAAATATGATTTTCCAACTATAATTAATAAGTCAAATGTAGCATTAGATAATTTCACTTGGTGGGATCATCTTCCTAGCAAATATGTAAAAATTACTAAATTATATACAGGAATTTGGAATGAAGAGCTAAATTTTAAGGTGTATTATAAAACAAACAAGAATGATTACAAACAATATGGCTTAGAATATTCTACATTAGCTAATAATTGTATAGATTTTGAAGTACTAGGACTAAATAATGAAGATGATGAATATATAACAGACTTCAAAATAGTATTTGGCACAGTAAAAAGTGGATTTACATTTATAGAAGCACCTTTTATTTTCACAAAAGTGGATTCAGACATAAAAACAACTGATGAGTGGACTAATAAAACAAAACTAACAGGACAATATACAGATGAAAATGGAAATGTAGTAGAGCTAGAAGATAATGATGAACATACTACAACTACTTATGGAAAAGAGCTAAAAATCGCAACTCTACCTAGAACAGGAAACAATTTAGGTGTTGTTACATATATAATGAGAGGATTAGCAATAATTATAATTGTTGGAATGGCATTTTTATTAATAAAAAAGTAGTGTTAGAGACATAGTTGTATAATACTTTTCATAGTATAAAAAATAAAAGATAGCAACGATATAAATAAATGCTATCTTTTATTCTTTTACAAATTCAATGATATCGGAAATGTCACAGTCAAGAGCACTACATATTTTGGCTAAAGTATCCGTATCTAATCTTGTTACATTTCCTCTACAATAACTAAGAATTGTATCATATCGCAATTCTCCTTGTCTTGAGAGACTACTTCTACTAATATTATTTTTTTTCAAATAATTATCTAATTTAATTACTATTTTACCGTTAGTCATTTTAATCACCTAAAATAATGTATCATAGTAAAATATAATTAGGTAGCTACGAAAAGTCGTAATATATTAAAGTTTTGGTATATATTCAATAATATCTTCTATCTTACAATTTAAAGCATGACATAATTTTGACAATGTGTCTGTATCTAGTCGAGTAACTTCGTTTCTACAGTAAGAAAGAATAGTGTCATAACGGAGGTCACTTTTCTTTAAACTACTTCTACTGATATTATGATTTTTTAAATATTCATCTAATTTAATAATAATTTTTCCGTATTCCAATTTCACCACCACAACTAATTTAACACAAAAAAATGCGACTTGACAGATACGAAAAGTCGTAGTATAGTGTACTACGATAAGTCGTAATAAAACATAAAAATATTTGTAATTTATTTAGAAATGAAAAGTGAAAGGAGCAGAAAAATTATGAAGATAAAGTTATTAAATGAGTTTTATAAAGAGAGAGAAAACGAAATAGCAAAATTAGAAGAAGAGGATAAACAAATATTGAAAAATCTATTGTTAGAAAGAAAACAAAAGAATGAACAATTAGAACTTGCTATAAGTAATATACCTAAAGTTTTTCCAGAAGTAATAAATAATATAGAAGCAAAAATCGAAGAAAAACTAGAAATCGAATATAATATCGATGGTTACTATAATGAAAAGTCTTATAAAACAGGTTTTTCAGATGCTATAAAATTAGTTTTGGAGTGCATGAAATATGAGAATAGTAATGAACATAAAAGAAATTAGAAAGAATAAAGGTCTAAGTTTAAGTTTGTTGGCTAGAAGAAGTGGGGTTTCTAAATCTCATATTAGTGCAATAGAAAATGGGGATAGAATGCCCAGTCTTTTAGTTGCAATAGAAATTGCAACAGCATTAGATGTCAAGCTTTTTGATTTATACAAAATAGATACTTAATGAAAAAATTTTAAATTGATATGAATGAATAAATATACTTTAACGAAAAAATATTTCAAAAATCCTTCAAAAACATTTCATTGTTTTTGTTAATTAAATAGTTATAATTATAGTATAGAAATTTTAAGAGCAGGTAGCTTGGATTAAGCAAACCTACTCTTATTTTTTTACCTAGGTTTATGAAGGAGGATTTTTTATGAGAATTAAAGAAAAAGTAAGAAAAGTTGTACTAGGAGTATATTCAGCAATAGCTCTAGCTCTGATTAAGACAAATTCTGTACTGGCAGAAACAGTTTCTATTGATTCAAATGGAGGAAAAATAAGAGCTTCAGCTGTTGGAAAAGGTATATTTGATATGGCACAAGATATGTCAGGTACTTTAAGATGGCTAATACCTGTTGTATCAATACCATTTATACTTTGGTTTCTGTTCAAAATGTTTTCAGGAGAAGAGCAAGAGCAACCTCGTTACAAGAAAAAACTTATTACGACCCTAATAATTGTAATGGCTTCAACATTAGTTACTGTAATTGTTAATTTAATAATGGGATATTTTAGTTAAAAATTAATAGGAGGAAAATTGTATGACAAAAGAAATTGTAAAATTGTTGTCAGATTTCATAGGATCTTCAGCTAGTACCATTGATTCATTTTTAAAAGCCATATATTATTTCTCATTTTATATAGAAAAGCAGTTTAGAGATATAAATGTAAATTGGACTAATGTTTATAAAGTAATATATGAGTATGCAATAGTTATATTAGCAATTGTTTTTATAAAGAAAATGATTCAAACATATTTTTTATGGAAATCAGGAGAGGATGATGTTTCTCCAGTTCATACTTTGCTAGGTCTATTTGAAGCAATAACGGTAATGCTGTGTTTTGGATATTTTTATACTTTTTCAGTTCAAATAGGTGCGAATGTTTATGAAAATATAAAAAATGCAATGATAGATGGAACAAGTTTTTCAGTAAATGATTTAGCAAGTTGGTGTAATAGTGGGATTTTTTCGGCAGTTGTATGTCTAATACTTGTTATTGAATTTCTAATATTAGTGTGGCAATTAATAAGAAGAGGATTAGAGCTTTTAATATTAAGATTAATAATTCCGTTTACAGCAATTGGTTTGCTTTCTAGTAATGGTGGATCTTTTTCTATTGTCGTTAAAAAGCTTTTACAAAATATTTGTACTGTTATTGTGCAATTATTATTACTAATACTGACATTAACTCTGGCTTCTAAAAATCATTTAATTTATGCTGTAGCTGTTTGTTTTGTTTGCAACCAGACGCCACAGTTTATGCAAGAATTTATAGTACCAATGCAAGGCTTTGGTGTAGGTAGAAGAGTAAATAGAGCAATAGATACAGTGCACGATGGATTAGGAGCTGTTAATAATTGGAAATCAATGAAATCTGGAAAAACGAAATAGATGAAAGAGGGAGATAAAATGAAATCTAGTAATTTACAAGCAATATTGGACTTTATGTATGCTTTTGGAATTATAGCTTGTGTAATGTCTATTTTTATATCTTTATTTAAAGGCTTAATAAATAATGATGAGATGCCTTCGCACCTAAAAAAAATAAAAAATTCATTAATAGCTGTAGTTTTAATTTTAACTATATCAACAACAATGTCAATTATAGACGGATATTTCTTCAATAACGGTGTTTCTTATACAGATGATACCTACTTTGGAGTGGGAAAATTGCCGAATGACGCAAATTTAGAATTAATAGATGATAATACTTCATTAAATGATAATGACAAATTAGGAAGAGAAGTTGTTATTATTAATGGTGATAAATATGTTGTAACAAGCCGAGATAAAGAGCTATATGGCAAAAAGACTGGAGATAACACTTGGGAATTTTTAAATATGTGGGCTTATGGATATGAAAAAATGAATGTAAGAGTTGATGCACTTAAATATTTTAATGATTGTCAAGGTTTTTCAAGTGGTTCAGATTTGACAACTAAAGTTCAGTTATATCGTATACATAAGCAAAGTTATGATGAATTTTCTGGCGTAGATGAAAAAGGAGAAAATGGAAAGAAAATCTCAGAGTATTTATCGACAACAGAGCTTGAATCTTCAACTAATTATTCAAAAAACACAGGTTACATTATAAATTGGCATACTTATGATGAAGTAAAAAAAGATGTTGAAAGTGGAGATTGTTATAAAATGGGAGTTTAAAGGAGTTTGTGAAATGGAAAATCAAATAGAATTTTATATACCAAAAAATGTAAGTACTCGCTTTGAAATAATTAAGGGAGTAGGAATACGAGAAATTATATATACAGGAGTTGCTACAATTATTGGAATATTAGTAGGAATGTTATTAAATAAATTATTCGATAATTTTTTACTTTCAGCAGGTGTTGTGGCTATTCTTGGAGGAGGTACTTTTGTACTGAATATGAAAGACAATAATAATCAATCAGTAATATCTATGATTAACTCCATTGTGCGATTTTATTCAATACAAAAATTTTATAAGTACGAAAAAAAAGATAATATCAAATTTAATAAATTATTTAGTGATGATAATTTTGCTAAAAAATAAATATGAAGAAAGAGGTAGTTTATATGTTTAATGTTTTAAGCAAAAATAAAAAAAAGAATAGCTCTTTATCAATAACTGTAAATGAGTTTCTAAAAATTAAAGATATTAGAGGAGATTTGTTATACACAACAGATGAATTTATATTTACATATATTCAAGTATTTCCGCAAAATACAAGATTAAAAACACATAAAGAGCAAAGTTTAATTGCACTTAATTTAGCAAGGGAGCTTTCAACTGAAACAGAAAGCTTTAGCTTGTATTTGACCAATAGACCTGTTGATGTATCAAAAATGACAGATTATCAAGCAGAGCTAATGCAAAAAGAAACAAATACACAAATTCAAGGATTACTTCAAAAAAGAATTGAAGGATTGAATATGCTATCAAATACAGGTATAGCACTAGAAGAAGAAATATACATAAAAATTTGGGAAAAAGACAAAGATGGAGCTGAAGATAATTTGAATACAAGAAAAAATAGACTATCACAGGAACTATTAAACGCAGGATTTAAAACAAAATTTCTAACAGAAAAAGAGCTACAGCAACTATGTGATAGCTTTACAAACCCTGATACAACTACAGAAGATAGTCAAGATTATTACCATTTACGGTATAGAATAAATTTATATGTAATAAAGGTTATATTTCAAAAAGCTTTCAAAAACACTTCATTGTTTTTTGTTTTTAGACATTTATAATTATAGTATAGATAGAGTGTAAAAATTGAGAGCAGGAAATTAAATTTTTCTTCTCTCTTTTTTTGTACCTAAAAATTAGGAGGGTAAAAAAATGAATAAGAAACAAATTGAAGCAATGCCAGTAAATGAAAAGTTATTAGAGCTAATAGCACCGCAAAATTTAAAAGTAAAAAGAGATATTGTTGAAACAGGCGATAAAATAGCAAGAATTTATTTTATAAGTTCATATCCTGAAAAGCCCAATTTAGGGTGGATTTCATCAATAGCCAACACTAAAAATACAGTACTTTCAATTTATGTGAATCCTGTTGATCCTCAAACTTTTCTTGATGGTTTAAAAAAGGGAACAAATTCAGATAAAAATATTTACAATACAACAAGAGATGAAGTTGAAAAAATAAGAGCAGAAGCAAGGTATAAATCTTCTATAAGAATCATTGAAGATATTGAAAATAATAATAATTCTTATGTATATGTTTCAATTTTAGCTCAAGTATCAGGTATTAATGAAAATGATTTAGAAAGTAATTGTAAGTTGTTTAAAAATAGAGTAGCAGGTCTAGGATTAAGGGTTCGTAGCTGTGCTTTTAATATGGATAGAGCATATAGGCAAGTTGCACCATTTGGTATACAAGATAAAGAAATATTTAAAATGTCAAAACAAAATATGCAAGTTGGTACATTAATGGCAGGAGAGCCATTTTCAGGATCAGGATTTGCAGATAAAACAGGATATTATTTAGGTTCAGATGAATCAGGAAGAATGATTGCAATAGACCCATTTTATAAATCGGCAGATAGAACAAATAGTAACTTTGCAATTGTAGGTCAGTCAGGTGGAGGAAAATCCTATGCAGTAAAAAAGATTATTCTTAATGAATATGTTTCAGGAACTAAAATAGCGATTATAGATCCTGAAAATGAATACAAAGATATGTGTAAAAATATTGAAGGTTCAAAATGGATTGATTGTTCAGGAGGTATTGGTGAAAATGTAGGAAGAATAAATCCTTTACAAGTATATAATCTAGCAACGATTGACTTGGAAGATGAAAGTACAAGTGAAGGGAAAAAATCAGCTTTAGCGTTACATTTTCAAAACCTAGGTACATTCTTTAGCTTATATTTTAAAAATCAATTATCAGTTAGAATAACAGCTATTTTAAATGAAACATTGGAAGAATTGTATAGGAATTTTAATATAACGTGGGAAACTGATATTTCATTATTGCAAAATACAGATTTTCCAATAATGGCAGACTTATATAATTTGCTTATAGAAAAGCAAAAATCAGCTGTTGGTAATAGAAAAGAGGATTACGAAAACCTATCTTCTATTATTAGAGAGCTGGCAATTCGGAGCAGATTCACAAATGTTTAATGGTTATACTAGCATAGATGATGATTCAAAATTTATGGTATTAGATACCTCCAATATGGAAGGTAGTAAGGAGAATGTAAAAAGCTGTCAGTACTTTAATATGCTTAGGTTTTGCCAAAATTCAGCATTTAAAGATAGAAATGAGAGGTTTATGGTTATAGCAGATGAAAGTTATTTACTATTAGACCCTAAAGTACCACAAGGAATGGAATTTTTAAGGAACTTTAGTAAAAGAGCAAGAAAGTATAATTGTTCATTAGTTGTTATAACACAAAGTATAATAGACTTTCTAGCAGAAAGCATAAAACAATATGGACAAGCCCTTTTTGATAACTCAACATATAAGCTATTTTTTGGAATGGACGGAAAAAACCTTAAGCAAGCAAAGGAATTATGGGATTTGACAACCGAAGAAACAAACCTTTTATCTACTAAAGTTAGGGGGCAATGTTTATTATTTATAGGATCTTCTCGTATGCTTTGCAGAATTAAAGGTCAAAATTGGGAAAAGCCATTTTTAACTGGTGGAGGAAGATAAAAGAAAGAGGTAGCAGTTATGGAATTTACACCTATGTCTTATATAAAAAATTATAAGTATATAGTAAAAAAAAGTATTAGAAATACTATTATAATTGGAGTTACTATATTTTTAATTATTTTAACCGCATATTACATTGTTGATGGCTTTGGCTCAAGCTCTATCAGTCAATTGAATAATAGAGAAGCAACTACTCAAAATTCTGAAGAAAAAAGTAAAGGTATAGATGAGCAAATATCAGAAGATATACAACACACAAATTATGAAAATATGATTTACAAAGGGGGCTCTTTACCACTACCATTTCCAGAAGATTACGCAATTTTAACATCACCTTTTAATCCAAGTAGAATACATCCCATTACAGGTGTAGTTAGACCTCATAAGGGTGTGGATATTGTAGGAAAAAAAAATACAAAAATTTTAGCAGTAGCAGATGGAGTTGTTACAGTATCGGGTTTTAATTCAGGAGGATATGGAAATTGGGTTGAAATAGAGCATAATCTAAATGGAAAAATAATAAGAACTAGATATGGACATATGAGGGATACACCACTTGTAAAAGTTGGAGATAGAGTTACAGCAGGCACTGTAATTGGTATTCAAGGTCAAACAGGAGGAGCAACAGGCGATCATTTGCATTTTGAAGTAAGAATAAATGGAGAGGCAGTAAACCCTTTACCATATTTACTTGGAAAGGAGAACATTGAAACTTATCAGCAATGGTAGGAAAAGGTGGCGTTATGAAAAATATAAACAGTAAAGAAGAATTTATTAAAATAATATTTTTTGCAATAATAATGGTCTTACTTATTATATTTGCTATTGTAATACATAAAAATTATAATTTTAATTCAGAAAGCAAAAATAAAATTATTAACACAGAAGATTTTCCAATAGATAACTTAAATCAAAATAAAATACAAGAAGTTCAAGGTGTTAATAATATCTATTATTATGAATTAGAAGATTATGGGGATTTTCAATTTGAATAGAAAGGTATTTCAAAATCCTTTCAAAATCATTTCATTGTTTTTGGTGCAATAGAAGTTATAATTATAGTATATGAATTTTATTTATATATTTAAGTTTTTATTTTAATTATGTTTTATTTTGGGAGAAAGCAAAATATATCAGCTTTCTCCTATTTTTTTTGAAAGGAGAAGCTATGGAAGATGAAGAAATTTTAACTACAGATATAGGGCAAGAATTTATAAATACAGCAAAAACAATTACAAAGAAAAAGATTGAAAAACTTATTTATGTAGGAAAATCAAGAAATAATGTATTAGAAAATATTATAGCAGAGCAAAACATAGTTGTTATTACAAGACTTTTAAATGAGTACAACATTACAGATATATTTAGAGAAGATTTAAGAGCTATTAATAATATAGACTATTTAGTTTTGGATTTGTCAGCATTTGTAAATTCTTCAACTAATGAAGAAATACTAAAAAACTTAGATAAATTAAGAGGAAATTTCGAGTTTAAAATTATAATAATAGCCTCAGGATTCAGAAGAGGTAGCGAAATATTAGCACAATGCTTTTATATGGGAATTTACAATTTAGTAACAGCTTCAAACGATATACAAATGTATGACCAACTAAAAATATGTTTATCTGAAAAAGGGATGACTTATGCTCAGGCAAGTCAATATAGAATTGATATGCTACCTCAAAAATCCTCAAATACATCTATTATCAAAACCGAATTTCAAAAAGTAAAACAAGATGTGAGTATTGGAATTTTAGGTGTAACAAGGCATATAGGAGCTACAACTTGGGCTATAAATTTATTACATTTCTTTAACGAAATACCAAACATAAGGGCATGTTTAATAGAAGTAAACAAACACAAAGATATACAAGATTTAGCAGATGTAACTGAAATAGATAAAATGGGAATAGAGCATTTTCCGTTAGCAGGTGAGGTAAGAGCAGGAGGAATGGAAATGTTTTACGATTTATCTAAAATAGGAGATATTACAGCTCAAAAATATGACTTTTATATCTATGATTTTGGAGAAACTTCGGAATTAACGGATACGGAACTTGCATCATTCTTAAATAAAGATATTAAATTTATAATTTTAGGAACATGCCAATGGGAATATAAGTATATTTCCAATACTTTTGAAAAATTAAGAATTTCTGAGGAGCAAGATGGACTATATTTTATCTACAATTTTGTAAATAAAGAAGAGCAAAATGAAATTCGTTCACAAATGGGGAAATTTAATGTTTATTTTAACGAATATCAGCCAGATCCGTTTAGGTTAAAATCAAAAGATTATTTAGAAGAAATATTACGAAGGTATCTATCTAATTCATATTTTGAAGAAGATAGTAAAAAGAAAAATAGATTCAATTTTAAAAAATTATTAAATGGTAGAAAGTAGAGGTAATAGGAGTCATGAAAAATAAAGGATTTTATGAAAGATATAAAAATGAACAAAAAGCTAAAGAAAAAGAGCAGAAAGTTAGGAAAAAATACAATATAAGTGATGATAAAACCGTTATTATAAAAGAAAAAAATAAAATTGATAAGATATTGTTTTATATTAATAGATTTTTAACAGCAATTTTAAAAATTTCATTATATGTTGTACTTTTTACATTATCAAGTATTGGTGCGACTGTACTAATGAACGAATTTTTAAGGACAACATTTTTTGATTTATTAAAAACAGTAATATAATAGTGATGAAATGGAGGTTTTTTTGTTATGAAAAATAAAATTAAAATAGCATTTATAATAAGCATAAGTATAGTTATACTTAATATTTCAACAATAGTTTTTGCAGAAAATACAATTACAAAAATCATTAGAGCAAATGAGTCAATTGACAATAGTACTTTTATGCAAGAAATAGAAGAGAATGGAAAAAAATATAATTTTTGTGGATATGAAGAGCTAACTACTATTCCTGAAACAAAATCGCAATCTTATATTTCAGATGAAAAAATATTGAGTTCAAACGAGAAAGAGTATTTAGATACTCAATTTGATAGCACATATATGTATGAAGATGAAAATTATAAAGGACAGCTAGAATTAAAAAGCTACAACATTCAAGAAATAGATAATGGCTATAGTGAGCAAATAGATAGCAAATATATTTACTACAATAGTCTTTCTTCAAATGATTTAGAGCAAATTGATAAAACGAGAACAATCCAAGGAAAAGAATATGTACTTATTAATGTTGAATGGTCAGCAAATAGTAGTTCAATAATTGATAAAACAGAAGTACCAATAAGCTACAACGGAAAAGCATTATACCAATGTGTAATAAAAATTGCCAATTCACCAATATACAAGGCACAAGCTATATATGAGGGAAATGTAGTTTCAAAAGAAAATTACTCAGATTATGTATTAACATATACCGAAATAGAAAATGAAGAGCCAATTGATGAAAAAACAAAAAATTATATAGTACCAGTAGCAATAGCCTTAGGAGGAATAATTCTAATATGTATTTGTGGAATATTGCTAGATAAGAATGCTACAGTCTACAATGTACAAGAAGGAAAAATGGTAAAATTAAAATCTAAAAGAATTAGAGCAAATTCTGTAATTAATATAACTGATTGTGAAAATATTTCTGGAAATTGTTTTATTTTAGCTGTAAAAGAAACTAGTTACCAAAAATTAAGTGGTAAAACAGTATATATTCAATTTAATAATCAAAGAAAAGAAATTATATTAACTACAAGAAAAACTTGCTTTAAATTTTAAATATGGGGGTCATTTCGATGAAAAAGTATTTAGATAATATTTTCATATTAGCTATTATCTTAATAGTTTCAATTATAGTTGCTCTCGTATTTTCTTTTAAATTTGATAGAAATTTATATGTTGGAAGAAATGAGATTGCATCAACAGTAGAAGTAAAAGAAGTTACTAAAAACGATGAGATTATTGATAAAATAGAAATAAAATATGATTGGCAGATAGCAATTCCTAAAATAAACTTGGTTGCACCAATAGAAGAAGGCTCTGATATTGTTACACTAAGAAACAATGTAGGTCATATTACAGGAACAGGACTAAAGAGCGGAAACATAGCCTTAGCAGGGCATACAAATACAGCCAATTACAAAAATGGAGTTTTCTTCTTTGACAGAATTGATGAATTAGATTTGGGAGATCGAGTTTACTATAGAATAAATAATCAGGACTATGTTTTTAAAGTGCAAGATAAAAAAGTAGTTTCCGAAAAAGATTTATCAGTATTAGATGAATGTGAAAAATCAAAGCTTACTTTAATTACGTGTGTAGTTGGTGAGCACAATAACAGACTAATTGTTGTTTGTGTTGAAGATGATAATATAAAAATATAAATAAAGGAATGATGGATATAGATGAAAATTAGCAAAATGGCATTTTTTATAGTTGCAATAACAATTTCAATAGCATTATCTATTTTTTTTGCGAATGTTTTAAGCCTCGTATATAGCCCAAATCCACAAGAAATTTTAACATTAAATATAGATATAATGATACATAGACTTTATACAGAAAAGGCTGTAAGTCAAATGTTTTGGATAATACTTGCAATGTTTGGATTAGTACTATTTATTTCAAATTATAAAAGGTGGTTTGGGTTAAAAGATTATAAATCAAATATATATAAAGTAACTGACGATATTGAAATTCCTGTACCTATAGGAAACAAACAAACACAGCAAGGCTCTTCTTGGTGGCTTTCATCAAAAGAGTATCAAAAAGTGTTTGATATTAATACTGTTGATCCTGAAAATGAAACAATAAAAAAATTATTATATAATGCAGATGAAGAAACAAAAGCAATAGAAAATATCGAAATTCCACATACTGTAGATGATAATAAAGAAATAATTGATGAAGTAAAGCTAAAAAATAATATAAAAAAGGAATTCTCTAAAGTAACTAAGAAAGAGATTCCAAAAGATGAATCAAGAATATTCAAGAAAGGTGGAATAGTACTTGGAAGGCAAGAAAGAAAAGTATTTAATATAATACCTAAGTTTCCTTTTATTAAACTAAGAAAAGTGGAAGATATTTACTATGTGGGAGATAATGTTCATACACTAACAGTTGGTGCAACAAGGTCAGGTAAAACAAGATGTCTAGTAATTGAAAGTATATATAATTGTGCATTAGCAGGGGAGTCAATGATAATTAGTGATCCGAAAGGAGAGCTTTTTGAATATACGTCTGGAGGACTGAAACAACTAGGGTATAATGTGGTAACTCTTGATTTTAAAAATCCTATGAGGTCATCTTGTTATAATTTTTTACAACCAGTAATAGACGAGGTAAAAAAGGGAAATGTAGCACAAGCACAAAATAAGGCATCAGATATTTGCGAATCTTTAGTAGGGGAGGCAAAACGGAGAAAAAATATGGAATGATGGAGAAAAGAGCACTATAAAAACAGGAATTATGGCTGTATGTATGGAAGCACCTGAAAAATATAAAAATATAGCAAATGTATATTATTTTTTAAGTACTATGTGCAAAGAGCAAAAAGATGGCTCAATGCTCATGGATAAATTTTTAGAAGATATAAGGAACGGTACTGCAAGTAAAGCACCCAACCCTAATCATCCTGCGATTGCAAGTTTTGCACCTGCAAGTATTGCTCCAAGTAAAACGAGAGCATCGTTTTTTACATCAGCATTAAACAGTTTAGTTTTATTTTCAGATGAATATATAGCAAGTATGACAAGTAAAACAGAAATAAGAGCAGAGGACTTAGCAAATAAAAAAACGGTATTATATATGATACTTCCTGATGAAAAACTTACCTTCTATAGTCTTTGTTCACTTTTCGTAAATCAAATATATCAGCAACTTGTAAATATAGCTGACATAAATGGTGGAGCATTAAAAAATAGAGTGAATTTCATATTAGATGAGTTTCGGAAATTTTAGTGCCATACCAAACTTTGGAGGATTTTTAACTGTTGGAGGGGGAAGAAAAATAAGATTTAATTTGTTTTTACAATCTTTTTCACAGCTTAATGGTAAATATGATGAAAACACAGCACAAAATATCTTAGATAATTGCCATATATGGTGTTATCTAAAGACTGCTAACGATACAACAGCAGAAAAAATAAGTAAAAAATTAGGAACATATACTTGTAGTTCCTTTAGTGAAAGTAATTCAGGAAATATTGGAGGAAGCTCTGTTAACAAAAGTAAATCAATGAACTTAGTACAGAGAGCATTACTTACACCTGCTGAAGTATTACGAATTAATAGACCTTACTTATTAGTAATGTTCTCAGGAGTAAATCCTGCAATGACAAAGGCTCCTGATTTATCAAAATGGCTATTCAATAGGCTACTATCATTAGGAAATCCAGACTTTTGTACCAAAGTTCGTATAATTAGAGAAACGGCAAGGGAAGAACGAACTGATACTAAAATTCCAATTTGGGATATTGATAAAGAATTAAAGAATGGTTTAAATAAACAAAAGGAAGGGCAAGAATATGATATGAAGAGCATAGAAGAGGAAGAACGACGCAAAAGAGAAAAAATGAAATTTGGTTACAGAGCTCCAATAGTAGAATATAATCAAAGTAAAATTTATGAAAATACTGAAATAAAAAATAATATTTAAAAAACAAGAATCAACCGAACGGCTGATTCTTGTTTTTTTCTAAAATGATAATTCAAAATAATCTTTAAAATATTTTATAGTATTGTCAACATTTCTTGAAGTATGCACTACTTGTATTATAATAATTTCATCATTTTCGATATAATAAAATAATCTATGCATTTTATACAACAGTTGTCTAATTTTAATATTTTTGTAAATGTAAAATACTTTTCCAAGCTTAGGATTACTTTCCAAAGAATTTGCATAATCGACTAAATCATTAATATAAGCTGAAATTTTATCTTCTGTAATAATCTTAGAATTTTGGACATAGTTTTTTAAATCATTTCTAGATTGTTCAGACCAAATTACTACCATGATTGCATCTCCTTTTTCAACTGTTCTGTTGTAAGTGCTTTACTTCTGTCAAAGTTATCTATTCTATTTCTTAAATCACTTATTAGATTTAATGTCTCAACAATATCTTCAAAAGATATATCTTCAGGCATTTTTTCTAAAATTTTAATCATTATTTGTCTTTCACTCATCACACATACCTCCTTGCATATATAACATTATAATTACTTATATTATAGTAAAAAATGTAATGAAAATCAAGGTCACAATAACAAAAAGAACAGAAGATTTTCAGGTTTTATTGGGTAATGATAATAATATATATTGTAATATTTTCAATATATATTATTTCAAAAATCCTTCAAAAACACTTCATTGTTTTTGCTATAAAGTGAGCTATAATAGTAGCATAAGGTTTTAATAAAAAGCTCCTTTCATAAAAAATTAAACCTTTAAAAAAGATAGAAAAAACTAAGATGTACGAGGGCATACCTCTATTACTGTAAAACAGTATATGAATTTCTTAGATTTTCTATCTTTTTTTATTAAAAACACAGAGAGAGGTGATTGTAATGGAAAAAGACAAAATAGTTACTTACAAAATTGATGATACAAGTATGACAGAAGATAAAAGTAAAAGATTTAAAGTATTTTACACACTAGAGAAGAAAGATGGCAACATTTCATATTATTTAGAAAATTTTGATGGTCAAAATCTTAATATAAACGAAATGAATGGGTATGAAAATATGCTATTAAATATGTGTTTTTCGAACTTCTATAACAATAAAAATATACCAAATGATTATAAAGATTTTATAACAATAGAAGAAGTTCCTAGAGCTATAAAACAAGGTCAAAACATAAGATATGAATTATATAAAGATTTATGCTATTCAAGGGGAACTTCACCTTCTAATCTAGGTTATATTTTTACTATAAACAAATGGTCTGAAGATTTCGAAAACGATATGCTAAAATCTGCAATATCTGATTCAGAAATGTTTGATGATTATATAGAATATAAGGTTTTATCTGAAATAGCACAAAAAGAAGCGAGTAAAAAAGGGGCTTATGGAAAATTAGAAGCTACAATGAGTTACTACTTAGGAAAATACAAGATTGAAGATTTTAAAGAAAATAAGATAATTAATACTCCAATGTATAGCAGAATAAAGAATGTATATGATAAGGCATTAACTAAAAAAGTTTTAGACGGCTATGATGAGCTATTTGAAAATATACCAGAATTATATAAAGTAAAATATTACAACATTCTTAAACCTGATGAAAATAAAGATGAATTTGAAAATTATTATGATTTGAACATAAAAAAAACAATTTTAGAAAATATTGAAAAATTAGAATCTGTAGATTCTAAAGTTAAAGTTTTAGTTCTTTGGTCAGAAAAGTCTGATATTTTTTGTACTAGGGATAGTTTAAATCAAAAAAATGATCCAAAAGTATATACATTAAAAGAAATGGATGGGTTGATATATCGAAATTACATGGAAGTTACAGAAAAAGATTCTGGATATGATAAAACAAGATTTCTAATTTTTGTGGATACTGATGAAAATGTAGTTCTATCTGCTAATGACAGAATAGATGTTGGAGATCCATATACAAATAATTTTACGAATTTTATGAAAAATTGCTATGGAAAAGCATATGTAAAAGAACTAAGCGAATTTGATAGTTATTTAAGAAAACAACTTTTTTTAGAAGATGAGGAGGAGAGATAGCAATGGAAGACTTTTATTACAGGATATGAAGAAAGATAATACTATATATAACAAATACAATAGTACGAGCTACTATTGTATTTTTCTTAATATAAATTTTATAAAACTTTTTGTAGTAGGTTTAAATCCATAATAATCAGGAAAAAAATTTATAAATATATCTAAATTATTTTTATCATCGTACATAGATTCCAATTGTTTATCAATTAATGAATGTACAGTTTTTGAATTTTTTTCATTATGTATTTTTTTTACATTCTCCATTATATCATCTAATTTTAACTGTTGAGTTTTATATGCTTCAAAAACTGCACTTTCTAAAAGAATAGTACCCTTAGCTGAAAAATCAAATTGCAAATTTTCAAGAATTGTATGGATTCTTTTTTCTATATTACCAATTGTTTCTTGAGGAGAAATTTCTTTTATATATTTAATTATTGTATTGATATTATATGGCTTTTGAATAATAGTTTTTACTTTATCAATATTAGAAATATTAGAGCGATATACAAGTGAACCTGAAACAATAATAACATTCCTTTTACTATCATATCTTGGTATAATATTTAAAAGTTCTAAGCCGTTTAATTTGGGCATATCTAAATCTAATAATAAAACATCAGGATTAAGCCTTTTATACGACTGTAAAGCTTCTATACCATCAGTAGATATATTTATAACTTTAAAATTTTCTTCTTTAGTTAACAAGTAGCATAATTGCTGAGCTGATTCTCTGTTATCATCAGCTATCATAATTTTAACCATTTGCTAACCTCCACATAATATTTAATTGACATAAATATATCATAATAAAAAATAAATTTCAAGAAAAACATAAAATTTACCATTTAATTTCAATATAAGAAAAAAGTTTACGATTTTTACGAAAAAATTACGATTTTTTACGATTTTTACATTTGGTATAGAAAATGTAGTAAAGTACGATTAGGAACTTTATATCAGAGTTTTAGGAGTGAAACAAAAGAGCTTTTAAAAACATTGGATAAAATTTTATAATATACTTTTAAAATTTTGATATAAGGTGGTGAGGGATTATGTTTTTATAATTATAAATGTAGGGAGAATTTAAAATAAAAGAATAATCACGCCTAGAAACTTTGGTGAAAATCATAAGTTCCTAGAAAGAGTGATTTTTTATGTATATACTAAATAAAAAGGAACAAGCAGTCTTAAAAATTATTGTAAAGAATGCAAGAAATGATTTTTTTAGAAATAATAAATATATCTTTGTAGAAGAAACTTCTGAAGATAAAATAATATTTTCAAATAAAAATATTATTGCCGATTGTGATGAAGAAATAAATTATCAAATTGAAATTACTAATCTTGAAAATATCTTTGAGGATAAAAAAATATACAATATTGTTAGAGCATTGACTTATAACGAAAAGTCAGTGCTCTATTTTTATTATGTAAAACAAAAAACAGAAGAGGAAATTGCTCAAATAATGTTTTCTACATCAGAAGCAATCAGATCAAAGAGAAGAAGAATTATAAAAAAAATTAGAAGGGAAGTTGATAAAAATGTTTAATAATTATGATTTAACAGATAGAGATGTTTTAGATATTGTAAAAAAATATGAAAGATTAATTAATAAATATAGTGAAATAAGTGGTGAAATTAATGAGGATTTAAAACAATTTATAGTTATGGAAATTTACAAAAAGTTAACAAAAAATAGAGAAAAGTAAAAAAAATAGAAAAAATTTAAAAAAAGCGACCGAAAAATAAAAAAATTTCCGTTCTTAATAGTAGAAGGGAAGTGAAAGCATTGTGAAATATTTTGAAATAAAAGAGTATTTTAGACAAATGAAGTTCAAAAGACAAAAAAGAAAAAGATTAATACATTTCATGAAATTATATAATTCAAAGAAAAAAGTAATGGGTAAAAATACTCATAAATTTGTAGAATAAAAAAAGTGTTAGCAAAAAGTTGCAATACGAAGGGAGCTACATATGAAAACAAAAATTCTTTATATGTATTTTAACGAACAAAAGAAACCTGTAGAAATTGCTAAAGAGCTAAAAGTACCTAAATATACGGTTACAAGAGTACTTCAAAAGGATACAAGGTATTCAGAAGAAAAACTAAAGAGAAAGGCGATAAATAAGATAAATCATAGAAATAAAACCAAAGAATATATAAAGAAACAACGAAAGATTAAACAGTTTGAGTGTAAAGTAGATGATTTAATACTAAAAAATATGCACAATCAAGCAAGTTTTGAATTGTCAAAAGGAAAAAAGTTATCAGATATAGATTATAGAAATTGGAATAAATCAGCTTATACATATAATTCGGATAAGAAAAGATATGAATTTAAAGAAAAACTTGGTAAAAGTAATGATATACCTAAATATATAAAAGTTAATATTCCATAAACTAACTACGTTAGAATAAAATAAAAAATTTGGTAAATAATAAATCTAGTACATTGAAAACAATATATAAAGGAGGTTTGGAATGGAGGACTATACAATTTTAAATAGTAAATTGCAATATAGTAAAAGTAGAAATATAAAATATGTTCAAGAAAATGATATAGATAAAATAGAAAATATAAAAATAGATAAAAATCTATCTAAAATGGAGAGAATACTAGATTTTATAGAAAATACAAAAAATCCGTATATTTTTTGTATAGATGGTATAAAAGTAAAGTTTGAATATTCAGATAATGGAATTAGACTTTCTGAATGTATAAATAATTTGATAATTAATAAATTCAAATAATTAAACAGAGATTTTTAATTGAATCTAATTAAATTTTATGATAAACTATAAATGTCAACAAATGACTTTATAGAGGAAGGAGGAGCTTTGCCAAGGAAAAGTAAGTATGATAATGAAACTATTTTTAACAATCAAAATAATTCACAAAATTATTGTAGCAATAAAAAAATTTGGAATATTGCAAAATATATTAGATTATCAAGAGAAGATGGCGATGATAAGGATGAAAGCAATAGTGTAACAAGTCAGAATAAAATTTTAGATGAATTAGTATTTGATTTAACTCAAAATAGTAATGATAAATATGTAGTATATGATACTTATGTCGACGATGGCTTTTCTGGAACAGATTTTAATAGACCAGGATTTCAAAAATTGCTAAAAGATATGAAGGACAATCATATTAATATGATTGTTACAAAGGATTTATCAAGACTTGGAAGAAATTATATTGAAGTTGGAAATTATATTGAACAGATATTCCCATTATTTAATGTACGTTTTGTAACTAAAGCAGAAGATATTGATAGTTTTTCAAAACCAACTTCTGTAAATAGCATTATTGTACCTTTTAAAAATTTAATTAATGATGAATACTGTAGAGATATTTCGAATAAAATAATACTTGCCAATAATGCAAGGAAGAGGAATGGTCAATATTTAGGATCTTTTCCCATATATGGTTATAAGAAAGATCCTAATGACAAATATAAATTAATTATTGATGATGAATCTGCAAATGTTGTAAAAAAAATATTTAGTTTGTTTTTAGAAGGAAAAGGAAGAGTTACAATTACCAAATATTTGAATGATAGAGGCATTCTCAATCCAACAGCATATAAGCAACAAGTTTTAAAAAATAACTATGTAAATTCAAGCAATTTAAAAGGAAATACGCTTTGGTGTGATACAACAGTATCAAGAATTCTAAAAAATGAAATGTACACAGGAACATTAATTCAGGGAACCAAAAAAATGTTAAGCTATAAAGTCCATAAATTAGTTGATATTCCAAAAGAAGATTGGATAGTTGTCGAAAATAATCACGAAGCAATAATAGACAAAGAAACATTTAAAAAGGTACAAGATATTATATCAAGAGATACTAGAATAAAAAATGATGGTTCAGGAGAAGTTTCTTTATTTGCAGGTTATATTAGATGTGCAGATTGTAATAGAGCTATGAATAAAAAATCTACAAATAACAAGTATAAAACTTATTATTATTATGTTTGCAATACTTACAGAAAAAAATCTATAGGTATTTGTACTAAACATACGATAAGGAGTGATTATTTGGAGAAAGCTGTTCTAAAATCTATAAAAGTTCAAATTGATTTAGCTATAGACATTGAAAAAATGATAATGCAAATCAATAAATCAGAAAAAAGAAATTTATGTAATAATAATATCGAACAAATGATAAATTCAAAAAATAATGAAATACAAAAGGTAAAAGAACTAAAAAAATGTGTGTATGAAGATTGGAAATTAGGTGATATTACAAAAGATGAATATTTTGAATATAGAGATAGCTATGAAAAAAAATTAGAAATTTTAAAAGAAAATATTAAATATCTTGAGGATGAAAAAGAAAAGTATAAAGAGCAAATTCTTGGAGAAAATATTTGGATAAAGAATTTAAAGGATAAACAGAATATTGAGACATTAACCAGAGATGTTGTAGTGGAATTGATAGACTGTATTTATGTTCAAGAGAATGGAGATATTACAATAAAATTCAAATTTGCGGATGAAATGGAACGAATGGTAGAATATATTAAAATTAATCAAGAATTGGCATCTCGGAGCAAAAGCTATTTAAAAAATTTTTATTGTGTCAAAATGACAGTGGCTGGAGCCATTGCTGCACCCATATTATTTGCATCTTTTATACCCATATCAGTTATCTTCCCAGGTGTAATATGAGTAATATATGGTCCATTTCCATTAGCACTTAAAATAGCAGCACCAGATCCAGTTACAGTCCACTGAGAAGATGGTGGTCTTTGGTTTCCAAGCTCTAATGGAAATCTAAATTGTTTTTCAGCACTACAAAAATGACTAGATGTAGCACAAAGTATATTTTTAGCAGCACCAGAAGAAACAAAAACACTTCCAAGACATATACTTTCAGCAAAGGTTGAACATGCTCCAAATACTCCAAAAAATGGAATATTTAATTCTCGCAATCCAAAACTTGAAGAAATACATTGATTTAATAAATCACCTGCAAAACAGTAATCAATATCTTGTGCAGAAATATTAGACTTGGAAATTACTGTATTAACAGTTTCCTTAATAATCTTACTTTCAGCTTTTTCCCAGGTCTTTTCGCCCCAAAACTCATCAGCTAAACAATTATCAAAATATTTTGCCATAGGACCTTCAGACTCCTTAGGGCCAACAATACTGGCTGTTTCTAAAATTGTTACAGGATTACTAAATTTTATAGTTTGTTTTCCTAATTTTTCCAAAATTAATCCTCCTTTTATAAAAAAAATGTTGAAATTTGAAAATAAATGTAGTAAAATGCAAATAGCAAAAAATTGTAACAATAAATGTAACAATCTCACTACACAATCTGCACATATAAATGTGCAGATTTTTTATTTTAAGTAATAGATGTTAAAAATTTATCCAACAAAAAGTTTAGCAATTAATCCCACTAAAACAGCACTAGAAATACCAAACACTAGAACTGGACCTGCTACAGTAAACATTTTTGCTCCAACACCCATAACATATCCTTCAGATTTATATTCTATAGCTGGTGCGACAATTGAATTAGCAAAACCTGTAATAGGAACTAAAGAGCCAGCTCCAGCAAATTTTCCTATTTTATTAAAAATATTTAAACTAGTTAAAATAGCAGAAATACTAATAAGAATTATAGAAACTGTAGTAGAACATGCGGTTTCACTTAATCCTTTAAATTTGCAATAATCAAATATAAATTGTCCAATTGTACAAATTAAACCACCAACCCAAAAAGCATTAAAGCAGTTTTTTAAAATAGGAGAGTTAGGTGTTTTTTTATCAACATAGTCACTATATTGCTGATTTGTATTTATTGGTTCCATTAAAATCACCTCATATAAATAAATTTAGGTTTTTGGTTGTACCTATAAACCGTAAAATATCTAATTTTATAAAAATTATGATCTATCAGAATCAATTAAAAATGTAATATCTAAATCAACAAAATATGAAGTCATTTTATTGCCAGTTATATGTGCATATTGATTTAAAATTTTTACAGAAGATAAATAGTCAATAGTTTTAGAAGCTTCTGCAACAGTTTTTACAATAGCATCTTTCCACGAAACATTAGAATTTCCTGTAAGTAATAAATGTTTTTCTATATCCATATTTTAAAACACGCTCCTTTCAAAATTTGCGAAATAATTTTAAAGTCAGTTTTAGTTTCAACCAAAACATAAAAAATATGCAAAAAAAGATACAATAAATTTAATTATTGTATCTAAAAAATAAAATTTTAATTTATTAAATCTTTAACAACTTCACTAGAAATAATTAAACCAGCAACAGATGGAACAAAACTTATGCTTGAAGCATTAGCTCTGTAGCTTGATTCTGTACTCCTAAAACGAGTAGGTTTTTCTTTTGAATAAATAACCTTTAAATGTTCAATTCCAAGTTTTTTTAATTCTGACTTTAATAAATGAGCAAAGGGACAAGAGCTTGTTTTAGAAATATCAGTTACTTCAAATAATGTAGGATCAAATTTATCACCAGTTCCCATTGATGAAATAATAGGTATATCTTTGTGAACAGCTTCTGAAATTAAACTAAGCTTATCATGAATAGAATCAATAGTATCAACAATATAATCAAAATCATCTGTAATTAATTTTGAAGAATTATCTTTTGAAACATATTCTTTTATAATTTTTATATTTAATTCAGGATTTATATTTAATAATTTTTTCTTGGCAACATCAACTTTATATTTTCCAACAACTTTTGTGTCAGCCATTAAATTTCTATTTAAATTAGTTACATCTATTAAAGCTTTATCTATTATAACAATATTTCCGTACACCAGCTCTAACTAAACTATCTAAAGTATACGAACCAACACCACCACAACCGAAAACAGCAACTTTAGATTTTTTTAATTTTGTTAATGCATCTTCACCAAGCATCATTTCTGTACGAGAAAGCCATGTTTCATTCATTTTTTTATCTCCATTTCAAATATATTTTTAATTCAACATTATATAGTCAAATAAAAGAAAAGTCAATCAAAAATCAGTATTGTACACACTAAATAATGTTAGTAAAAGCCATAATTCAAATCCATTATAAAGCAGAGAAAAAGATATTATAAAAAAAATATATACCCTTGACTTTTTTCAAAAAAGTTATATAATACAAACAAATATTCGTAAATGAAAGGATGTTAATTATGATTTCAACATTACACATAAAAAATATAGGTATAATAGAAGACCTTACTGTAGATTTAAACACAGGATTTAATGTTTTAACAGGAGAAACAGGAGCAGGAAAAACATTAATAATTGATTCATTAAATTTAGCCTGTGGTGGTCGTTTTTCAAAAGAAATAGTACGAAGAGGAGAAAATTTTTGTTTAGTGGAACTAAATATATATTTGCCACAAAATGAAAATAGTATAGATGGAAACATAATTATTAGTAGAGAAATCTTTTTAAATGGCAGAAATACATGCAAAATAAATGGTAGACTTGTTACAGTAAATGAATTAAAAGAGTTTATGAGTAAAATAATTGATATTCACGGTCAAAATGATAATCAAACAATTATGTCTAAACAAGAGCACATTAATTATTTAGATAATTTTATAGGAAAAGATTTATTAAATGAAAAATATGAATATCAAAAATTATACAATAGATATAATGAAATAAAAAAAGAGCTAAAAGAAAATTATGGTGATGAAAAAGAAAAACAAAGAAAGTTAGATTTATTAAAATATCAACTAAACGAAATTGAACAAGCTAATCTAAAGGAAAATGAAGAAGATGAGTTAAATAATGAAAGAAAAAAAATAATGAATTCTGAAAAAATATATACTTGTTTAACTGAAGTTGATTCAAATTTAAGCGAAAGTGTTATAGATGGTATAAATTTATCAATAAGAGCTCTTGAAAAGATTGAAGATATAGATGATGAATATAAAAATAAATTAACAGACTTAAAAAATATATATTATGATGTACAAGAGCTAACAAGAGATATATCAGATTTAAATAGTGATGTATCATTTGATGAATCTAAAAGAAATGAAATTGAAGAGCGTTTAGATTGTATATATGATTTAAAACGAAAATATGGAAATAGTATATCTGAAATTATTGAATATAAGGAACAAATAGAAAAAGACATTTACACAATTGAAAACCTAGAAGAGCATAATAATAAATTAAAAAAAGAGCTTGAAGATTTAACTATTAAGATGAGCGAAAAGTGTAGTGTACTTAATAAAATGAGATCAAAATACTCTAAAGTATTAAATGAAAAAATAAATAAAGAGCTTAAAGATTTAGAAATGAAAAATGCAAGTTTTTGTGTAGATATAAAATATGATGAAAGTGGCAATTTTAATCAAAACGGATTAGACGATATAGAATTTTTAATTGCTACAAATGTAGGCGATGAAGCAAAACCTCTTATTAAAATTGCATCAGGTGGAGAAATTTCAAGAATAATGTTAGCAATAAAAACAGTTCTTGCAGATACAGATGAAGTACCTATTTTAATATTTGATGAAATTGATACTGGAATAAGTGGAAAAGCCGCAAAATCTGTTGGTGAAAAGATAAAAATAATATCACAAAAACACCAAGTTTTGTGCATTACACATCAAGCTAATATTGCTGCAAAAGGTGATTCAAACTATTTTATTAGTAAAAAGGTAGAAAATGAAAAAACATATACAAATATAAAATTGTTAAATGAAGCGGAAGTAATAGAAGAAATTGCAAGAATATCAAGTGGAGATATAACAAAAAATGCATTAGAACATGCAAGAGAAATGAGATTATCAAAATAAATATTCTCCTTTACTTTATGTGAATTTTAATATATAATACCATTTGTAAATTAATTTTAAAGGATAGGTGAGATATGTTTTATTTTGACAAAAGAATATTATACATATTTTTAGGAATATGTGTATTAAGTATGTTTGTAGGATATGCTTCAAATCCAGGGAAAATATTAGCTCTATTATTAAGTATACCAGGTGTATTAATTGCAATAACATTTCATGAGTATGCTCATGCATGGACTGCCTATAAATTAGGCGATGATACTGCAAAATCACAAGGAAGATTAAGTTTAAATCCATTAAAACACATGGATCCAATAGGAATAGTAATGCTATTGTTTTTAGGTTTTGGATGGGGCAGACCTGTAGAAATTGATTCAAGAAATTTTAATAGAAATATTTCTGTAAGAAAAGCAGAAGCAATTGTTTCTATAGCAGGTCCATTAGCTAATTTCATATTAGCGATAGTATTTTCTGCTATATATGGGGCTTTAATAAAATTTAATGCATTAACTTCTATGGATACAAGGACAGCACTAACAATTATAACAATTTTGCAAAGTATAATTTCAATAAATATAGGTTTGGGAGTATTTAATTTAATACCATTACCACCATTAGATGGTTCAAAAGTTTTAAGTTATTTCTTACCATACAACGCTAGAAATTGGTTTGAAAATAATCAACAAATATTTTATATAATATTTTTAATAATTTGGATTACAGGAATAGCAGGAACGATAATATCACCAGCTATAACTAGCATTTATTATGGATTAATGAAATTAGTAAGTTTAGTGTTTGGATTATAGTAATATTTAAGAGGGGAATAAAATGAAAGATATAATAACATTAGGAATTGAATCAAGCTGTGATGAAACTTCTGTGGCCATAGTTAAAAATGGTAGAGAAGTTCTTTCAAATGTAATAAATACTCAAATTGCAATACATACTCAATTTGGTGGAGTTGTTCCAGAAATTGCCTCAAGACAGCATGTCGAAAATATATCAAATGTTGCTAAAGAAGCATTAAAAGAAGCAAATATGACATTTGATGATATTGATATAATTGCATGCACATATGGTCCAGGTTTAGTTGGAGCTCTATTAGTAGGTGTTTCATATGCTAAAGGATTAAGTTATGCTTTAAATAAACCACTAGTTGGAACCAATCATATAGAAGGACATATTGCAGCAAACTATATAACAAATTTAAATTTAAAACCACCATTTTTATGCCTAGTTGTTTCAGGAGGACATACTCATTTAGTACATATAAAAGACTATAAAAAATTTGAGATACTAGGTAAAACAAGAGACGATGCAATAGGTGAAGCTTTTGATAAAGTTGCAAGAGTTATAGGTTTAGGATATCCAGGAGGACCTAAAGTTGATAAACTTGCTAAAGAAGGTACACCAAATATAACTTTACCTAAAACTCGTTTTGAAAATTTAGATTTTAGTTTTAGTGGAATAAAAACAGCAGTTATAAATCTTCATCATAAAACACCAGATATAAACAAAGCAGATTTATGTGCGAGTTTTGAAAAGACTGTTACAGAAGAGCTACTATTTAATACATTAAAAGCAGCAAAAGAATTAAATATTAACAAAATTGCATTAGCAGGAGGAGTTTCTGCTAATTCATATATAAGAAAAAGTTTTGAAAATCTAAAAAATCAAGGATACGAAATATATTATCCAGAGATGAAACTATGTACAGATAATGCAGCAATGATAGCAAGTGCAGGATATTATAATTATATAAATGGAAAAATATCAGATTTAACTTTAAATGCTATACCAAATTTAAAGTTAGAATAGAAGGAGTAATAATGTCAATATATGTAATAGCAGATTTACATTTGTCATTTAGTCAAGATAAACCAATGGATATATTTGGAAAAAATTGGGAGAATCATGCTGAAAAAATAAAACAAGACTGGTTGGCAAAAGTAAATGATGACGATATGGTAGTATTACCAGGTGATTTTTCATGGGCAATGCATTTAGAAGATACATATTTAGATTTTAAATATTTAAATGAATTGCCAGGGAAAAAAGTTTTATTAAAAGGAAATCACGATTATTGGTGGACTACAGTTACAAGTATGAAAAAATTTTTAGAAGAAAATAAATTTAATAATATAGAATTTTTATATAATAATGCAATAGAATATGAAAATAAAGTTTTTGTTGGTTCTAGAGGCTGGGCTCTTCAAGATACTGAAAATAGCAAAAAAATGATTAATAGAGAATGTCAAAGACTAGAGCTATCAATAAAAGATGCAATTAATAATTATGATAATACTAAAGAAATAATTGCATTTATGCACTATCCACCTTTAGTAAAACAACAGTTATTAGAAAACAATCATTTAGAATTTTACAAAGTGTTAAAAAAATATGATATAAAAAGATGCTATTATGGACATTTGCATGGAAATTCACATAAAGATGCTATTAACGGAGATATAGGGGGCATAAATTTTTCTCTAATAAGTGCAGATTATTTAAATTTTAAATTATTGAAAATAAATTGAGCAGGAAGGGATATATTTTGTTAAAAAAGATAAAAATTGAAGATATAGATAATGTAATGGAACTGTGGAAAGAAGAGATAAATAAATCAGGAATGCCATCAAAAAATAAAATAATATTAAATGATTACACTTCAGTGAGAAAAAAATTAGTGGAAAATATAAATTCAACAATATTATATACAGAAGATGGTATTATTGAAGGTATTATAAGTGTTGATAATCCCAAAAATGAAGTTTGGCTGATAATAGTAAAAAGCAGTATACAAAGAGAAGGCATAGGTACAATTCTATTAAATAATATAAAAAGAAAGAAAACACAAATAACTACAACTATCAATTCAAGTAATGAAAAAGCATTATTATTTTTCTACAAAAATGGATTTAAGAAAGTTGAAGAAAAAGAAAATGAAAAAACAAAGCAAAAAGACTATATATTGGATTGGAGTAAACAAAAAAATAAACAAATAACAGTTGCATATTTTGATGAAGATATAAGTAGCGAATTAATAGAAAAACAAGGAAAAAAAGATAATATAAATTATAAAAGTATAAATGTAAAACAATTTTTTAAAGATGAAAACAATAAAAAAATAGAGCTAAATAATATAAAAACATATATACAATTAAGAAAAAAAATAGAAGAAGCGTTAAAAGGTGAAGAAGTATTATTATATATAGACTATAATAATCACTATAGTTTTTTAGATGAACAAATCAAAGAAATTGCAAAAATACAAAAAGTAAGATTAAGCATAATATTATGCGAACCATTTTCAATTGAAAATGCTAAGAAAATTAATTATATAAAAGAAATTGAAAAAGTATATGAAAATTACAGTATATACAAAGTAGATTGTAGCTTAAGTGAACAAAAAAATATAGCATTAAATCAGATATTTGAAAAAAGACAAGAAATGCTAATTTCAAAAATAGATGAAATTGCAAAAAAAATAAAAAGTGCTAAGTAAATTCTATTTATAGCCATATATTTTAATGCAAACTGTGGCAAAATACCAAAAAATGGGGAATTTAAAAATCAAGGGTTGCAAAATCAAAAATATGTGTTATAATGAGAAAGCTAGTTTTAAAGAGTGAAAGGATGAATAGTAATGAGTATAAAAGTAGAAAAAACAGACAAAACAAATGAATTAAAATTAACTTTTACAGTAGAAGCTGAAAAATTTGATGAAGGAATGAAAACTGTTTACAAAAAAACAGCTAAATATTTCAGTATACCAGGATTCAGAAAAGGTAAAGCTCCAATGTCAATAATTGAAAGAACATATGGATCATCAATATTTTATGAAGATACTTTTAATGAAATAGTACCTGAAATATACGAAAAAGAATTAAAAGAAAACAACATAGAAGCTGTAAGCAGACCAGAAATAGAAATAACTCAAATGGAAAAAGGAAAAGACTTAATATTTACAGCAGTTGTTCAAACAAAACCAGAAGTTAAATTAGGAAAATATAAAGGTGTAGAAGTTGAAAAAATAGATACATCAGTAGTTGCCGCAGATGTTAAAAAAGAATTAGACCGTATGGCAGAAAAAAATGCAAGAATGGTAAGTGTTGATAATAGAGCTGTAAAAAATAAAGATATAGCTGTAATTGATTTTGAAGGATTTGTTAATGGAGTTCCATTCGAAGGTGGAAAAGCTGAAAATCATGAATTAGAAATTGGAAGCAAAACATTTATACCAGGATTTGAAGACCAAGTAATTGGTATGAAAATCGATGAAGAAAAAGATATCAATGTTAAATTCCCAGAAGAATATTTTTCAAAAGAATTAGCTGGAAAAGATGCAACATTTAAAGTTAAATTACATGAAATAAAAGTAAAAGAATTACCAGCAATTGATGATGAATTTGCTAAAGATGTAAGTGAATTCGATACATTAAAAGATTTAAAAGCAAGTATAAAAGAAAAATTAGTGGAAGACAAAAAAAATCAAGCTAAATATCAATTAGAAGATGCTGTAATTAAAGAAGTTGCTAAAAATACAGAAATAGATATTCCATCAGGAATGATTGAAACTGAATTAGACAACATATTAAAAGATATAGATGGTAGATTAGCATATCAAGGTTTAAACTTAGCTCAATACTTAAAATTAATAAATAAATCAGAAGATGATATGAGAAAAGAATATGAAGCTCAAGCATCAGAATCTGTAAAAACAAGATTAGTATTAGAAGCAATAGTTAAAGCAGAAAAAATTGAAGCTACAGATGCCGAAATAGAAGAAAAAATTAAAGAAATGGCTAAAAATTACGGTAAAAAAGAAGAAGAACTTTTAGAAAATGAAAATCTAAAAGAATATTTAAAAAATAATATAACAACTGAAAAAGCTATACAATTTATAGTAGATAATGCAAAAATAAAAGCTGCAAAAAAGGCTGAAAAAACAGAAAAAACTGCAAAAACAGAAAAATCTGAATAATAAATGAAAAAAAGTTAGGGGCAAATTGAAGTATAAAAAAGTATATTATCTATGTCTCTGACTTTTTTTCAAATATATTAAAAGAGCTATTGAAAAATAAACAGTTATATTATAAAATTCATATAATTATATAAATAAGGAGGAAGATTATGTTAGAAAAAAATAGTTTAGTTCCATATGTAGTTGAACAAACTTCAAAAGGAGAAAGATCTTACGATATTTTTTCAAGATTATTAAAAGACAGAATCATATTTCTAGGAGAGGACGTAAATAGTGCATCAGCTGGTTTAGTAATAGCACAATTATTATTCTTAGAGTCAGAAGATCCTGAAAAAGAAATATATTTATATATAAATAGCCCAGGAGGATCTATTACAGATGGTATGGGAATTGTAGACACAATGAATTATATATCTTGTCCAGTATCAACAATATGTGTTGGAATGGCTGCAAGTATGGGAGCTGTATTATTAGCATCTGGAGAAAAAGGTAAAAGATTTGCTACACCAAATTCAGAAATATTAATACATCAACCATTAATTGGTGGTGGAGGATTATCTGGACAAACAACAGAAATAAAAATCCATGCAGACCATATGGTAAAAACAAGAGAAAAATTAAATAAACTATTAAGTGATAGAACAGGTCAAAGTTTAGAAACAATCCAAAGAGATACTGAAAGAGATAACTACATGACTGCAGAAGAAGCATTAAAATATGGATTAATAGATGGAATAATGGATAAAAGAAAGTAGTTTAAAAAAGTAAAAAGTTATTTTTATTTTTGAAAAATTAGGAGGGAAAATGGCAAACGGCAATAAAAGCAATAGTGTAAGATGTTCATTTTGTGGAAAAACACAAAATGCAGTAGAAAAGTTAATTGCAGGTCCAGGAGTGTATATATGTGATGAATGTATAAAAGCTTGTAATGGAATTTTAGAGGATGAACTTTACGAAAATGAAGAGGAATATACTTTAAATGAAAATGAAAAATTACCTACTCCATCAGAAATTAAAAAAATACTAGATGAGTATGTAATTGGTCAAGATGAGGCAAAAAAGACATTATCAGTAGCTGTATATAATCATTATAAAAGAATAAATAATGTAGAAAAAAGTAAAGAAATTAATGATGTAGAAATACAAAAAAGTAATGTATTATTACTTGGACCTACAGGATGTGGAAAAACATTATTAGCACAGACTTTGGCTAGAATTTTAAAAGTACCATTTGCAATAGCAGATGCTACAACATTAACTGAAGCTGGATATGTTGGTGAGGATGTAGAAAATATATTACTAAAATTAATTCAAGCAGCTGATTATGATGTGGCAAAAGCAGAAAAAGGAATAATTTATATTGATGAAATAGATAAAATAACAAGAAAATCTGAAAATCCATCAATAACAAGGGATGTAAGTGGTGAAGGTGTTCAACAAGCATTATTGAAAATTGTTGAAGGAACTACTGCATCAGTTCCACCTCAAGGAGGAAGAAAACATCCACATCAAGAATTTATACAAATAAATACAGAAAATATATTATTTATTTGTGGTGGAGCATTTGAAGGATTAGATAATCTTATAAAAGACAGAACAGGCAAAAAATCAATAGGATTTGGAACAAATCTTCAAGAAAACAAAAAAGAAGACGAAAACGAAATTTTAAAACAACTATTACCACAAGATTTATTAAAATTTGGTTTAATTCCAGAATTTGTAGGTAGACTTCCAATAATAGCTACTTTAAAAGAGCTAGATAAGCAAGCTTTATTAGATATTATAACTAAACCTAAAAATTCTTTAGTAAAACAATATAAAAAATTATTTGAAATAGATCATGTTGATTTAGAATTTGAAGACGATGCATTGGATGCAATTGTTGATAAGGCAATTGAACGTAAAACTGGAGCAAGAGGACTACGTTCAATATTAGAAGAAATTATGAGAGATATTATGTTTGAAATACCTTCAAATCCAAAGATTGAGAAATGTATTATAACTAAAGATACAATAAAAAAAGGTGGAAAACCTGAATTAATTATAAATGAAAACAGAAACTTGGAAGATATAGAAAGACCAAAAAGAAAATCTACAAATAAAAAAGTAGAAACTGCATAAAATTATTGCATTTAAAAAATTGGTATGTTAAAATATTACAAGTGAAGAGAAAAATTACGAAATGAGGGATAAAAGAAATGGGAATAGTAAAAAACATAGTAGTAGTATTATATATAATAGTTTGTGTAGCTTTAATAATATTAGCAACAATTCAAGCAAAAGATAGTCAAGGCGCTTCAGGAGCAATAACTGGATCTACAACAAATAATTTCTATGAAAAAAATAAAGGTAGAACAAGAGATGGTGCTTTAAAAAAAGCAACTGTATTATTAGGAGTATTTTTTGCAATAGGTTCAATAGGATTAAGCTTTTTATATTTAATGTAATTATATAAAAAGGAATAACATAATTTGAATTGTATTAAAATAATAAAAGGAGGTTACATTAATATATGTAATCTCCTTTTGATTTTACATAAATAAGTTAAAAAAGTATTGGAGGAAATTATGGAAGAACAAAAACAGAAAATATTAGATTTTATGTCAGAAGAAGCATATGTTCCAATGAAGGCAAAACAAATAGCTAATATTATGAATGTTCCAAAACAAGAATATTCAAATTTTATCTTAATTTTAAAAGAGCTATTGAAAGAATATAAAATACAAGTCACAAAAAAAGGAAAATATGAATTATTAGATAATAAAAAATATAAAACTGGAAAATTAAGTGTTAATGAAAGAGGTTTTGGTTTTATAAAAGTTGAAGGCGAAGAAGACGAAATATATGTTTCTGGAAGAAATAAAGGAAATGCTCTAAATGGTGATAATGTATTAGTAGAAATAATCGAAGATTCAAGTAAAAATGGACACAAAGAGGGTAAGATAATAAAAACATTGACACATGAAAAAGATACTTTAGTAGGAATATTTGAATTAAGCAGAAATTTTGGTTTCGTTGTTCCTGATGATAAAAAGTTTGGCTCTGATATATTTATATCAAAGAAAAATTTTGGAGGAGCAAAGAATAAAGAAAAAGTAGTAGTAAAATTAACAAAATATCCAGAAAAAGGAAGAAAAGCAGAAGGCAAAATAACTGAAGTCCTTGGAAACGTCGATATGGCCGGAATGGACATGTTATCATTAATAAAAGAATATGATTTACCATATGAATTTCCAGAAGAAGTAATAAAAGAAGCAAAAGCAACAGAAACATCAATTTCTGATGAGGAGCTAAAAAATAGATTAGATTTAAGATCAAAAATTATTTTCACAATAGATGGAGAGGATGCTAAAGATTTAGATGATGCAGTATGTGTTGAAAAAAATAAGTCCGGAACATATGAACTAATTGTAAGTATTGCAGATGTAAGCCACTATGTAAAAGAAAAGTCAAATTTAGATAAAGAAGCGATAATAAGAGGAACAAGTATATACATGATGGACAGAGTAATTCCAATGTTGCCCAAAGAATTATCTAATGGAATTTGTAGTTTAAATGCAAAACAAGATAGACTTGCAATTTCTGTAATAATGGAAATTGATAAAAATGGAAAAGTTATAACATCAGATATTCAAAAAAGTGTTATAAAGGTAACTGAAAGAATGTCATATACAGATGTATACAATATTATTCAGCAAGCCAATAATGAAGAAATATCAGAAGAAAACTCGAAAAAAATAAAAAAATATGAGAAGTATACAAGAGAATTTTTATTAATGGAAGAGCTAGCTGAAATATTAAAAGCAAAAAGAGCAAAAGATGGTAGTCTAGAATTAGATGTACCAGAAAGCAAAATAATTCTTGACGAAAATGGTGTAGCAATTGATGTAAAAAAATATGAAACAAATTTTGCAAATGAAATAATAGAGCAATTTATGCTTATAACAAATGAAGTTGTTGCAGAAAAATTTTACTGGTTAGAAGCTCCATTCATATATAGAGTACATGAAGTTCCAGATCCAGATAAAATTAGCGAGTTAAATAAATTTTTATTTAATTTAGGTTATAAAGTAAAATATAATAAAGAAAATATTCATCCAAAAGCTTTTGCTGAAATATTAGAGCAAGTAAAAGGCAAACCAGAAGAAAGGGTAGTTTCGAATTTAATATTGAGAACACTAAAATTGGCAAGATATGAAAGTACAAATAAAGGACATTTTGGTATTGCAAGTAAATATTATTGTCATTTTACATCTCCTATAAGAAGATATCCAGATTTATTTATTCACAGGATTATATCAATGTATATAAAGAATAATTATAATTTAAGTGATGATATTATAAATAAATATTCAGAACAATCTGTAAAATATGCTGAAAGATCATCAGATAGAGAAAAAATAGCTCAAAAGGTAGAAAGAGAAAGCGAAGATATTAAAAAAGCTGAATATATGCAAAGTAAAATTGGAAATGAATATGAAGGTGTTATTTCTAGTATTACTTCATTTGGTATGTTTGTGGAGCTAGAAAACACAGTAGAAGGATTAATAAGATTTGAAAATTTAGGTAATGAATATTTTATATATAACCAAGAAAATAAAATATTAATTGGAGAGCAATCAAATACAATTTATAAAATTGGACAAAAAGTAAAAATAAGAGTAATAGAGGCCAATAAAGAGCTTAGAAGAATTTCGTTTGAGTTAATTGATGATGAATCTGAAGAATAAATTAAAAAGAAAAAAATATAATTAAATAGGAATAAGTTAAAAACAATCGAAAATAATTGGAATGTAAACAAAAACAGTACATTTGAATAACGAAAAAAGTTTACAATCAACATTATTTTCGATTGTTTTTGTGAAAACACTTGCAAAAAGCCCCTATATTATGTATAATAATACATGCATACTATTTTATGGAGGAAGAAAATGGAAGAGTTAGATTTAAAAAAATTAATTAATATTTTTTGGAACAAAAGACTACATATCATAGTAATTTCAGTAATTGCTATTATAATAGGAACAATATATTCTTTTTATTTTGTAACACCAAAATATGAAGCATATACAACTGTAGTATTAGTTAAAGATGCTACTAATGGAGATGAATCAACACAAACAATAACATCTTCAGATATAGGTTTAGCACAAAATTTAATTGGTACATATAGTAAATTAGTAAAAAGTAAAAATATTTTAAGACAAACTATTAATAATTTGCAATTAAATGAAACTGAAGAAACATTGAAAAATAAAATAACAGTAAGCGAAATAGAAGATTCAGAAATAATAAAAATAGCTGTTAAAGATGAAAATCCAGTACAAGCAATGAAAGCAGCAAATGAAATAACAAATGTATTTGCTAAAACTGTAACTGATATTTATAAAATAAATAATGTTTATACAGTTGATGAAGCTGAAGAACCAATAGTACCTTGCAATGTAAATCATATAAGAGATATAGCAATATTTTTTATTATAGGTTTAGTTATATCAGTAATATATGTATTAGTATCAAATATGTTTGATAATACAATAAAAGATGCAGATGACATAGAAAGTAATAGTGAACTTATTACATTAGTTTCAATACCTTTCGTAAATGAAGATAGTAAAAGAGGGGGAATATACTAAAATGAAAAATGAACTAATAACATTTGTTTCACCAAAGACACAGATATCAGAAGTATTTAGAACTTTAAGAACTAATATACAATTTATGAATGTTGATGAAGGATTAAAATCTTTACTAATAACAAGTACTGTACCAGGAGAAGGAAAAAGTTGGGTTGCATCAAATTTAGCAGTAACTTTTGCACAAGCTGGTAAAAGAGTATTGTTAGTTGATGCAGATATGAGAAAAGGAAGACAACATGAAATTTTTGAAGTAAATAATAATAATGGATTATCAAATTATTTAATTATGACTACAAAAAATGACAGTTTAAATTCTATAGGAGACTATATCCAAACAACATTAATAGATAATTTATATATTATGACAGCAGGAATGACACCACCAAATCCATCAGAATTATTAACTAGTCAAAAAATGATTGATTTAATTAAGTATTTAGAGCAAATTTTTGATATTGTTATATTTGATGGAACACCAAGCACAATAGTAACAGATGCTATAATATTATCAAAATTTGTTGATTCTACACTAATTGTTTCAGCTCATAAAGAAACTAAAATAGATGATTTAAATCAAGTAAAAAGAAATATTACAAATGTTGGTGGTAGAATTGCAGGAGTTGTTGTAAATAAAATGCCAGTTAATAAAAAAGTAAATAAAGCTGGATATTATTATGAAAATTCAATAGTAACAAGTAAAAGAACTTGGGGAATAAACACAAAACAAACACCTAAAAAGAAAATTGAAGATGCGGAGATAAATGCAGTAAAAAGAAAATTGAACGAAGTTGAAAAAACAAAGGAACAAAGTGATGAGAAAAAGCAAGAAGAAGTTGATATAAATGCTGTATTACAACAATTAAGCCAATATTTAGAAAGTGATAAAAAATAGGAGTATAAAATGATAGATGTACATTGTCATTTACTTAATAATGTGGATGATGGATCTGATTCCATAGAATGCACATTACAAAACTTAGAAAAAGCAGAAAGAGCTGGTTTTTCTGATATTATATTAACTCCACATTATATAGAAAATTATTATGAGAATAAGAAAGATATAATAAAATTCAAAATTAATGAGTTAAAAAAATACATATATGATCAAGAAATATTAGTAGAAGTACATCAAGGAAATGAAATCTTATTAACTGAAAATACACCACAGTTATTAGAAGTATCAGAAATATCCACATTAGCAAATAGTAGATATATTTTATTTGAATTACCTTTTTCAAATAAAATGTTAGATTTAGATCAAATAATATACAAAGTAAAAGCAAATGGATTTATACCAATTCTTGCGCATCCAGAGAGGTATTCATATATTCAAGAAAATCCGAGTAATATATTAGAGATTATAAAATTAGGAGTTTTAATACAATCTAATTATGGTAGTTTTATAGGCCAATATGGAAAAAGTGCAAAGGCGACTGTGGAAATTTTATTAAAAAATAAGTTAATAAATTTTCTAGGCTCAGATACTCATAAACAAGGGAATGTTTATGAAAATATTGATATAATATTAAAAAGAGCAAGAGATTTAGTAAAAGATGAAAAATATATATATGAAATAACAACTAGTAATCCAAATAAAATATTAAATGATATAGATATTGAAATAAATTGCCCAGAGGGATTATCTGGGAAAAGTAAATTATTTTTAAAATAAAAAGATGTAGTCAATACGATTACATCTTTTTTTATTAATATGGATATCTTTCATATAAATATTTAATAAATGAATTGTAATTATCATTTCTTATATTTATAAAAACACCAGAATCAATACTAATCCACATATTGACATGAGAATAAACATCATTGTTATCAATAAAGGCAGCTACAATATCAGCTAACTCAATTGGATTAGAATATAAATTTTCCCAATAATGTGAATTTTTTAGATGAATTGGAAATTCATAAAATTTATTTAAAAAAATATTAAGTTCATCAGAATTTGTACTATAAAGTCTCACAATGTTACTCATAAAAATCTCCTAAATTATTTAAATTTAGTATATCTTATTTTTTTTTATATATACAAAAGAATAAAATCCATTTTTTGTGAAAAAATATATAATAATAAATATTTTAGAGGTGATAGATATAAAAAAGATTTTGTGTTTTATGACATTCATAATATGTATAATTATATTGCTTAGTGGATGTAAAAAAAGCGAGGAAAAACCAAATATAGATGATAAGATTTCAGCAGAAATTCAGTATTTAGATAAAGAAATATCTGGATTTATAGATATTGCGACTGGTAAAAATGAAAAAAATTATGATGTACAAAAAGAAAAAGCAAAAACAGGAGTAAGTAATAAAAATACGGAAGATTCTAATAGTAAAGGAAATTCAGAAGAAAGTTCGGAAGAAGGTTCTCAAGAAGATTCCAATCAAAATTCAAAAAGCAGTAATCAACAAAATCAATCAGATGAATACGAAGTAACAATAATGTCAATGAAATATAATAGTTCAAATAAAATTGAAGATAGCCAATGGGATGAACTAAAAAATAGTATAGAAAAATTATATACATCATGGACTACTATAGAAAATGATTTAAATTTAAAGGATAATATACAAAAAGATAATATAACAAACTTAAACAAAAATTTCGATAATTTATTATTATATGCAATAAATAAAGATGAAAAAAATTTTATAAAAGAATCTATAGAATCATATGCCAATATAACTAATATAGCAGATCAAGTTGAGTATGAAAAAAATAAATTATATAAATTACAAAGTAAAAATAAAATTTTTGAAGCATATTATAATGTACAAGAAAATGATTGGATTTCTGCAAAGAATAACATAAACTTAGCAAATAGCTATTTAGAAAAAATAGAAAATTTAAAAAATAGAGTTAAAGTATCATTAAAAAATTTATCAAACTCTGTAGATCAGAACGATGAGACTGTATTTTATATAAAATATGAAGATTTAATAAATGAAATTAATTATATAGATGTATAAAAACTAGATTATGATGAAGTGAATCAAAATTAGTAGATAAAAAGTTTAATAACTTTAATTCACTTCATCATGATCTAGTTTTTTTGAAAATTATAAAGTATCAATTGCATTTCTTGCAAGTTCATCACATCTATTATTTAATTCATTAGTACTATGTCCTTTAACTTTATTAAAAGTAACATCGTGAATTTTAGTTAAATTATAAAGCTCTTGCCAAAGCTCTTTGTTTTTTACAGGTTCGTTATTAGCTGTTTTCCAACCTTTTTTTAACCAATTATAAATCCAACCTTGTTTAAAACAATTAACAACATAAGCACTGTCACTATATACATTAACTTTACAAGGGTGTTTTAAAAGTTTTAATCCTTCAACAACAGCAGTAATTTCCATAATATTATTAGTAGTATTAGCAGAAGCACCTGAAATTTCTTTCTTAATATCTTTATAAATAAGAATAGTACCCCAACCACCAGGGCCCGGATTACCAGAGCAAGCACCATCTGTATAAATTGTAACTTCATCCATTATTTTATCAAATCCTTTCCAAATAACTATTGTTATATTCACATTTTTATGATATTATAACAGTAAATTTTGAATACAACAACATATTTAACAAAAATATTTATTTTGTGGAAAAGGGGGATACAAAAAATGAAAGAAAATAGAGTTCTAGGTATCATAGCAGAATACAATCCTTTTCACAATGGCCATATGTACCATTTACAAAAAGCAAAAGAGCAATCAGGTGCACAATATTGTATATGTGTTATGAGCGGAAACTTCGTACAAAGAGGTAACACATCAATAGTAAATAAATGGAAAAAAGCAGAAATGGCACTTTTAAATGGAGTAGATTTAGTAATAGAGCTTCCTACAATATATAGTGTAGCTAGCGCAGAAGGATTTTCTTTAGGAGCAATAAAATTATTAAATAATCTAAAAATAGTAGATGCAATATCATTTGGAACAGAAACAAGTGATTTTGCAGCATTAAATAATATATCAAGTATAGTAAATGAAGAGCCAATGAAATATAAAAGCATATTAAATTCAGAGCTAAAAAAAGGTTTATCATTTCCAAAAGCAAGAGAAAATGCTTTAATGTTGTATTTAAACGATAACAAAAGGTATGATAATATTCTAAATACACCAAATAATATATTAGCAATAGAATATTTAAAAGCACTAAAGAAAATAAAATCAACAATACAACCAATTCCAGTAAAGCGCGAAAAGGTATACTACAATGATAATGTAATAGTTGATGAATTTGCAAGTGCAACAGCAATAAGAAAATTGCTGAAAAATGAAGATTTTAGTGAAATAAGAAAAGTAGTACCAAAAAGTACATATCAAATTTTAAAAAAAGAAACAGAACTTGGAAATGTTGTATTAGATTTATCAAGATATGAAAAAGAAATAATTTATAATTTAAGACGAATGACAGTAAGTGAAATTGCAGAATTACCAGATGTAAATGAAGGTTTAGAACACAGCTTAAAAAATGCAGCTAATTACTCAAATGATATAACAAACCTTATAAATATTGTAAAAACCAAAAGATATACAGTAACAAGAATACAAAGAATATTAATATGTGCATTATTAGGAATAACAAAAAGAGATGTTGGAATGGCAAAAAAAGCAGAGCCATATATACGAGTTTTAGGATTTAATGAAAAAGGCAAAGAGCTAATATCAAGAATAAACAAACAAAATCCGAAGGCAACTGTTATAACATCAGTAAAAAAATTCCAAGACAAAAATAATAACAATAAAAATAGCAAAATATATAAAAGATTATTAGACATAGATATATTTTCAACAAATGTATATACAATGGCATGTAAAAGCGAATCTTTGGCTAATTTAGATTATACAAAAAATATGGTAATACTGTAATAACATAAGAAAATAATAAGACAATAGGAGGAAAAAACAAATGAACGAAATTTTTGCAGATTTACATGTACATATAGGAAGAAGCGAAAATGGAAAGCCAATAAAAATAACAGCAGCAAGATCATTAAACTTTGCAAATATAGCAAAAGAATGTGCTGAAAGAAAAGGAATAAGTGTAGTAGGAATAATAGATTGTGCATCACCATATGTAATTGAAGATATAGAAAACTTTTTAGCAACAGGTGAGGCATATGAAATAGAAGATGGTGGAATTATATACAAAGATAAAGTATGTATAATTTTAGGAAGTGAAATAGAAACTTCAGAGAAAAATGAAAAAGGAAAAACTGGAAGTGCACATAATTTATGTTATTTTCCAAAATTGGCAGACATAAAAGCATTTTCGAAAGAAATGAGTACACATATAAGTAATATAACATTAAGCTCTCAAAGAGCAGATATATCAGCATATGATTTAATAGATATAGTAGAAAAATACAATGGTGTATTAATTCCAGCGCATGCATTTACACCACATAAAAGTTTTTATGGAAATTGCACAGATAGATTAGAAAAAATATTTAAAGAAAAATATGACAGAATACCAGCAATAGAGCTAGGATTAAGCTCTGATACTTTTTTAGCAGATACAATATCCGAACTTGAAAATAAATCATTTATAACTAATTCTGATGCTCATTCATTACCTAAAATAGCAAGAGAATACAATAAAATGCTAGTAAAAGATATTAGCTATAAAGAAATATTAAAAGCAATAAAAAATGAAGATGGAAGAAAAATAATAGCAAATTATGGATTAGACCCAAAACTTGGAAAATATCATAGAACATTTTGCGAAGATTGCAACATGCCAGTAATTGGTGAAGCACCAGTACTAAAGTGTGATAGGTGTAATGGAACAAATATTACAATGGGAGTTTATGATAGAATAGAAATAATAAAAGACAAGAAAGAAACAAAAAGCCCAGCAAACAGACCTCCATATATTTATCAAATTCCACTAACATTTATGCCAGGAGTTGGAGGAAAAACAATAGAAAAACTATTGTCAAATTTTGAAACGGAAATGAATATTTTACACAAATTATCAAAAGATGACATAGAAGCAGTAGTTGGAAGTAAAATGGCAGATGTAATAGTAAATGCAAGATCAGGAAACATGAATATCCAAGCAGGTGGAGGAGGAGTATACGGAAAAGTAACAGCTCCTAAAAAAGAAAAGATTGGATAAATATTTACAATAAAGAATAATCAGAAAAGATAATAAACAAAACCACTTAACAAAAAAGAACTCATTGTTCTATTTCAAAAATCATTTGAATAAAAATTATGTATAAGATTTTTTTTTATGGAGGAACAATGAGAAACAAAAGAAAATTTGCAAAAAGCAAAAATAAAATAATACAAATAATAGAAAATCATGTAAGTAAAAATATAAAAGAATATGCAATATCAATATTAGTTTTTTTTATAGGAATTATTATAGGAGTTATGATATTAAATAGTTCAAATGCAGAAAATCAAAAAGACATATCTGGTTACATAAATGAGTTTATACAAACAATAAAAAATAATGAATATCAAATAGATACAAAAAAATTGTTAATAAATTCAATAATGTCTAACCTAAAATTAGCAATAATTATTTGGATTTCTGGGTCAACAATAATCGGAATACCATTAGTATATGGTTGTTTAGGATATAAAGGAATATGTATAGGATATTCAATATCTGCAATAATCGCAGTATTAGAAAAAGGAAAAGGCATAATATTTGCAATAAGTTCGATGTTATTACAAAATATTATTGCAATTCCATGTATATTAGCATTAACTGTAAGCTCAATAAAAATGTATAAATCGACAATGAAGGAAAGAAATAAAGAAAACATAAAGTACGAAATATATAGACATACAATGTTTTCTTTATTTATGGCAATTGGCCTAATAATATCATCTGTAATAGAAGTGTTTGTTACAACAAATATAACAAATAATATAATAATAAATTTTATTTAAAAAATCCAAAAAAACTATTTACAATTAAAGTTTAATTTGATATAACATATATAGTTTATGTAAATTATAAAAATAAAGGTAGGGAGAACTAAAATGGAAAAGCAAATTAACAATTTTTTAGAATTTCTTCAAAAAGATAAGAAATTAACAGATAACACATTACAATCTTATAAAAGAGATATAAATCAATATGAAGAATACATCAATAAAAAACAATTAGATTATTCAAAAGCAGATGAAACAACAATCAAAAATTATTTAGACTATCTACAAGAAAATGGCAAAAAAACATCTACAGTGTCAAGAAATTTAGCTTCAATTAGGTCTTTTTATCAATATGAAGTAAGAGTTAAGGATATAAATGAAGATCCAACAGCAAACGTACAGTCACCAAAAATAGAAAAAAGAATTCCAAATGTATTATCAACAAAAGAAGTAGAACTATTACTAGAACAACCAACAGACACAGACTTAAAGGGAATAAGAGACAAAGCAATGTTAGAATTTGCATATGCAACAGGAATGAGAGTAACAGAAATTATTTCTTTAAATATAAGTGATGTAAATGTAAAAGAAGGATATGTAATATGTAAAACTGGTCCAAAACAAAGAACAATTCCACTTGGAGCAATGTCACTACAAGCATTGAAAAATTATATGGATGAATCAAGACCATATTTAATAAAAACAGATGATACAGAGTCATTATTCGTAAATATTAATGGAAAGAGATTAACAAGACAAGGTTTCTGGAAAATAGTAAAATATTATAAAGAGCAAGCTCATATCGATAAAGATATAACACCAGGTGTATTAAGACATTCATTTGCAACTCACCTTTTACAAAATGGAGCAGATTTAAAAGCTATACAAACAATGTTAGGACATTCAGACATATCATCAACACAAGTATATATGCAATTCCAAGATGAAGGGATAAAAAATATATATAAAAAGACACATCCAAGAGCATAAAACAAAAATATAGATATTAGGGAAAAGAGAAAAGAGCTCTTTTCCTTTTTTAATAAAAAATAAACTTAAAAGAGAGGAAAAGTAATGAATTATAATGAACCATTGGCATATAGAATGAAACCAAAAACATTAGATGATTATGTTGGACAAGAGCATATTTTAGGGAAAGATAAAATCCTTTATAGAACAATAAAAGCTGATAGATTATCAAGTATTATTTTATGGGGGCCTCCTGGATGTGGTAAAACGTCTTTGGCAAAAGTAATAAGTAATACTACAAAATATAAATTCAAAAAAATAAATGCAGTATCAGCTGGAATTGGTGATATAAAAAGTGCTGTTGAAGAAGCACAAAATATGCTATTAAATCCATCTGGAAAATGTATTTTGTTTATAGATGAAATTCATAGATTTAACAAACTTCAGCAAGATGCATTATTGCCATATGTAGAAAATGGTACTGTAATATTAATTGGTGCAACAACAGAAAATCCTTATTTTGAAGTAAATAAGGCTCTTATATCAAGATCAATGATATTTAAATTAAATCCATTAACAAAAGAAAACATTTTTACTGTGCTAAAAAAATCGTTACAAAGTCCTGAGGGATTAGGTAATTATAATATAAAAATAGAAGATGAAACACTACTAAAAATTGCTGATACAGCAAATGGAGATGTGCGAACAGCATTAAATGGATTAGAAGTTGCAGTACTTACAACAAGTGTTAGCGGAGATGGATATATACATATAACAAACGAAATTGCAGCAGATAGTGTTCAAAATAGAAAAGCTTTATTTGATAAAGATGGAGATAGTCACTATGATAATATAAGTGCATTTATAAAATCTATGAGGGGAAGTGACCCAGATGCTGCAATATTTTATTTGGCAAGAGCAATAAATGGAGGAGAAGATCCAGTATTTATTGCAAGAAGAATTGTAATTTCAGCTGCAGAAGATGTAGGTATGGCAAATCCAAATGCTCTAGTTGTGGCAAATTCAGCGATGCAAGCAGTTCATATGGTAGGAATGCCTGAGGCAAGAATTATATTAGCAGAAGCTGCAACATATGTAGCAACATCTCCAAAATCTAATGCATCATATTTAGGAATAAATAGAGCTTTAGAAGATGTAAAAAATAAAGATACAGGAGAAATTCCAATGCACATACGCAATGCTCCAGTAGAGGGAATGGAAGCATTAGGATATCATGAAGGATACAAATATCCACATGATTATCCAGGTCATTATGTAGAGCAACAATATTTACCAGATAAAATGCTTGGAACAAAATATTATGTAAAAGATGAAAATTGTGTGCAATAGCTTGGAAAATGGGACGGTTCTCTCTTCCAATTTTAGGAAAAAGGGACACCATTGAATTAGGCAGTATCTAACATGCCAAATTTATTTATTTTGAAAAACGAATAAGTGAATATTGCCCTATAAAAGATAAAAAATGCAGATAAAATATCTGCATTTTTTTAATCTCTGCTTTTTCCAAATATACGAAGTAATCGTATAAACAAGTTTATAAAATCTAAGTATAATTGCATAGCACAATAAATATAAACTTTATCTTGGTTTATAGATGGGTCACTTGATAGCTCTCTTAATATATGCATATCATAAATTGTGTAACCTGCAAATATAAATATAACTATCCAGCTTATTACAATATCAACCATTGTGTTTCCTAAAAATAAATTTACAATAGATGCAATTAATGAAACTATTAAAGCTACAAATAAAATAGTACTCCATTTACTAACATCAATTTTAGTTTTATAACCACAAAAGGCTAAAACTGCATATAAAATAGATGTTAATAAAAATACATACATTATAGAGCTAATTTCATAAACTGCAAAAATACTAGAAAATGTAAATCCATTTAAAAATGCATAAACAAAGTACAGTATTCCAACAACAGTAGGTGGAAGCTTTCTAAAACAAAGAGAAAATACTATAACAACAACGACCTCTACTAAAGCTAAAATTGCCAAAGAGCTAACAGAAGTAAAAATTGATAAATACAATCCAGAGCTATAAGTATAAAAAGCAACTAAACCTGTACCAAGTAATCCCAAAAACATCCAAAAGAATGTTTTTGAAAGGATGTTTCTGTTTTCTAATTCCTCCAAAAAATCACCTCCTTAAATAATATTATTATATATAGAAAATCATAAATATTCAATATCTAGCATATAATTTATAATAAGGCCAATTAATGCAATGTCATTAATTTGTAATCAAACAAAGGAGACGCATATGATAAAAGTATCTGTAGTTTCTACAAAAGATATTTGGAAATATATAATAAAAATCGGCGTTATAGTTGCTGCTTTATTTATAATATTAAAAATATACAATTATTCAAAAAAGAATTTTGAAACTAAAACAATAAATACAACACAATGTATTTCATACATAACTGAAGAAATAACAGAAATGGGGGAATTAAAGAAACCAAATATTTTTGAAATAAAACCACAAAGTATGTTAGAAAGTGAATTTAGAATGTCAACAACTGTATCATCAAGAAATATAACATCTGTAGATGAAGAAGATGAAAATCAAGATAATGTAGGAAATATTAATACTACAAATAATATAGATGATTCTGTTAATCAAGAAAACATTGATACATCAAATATTACAGAAGTTAGCACTGATATACAAACAGAAACTGTTGCTTCAAAATATAAAAATACATATAATTATGAAAAAAATGGAATTAAAATAAAAAATGAAACAAGCTATGATTTAGCAAATATGAATTTATCAACTAATATAACAGTAAATAGCAAAAACATATTAATATTTCACACTCATACATGTGAAAGTTATACTCAAACAGATGCAAACAAATATGAATCAACAGGAAATTATAGAACAACAGATTTAAATCATAATGTAGTACGAGTTGGAGATGAGCTGCAAAAATATTTAACATCATATGGATACAATGTAATACATAACAAAACATTTCATGACTATCCAGCATACACAGGTTCATATGGTAGATCATTAAAAACAGTGAGTGGCATATTATCGCAAAATAAAGATACAGATGTAGTAATAGACCTACACAGAGATGCAATAGGAGATGATTCATATGCACCAAAAGTAAAAATAGGAGATGAATATGCAGCACAAATAATGTTTGTAATAGGCACGAATGGAAGCGGATTAGCACACGATAATTGGCAACAAAATTTACAATTTGCAATGAAAGTACAGCAAAAAGCAAATGAATTATATCCAGGTTTATTCAAACCAATACTATTAAGAAATGCAAGATACAACCAACACCTATCAAAAGCAGCTAACATAATAGAAATAGGAGCAACAGGGAACACCTTAGAAGAATGCGAAACAAGTGCCAAATATCTTGCAAAAGTTTTAGACGAAGTACTTTAAAACAGAAATTATAAAAAGAATTTTTTTACAAAAATAAAATTGTAATATTAATATAAATAAAATGAGCGTTTTGAGAATTTATAGTTGTCAAAAGCTAATTTTGAAAAAATGCCTGAGATTGTTGGAGAAAATTGACAAAGTTAACATAAAGATGTATAATATATATGTGTTGTGGTAAAGTGCCATACGCTATCGTATTTTTAGACAGCCATTGTAATGGCAGGAGGTTACAAATGAATAAAGCAAAGAAAACATTCGCTGAAATCGGAAAGAAAGTGCTCAAATTTGGAGATATTGTTGATATCTGCAATGAAACCGATGAGGACTTGATTCCTAACGAGGTACTGAAACAGATGTCAAATAGTGACCAATTTGAGGAATTGCTTGATTTGGCAAGATACCAATTTTGTCCGGCAGAGATACTCAGGAAGCTTTTGAAAAAGACAAACAGTATGTCAGGTGCAGAAAGATTACGTTGGAGAATTGCAGAAAATACCAATTGTGATGATGGAATCTTTGAAACGCTACTAAAAATGGACGATCGTCTTATACCTGTCAAGATTGCAGAGAATACAAGTGTAAGTCCTAAGATTCTTGAATGTATGTGTGAGACAGATGATGATGTGATACTCATGAAGATTGCTGAGAATTATAATGCAACAGAAACTGTTTTGAAAAAATTATGTGAGAAAAAAAGCATTTCAAAAGAGGTAAAGCTTGCGATAATCGAAAATGGTAATACTTCAGAGGAAATTCTGAAACAGCTTTGCTATGACAGTGATCCATATATTGCATTCAAGGCTGCAGAAGATTTAGGAGAAGACGAAGAGTTGTTTGAAAAAGCCGTGAAAAGAAGATCATTGCAAGACTTGGTGATTTTGGCTAAATACACATCTGAGCCAAAGCTTTTAGTAGAGCTCAGTAAAAATGGCGATGATGATGTTATTATCAACGTAATTCGTAACTGGTATTGTCCAAGAGAACTGATGGAAAAGTTTTCGGACTCTGAAGAACGTTGGCATCGTTTAGAAGTTGCCAAAAAGGATAATTGTTCCATAAGAATCCTAAGAAATTTGGCAGATGACGGTGAAGATATTGTAAGAAAAGCTGTTGCAAGTAACGCCAATTCTCCTGGAGATTTGCTGGAAAAATTATCATATGATTCGAGTATATCTGTGAGAGAAGCTGTTGCATGCAATCATAACACACCGGATAGTACATTATACAGAATGTTTATTGAAGATAAGAATTGTAGTGTAATGAGGGAAGCAGGCAAAAACATCCAAATATATTGGAGATTTGATTTCGGGTTATTCCGTAAGTGTTACTATAATGCACAAATCTATGGATATCTGGAAAATAGACATGTTTCTGCAAGTGATGTAGTATCAGTTGTTAAGGAGAAATTTTATTCGAAGGACTTTTGGAATATTCTTGATAGTGCTGCAAAGAATCCCAATATGGGTGAAAATGATTGGAATGATATTTGGGGTACAGATTATTTGCCTAAACCAAATGAATCAACCAGAAGTTCAATAAAGCAAATCTGTAAAAAAGGCCGTTTTATAGCAGTAGAAGATTTCGTAAACTATTTTTTTGAATAAGTTTCAAGCTGTAGAAGATTTCATAAATTATTTCTTTGAATAAGTTTCAAGCAGTAGATCAACACAAGGTCTACTGCTTTTTTTATGCAAAAAAATAATGATTGCATTACTAGGCAAAATGTTCTGGATAACCATATACAGGAAAATACTGCAAGATATAATAAATTAGGTTAGGTGTATAATATAGCATAAAATCAAAATTCTACTTAAAAATCCTTGACATTTACATATATATGTAGTATCATAATAAAGTCAATTAAAGAAGAAGCAATCCACTTCTCACCTTATCGAATAGAAAAAGGTTAAAATTTATAATATTACATATACAATATTTACAATAATATTGCATTCAATTATAAATTAAATATTTTGTGGATTGATTTGTTCTTAAACAAATCAATTTTTTTATGCAAAAATAAAGATTTGTACAATAAAATTTGGCGATATAACTAGTAGGAGGTGTTTTACTATAAAACAAGAATTACCAATTAATGAACAAATAAGGGCAAAAGAAGTTCAAGTTATAGACGAGGACGGAGAAAAATTAGGAAAGCATACTTTAAATGAAGCATTAGATATGGCTTTTGAAAAAAAATTAGATTTAGTTTTAGTTGCTCCAAATGCAGAGCCACCAGTTTGTAAAATAATGAACTATGGTAAATACAAATTTGAGCAAGCTAAAAAAGAAAAAGAAGCTCGTAAAAAGCAAAAAGTACTTGAAACAAAAGAAATCAGAGTTACTCCAAATATAGAGCAACACGATTTTGAGTTCAAATCAAAAAATGCTAGAAAGTTTCTTGAAGATGGGAACAAAGTAAAAATCACTGTTAAATTTAGAGGTAGAGAGCTTAACTATGTAAAACTAGGAGAAGAAGCACTAAATAAATTCGTTGAAGATTTATCAGATATAGCTTCACTAGAAAAAAAGCCTTTATTAGAAGGTAAAAACATGTTTATAATACTAGCTAAAAAAGCTGATAAATAATTAGAGAGGAGAGTTTAATTATGCCAAAATTAAAAACAAACAAAGCAGCTAAAAAAAGATATAGTTACACAGCAACAGGAAAGGTAAAAAGAACAAAAGCAAATAGAAAACATTTATTTGCAAACAAAACAAAAAGACAAAAGAAATCTGGTAAAGTTATGAACGCTTATGCAGACAAAACTTGCGAGGCAGGAATAAAAAAAATGTTACCATATGGTAATAAATAAGATTAAATTATAGAAAGATTGGAGTGAAAATAAATGGCAAGAGTTAAAACAGCAATGATTACTCGTAAAAAACATAAAAAAGTATTAAAAAGAGCAAAAGGATATTATGGAGCAAAAGGATATAGATTCAGAATGGCTAAACAAGCTGTTATGAAATCTGGTGCATATGCATATGTTGGAAGAAAAGACAAAAAGAGTAATTTCAGAAAATTATGGATAGCTAGAATTAATGCTGCTGCAAGAATGAATGGATTAACATACAGCACATTAATAGCTGGACTTAAAAAAGCTAATGTTGTAATAAACAGAAAAATGTTAGCTGAATTAGCTGTAAATGATAGTGCAGCATTCGCTAAAATAGCTGAAATAGCAAAAAATGCTTAAGAAATAGTAAAAAATATCTGCCAAATAATGCAGATATTTTTTATTTTAATTAAAAGATCAATTTTAAAGAATTGTCTATTTGTGTATATAAATATTTAACAAGTGGAATTATTCATAGTAAATTAAATGAAATTATGTTAATTAGATCACATTTGCATTTTTTTACAAAATATGGTAAGATAGAAATCGGTGGTGCATTATTCTAGTTATACTGTCTACTACGAGGGTGGGGCTAAAAATCCACTAAAGGGCACATCGTTGAAGTTTCTTGTTGATGCGCGGAATGCCAGTTTTGTGTGTTTTCAGGAAGTAAGATTATAGGGAATTATGTAATGGCATACATAATAATCCCCTATCGTCGCGGAGGCTTGAAATTTTTAGTGCTTTCAAGTATAACCTATATAAAGTGCCAAGACACAATATATAGCGTAGCCTGTCTTGAGTGGTAGTTTTGGGATTAACATCTGAGGTAATTATTATTTGGCCAAAAATAATTATTTATATCGGTTATGAAATTTCTACTGCAAAAGAGACTAGTAATAGAACTAAGTATATTAAGGAAAACTTCTAGAATGTTTGCGTAAGCATAAAAGTTTAAGGATTAAAGTACGGACTTAAGTGGCAATCTGGTAATCAATTAATCTTTTGATTATTTTCTTTAAACGGAAACGGCTAAACAGTAATGGTTAGTAGAAAATAGAGAAATTCGACCAGACCTAAACCGTAGAATTTACTTAAATTTTACCACCACAACTTTTATTTAGGAGAGATAAAAAATAAAGAATGAAAAATAATAATAAAAATGATAAAAAGGATTCATCAGAGCTAAAATGGTTTATAACAATATTTATTACGGCATTTATATTATCAATAATATTTTCCTTTATATCTACAACAGCAATAACAGGATTATCAATTATACCAGCAATTCTTATATTATTACTGGTTATTTTTATAGGTATATTTTTTGATATAATAGGTGTTGCAGTAACTGTTGGAAAAGAATCAGATTTTAATGCTATGGCATCAAAAAAGGTTCCTGGAGCAAAAACATCATTAAATTTAATAAATAATTCTGCAAAAGTAGCAAATATTTGTGCAGATGTTATAGGTGATATAGCCGGAGTATTAAGTGGATCTATAAGTGCTTTAATAGCATTAAAAATTACAAGTGCATTAAATATAGAATTTAATTTGCAATTTATAATAAGTGCAATAGTTGCTTCATTAACAATAGGTGGAAAGGCAATAGGAAAGGGAATTGCACAAAATAATTCAACTCAAATAGTAAAATTTGTAGGAAAGGTTTTAAGTATATTTAAGAAAAATAATGGATAAAATGTATACTAAATTATTAGATAATTAGCTTAAAAATTTGTATTTAGTATAAATATTTTATTTATTTCAATAGGGCTTATATAAAATCGAAAGAGACGATTGAAAATATCGTCTCTTTGTTTGTGTTATTTAATAAATGTCTTTTTTCAAATGTTGTCTGAGAAATTTTGTCTCTTGGGGACTTTGACACTCCTTAAGTTTAAGTCTAATCCAGGCTTGAACTTCTTTTCGTACAAAGTCTTGAGCTTGTTGATGACTTAAATTTATACTACCTGTATATTTGTACATATAAGATATTAAGTTATTTAAGTCCCGTTGTAAACCTATAACTTTATTATGGTTTATTATAAGTACCACCTCCTAAGGAAAGTACTTTGAAGTATATCATACAATTATGTAAATAGCAATAAAAATAAAATTAATGTTGTAATTTTATTTTAAATATGTGATATAATAATTTCAGTTTGAAAAAACAAATATTGACTTAGTGTCAGATTAATCAAAGGAGGAAATAATATGTCAGAAAGATTTGTATTAAATGAAACATCAATTTTCGGAAGGGGTTGTAGATCAGAGCTACCAGGAGAAATAAAAGGTAGAGGTTACAAAAAAGTATTTTTAGTTACTGATAAAGGTCTTGTAAATTGTGGATTAATTAAAAAAGTAACTGATGTATTAGATGAAGCAAAAATAGATTACACATTATATTCAGAAGTAAAACCTAATCCTAGTATAAAAAATGCATTAGACGGATATGATATTTGCAAAAAAATAAAAGCTGATGTTATAGTTGCAGTTGGAGGAGGTTCTGCAATAGATACAGCAAAATGTATAGCTATATTAATGACAAATCCAGATAGAGCAGATGTAAAATCTTTAAATGGATTATCAAATACAAAAAATAAAGGATTACCGATGATTGCACTTCCAACAACACACGGAACTGCAGCAGAAGTTACAATAAATTATGTAATAACAGATGAAGATGCTCAAGTTAAAATGGTTTGTGTTGATCCACATGATATACCATTACTTGCAATTGTAGATTCAGAATTAATGGAAAGTTTACCAAAAATGACAGCAGCAGCAACAGGATTGGATGCTTTAACACATGCTGTAGAAGGATATATAACAAAAGCTCATAACACAATGTCTGATATGTTCCATATGAGAGCAATAGAATTAATATTTGAAAATTTACCAGCAGCAGTAAATGAAAAAGATCCAAAAGCAATTGAAAACATGGCTCTTGCACAATATATAGCAGGAATGGGATTTTCAAATGTAGGTTTAGGAATAGTTCATTCAATGGCTCATCAACTAGGTGCTGTATATGACACACCACACGGAATTGCTAATGCAATATTATTACCAACTGTAATGAGATTTAATGGTGAAGTTTCTTGGGAAAGATTTAGAGAAATTTTAATTCATATAGGAAGACCAGATGCAGCAAATTTATCAAAACAAGATGTAATTAATACATTCGTATGGAAAATATCTGAACTTGCAAAAGAATGTGGAGTTACAATGACTGTAAAAGATACTGGATGTAAAGAAGAAGATTTAGAAATGCTAGCAGAAAAAGCAATGAATGATCCATGTAGACCAGGAAATCCACGTGATACAACAAAAGAAGATTTTATTAATTTATATAGAGCTGCTATGTAAAAAAATTAAAAAAATATGGCAAAATTATTGAAAAAAGGCCAATTACTATGATATAATAAAAAAACACTTTTATAGTGAATAACATGTAAAGAGGTGAATCACAGTGGGATACATCAATCATTTTGGTTGGCCAATGCCATCCGATGATTCCGAAGAATCTATATTCAGACCGGAAGAAGGTTTTAACACCAAAACAACAGATGGAACCAACAAAAACCAAATCTTTAGATCTGAAAACGATTCTGATGGTTTGAATCCACATGCAGAAAAAATGAAACCTGAAAATAAGTAAGGAAAATCTGCATAAAACTACAAGAGCGCTAAAACTTAAGTTTTGGCGCTCTTTTCCATTATTATTGATAAATAATAAAAAATATGCTAAATTATAATGCAGAAAGGAAATGGTAAAATGACTAAAATTTATAATTGGAAAGAAAAAATAGATGAGAAAGAGCTAAATGAAGTAATTCAAATATTAAAAAATAATGGTGTAATAATTTTTCCAACAGAAACAGTATATGGAATAGGAGGAAATGCTCTTTCAAATGAAGTAATAGATAAAGTATATAATGCGAAAAATAGACCAAGAGCAAAGGCTGTAAATATAATGGTTTCAAATAAAAATGAAATAAAAAAATATGCAGAAATTACATCAAATTTGGAACAAAAAATAATTGATGAATTTTTACCAGGACCACTTACAATAATTTTGAAAAAAAAGCCAAATTTTGGTACATATTTTACAGCAGGAAATAACACTATAGGTGTACGAATACCAAATCACAGAATTGTAAACTCAATTTTAAACGAAATTGACTTTCCAATAATAGCACCAAGTGCAAATATTTCAGGAGAGCCAAGTGGGGTGGAAGCCACAGATATAATAAAAGACTTTGATGGAAAAGTAGATGCCATAATAGATGGAGGAAAAGCAAATCAAGGGCTTTCATCTACAATTGTAAAAGTAATTGATAACGAAATTATGATTTTAAGAGAAGGTAAAATAACAAAAGAGGATATATTGAAAAAAATAAAATAATTGTTCATAGGGAACATAAAAACCTAAATAAAATAAGGAGAATGCATATTTTGCAGAATTAATATGAATTTTAAAATAACAAATGGTTCAGTTGAATATGGAGCTGAAACAATTTTAGAAGAAATAAATATAGAAATAAAAGAAAAAGAAAAAATTGCAATTATAGGAAGAAATGGAGCAGGAAAATCTACTTTATTAAAAGCTATTATAAATAATGATTTATTAACACAAGGAACAGGTGAAGAAAAATTTAATATTTATAAAGAAGGAAATCCGGTAATAGGCTATTTAAAACAAATGGAATTTGAAGATGACCAAATTACAATGATAGACGAAATTTTAAAAGTATATAAACCAATAACAAATTTAGAGCAAAAAATTGAACAAATTGTAGAAAAGATGCAAACAGATAAGTCAGAAGAGCTAGCAAAAGAGTATTCAAAAGCAATGGACAGATATGAGTTTTTAGATGGATATACATATAAAAAAGAATATGAAACAGCAATAAATAAATTCGGATTTTCATCAGAAGATAAATTGAAAAAAATAAGTGAGTTTTCAGGAGGACAAAGAACAAAAATTGCATTTATAAAATTATTGCTAAGTAAACCAGATATTTTATTATTAGACGAACCAACAAACCATTTAGATATTGAAACAATAGAATGGCTTGAACAATATTTAAAAAACTATTCAAAATCAGTAGTAATAGTATCTCATGATAGAATGTTTTTAAATAAAATTGTTAATAAAGTTTACGAAATTGAATATGGTGTAACAACAGCATATTCTGGAAATTATACATTTTTTGAGGAGCAAAAAAAGATAAATTATGAAAAACAATTAAAAGATTACGAATATCAACAAAAAGAAATAAAACGTTTAAATGATATAGTAACAAGATTTAAATACAAACCAACAAAAGCCAAAATGGCAATGTCAAAATTAAAACAAATAGAGCGAATGGTAAAAATAGAAGCGCCAAATAAATACGATTTAACAACATTCAAAACAAATTTCATAATAGAAAAACAAAGCGGAAAAGATGTATTATTTGCAAAAGATCTAGAAATAGGATATGATAAAACACTACAAAAAATATCACTAAATGTATACAGAGGTCAAAAAATAGGAATAATTGGAGAAAATGGAATAGGAAAATCAACACTACTAAAAACACTAGTAGGAATAATTCCCAAAATAAGTGGCGAATTTGAATTTGGGCATAATGTACAAATAGGATACTTTGACCAGCAAATGGCACTATTAGACTCAGAAAAAACAGTACTAGAAGATTTCAGCGAAGAATTTCCAAATCTAACAACAACAGAGCTAAGAAACTCCCTAGCAGCATTCATGTTTTACGGAGAAGACGTATTCAAAAAAATAAACATGCTCTCAGGAGGAGAAAAAGTACGATTGCAACTATGCAAAATACTAAAAAAAGGACCAAACCTACTAATACTAGACGAACCAACAAATCACATGGACATAATAGGAAAAGAAAGTCTAGAGCTACTATTAAAAGAATACACAGGAACAATAATCTTCGTATCACACGACAGATTCTTCGTAAACAAAATAGCAGACACATTACTAATATTCACAAAACACCAAGTAAAACAATTCAAACGGAACCTACGAACAATACGAATCAACAAAAGCAGAAACAGAATCTAACCCAACAACTCCAAACACCCAACCAGAAAAAAAAGAAAAAGAAGGAAAAACACAAAACAACACCTACCTAAAACAAAAAGAACAAAACAAAATCAACACAAAAATAAAAAAAATAGAACGTGACATAACAGACCTAGAGAACCAAATAACCAACCTAAACACCCAACTAACAAAACCAGAAATCTACACAAACTACGAACAACTAACCACAATCCAAACCCAACTCCAAGACCTAACCCAAAAATTAGAAGCCAACATGAACGACTGGGAACAACTAAACGAAAGCTTGACTTCATTTCAAACATAAACTATAATTTAGCTAAATTTAATTAGAAAGGGGACCACAAATGAAATTTATAAAAAAACTAAATATCGGCTTAGTACTTGCCATAATAGCAATATTAGCAGTAATCATCTATTCTGTAAATATTGAAAATGAAAGAAAAGCATCAAAACAAGAAATAAAAAAATCATGTGAAGAATTCATAAGCATAACAGATAAATACTACACTTTACCAGAAAACTATCAAACAATAGGAGAAAAAAGTCAAGATGTTGATTTAACAAATTACTATACAGAAATGGAAAACGAATTAAAAACTAAAACAATAAATGACTCAGCAACAAAATTACAAAAAACAATATTAACAGAATACTTGAAAAATCAATTAGTAGATACAAGCAAAATAACAGTAAGCTTTAAAAGAGAAATAACAAAAATTTCAGAGTATAAATTTGACGGAAATCAAGTAACAGTAACATTTAATTCTAAAGTTACAATAAAACAAAAATATAAAGATATAAATATTGAAGATAACACAAGTAAAGAAAAAGTAAATGAAACAGCATTTGATACTGAAGGAGATACAATTACACTAGAGCAAAAAGATGGTGTTTGGAAAATTGTATATGCAGACTTGCAATTTAACAATATAAATGCATTATATAACATGTAGGGGGTGAAAATTTTGTCTGAATCTGTATTAGAAATAAAAAATGTAAGCAAATATTACGGAAAAAATAAAGTTGTTGATAATGTAAGCTTTAGCGTAGAAAAAGGCCAAATATTAGGATTTTTAGGACCAAATGGTGCCGGAAAAACAACAACAATAAAAATGATTTTAGGACTACTTTCAATAGATGAAGGTTCAATAAAGGTAAATGGATTTGATGTAAAAAAGAATTTTGAAAAAGCTATGGAATATATTGGAGGAATAGTAGAAAATCCAGATATGTATGGCTATATGTCTGCTGTAGATAATTTAAAATTATTTGCAAAAATAAGAAATATAAATTATAGCGAAGTATATAAAGTATTAGAATTGGTTGGACTAAAAAAAAGCATGAACCAAAAAGTATCAAAATATTCTTTAGGTATGAAACAAAGAGCTGGGCTTGCTTTGTCTTTATTACATTCTCCAAAAGTTTTAATATTAGATGAACCAACAAATGGATTAGATCCAGTTGGAATTAAAGAATTAAGAGATATATTAAAAAAATTAGCCAGAGAAAATGGAACAGCAATATTAGTATCATCACACATATTAAGTGAAATGGAGCTTATGTGTGATAAAGTTGCTGTAATAAATCAAGGAAAAATAGTTAAAGTTGAAAGCTTAAAAGAAAACGAAGAAGATAATACTAATGAAGTAAAAACTGTGCAATGTGTACTTAAAGTTAAAACACCAGAGAATGCAATAAATATAATAAAAGAAAAACTAAATAAACAAGCTAATTTAAAAGACGGAAAAGTATATGTAACAGCAAATAAAGGTGAATTACCAAACATTATAAAAACATTAGTATTAAATGATGTAGAAGTAGAGTATGCAAATGAAAATGAACATACACTTGAAGAACTATTTTTTGATGTAACAAAGGGGGATAAAAAAGATGAGTAAATTTTTTAGATTATGTTCATGTGAATTAACAAAAATCATGAAAAAGAAATCAACAAAAGTTATGCTAATATTATTAATATTATCGCTCTTTGCATCTGCAGGAATGGCAGTATTAACCAAAAAAATGTATAGTATAACAGATGATATATATTCGTCAATAGATTATAAGTCAAGTATTAAATCCGAAATAGAATCATTAAAAACTGAAATGTCAGAAGAGAATTTAGATGAAGCATCAAAGAATTCAATACAAGCACAAATTGACGCTTTTCAATTAGCAATAGATAATGATATTAATATATATACAACATATTGGAAAACAGAGCTAATAACAAATGATATAACAAATTTAAAAAGAAACATATATAACTACAAAGCAATGGGACAGGAAGACTTGGCAACAAAAGAACAAACTACTGTAGATAAATTAATAGAGCTATTGAAAAATGACGATTTTAACCGGATATATTAATATAAAAAAAGAAAATTTAAAAACAGACTTAAATAATGAAACTATAACAAAAGATGATTATGATATTAGTTTGTCAGAGCTAGAGCTAAAACAAAAATATGAAATTGGTAAAACATATAATTCAGAAGATTCATGGAAAGAATCAACTCTTGATGAAATTACAACATTAAAACAAAATATTATGACAGGACTAGATACAACAACAGCAAAAGCTTTAAACGAAAAAGACTTAACAAAAGCTGAAAACAATATAAAAATTGACGAATACAGATTAGAGCATAATATGCCACCATTTATGTCAGGCTCTATTGCAGGAGGTTCAATTGGAAAAACTAGAAAAATTTATGATTATATGATGAACAGTTTAACTATGATGGTTTTAGCTGTTATGATAATAATAATCGCTGGATCTAGTATATCTTCAGAAATATCAAAGGGAACAATAAAATTCTGGTCATTTACACCAAATAAAAGATGGAAAATATTGCTATCAAAATTATTTGTAAATACAGGAATTTTGTTAGTAACAACAATTATAATTAGTTTATTAAGTACTGTTGTAGGAAATATTTTCTTTGGAAGTGGTCAAGATTATTTATATGTAAGTGCAGGAAGTGTACATACAACAAATTATGTGCTACATAATGTATTATATAATTTAGTAAGTGCAATAGATATATTTATGTTCTTATTATTAGCAATGATGTTATCAACAGTAGCAAGAAACACAGCAGTATCAGTAGGTATAAGTATTGCAGCATATTTAGGTGGAGCGACAATAACTAATATAATTAATATGTTTGTAACAGCTGATTGGATAAAATTTATACCTTTTAATAATTTATCATTAGCAGATAAAATATTTACAAATGATATTTCATATTCTGCATCAAGCTTAGTAGATACGATAACTGGAAATATCACGGTAGGATTTTCATTGTCAGTATTAGGTGTTTGTGCAATAATTATGATAGTAACAATGTTTGATAGTTTTAGAAAAAGAGATATAACATAAAAATTAAAATAGACTTAAATTGTCAAAATTATATTTAGCAATTTGAGTCTTTTTTTTTAGAAAAAATAAATAACATAATATTTGACAATGTAAATTAGAAGAAATATTAAATGAAAAAATGTCGAAAGTTGTCAAAAAAGAGCAAAATAGCACGACGAAAAGTGCAGTTTTATAAGGTTTTTGTATTGATTTTAGAAATATATAGGTGATAGAATCTAAAAAGATAAAAAATACATAAGAGGATGGTGTATAACTATGAGGGATATGTTAGAGGTACAAAGTCTCATGATAAATAGTAATTTTTTTGGATGGCTCTTGGTAAATTTATCAATTGCAATTCTTTTTGCTTCACTTGATGTTGTATTGTTTGTAAAAATATTTAAATCTAGGGTAAGTAAATGGCAAATAATTACAGGTATTGCAACAGAATCTATAGCAAGGATAGTTATCAATTCGGTAATTCCATTTCCATACAATAGAGCAATTATATTGGTTTTAACAGTGATGATATTCAAATTTGTGTTAAATGAAAAAATAGAAAAGTGTACATTCGGTGAGGTTATAAACGCAATTATAGTATTGTTAATAGAGTTAATATACTCAAAAGTATTTTGGCTAATTCACTCAGATTCAATGTCATATTCGGAGTGTATATCAAGCATTTCATATAGATTGTCAATTGCATTTTGGGTATTTATATTTAGAGCAATTATTTTATTTATAATAATCAAAAAGGATATAGGAATAATATTAAGTCCAAATTTAAGTAAGAAAAATAGATGTTTAATCGTTTTAATATGTATAATTGGATGTATGTTAATTTACTTTAATGCCGCTGAGATGGTGTTATTTATAAGCAATTTTCCTTATACTGTATTTTGGCTAGATATCATTTCTTTAATTGTATATTTTTATATAAGTATGAAAGATATTATGAGGCTATCAAAATTAGAAGAAATGTATAAAAAGATAGAAAATCTTGAGTCATATAACAAAACATTAACAATTATGTATGATAGCATACGAGGATTTAGACATGATTTTAATAATTTTATACAGGCACTAGATGGGTATGTAGAAACAAATAATATTGAAGGTATTAGACAGATGAATAATGAAGTACTAAGTGAATGCAAAGAAATAAACAATTTAGGAATATTAGATCCTAAAATTATAAATAATCCAGCTGTATATAGTATAATTACAAATAAATATTACAAAGCACAAGAAGAAAACATAAGAATGAATATGGAAATAATGTTAGATTTTAATGATTTAAATATTTCAACATATGAACTATGCAGAATTTTAGGAATACTATTAGACAATGCAATAGAAGCAGCCAAAATGTGTGAGGAAAAAATTATAAACATACAAGTAAGAAGAGATTTTAAAATAGATAGAAAATTAATTATAATTGAAAATACATATAAAAACAAAAGCTTAAACATAGATAAAATTTTTGAAAAGGGATACAGTACAAAAAAGAACAACGAAGAGCTTCATGGACTTGGTTTATGGAATATTAGAAGAATATTACATAAAAATAGTAATTTAAATTTATTTACAACAAAAAAAGATAAATTATTTAGTCAACAGTTAGAAATTTATTGAAAAAAATGCAATAATATGGATTGAGTAATAGTTCAAAATTTACGGTAGATATCAAGAGGAGCAATTGACAACTAAAAAAATAAGTTTATTTAAAAGTTATCAATTGCTCTTTTTCTGTATATATCCATTTGGAAAATTCATATTGACTTTTTTCAAAAGAATAATATAATTACAATATAAACATGAAATATAGTTCATATTTACGCAACGACTATATTTTGTTAAATTGTAAGAAAGAAGGGATAATATGGATTTAACAATAGGATTAGCAATTCCGTTTTTAGGAACTACTTTAGGATCAGCAATGGTATTCTTTATGAAAAATAAATTAAGTCTAAAAGTAGAAAAATTATTATTAGGATTTGCATCAGGTGTAATGATAGCTGCATCTGTATGGTCATTAATTATACCATCAATAGATATGGCAAAAGAGCAAGGAAAGATAGAATGGCTTCCACCAGCAATAGGATTTATTTTAGGAATTTTATTTTTATTATTATTAGATAGTTTAATACCGCACTTGCACTTAAATGACGACAAACCAGAAGGAATAAAAGCAAAATTGAAAAAAACAACAATGATGGTGTTTGCAGTAACTTTGCACAATATACCAGAAGGTATGGCAGTAGGAGTAACATTTGCAGGTGCATTAATAGGAAATACAGGAATTACAATGGCAGGAGCATTTGCTTTAGCGTTAGGAATAGCAATACAAAATTTTCCAGAAGGTGCAATAATTTCAATGCCACTAAAAAGCGAAGGAATGTCAAAACCAAAAGCATTTTTATATGGAATGCTTTCAGGTATTGTAGAGCCAATAGGAGCAATTATAACAATATTACTTACAAATATTATAGTTCCATTTTTACCATATTTATTATCATTTGCAGCAGGAGCTATGATATATGTAGTTGTAGAAGAATTAATACCAGAATCTCAAACAGGACAGCACTCAAACATTGGAACAATAGGAGTTGCAATTGGTTTTGTACTTATGATGGTATTAGATGTTGCTTTAGGGTGAAGGTATATAATAATTAAAATTAACTTTATAGACAAAAATCCAATTTCAAATATAAAATGAAATTGGATTTTTTTTGTTGATAAAAAAATAATTTTAAAATATAATAATGAAAAATATTATTCTCTGTGGTTATAATATGACAATAGACCAAAATTTTAATAATATTTTGTATAATTGACGGTTATTAACAGTGTAAAAATGAACGGTTCAAGCAGAAAATAGTAAGGAGGAATAGTTTATGAACAGAATTTTAAATGAGATAAAACAAATAATTAAACAAAACATAAGTGAATATTTATCAGAAGTACAATTAAGTGATTTAGAAGAAAATGGTGCAGTTTATTATATGAATGGAAAAAATGGAACTGAATTTGATTGGTATGTTAACGATCATTTACCTAGTTTTATGGTGTTCTATAATGATGATCAAAATTTAGGAGCAGTAAAGTTATTGCTTCATAATGATGGCAGAATAGCATTATATATTTATGGAGATAGAGGTAATAAAATTATTAAAGAAGTACAAGCTTCAATAGAAGTAGCAGAAAATGAATTATTTAATCTAGCTGTAATATTAAAAAACGAAGCAGATGATAAAAGTATTTGGGATGGAAGTATAGATAAAGTAAATACAGATATTGAGATAAACGATGAAAAAATAACTGAATTTAAAAATTCAGAAAAATATATGGAACCAATTAAAAATAGAATGAAACTATTAAATCAAACTGCATATATTTCTAAAAAAGTATTAGAAGAAGGTTGGAAAATTGGATATATGCGCAGAGATGAAGCAATGAACGAAAATGATAGTGGCTGGCAGTTTTTAGCTGGAAATGAAGATGATGAATATCTTAACAAATATAAAAATATTGCAATAGTAAGTGTAAATCAAGCATATCAGTTAGATCCAGATATTTTGAATTATATTAATAATCCAGTAGGAACAGAGCTTATAAGGATATCTTCTAATGAATTCGAGATAGATAAAAATGATAAGGAAATATTTATGGAAAAAAGAAAGAGCTAAAAAGAGGAATAATTTATAAGTACATAAAGGAAGGAATATTATGGTTAAATATATTGTTTTAGATTTTGGAATGGTGTTAGCATATCCTACAACTGGAAATTGGCACATAACTCCAAAATTTATAGAATTAGTAGATATAAATAAATTGAATAGAGAACAATTAAAAAAAGCATTTGATAATAATAAGGAACTTTTAGATAAAAAAATAGTGAATATGGAAGAAGAATACAATATGTTTTTTGAATTTTATAATAATATTTTGGAAGAATGTAATTATCCAAATTATAAAAAAGAAATAGCTGAAAAAATAGCATTTAATAGAACATATGAAAGCGATAAATATACTCCATATGACAATATAAAAAATGAATTAATAGCATTATCAAAAAAATACGAATTACTATTATTATCTGATAACTGGCCAGATGCTATAAAATCTTTAAAAGATTATCAAATTTATGATTTGTTTTCAAAAGTATATATATCTTCAATATATGGACAAGTAAAGAAAAATGGAGATTTCTTCGATAATCCGATACGAGATTTTAATATAAAAAAGGGTGAAGCAATTTTTATAGATGATAATGAAGGTTTATTGGAGATAGCTTTAAATAAAGGGTTTGAAGTACGATTGATGGATAGAGAAAGAAAGATAGAAAAATCTAAATTTAAAATCATACACGATTTAAAACAAATTTAAGTAATTAATTTCTTATGAGAGGGAAGAATAAAATGATAAAGAATATTGGTGTGATGCATTCCATCACAACTTGCAAAAGAAAACAAAAAATTCTTATATCAAACAATAAAAGAAGGTGCAAGAGCAAGAGAATATGAAGGAGCTTTAAACTGGCTAAATGATGCAAATTTAATATATAAAGTTTATAATGTTACCAAAACAGACTTACCACTAATAGCATATAATGATTTAAGTGCTTTTAAAATTTATATGAATGATGTAGGATTACTTAGGAATATGGCTAACCTAGACAGTAGAATTGTAATTGAAGGAGATAGATTATTTGAAGAATTCAAAGGAGCTTTTACTGAAAATTATGTATTAAATATGTTAACAACTAAATTTGATAAAGTTCCAAATTATTTTACTTTTGATAGACATGAAATTGATTATATAATTCAATATCAAAATAAAATAATCCCTATAGAAGTAAAAGCAAATAAATCAACAAATAATGTTAGCTTAACAAGATACAATGAAAAGTATAAAAATGATTTGTCTATAAGATTTTCAATGAGAAATTTATCTAAAGACGGAAATATAATTAATATACCATTATTTATGATTGAGTATGTAGATAAATTTATATAAATGATTTAATGTAAAAGAAGATAATCTAAAATTTCACAAGTACGGAGTCTAGAACTATCACCTTTGGCAGTAACACAAACAGTAAAAGAATCCTCTAATTCCATAAAATATGCAAAAATGGAATTGGAGAATTTTTAATATGAATTATAAAGTTATGTAAATTTGATTGGTTATTAAAGTATAAATGGTAAAATTAAATTACCGGTTAGAAATAAAAAATGACACATAAATAAAGCTTATGATACGAAGTTGGTGTTGAATTAAATATTGAAAGAAGGTTTTAAATATGTGTCAAAATAATAACAGTAAAAAAGATAAACATTTAGAATATTGTGAAAAGGCTGTAAGTATTGTGATAGAAAAATATGATAAAAAAGAGCTTGTAAATAAATTATGACTTTGCTATAATTTAGTAAACAAAATAGTCTAATTATAAGAGGGGGTTTTTAGATGAAAAAAAGTGTAAAAATTTTGATTATAGTATTATGTTTAATTATAATAGGGTTAGTAACATTTATAATAGTAGAAAAAATTGCAAATAAAAATATAAGAAGTAATAGTATGCCAAAAGATAATATGACAGATGTGGAAAAAAACGATAAAACAAAAAATAATGAAAAATCCAACGATTCAAATGGTATAGAACAATATAAAATTACTTCAGATATAATAAATAGTAATGAGCATTATATGGTAATTTCGGCATACAATCAAAAACAAAATTTAGTATGGTCATATACTTCAGATAAAGTTTCAGTTCCACAATATGAGAATTTATCATATATTGGAGATACATATAGTTGTACAAGTAATAAAAAATTAGTATATATTGCAGTTAATGGAAGTATAATTGCATTGGACTATCAAAGCGGAAAAGTTGTTTGGAAAAATGATGATTATACAGTTAGTTGTGGACCAGTATGTATAGACAAAAATGGAACAATATATGCAAGTTGTGCAGAGTTACTTGAAATAATTATTATAAACAATGATGGAAAAACAGTCAAAAAACTTAATGGAATAGAAGAAGGTTTTTCTATTGGGTCAGGAGAAGGATTTTGGATGAATGATATTTCATTGGAAAATGATGAAAAAACATTAAATTTATCTTATGGCGAAATGAATGAAGATGGAAGTGAGCATGAATATGTAACAAAAATTAACTTGGATAATTATAAAATTGATAAAACGGAAATTGATAAAACGGAAATTAATTAAACAACAATGATGGTGTTTGCAGTAACTTTGCACAATATACAAGAAGGTATGGCAGTAGGAGTAACATTTGCAGCAGGAGCTATGATATATGTAGTTGTAGAAGAATTAATACCAGAATCTCAAACATTGGAACAATAGGAGTTACAATTGGTTTTGTACTTATGATGGTATTGGATGTTGCTTTAGGGTGAAGGTATATAAAGTATATTAAAAATGCAAAAATGTGATAAAAACGATAGAAATACTTGCAAAAGTGTGATGAAAACAATAAAATACCTGTAAAAATGTAAAGAAAATTTATGAATAATTTTATTAAATATGGAAATCTAATTAATAGACCATTATGTATGATTGAAAAATTATATTATAACATTGACAAAATGTAATACAATGTAGTACAATATAAATGAAGGGAGTTGATATTAATGACCATATCTGTTAGATTAAATGAAGAAGATACAAAATTAATAAAAGCATATGCAGAAATGAATAATACAACGCTATCTGATTTAATTAGAAACGCTATAATTGAAAAAATAGAAGATGAATATGATTTAAAATGTTATGAAAAAGCAATAGAAGAATATAAAAAAAATCCAGTAACTTACACCCACGAACAAGTTGCTCAATTACTTGAACTTGAATAATTATAAAGTTGAATATTCTATACAAGCAGTTAAGCAATTAAAAAAATTAGATAAAAATACACAAAAACTTATCTATGCGTGGATAGATAAAAATTTGCAAAATTGCGAAAATCCTAGACAACATGGGAAAGCTTCAGTAGCAAATAGAAAAGGTCAATGGAGATATAGAATAGGCGATTATAGACTAATTGTAGAAATAGAGGACGAAAAAATAAAGATTTTAGTTTTAAATGTAGGTCATAGAAGAGATGTATATGATAATTAAAATTAATTTAATAAACATAAATAATAAAGTAACAAAAATCCTCCAATTCCATAAAATATACAAAAATGGAATTGGAGGATTTTTTATATGGATTATGAAGTAATGATGAACGGAACTGTAAGAATAGGTCAAATGGCACCAGACTTCGAAGCAGTAACGACATTTGGGAATATTCAGTTAAGCGATTACAAAGGAAAATGGCTTGTATTGTTTTCTCATCCTGGAGATTTTACCCCCGTGAAGTCTGCGTCTTTGGATGAATATTCGTTGAGGGATAAAAGATATTGGGTGAAAATAATTGTGTCTTTTCGGATAATAAATTCATAAAAAAAATAATAATTTACATTAAAAAACTAATTGTAATATCAATAAGGTGGCATTTACTTTTCAGCAAATGCCACCTTATTTTGAAGGATTTTAATATCTAAATATATCATTTCCCTCAGCATCTTTTTGTTGTACATCTTTTATAGCTTTAAGAACATTAGAATTAATTTGCTCGATTGCATTTGCATCAAGCACCTCTATTACTACTTTTTGCTCCTTTGCATTAATTTTTTTTATCAATGAACCACGACAAAATTTTTTGGCTTGTTCTTCTGTGAATTTCATTAGAACCACCTCCTCGATATAATAATATCGTGAATTAATCAAATAATATACTAACCTTATTATTTGATATACTGACCTTTATTATATGAAGTATGTTATCATAAATCTATAATTTTTTCAAGTTTATAAGATTGTAAAAGAACTTTGGTTTATTATTTAAATAATACATGTAATGTTGGAAACTAAAAGTACTGTTCTGTAACAAAAAAGTATTAGTAATTTCAAAAAAGTAATTTAAGACTAAAAGAAATATAAGGATTTCTTTTAGCATAATATTTACTTAAGAAATATTATGGAGGAGTTAATTAAATGCAAATTACTTCTTGTGAAGTTACTAATACAAAGTACACTCAAATTTATTTAACAGAAGAAGAACTACAAAAGCAGGAAACAAAAGAAATTATAAAGAAATATAAAGAAGAAAAACATAGAGTAGCTATATTTGTAACAGGAAAAGAGAATTATCCCGAGATTCTTAAAAAAATAATTACAAAGCAAGTGGAATTAAAAAAAAATGTATGCTAATATCAGCACAAGCAATATCAGGCAAGAATTGGAGGAAAAAATGACTGTTGTAGGATATTGTAGACTGTCTAGAGATGAAGATAAAGAAAATTATTCTAGTATAGAAGAGCAAAAAAGAATTATAACAGACTATGCAGCAACTAGAAATTGGAATATTTCAGACTTCTATGTAGATGACAATGTTTCGGGATATACCTTTAATAGACCTGAATTTAAAAAAATGATTGAAAAAGTAAAAGGCGGAAAAGTAGATGTAGTTATAGTAAAAGACTTATCAAGAATTGGTAGAAATAACGGACGAGTTTTAGTTTTAATTGATGACTTTAAAAATATGCAAAAAAACTTAATAGCAGTATCTGAAATGGGTGGCTCTTATGATGTTTTAAATGATAGAGATGATATGATAGGAATAACAACTTGGTTTAATGAAAGATATGTTAAAGAATGTTCAAAAAAAACGCGAGACCATATGTATTCTAAACAAAAATCAGGTAGATTAATAATGGGAAACTATTATGGATATGAAAAGGTTTTTAAAGACGATGTACCTATGTTATATGTAATAGATGAAATAAAACCAGTTATTGAATTAATATTTAAATTATATATAGAAGATGGATATGGTTTCCAAAAGATTAGTGAAATATTAAATACAAAATATAATTTTCCTACACCATCAGAATATTACAGAATGAAACATTTAGAGCGAGGCAGAATTTATAAACACAAAGTTCAAGAGACTTGGACAAAAGATATGGTTAGTAATATTTTAAAAAATGAAGTTTATACGGGCACTTTAATAACTCATAAAAAAAGAAGCGTAAATATTAGAGGAAAAATTGTAAAGCTACCGAAAGAAGAACACTTTATATTTGAAAATCATCACGAACCAATTATATCTAAAGAAATTTTTAAATTAGCACAAGAATTAAGAAATAAAAAATACAAACAAAATATATCAGGTGCAAAAACAAAGTATAACTATATTTTTTCAGGAATGTGTGTATGTAATGAATGTGGCTCAGGAATGTCTGGAATGATTATAAAAAGAAAAGTTCGTGAAAAAGGTTATGATTGTTCAAGATATAGGCAATATAGTACAAAAGTGTGTAACTGCCATGAGATTAAAGAAAAAGATATATTAATTCATTTAAATGAATTCCTAAAATTTACTAAACAAAGATATTTAAAAGAAATAAAATCTATAAAATTAGAACAAAAACAAGATAAAGTTGGTAATGATATATTTAAACTACAAAACAAATTAAATATTCTAAATGAAGAATATAAAATGTTAATTAATCAAAAAATAAAAGAAATGGCATCTTGTAATAATCCTATGCAAAGAGAAATTATAGAAAATACATATAAAGAATTAGAAAAGGAAAAAATGCAAATTATTACCTACTTGCAAGAAGCAATTCAAAATGATGAAAAGAAAAATTTAGAAGAAAAACTAACAAAATTAAAAACATCATTAGAATATTTTGATGAAATTATAAATGCAAAAGAACCAAGCAGATTTATATTACAAATGATAATTGATAAAATTTATATACATAGAGATAAAATCATTAGATTTAAGCTGAAAACAGACATCGAAAAGTTAATTTAAATACATTCAAGGATTCGTATTTTACCCCCGTGTGTACTACTGAAATGATTGCATTTTCGCAAGCTTGTTCATATTTTAAAAATATAAACACAGAGATCCTTGGATTAAGTATAGATAGCAATCAATCACATTTAGCTTGGGTATTTGACATATACTGCAAAACAGGAGTAAAAATACCATTTCCAATAATAGCAGATAGAAGCGGAGAAATAGCAAGAAAATATGGTATGATATCAAATAGCGTAAGCAACACAGAAACAGTAAGAAATGTATACATAATAGATCCAAACGGTGTGATAAGATTAATATTAGTATATCCACTGAATGTAGGTAGATGTATACCAGAGATATTAAGAGCATTAACAGCACTGCAAACAGCAGATGAAAACAAAGGAGCAACACCTGCCAACTGGATGCCATGTAATCCAATAGTAAATCCAGCACCAACAACAGTATGCAAACAGGAAGAAATGATAAATTATATAAATCAAACCCAAAACGGAATGAACTGGTATTTAACATTTAAAACACCACAAAAATGTATAGATAGTATAAATACAGAATCAAATAATTGTAATAATAACAACTGCGAAATAAATTGCAAAAAAGATTAATCATGAAAAAAGTGACAGTTCAAAATTAGATATTTGTAAAACTAGGGATACATTTTGAGAAAAATTTTAAATTTAAAACAGCAAAATGTGTCCTTTTTTTATAAATTTGAAAAAACAGCCGTTTTGTTTTCTCTTTACAGAAAAAAGTATATTTGTTATAATCAGCTTGGATTTATAAATTTAAATATAAATCTAAATATATTTCACAAAAGGAGAAAATAAAGGAGGAAAATTTTATGAAAAAATCAAGAGCGATTATTACAATTATAGTGATGATAGTAGTAATAGGAGGATGTATAACAGCATACATGTTTTTTGGAAAGAAAGGACAGAAGAATGGTGATATAGCATCAACAGAGGAACAAATAAGTACAAGTCCAATTTATACAAAAGATACATTACCAAGAATAGATGCTTCACTTGCAACACAACCATTGGTGTCTGCAGCTGTAAAAAATTTTACAGGAGAAGATATTAAAGATGAAGATTTAAATTATTCAAATACACACCCAGGTTATGTAAAACTAATTGATGGAGAAAAAGATATAATTGTTGTAACAGAGCCTTCAGAAGAAGAGCTTGCATATGCTAAAGAAAAAGGAGTGGAATTAGAAGTAATTCCAGTAGTTAAAGAGGGATTTGTTTTTTATGTTAATGGAAAAAATAAAGTTAATAGTTTAACATTAGAGCAAATTCAAAAAATATATTCAGGAGAAATAACAAACTGGAAAGAAGTCGGTGGAGATGATGAAAAAATTATTCCATATCAAAGACCAGTAAACTCAGGAAGCCAAACAGGAATTTTATCATTAGTAATGAAAGGCAAAAAATTAATGAATCCTGTAAATAATGTAATTGAAACAATGGAAGGAATAATAAAAGCTGTTGCTAATTATAAAGACGGAAAAGGCTCTATAGGATACTCATACTACTATTATGCAACATCAATGTATGACTTAACTGATACAAACAAAGAAAATAGTATCAAATTAATGGGAGTAGATGGTGTAATTCCATCTTATGAAACAATAAAAGATGACTCATATCCAATAAGAACAAATTATTATATAGTATTAAGAAAAGACGAACCAGAAGACAGCACAGCTAGAAAATTTGCAAATGATTTATTATCAACAAGAGGTCAAAATGTTTGTAAAGAAGCAGGATATGTTCCAGTTAAATAAAGTAAAAGGACGGATCTATTTTTCATACTTGAAGAATTTTGGACACATTTTAGAGAATAAATGTTTAAATTTAGAATAATAAAATGTGTCCTTTTTCTGTATTTGTGGAGAAAAGAGTCGCCTTATTTTGCATAAAATATTATTGACTTATAATAATTATGAATATATAATAATTCAAGATTTTATAAGGAGGTACAACAGATGAGAAAATATTTTGGAACAGATGGAATCAGGAGAATTGCAAATACAGAATTAACTCCTGAATTAGTATATAAAGTAGCAAAAGCAGGAGCGTATGTGTTATCTAAACACACAGACCATGCGCCAACAATATTTATAGGAAGGGATACACGTATATCAGGAACACTTATTGAAAGTGCTATGACAGCTGGATTTTTAAGCTATGGTGCAAATGTAAAAATGTTAGGTGTAATGCCAACACCAGCAGTTGCATATTTAACAAAAAAATTCAAAGCAGATGCAAGTGTTGTTATATCAGCATCACACAATACATTTGAATTTAACGGGGTAAAATATTTCAGCAACAAAGGTATGAAAATTCCAGATGAATTAGAAGAAGAAATTGAAGAAGTTATGGATTCTGGAAAAATAAATGAATTAACAGCTGTTAATGATAAAATAGGAACATCAGAAATAGCAACAGAATTACTAGACGAATATGTTTATTTCTTTAGAAAAAACTTTGAAGAAGATTTAGAAAGATTAAACAGAGATGACTTTGTAGTAGCTGTAGATACAGCAAATGGAGCAACATCAGTAGTTGCAGATAAAGTTTTTACAGTATTAGGAATAAAACATCATATATTAAATGATAGTCCAAATGGAATTAACATAAACGACGGATGTGGTTCTACACATCTAGAAATGTTAAAACAATATGTAATAGACAAAAAATGTAGTCTAGGAATTGCATATGATGGAGATGGAGATAGATGTTTAGCTGTTGACGAAAATGGAAATGAAATAGATGGAGATAAAATAATAGCAATAATTTCACAATACTTGAAATCAAAAGGAAAATTAAACAAAGACACAATAGTAGCAACAGTAATGAGCAATTTAGGATTAAACAAATATGCTAAACAAAATGAATTAAACTTTGTTCAAACAAAAGTTGGAGATAGATATGTTCTAGAAGAAATGCTAAAAAACGGATACAATCTTGGAGGAGAGCAATCAGGACATGTAATATGTTTAGACTACAATCCAACAGGTGACGGAATTTTAACATCATTAATGATAATAAGAGCAATATTAGAGCAAGGTAAAAAAGCATCAGAAGTAGCATCAATAATGAAAGCATATCCACAAGTATTAATAAATGCCAAAGTATCATCAGATAAAAAATATGACTTTGACAAAGACGAAGAAATAAAATCAGCAATAGAAAAATTAAACAAAGAATTTGATGGCAACGGAAGAGTTCTAATAAGAGCATCAGGAACAGAGCCACTAGTAAGAGTAATGATAGAAGGCGAAGACCAAGACTACATAAAACAAAAAGCACAAACAATAGCAAATTTAATTGAACAGAAACTTGGGGATGGAGCAAAAAAATAAAGAGCATTTCATGGATTATAGAAAAAATAGACAATTATAATAGCAGTACGTATTATGAAAATCCAGACTATATATACGAATGTTACAAAGAAGAAAAAGTAATTTAAAAATATAAATAACATTAAGCATAGATATTTTTCTATGCTTAATATTATTTAGCAAACTTAAATTTTCTATTCTATTTGGTTTGTAGACCAAATGCTTAAAATTGATATTGACTATCAAATTTATTATTTATATAATGATATTAAATTTATATACAGGAGATAAAGCTATGGATGATGTTTTTAATATAGAAAATTTTAATATAATACAAGATAACGATAATTATTACTTCTTTAGAGCACTAAATATGGCTGATAACGCAGATATTGATGGCAACATTACAACAGATGAAAATGGAAACATAACAAGAATTCGAACAGACAGAGAAAGATGGGAAGAAACTCACACTGAAAGAGCTCCAAGATATAATAAAGAAGTTGAGTTATCCTTAAGACAAATAAATGATCATATAAAAATGAGATACAGCAAAGAAACAAACTGTATATCTTTGTCGAGCAATGCGAATGTTTCAATTGTATATGGTAGAGGATCTTATACAGATAAATATATAATTGTAAAAGTTCCAAAAAATGAGATGGGAAAAAACATTGTAAACGCAGGACAGTATATGCTTGAAGAAGTTGAAAGGCGTATAAATGAAGCAATAGAAGGTTTAAATAAAACAGAAAACGAAGAATTATTTAATTTAATTAACCAAATAAGAAATGCCACAACATCGGATGAAATAGCAGATGCAATATTAAATTCTCAAGTGCTTAATACAACAAGTCAAATGAACTATATGGGAACAAAAGTAAAAGATAGAGCAGATGCATTACCAGCAAGATCAAGACTTAGCAATTATCAAGCTCTAAATGAAAAGCAAACATTAGAGAAAAATAAAATAATGGGAATACTAACATTATTAGAGCAAAAGGGTGTAATGAAGCCAATAATACCAAACACAACAACAAATTCAAACTTGGCAAGAACAATTGGAAATGCGTTTTCTTCAAGTGAAGTTATACATTATGGAGATATAGATGGAAGCGAAATAACGCCAGTTTCAAAAGATATTATGGACATGTTTGCTATTTTGCAACAGGTAAAGGAAAAAAATCCAGAAGAAGCACAAAAAATAAATGAAATAGAAAAAAAGCTATTGGAATACGCAAGTAAAGGATATGAGATACAAAATAAGGATGGGATACTTGTATTTACAAATGGTCAAGAAATGATCAGTATTGATGAAACATCACGAAGATTATTAGAGCTACAAGAAACAGAATTACCAGATATTTCAATAGAAGAGATGTATGAAATAACACAAGGTAAGATAGATTATAAATCGGCAATGCAAGTACAAAAAATGTTGTTTTATGCTAATAAAGCAAAAGGAAAAGCAATAGCATTTTCAAATCTTTTAAGAGAAATAACAGAAAATGACTCACAATATGCAGGTATAATACAGAGCATTAAATCACAAGCATTTTCAATAGAGCCAGAAATAATAACAAGAAGAAATGAAAGTGGATATAAATTAAGTGAATCAGTAAATATAGGTGCTAATAAGGAAGAAATTGAACTTATACAAGATATACAAAATTTGCCAGATGAAAAAATAATAGAAATGATAGAATCAAAATCACAAATTATAGAATCAGATATAGTAAGGCAAAGATTTTCTAAAATAATGTATGATACACCGATGGATAAACAAACATATTATGCGAAGGCAGTTATGGATTCGTATAATTGGAATAAAACAGGAATTGGGTTTAGGCCAGAAGAAAGACAAGAATTTGAAAAAAGGTTAAAAGATACAGATATATTAAAATTATACGAAAAATTAACAAAATTAAATTTACCAGAAAAAACAATATCACAAATGATATTAAATATTGCAATGAATAAAAATTTTTCAAATATATTAAATGCAGATAATTTTGAAGAGCAAATTAAAGAGCATACAGAAGAATTAACACAAGATCTATCAATTGATCAAGTAGAAACATTTTTAGGATATTATGATGTACCTGGAACGGATATAGTATTAAGAGAGTACCAACAAAGAGCAGTAAATAATGCAAATAAAAAGTTTGAAGAAAAGCAATTTGCATCAGTAATATTACCAACAGGAGCGGGAAAAAGCTTTGTTGCAATTTCAGAGCTGTTAGCACATAAAGATGAACCAATGTTATATTTAGCACCATCTAATGAAATATTAAATCAAATAAAAAAATATATAGTAGAAAATATTCACGGAACAAAAAGAACATTAAATAAATCAGCTGATGAGGTAGTAAAAGAGGTATTTCCAAATTTAGAATTGGCAACATATCAAAGCTTGTTACATAAAAAGAGAGAGGAGCTAGCAAATAGTAAATATGATTTTATAATTTTAGATGAGTTACATAGAACAGGTGCAGATAAATGGCAAAAAAAATTGGAACTATTATTGGAATCACAAGAAGAACATACAAATATTTTAGGAATAACAGCAACACCAGAGCGAGATGCTGATGGAAGAAATATGGCAGATGAGTTAGCACTTAAAATTGGAAAAAAATATGGTAAGGCATATACAGAAGAAGAAGTAAAAAACGGAGAACATATAGCAATGAAAATGGATTTAATAGAAGCAATTAGACTTGGTATAGTAGTAAATCCTAAAATAGTCTCATGTGAATATAATATAACACATGGAGATACACTAGAAAAATTATTAGAAAGAATAAATCAAATAGAAGATGAAGATAAAAGAAATGAGCTATTGCAAAAGTATGAAAATTTAAGAAGAAATATATCTGATGCTCAAGGAATACCAGAGCTATTAACTCAAAATATACAAAAAAAGAATGGAAGATATATAGTTTTTATTCCAGTTTCAGATAATGGCGAAGATTTAGAAGACGAATATGGAAATAAGTCAGGAAAAAAGACTCAAGAGGATAAAATAAAAGAAGCTGAAATGCAATTAAGAGAATGGCTAAAAGGAGTAGATGAAACTAAATACGATGACAAAGGTAATATAATAGATGGTCCAGAAATATATTCAATGTTAGGACAGTATAGTCAAAAAAGAAATGCCAAAGAGCTAAATGGGTTTGAAACATCTGATAGTGAGCATATGAAAATAATGATTGTAATGAATAAACTAAATGAAGGTGTTCATGTAAAAGGAATTGATGGAATAATATGGACAAGAGCTTTAGATGAGAATTCAAAGATATTGTTATTACAACAACTTGGAAGAGCAATATATGGAATAGATCCAGAAAGACCAGTAAAAGATGAGGATAGACCAGTTGTAATAGATTTACCAAATAATATGTTAAATGTAGATTTAGAAAAAACAATAAATACATATAGTCAAAGAGATGATTTGAATTTGTTAAATGAAATGGTAGAATGGGTCCAAGCACATAATGGATATATACCAGATATTAATAGTAAAAGTAGTGAAGAATCAAGAAGGGCTATTACATTAAAGAGAATACAGAGAAAATATGAAAAATATTTACAAAATCCAGAAGAAGAGTATAGTTATTTAGATGAAGAAGAAATAGAAGAAATCCAAAAAATTCTAAAAACAGGTTCAAAAATAGATTTATGGGAAATAGAGTTTCCAGATAAAATAAGAAAAGATGGGAAAAAAATAGATGAAAATGAATTGGAGAATATAAATTTTTTTATAGAAGGAACATTAAAGGATTTATATGATTTGCAAGAAGATATAAATGATGAAGAAGAAAAAGGAGTGGTAGAACGATTTATAAGGAAACTAGAAATATTAAAAAGAATAGGTGTAGATGTTACCAAAATTGTTAGACGTGATAATATAAAAGAATTAGCAAAAAAATCAGGAATAGATGAAAAAGAAATAGAAAAGACAGGTTTAAATCCAGGTGACAATATTGGGAAGTCTAAAGATAATATATCGATGGCATATAGAGCTGTTAAAGAAGGTAAAAAACCAGAAAAAACACCACCAACAGATGAGCAAGTAGAGAGATTAAGAGAGCTAGGAATATCATTAGAAAAAAGAGATATAGTTAAAGAATTTATAGATAAACTAGAAATATTAAAAAGAATAGGTGTAGATGTTACCAAAATTGCTGACAGTGATAAGATAAAAGACTTAGCAAAAAAATCAGGAATAGATGAAAAAGAAATAGAAAAGGCAGGTTTAAATCCAGGTGACAATATTGGACAACGTAAACATGATATATCGAAGTCATATAGAGCTGTTAAAGAAGGTAAAGAACCAGATCGAACACCACCAACAGATGAGCAAGTAGAGAGATTAAGAGAGCTAGGAATATCATTAGAAAAAAGAGATATAGTTAAAGAATTTATAGATAAACTAGAAATATTAAAAAGAATAGGTGTAGATGTTACCAAAATTGCTGACAGTGATAAGATAAAAGACTTAGCAAAAAAATCAGGAATAGATGAAAAAGAAATAGAAAAGGCAGGTTTAAATCCAGGTGACAATATTGGGTTGTCTAAACGAAGTATATCGATATTCTATAGAAAAGCTAAAGAAGAAGGTAAAATAACAAAAGGTACACCAACAGATGAGCAAGTAGAGACATTAAGAAAGCTAGGAATATCATTAGAAAGAAAAAGAAAAAGAAAATCTAGCAAAGCGCTAGCAGAAGCAACTATATCAGCAATAAACAACCCAGATATGTTAGATGAAGAGCAACAAGCATTAGATGAAATAGTGTCACAAACAAAAGAAAAAGGAGGAAAAAATGGTAAAGAGCAATCGTAAAAATGCATATCAAGAAGCATACACAATTTTGCAAGAGCTAAATGAAGAAGAATACTCAAAAATACCACTAGAAGTAATACAAGCTTTAAAAGAAAATCGAAACGAGGAATATAATTACGAAGTAGATGAAGATCAAGAGCTAAAATATCAGCCAATGTTACCAGAAACAAAAGCAATATTATTCAATATATTCAGAGATTATCTAGCAACGCCGGAGCAAAAAGAAAAAATAAGAAAAATGATATCAGAAGAAAGGGCAAAATTAGAAATAAAAAAGAAACAGCAATATAATCCAGAAAATATTTTTAAGTCAAATACACAACAAGCAACAAAGGTAGAACCAGTAAAAGAAACAGAAGCCCTTGTTAAAGTTAAAAAGGAAAATTGGTTTAAAAGAGCGATTGAAAAAATAAAAAGTTGGTTTAAAAAGAATGAGTTATAATATGTGAAAAAAATAAAATTCTAGAAGGTGCGTTGCCAATAAAACAACAAAAATTAGTAACTGCATGGATTGAAATTCATAAAGAAGAGCTAAAAGCTTTATGGAAAGTGTGTCAAAATGATGGTGAAATCTTTAAAATTGCACCTTTACAATAGGAGGTTAAAATTATGATACCACCAAGAATAAAAGAAGTACAAGCTTTAGATGATTTCTTTCTAAAAATTACATATGTAAATGGTGAAGAAAAATTATATGATATGAAAAAAAATTTACAAGAAGAATTCTACAAGAATTTAAAAAATATAGCTTATTTTAAACTAGTAAAATCAGTTGGTGTCACGGTAGAATGGACAAATGGAGAAGATATAGATCCAAATGAGTTATATGAAAATAGCAAATTAATAAAATAGTAAATCTAAATGATATTAAGCATAGATATTTTCTATGCTTAATGTTATTTGGCAAACTTAAATTTTTTCCCCTGTTCCCATTGACTAAAATTCCCTATGATTATATAATCATAGGGAATTTTAATTATAAAAAGGAGATGGCATAATTAATGAATAATAACAAAAAATTTTATATAACAACTCCTATATATTATCCAAGTGGAAAATTTCATATAGGTACAGCATATGCAACAACATTAACAGATTGTATAAGAAGATATAAAAAGGCTAGAGGCTTTGATACATATATGCTAACAGGTCTTGATGAACATGGACAAAAAGTTCAAACTGTAGCAGAAAAAAGAGGATTAACACCTCAAGAGCATGTAGATGAAATGGCAGCTGATGCTAAAAAGCTATGGAAATTAATGGATATTGGATATAATGACTTTATAAGAACAACAGATGAAAGACATGTTAAAGCAGTACAAAAAATAGTAGAAAAATTCCTAGAAAATGGTGACATTTACAAAGGAACATATGAAGGCTGGTACTGTATGCCTTGTGAAAACTATTTCACAGAAACTCAATTAGTAAATGGAAAATGTCCAGATTGTGGCAGACCAGTAACAAAAATGCAAGAAGAATCATATTTCTTCAATATGAAAAAATATGAAGGTTGGTTAAAAGAATTTTACAAAGAAAATCCACATTTTATAGAGCCAGAATCAAGAAAAAATGAAATATTTAATAATTTTATAAATCCAGGACTTGAAGATTTATGTATAAGTCGTACAACATTTGATTGGGGAATTCCAATGCCAAATGATCCAAAACATGTATTATATGTATGGTTAGATGCTCTAACAAACTATATTACAGCATTAGGTTATATGTCAGATGATGATTCTTTATTCAAAAAATATTGGCCAGCAGACCTACACATAGTAGGAAAAGAAATAATAAGATTCCACGGAATATATTGGCCAATTTTCTTACATGCATTAGGGCTAGAGCTTCCAAAACAAATATATGCACATAGCTGGATTGTAATGAAAGATGGAAAAATGTCAAAATCTGTAGGAAATGTAATATATCCAGAAACATTAATAGAAAGATATGGACTAGATGCAACAAAATATTATCTACTAAAATTAATGAGCTTTGCACAAGATTCAATGTTTACACCAGAAGATTTTGTAGAAAGATTTAATTCAGATTTAGCAAATGATCTAGGAAATCTATTAAACAGAACAATAGGAATGATGAACAAATATTTTGATGGAACAATACCAACAGAAATCAAAGAAAGAACAGAATTTGATGATTCACTAGAAGAATTTACAAAAAGTCAAATTGAAAAAGTAGAAAATAATATGGATACATATCATGTAAGTAATGCAATATCAGACATATGGGCAATAATAGCAAGAACAAACAAATATATAGATGAAACAGCACCATGGACATTGTCAAAATCAGAAAATGAACAAGAAAAAGAAAAACTAAAATCAGTAATGTTCCACTTAGCAGAAAACTTAAGAAAAATAGCAATACTAATAACACCAATAATGCCAGAAACATCAAATAAAATGCTAGTTCAATTAGGTTTAACAGAGCAAGATAAAGACTGGGAAACATTAAATAACAATAATCAAATAAAACCAGAAACAAAAGTAATATCAAAAGGAGAGCCTTTATTTGTAAGACTCGAAAAAGAAGAAGAAATAGAATACATAAAAAATGCAATGAAAAAATAATAAAATCTTATGTATTCAAAAAACGGAGGAAAAATAAGATGGCAAATTCAAAAATCATAGTAATAGAAGGAGCTCAAGGAGCAGGAAAAACTACAATTACAGATTATTTAAGAAATAGTGTCAAACATACAAATTTATATAGACTAAGCGGAATAAGTGATAGTACAAAAGCAGGACTACAAAAATCTAAAAAAATGTACGAAGACTTAAACGAATACATAAAAAAAATGGAGAACCTAAACATAAATTTATTATTTGACAGAACTTTTTTTTCAGAAGAAAACTACTGCAGACTAGGATTTAAAGATTATTCATTTACAGAAGTATATAATAAATTGTTAGATGATTTTAGCAAAATGGATTTTGAAATCTACTATATTACATTATATTTAAAAGATGAAAATCTATTTGAAGAAAGACTAAAACGTGATGGAAAAGTAGAGCCAGCATATGCAAAATTCAGTGCTCAAAGCAGTGTAAATCAACAACGAGTATACTTACAAATGTCAGAAGAAATTAAACAAAAATACCCAAATATTCATGTATATAATATTGAAAATAGCAAACCATTAGAGAATGTTCAAAATGAACTAAAAGAAATTTTGAAATTTTAAATAATTATATGCACTAAATTAATACATAAGAAAGAAGAGGAATTGCAAAATGGAAATAATGAAACCAAACTTAGATGGAATTACAGAGTGTAACACAATAAAAGGAGTAATAAGAGAGGCAAAAATAAGAGATATGGATGTTGCTTGTTGCTTTTTTAACAAATGTTATGAAGCAAATGTCGAAACAGACAAAATGGAGTTTAGTTCATGCGAATTTAAGGATTGTATATGCTTAAATAGCAAATTTGAAAAGGTATATTTTACAGATGTTTTATTCGAAAATTGTGACTTTTCAAATACAATGTTTTATGAATGCAATTTTGTGAGAGTAACTTTTAGAAATTGTAAATTAGTAGGATCAAACCTTTGTAATGTAAATATGTACAATATATTAATAGATAATACAAATGTGTCATATGCAAATATGTCACTTGGAACATATAAAGAAGTATGTTTTGCAGAATCAAAATTATCAAATTCTGTAATACAAGAGGTAATATTTAAAGATGTAGAATTTGATAAAACAAATTTAATAGCATCACAATTATGCAGAACAAATTTAAATGGAGTAGATGTTTCAAATTGTGATATAACAGGGGTAGCGATTTCTCAAGACTATATAAAAGGTTTAATTGTAAATGAAATGCAAGCAGTTGAATTATCAAAACTATTAGGAGTAGTGGTAAAGTAAGAAAGTGAGGATTTTTTGATGAGTTTTATTGATAGTATTAAAATAAGAGCTAAAAAGGATATAAAAACAATTGTGTTACCTGAAGGAAATGACATTAGAACAATTGAGGCTGTTGAAAAGGTTAGAAAAGAACAATTTGCAGATGTTATTGTTCTTGGTAATAAAGACGAAATTTTAAATATGGCTAAGGAACATAATATTAACATAGATGGTGTAAAAATTATTAATCCTGTAGAAGATGCAAGATTTGAAAAATTTGCTAATGAGTTTTATGAACTTAGAAAAGCAAAAGGTATGACATTAGAAAAAGCAGAAGAAATATTAAAAGATGAAACTTACTTTGGTATGATGATGGTTAAATTAGGGTATGCTGACGGACTAGTTTCTGGAGCTTGTCATTCAACTGCAAATACATTAAGACCAGCACTTCAAATTTTAAAAACAGCACCTGGAACAAAATTAGTTTCTGCATTTTTTGTTATGTGTGTTCCAAATTGTGAATATGGAGAAAATGGAACTTTTATATTTTCAGATAGTGGACTTAATGAATATCCAGATGCAGATAGCTTATCAGAAATTGCAATTTCATCAAGTAAAAGTTTTGAACAATTAGTTGGTAAAAAAGCAAAAGTAGCAATGCTTTCATATTCAACATATGGAAGTGCAACATCACCACTTACAGAAAAAGTTGTAGAAGCAACAAGCATATTAAAAGAAAAAGCACCAGATTTAATATGTGATGGAGAGCTACAATTAGATGCAGCTATAATCCCAGAAATAGCAGAATCAAAGGCACCTGGAAGTCCTGTAGCTGGACAAGCAAATACTTTAATATTCCCAGACTTAGATGCAGGAAATATAGGATACAAGTTAGTTCAAAGATTAGCAAAAGCAGAAGCATATGGTCCTTTATGTCAAGGAATTGCAAAACCTGTAAATGATTTATCAAGAGGATGCTCAAGCGATGATATAGTAGGCGTAATTGCAATAACTGCAGTTCAAGCACAAGAGCAATAAAACCATATTAAGGAGGCAATATGAAAATACTAGTATTAAATAGTGGAAGTTCATCACTAAAATATCAATTAATAGATATGAACAATGAACAAGTCCTAGCAAAAGGAAACTTTGAAAGAATAGGACAAAACAATTCTTTTTTAACTCACAAAGTTGGAGGAGAAAAACATAAATTTGAAAAGCCAGTATCAAATCACGAAAAAGCCATTAAATTTGTTTTAAAGAAATTACAAAGCAATGTATATGGTGTAATAAAATCTCCAGATGAAATTAATGCAATAGGACATAGAATTGTCCATGGAGGAGAAAAATTTACGAAACCTGTTATTATAACTGATGAAGTAATGAAGGGAATAGAAGAATGTATAGAGCTTGCGCCATTACATAATCCAGCTGCAATTTTAGGAATTAAGGCTTGTCAATCTGTAATGCCAGGAAAAACAAATGTGGCAGTTTTTGATACATCTTTTCATCAAACAATACCAGCAGAAAGCTACATATATCCAATACCATATAAATATTATGAAGACTATAAAATTCGTAAATATGGTTTTCATGGAACATCACATGAATATGTAGCAAATAGAGTTGCCGAAATTATGAATAAAGATATAAAAGATTTAAAAATAGTTAATTGTCATTTAGGACAAGGTGCTAGTGTATGTGCAATAAAAAATGGAGTTTCTGTAGATACAAGTATGGGATTTACTCCACTTGGGGGAATTCCAATGGGAACAAGATCTGGTGATTTAGATCCATCTGTTGTTACATATATTGCTAAATATAGAAATCATACACCAGAGGAAATGGATGAAATATTAAATAAAAAATCTGGAGTATACGGAATATCTGAAGTTTCTGTAGATTTTAGAGATATAGAGGCCGAAGCTGCAGATGGTGATAAAAATGCACAAATGGCTCTTGAAAATTTTGCATATAATGTTGCACAATTCGTTGCTAAATATGCTGTTTCAATGGGCGGAATAGATGTGCTTACTTTTACCGCAGGAGTAGGTGAAAAAGGTCCAGAATCAAGAAAGAAAATATGTGACTATTTGAAGTTTTTAGGAGTAGAAATTGATGATGAAAAAAATAAAATTAGAAATCAAGAAGTGGAAATTTCTGCAGATACTTCAAAAGTAAAAATACATGTTGTACCAACAAATGAAGAATTGCTTATTGCGAGAAGAGCAAAGGAATTGTGTGAATAAAATAAGTTTTAGAAGGGAAGAAAAAATATGAAAATATTAGTTTTAAATTGTGGTAGTTCATCACTAAAATATCAATTAATCAATATGGAAACAGAGCAAGTTATAGCAAAAGGAAATTATGAAAGAATAGGAACTGAAAAATCTTTTATAACACATAAAGTTAATGGTGAAAAATATGTTACAGAAAAAGCAGCTCCAACACATAAAGAAGCTCTTGAATTTATAATTGAACAATTAACAAAAACAGATTATGCTGTAATAAAAGATTTAAATGAAATAAATGCAATAGGTCACAGAGTTGTTCATGGTGGAGAAAAATTTGCAGACCCAGTTTTAGTTGATGACGATGTAGTAGCAGGAATTCGTGAATGTGCAGAATTAGCACCTGTTCACAATATGGCAGCTGCTATGGGAATTGAAGCATGTAGAAACTTAATGCCAAATAAACCAAATGTAGTTGTTTTTGATAATGGATTCCATCAAACAATACCAGAAGAAAGATTTTTATACCCAATTCCTTATCATTATTATAGAGATTACAAAATACGTAAATATGGTTTCCACGGAACATCTCATTCTTATGTATCAAAAAGAGTTGCAGAAGTAATGGGAAAACCTGTAGAAGAATTAAAAACTGTAGTTTGTCATATTGGACAAGGTGCAAGTATATGTGCTGTTGAAGGCGGAAAATCTGTAGATACAAGTATGGGATTAACTCCACTTGGTGGAATTATGATGTGTGCAAGAAGCGGTGATTTAGATCCATCAGTTGTAACATACATAATGAAAAAAGATAATATTGCACCAGAAAAAATGGATTTAATGTTAAATAAAGAATCTGGTTTACTAGGAATGTCAGGTGTTTCAGCAGATGTAAGAGATGTAGAAGCAGCTGCAGATGAAGGAAATGAAAGAGCAATACTTGCATTAAAAGCATATGACCTAAATATCGCACAATATGTAGCAAAATATGGAGTATCAATGGGAGGAATAGACACAATAGTATTTACAGCAGGTGTCGGAGAAAACCAAATTAGAAGAAGAGCAAGTATATGTAAAAATCTAGAATTCTTAGGAGTAAAACTAGATGAAGAAAAGAACAAAATAAAAGGTGAAGAAATAGAAATATCAGCACCAGACTCAAAAATAAAAGTATATGTAATACCAACAAACGAAGAGCTAGTAATAGCAAGAGAAACAAAGAATCTAATAAGTAAATAATCATAAACATTGTTAAGTGGTGGTTGTCAGTAGGGACGGTTCCTTTTGACAACCCTTTTTATGTGTCAATGGGGACGGTTCTTTTTGACAACTTTTAAAGGAATCTATGTCAATGATACTATTGACACAAACAAATTAAGGGAGAATATAATGGAAAATAAATTACAAAATTTATTTAGTCAATGTGTTGAAGAGCTAAAATCCATAGGAATTGATATAAATAACAACAAATTAATTGGCGAAATAAATATATCACTTGCCAAAAGAAACGCCAAAAGATATGGTTGTTGCAGACACGAAGACCCAGATGAAAAATATAAAGTAATAACAAAAAAAGGCTATAAAAGATACATTACATACGAAAGATTTAACAAAAACTATATAGAAATAAGCAAATGGGTGATGGAATTAAACGATGATATTATAAAAAATACCATAATGCACGAAATAATACATTGCTTTCCATATTGCAATAATCATGGCAAAGAATTTAAAAAATATGCGGGATACATAAACACACATTTAGGATATAGTGTATCCAGACTGGGAAACAAAGAAGAAGATTACAAAAAAAGCAATTTAGAATATGATATTCCACAAACAACTCCAAATTATAAATATAAAATAGAATGTCAAAAATGTGGAAAATATTTTTTCAGACAAAGATATAACAAAAATTTAACAAGACATTATCGATGCGGAATTTGTGGAGGTAAATTAAAAGCTGTAAAGGTTAGATAATAATTAAAAAGAAAAGGGGGGACGGTCCATGAAATTAAATTTTCAAGGACCGTCCCCTAAAAAAGTTGACACTTGTACTAAAACATGATAATATACAAACAAATATTTGCAAGAGGTGATAAAATGATTTATAAATATAATAAATTAGTAAGAGACAAAATTCCTTCAGAAATAAATGCTCAGCCAGGAAGAAAATGCTCGTATTTTATAATGAATGATGAGGATTATGATAAGGCCTTAGATGATAAGTTAACAGAAGAATTAAATGAATATAAGGAAGATCACAGCATAGAAGAGCTAGCTGATTTAATGGAAGTTGTAACTGCTATTATGAAGTTTAGAAAAATATCAATTGATGAATTAAAAAGTACAATGGATAAAAAAAGAGCTAAAAAAGGTGGATTTAATGATAAAATATATCTAAAAGAGATTGAAGAATTAGAAAATAAGAAAGAAGAGCAACATCTAAAAAATAAGCAATTACAATTATTAGAAAATTTGAATAAAAATAGCAGTTTAAATGAAGTACAAAGTTATTTTAAGGAAATGATTAAGTTACGAAGTTTTATGAATAATAAAGAAAATATATCAAATATAATGCTATTATTAACTGAAGAAGTTGGAGAACTTGCAAAAGCAATACGAAAAGATGCTACAGACTTAAAGATTGATTCAAATAAAATTAGAAACTATGATTCAATTGAAAGCGAAATAGCAGATGTTTTTATTGTTTTAAATTCAATTTGTACAGCTCTAGATATAAATTTGTTTGATGCAATATATAATAAAGAGCGCATAAACGTAGATAGAAAGTGGAATTGAACAAAAAAATTAGAATAATTGGTCAAATGCTATCTTTATAAATTTTGTTATGATAAAATAAATACATATAAATTTTAGGAGGTAAAAAAATGATTGGTGTAACTAGTAATTTATATGAATCAAAAGAATATTCTGATATTCGAGAAGTAATTAAAGATGGTATAAATAGATATCCAGATTGTGTAGCTTTCACAATAAAAAATAAAGAAGGAAAAGATATACAATATACAGATATAACATATGCAGAGTTTGAAAAAGAAATTAATAGCTTAGGAACAGGATTATTAAAACTAGGTTTAAAAGATAAAAAAATAGCTATAATTGGACCTAATAGCTATGAATGGGTATTATCATATATTTCAGTATTATTTGGAATTGGAATCGTTGTACCATTAGATAAAGGTCTACCTGCTCAAGAAATAGAAGATTCAATAATAAGAAGTGATGCAGATGCTCTTATATTTGATCCAAAATATATAGATATAATAGAAGATATAAAACAAAGATCAACTACAAAGGCAAAAGAATTTATTTGTATGAAAGAAGTTGAATCAAAAGAAATAAACAATATTCCTAAAATAAAAAAGATGGGAAAAGAAGAGCTTGATAAAGGAAATAAGGAATTTTTTGAATTAAAAATTGAACCAGAAAAAACAAGTATTATATTATTTACATCAGGAACAACATCACTTTCTAAAGCTGTAATGTTGTCTCAAAAAAATATTGCATCAAATGTACATTCTATGAATGCTGCTGAAAAATTATATAATACAGATGTTAATTTAGTAATGTTACCATTTCATCACACATTTGGTTCAACAGGTATAATATTAATGTTAAATAATGGTGTTCGTAATGTATTTTGTGATGGGCTAAGACATATACAAGAAAATATGAAAGAGTATAAAGTATCAGTATTTGTTTGTGTGCCACTTATATTAGAAGCAATGCATAAAAGAATATTATTAGAAGTAAAAAAACAAGGAAAAGAAAAAACAATAAATCGCGCTAAAAAATTAAGTAATGCACTATTAAAAGTTGGAATAGATGTACGAAAAAAATTATTTAAACAATTACTAGACAAATTAGGCGGAAACATGCGATTTGTAGTAAGTGGTGCTGCAGCAATAGATAAACAAGTTGCTGAAGATTTCAATAGCTGGGGAATACTAACAATACAAGGATATGGATTAACTGAAACATCTCCGGTATTATGTGCGGAAAATGAAAAATGTTTAAAATTAGGATCTGTAGGAATACCATTAATAGATGTAGAAGTAAAAATTGATAATCCAAATGAAAAAGGTATTGGTGAGATAATAGCAAAAGGTCCAAATGTAATGCTTGGATATTATAAAAATGAAGAAGCAACTAAAAGTAGCTTAATTGATGGATGGTATCATACAGGTGATTTAGGTTATATAGACAGAAGCGGATACTTATTTATAACTGGAAGAAAGAAAAATGTAATTGTATTAAAAAATGGAAAAAATATATATCCAGAAGAAATAGAAGTATTAATTAATAATTTACCATATGTAACAGAAGCATTAGTATTTGGATATCCAAAAGGTGAGGATTTAATACTATCAGCTAAAATAGTATATGATGAACATTATGTAAAAAATAATTTTAAAGATTTATCAAAAGAAGAATTTGAAGAAAAAGTATGGAATGACATAAAAGAAATAAACACAACTGTTCCAAAATACAAGCATGTTAAGAAAATAATTGTCACAGATGAACCAATGATAAAAACAACAACAGCAAAAATAAAAAGATTTGAAGAAATAGAAAAAATTATAAAAGAAGAACAAATAGAATTATAATAAAAAGGTTTATAGGTAAATCCATTAATAAAACCTAAATATTTATATAAGGAGTATATGAATATTAAAAAAAATATATCATATAAAAAGATTATGGAAAGAAAATTCATATTAGCTAGTAACAATAATGGTAAAATAAGAGAAATGAAAGAAAAATTAAATCCATTAGGAATAACTGTAATTTCGCAAAAAGAAGCGGGATACAACATAGAAGTCGACGAAACAGGCACAACATTTGAAGAAAATGCAACATTAAAAGCAGAAGCAATCTATAAATTAAGTAAATTACCAGTAATATCAGATGATAGCGGATTAGAAATTGACGCATTAAATGGAGAGCCAGGAATATATTCTGCAAGATACGCAGGAGAAAATGCAACAGATGAAGATAGAAGAAACAAAGTATTAAATTTAATGAAAAATGTGGAAAAAGAAAAAAGAACAGCAAGATTCACATGTGCTATATGTTACATAGATGAAGATGGAAATAAACACATCTTCAAACAATCATGTGAAGGAACAATAGCCACAGAGCCACATGGAGTAAATGGTTTCGGATATGACCCAATATTTCTAGTAGGAGAAAAAAGCTTTGCAGAGCTTTCAAACAATGAAAAAAATAAAATAAGTCATAGAGGAAAAGCAATAGATGAATTTGTAAAATATTTAAAACAAGAAGAAAACTAAAAGAAATTTTACAAAAATCATTAGCAAAAAGGCTAAACGCAAATTACAAAAACAGGAGTGAACACAAATGATATATGAATTTGAAGTACCAGGCAAAATAATTGGAAAAGGAAGACCACGTCTAAATACATACACAGGAAGTGTATACACACCAACAAGAACAAAAGACTACGAATCACTAGTAATGCAATATTTCCTATTAAAATATCCAAGATACAAACCATTTGAAGGTAGAGTACAAGTAGAAATAAATGCTTTATTCGAAGTACCAAAAAGCACAAAAAAAGCCGACAAAGAGCTAATGCTATCAAATCAAATAAACCCAACAAAAAAACCAGATATAGACAACATAGTAAAAATAATACTAGACGCAATGAACGGAATAGCATTCAAAGACGATACCCAAATAACAAAACTAAATGTCGAAAAAACATATTCAACCCAAGAGAAAGTACAAATAAAAATAAGCCAATACTAAAATGGGAAAAGGGGACGGTTCTCTTTTCCCATTTTTGGGAAAAAGGGACACATTCAAAGAAAAGGGAAAATGAGGCAGTTTTCTTTTTCATTTTTGGGAAAAAGAGAAATATTCAATTTAATATATATAACATATCTATTCCAAGCTTAGTAAGTGAATATATATTCACTTATCTGGGTTATTCAAATACTAAATTCAAAAAAGAAAATTCACAAAATAAAAAAATTTGAATATACATAAACTAAATCTAAACGACAAGGAGTATATATGTTAACATCAATAAAAAATTTATATTATGATGCCAAAAATATACAACAAAAAGACCCCGCAGCAAGAAATATCTTCGAAGTAATATTATTATACCCAGGCTTTCATGCACTATTCTTCCACAGAATAGCTCATTTTTTCTATAACATCAAGCTATTCTTCATAGCAAGATTAATATCACAGCTAACACGATTTTTTACTGGAATAGAAATTCATCCAGGAGCTACAATAGGAAAAAGGCTAATGATCGACCACGGAATGGGAATAGTAATAGGAGAAACTGCAGTAATTGGAAATGATTGCGTAATTTACCATCAAGTAACATTAGGAGGCACCGGAAAAGAAAAACTAAAAAGACATCCTACCATAGGTAACAATGTATTAATAGGTGCCGGTGCCAAACTTCTAGGTCCAATCAACATAGGAGATAATGTAAAAATAGGTGCGGGTTCTGTTGTATTAAAATCAGTAGAAAAAAATTCAACTGTTGTAGGTGTCCCAGAAGATAGGGTTATTAAAAGAACTTAACAAATCCTATAATAATTAACAATATTCCAGATAGTACAGACCAAGTATTGTCTGGAAAAATTTTTGTATTATTTAATTTGCTTCCAATAATATATCCAAACTTTAAAAACAAAAGTTGAAATGTACTTATAAGTAGAGGAAATAAACTACTACTAATTCCAGCAATTGTAGATCCAATTCCGATACAAAAACTGTCAAGTGAAAGAGCAATTGCAAGAAAAAATGCTTCTTTACAATCTATCTTTTTAGAATGATCAAAATCGGAATTTGTAGGATTTCGTATTATTTGAATTGTAATTCCCAAAAACTTTATAAAAAAGCAAAAAATTTTTTCATCATTAATATTTTCATTGAAACTTAAATTCTCGCCATTACAATTATCAACATTATTTTTCTTTAAAGCTTGAAAAGTCATGAAAAATCCCATAAAAATAATAATTAAACTACCAATAATATTAGTAATATTACTAGATAAAAAATTACTAATACAATTACCAAACCATATGGAAAAAGTTGTAATAATAATTGAAATACTAAACAAAATAATATTTGCAACATATGAAATTTTAGTCTTTTTTAAACCATATGTAATACCAATACCAAGCGAATCAACACTACTAGAAATCGCAAGAAGAAAAGAATTCAAAATCATATTAAAACACCTCACAATATAATATGTAAACCAACCGATAACGGATACAAAAAAAGTCGAAAAAAGACAATCGAAAAAATAAAAAAATTGGAATATTTTTCAAAAGGCAAGAATATACTTAATAATATACATAAGGTTTATAGGTACAACCAAAAACCTAAATAATATTATTAAGGAGAAAAAAATTGAAAAAATTAAAAAGGGTATGTGCCATAATTTTATTTTTTACAATTTTTAACTTTAACCACATATATGCAAATGAATATAATTATGACAAAATAACTAATGTAAATATACATATTGATGGACAAGTATATATAGACACTCAAATAAATGGAGTAAGCGTAGATTACAAAAAATCTTCGATAGAAATTTCAAATATATCTATCGAAATAGAAGAAAATGACAATAAAAAAACATATACTAATTTTAAAGAAAGCAATAATTCAGATTCTACAGGAAAAGCATATTCTATTGATACAGAGCCATTTTCATCACAAGCAAAAATAATTATAAAAGGACAAGTATTATCAGATGAACTTAATGTAAATATGCCATTTGAAAAAGAATACCAAAATGAAGAGCTAAAAAGTTTTCTAACATCAAATGAATGCAATATAGAAATAACATCAAGAGACCTAAAAAACTTTATAACATATGATGTAATTTTTAAAACAGAAGAAGGCGGAACATTTCAAGATGAGCAAAATTACATAGAGCATACAAGTATATTAAAAAATGAAAAATTCCCAACATTACCACAAGTAATAAGTAAGGAAGGATATGAATTTTTAGGTTGGTATGATGAAGAAACAAATGAGCAAATAGAAACATTTCCACAAGAAGTAACAAAAGATTATACAATAATAGCAAAATGGCAACCACAAAATAGTCAAGATACAGTTCAAACATCAACTATTAAAGACGAAAACAAAAACAACGAAGTTGCAGAGCTAAATAAAAGTGCCGAAAATATGTACTCACACAATCCGCCTAAAACAGCAGTAGAAAACAACATACTAATATTAATAGTTTCATATATAATAAAATTAACTGTAGATGTTAGATTGTAAATAACATATAAATTATAAAGTAGAAGGTATTATATTCATAATATCTTCTACTTTATAATTATGCCAAAATTCAATTGCAAAAAAATATATCTAATGATAAAATGAATGCGTAAAAAAGAAAAATTTAGAAGGTGTATGAAACTTTGAGTAGAGCAAAAAAAAGAGAAAGAGAAAAAAGATTAAATAAAATAGAAGAAACAAGAAGAGTAAAAAGATCTGAAAGAAACATTAGGCAAAAGGGAAGAAAAGGAAATCCAAAAGTAAAAATAATGTCAGATAGAAGAAAAGCTTTTATAAAAAAAGCAAATGCGTTATTTGTTCTTGTATATCTAGTATTTTGTATATATAGGATATCTGCGTATTTTTCATGGAAGAATATTGTACTTCAAATGATGAATAATGAGCCATCTACAATAGTTGATAGCTCTGGAGATATAATAGAAAAACTGGGAGCTGAAAGAAATAAAAATAATGTAAAATTGTCTCAGGTTCCAGATAATTTAAAATATGCATACATAGATATTGAAGATGAAAGATTTTATAAACACAAAGGTGTAGATATAAAAAGAACAACAGCTGCAATTGGTTCATATGTAATTCATGCTGGAAAATCATCATTTGGAGGAAGTACAATAACTCAGCAGTTAGTAAAAAATTTAACAGGTAATGATGATAATTCAATATCAAGAAAAATAGAAGAATGGGTAAAAGCAGAAGAGCTAGAAAGCTTTTGCAGTAAAGATGAAATTTTAGAAACATATTTTAATATTATATATGTAGCACCAAATACATATGGTGTAGATATGGGAGCTAAATATTATTTTAATAAAAGTGTATCAGATCTTGATTTAGCAGAATGTGCATTTTTAGCAGGAATAAATAATTCACCAAATTCGTATAATCCGTTTAATGAAAAAGATAATTCAGAAAAAATAAAGAAAAGAACAAAAGCTGTTTTAGCCAAAATGCACGAATTAAAACATATAAATGATTCAGATTACAATAATGCTGTTCAAGAAGTGGAAAATGGATTAAATTTTCAAAAAGGAGATATTCAATCAGAAAGCAATGGAATTTATTCATACCATGCAGACGCAGTAGTATCTGAAGTGATTTCAGACATATCAGAAAAGAAAAAAATGAGTACAAAATTTGCAACAAATTATGTATACATGGCAGGCTTAAAAATTTACAGTACAGAAAATAAAGAAATTCAACAAAAACTAGAAGAAGAATATAACAAAAGCAAATATGTACTAACATCAAATGATGGACAAACATCTCAATCTGCAATGGTAATAATAGACCACACAACAGGATATGTTGTAGGATGTGTTGGAGGTTTAGGTGAGAAAAAAAGTGCACGTGGTTTTAATAGAGCAACACAAGCAGTAAGACAAACTGGGTCAGCAATTAAACCAATTGCAGTACTTGCACCAGGAATTGATAAAAAAACATTTACAGCATCTACAATGTATAATGATGAGCCAACTACATTTAATGATGGAAGTGAAAGTGGTTATTCTCCAACAGATAATGATGAGTATATTGGAGAAATAACTGTAAGAAGAGCAGTAGAATCATCACAAAATATACCATTTGTAAAAATGATGGAAGCAATTGGTCCAAGTAATTCTGTAAAATATTTAAAAAAGATGGGAATAACAAGTTTAACAGATAAAGATGAAACATTATCATTAGCGCTTGGAGGATTAGATAAAGGTATAACACCACTAGAAATGGCAGGAGCATATGCAACAATTGCTAATGATGGACAATATATAGAGCCAACTTTTTATACTAAAATTGAAACTGCTAAAGGAAAAAATTTAATGAAATCAAAGCAAAAGAAAACAAAAGTCTTTTCAAAAGAAGTAGCATATGTGCTAAAAGAACTTTTAAAACAACCTGTAGAAGGAAGCAGTGGAACAGCTAAATTGTGTAAAATAGATGGAATGGATGTTTCTGCAAAAACTGGAACAACAAACGATAATTATGATAAATGGTTATGTGGATTCACAACATATTATACAGCTGTAACATGGTATGGATATGATCAAAATGAAACTGTATCATATAAAGGAAAAAGCCCTGCAGTGCAGATATGGTCAGCTGTTATGAAAAATGTACATTCAAATTTATCAAAAACAACATTTTCAATGCCTGGAAGTATAAAACAAGCAAAAATATGTGCAAAAACAGGAATGACAGCAACTAGTAAATGTGAAGATGTATATACAGAATATTTCTTATCTGGAACAGTACCAAGCGAATGTTTAGGTTGTACAGGAAGCAATAATAAGAAAAAAGAAAACACAACAAAAAATAATACAACTAAAAATACTACATCAAATAGTTCATCAGAAAATAATGTAGTACGAAATACTACAGAAGAAAATACAACAACAGAAAATATCTCTGTAAATAGTACAAAAAATAATACAAAAAATAATACATCAAATAATGTAAAAAATGAAAATAAAGTAAATAATATAGAAAATAATATAACCGAAAATACTACAAATAATACTAATACAACAAATAACAATACAAATACAAATCACAATGAAACAAATACAACACCAGATGAAGATGAAACAGATGATGGACCATAATTGAACAGGCAAAAAACTTTGCAATATTATTCAAATTTGCAAAGTTTTTTGTTCCAATTATTTTTTTCTAAAAAATTGTTCATACTAGAATAGCCAAGATTATATAAAAAATCAATTTTCGAGATATCAAGTAAAGATGTATTTAAAGTGTTAATCTTTAAAACGTAATCAGATCCAGACTGTTCATATAAAGACAATTCATGAGATAATAAATTTATAGATTTTGTAATAATTTCTAAAATATCTAAAAAAGGATCAGGCTCTAAAGTTCTTTCAAAAATAATGCTTAAAACAGTGTTAGCACCAAGCTTTTTTGTTCCTTTCCAAGGGATATTTTCTCGAATACCACCATCAACCAAAATCTTATTTTGATAATGGCAAGGTGAATATATTCCAGGAAAACTACAACTAGCACGAACAGCTTTAGAAACTAAAATTGAATTATCATACACATAATTATCTTGATATACATTTCGTATTTTTTTTGATGTAAATATGTAAGTTTCACCATTTTCAATATTTACACTTGGAATTAATAATGGCAAATTTATTTGATCAATTGTATAAATATCTTTTTTAGCACATATTTTATACATTATTTTTTCAAGTTTTTTACCATCATTTAAGCCATCAATTATAATTTTATGTTTAAGTAATAATCCAGATATAAGTTTGAATATATTTTTAAAACCAATATGGGTTATATCTTTTGAATAATGTTTAAAAAAATTATATATTTCTGAAGGTGAATAACCAATAGAATAAAGCGTTGCAACAATACTTCCAGAGGATGTACCAGATATATAATCTATATTAATATTATGTTCTTCTAAAGATTGCAATACACCAATATGAGCAGCACCTTTTATTCCGCCACCAGATAAACACAAACCAAAACTCAAAATATTACCTCCTTTAATATATAATATAAAAATAAATTAAATAGTTTACAAAATAAGGAAAGGAAAAATTATGGAAAAAGACAAAATAAAAAAATTATATCACTATACAAGTATAGAAAATTTACTATTAATATTAAAAACGAAAAGCATATGTTTTAGTAGTCTAGAAAATGTTGATGATATGGAAGAAAAAGAAACAGGAGACTTACAAAACTTTGGAAGATTTTATTATGTAAGTTGCTGGAACAAAAGCAGTAGAGAATCAATACCATTATGGACAATGTATTCACAAGATATGACAGGAGTAAGAATAGAGCTACCAGAATTTCCATTTAAAAAATTTACTTATGCACATGGTGAATACGGATTTGACGAAGAAACTATGCAATATTTTGATGTAGAAAAGCTATACAAAAATAATAAAATGTCATTAATAGATGAGGGAATAAAATTATATGATATTGAATATACAGATGACGAAAACTTATTATATCCTAAAATAAAAAATATAAATGTAGAAAAACTATTAAAATATGATTTCTCAAAACTTGGAAGATATAAAAGAAGTAACTGGAGTTTCCAAGAAGAATGCCGATATGGAATATTTTTAGCACCTTGGAATATGCAATATATGGAAGAAATAAAAAATATATGTAGGAACAATAGAGATAATGCCGAGAAATTTATAACAGAAGCAATGAATCTATTAGAAAATCCAAATACAATAATTCCAAGTAAAAGATTTTATGTGGATTTTGATGAAGAAGTATTAAAAGATCTAAAAATTTTATTAGGTCCAAAAGTAACAGAAGCAGAAGAAGAAATTGTAAGATTAATAGTAAAAGAATATTGCCCAACAGCCCAGATAAGTAAAAGCAAATTAAAAATTTCTTAAAATTGGCTATAATCTATTATTTTCAAAGAATATTAAAAGCATCTAATAATAATCAAAGCAATTACAAATATAGTATAAATTAATCTTTTTTGTTTAATAATATTCTTGAAAGAGGTTGATTTATATGAAAAACAAAAAAAGACCAATACGCTGTAATCATCACTTTGAAAAAGATGATACAACAAGTTCAGGTGAATTTATCTGCTCTTATTTTATTTGGATGACACCCAATAAACAAAAACAAAGAGCAGAAGAATTAAATAAAATGACAAAGAAAAAATAGTCTGATATAAATCAGGCTTTTTTTGGTAACGATGTTTACATAACCAAACTAATGGTGTATAATAAAAGTATTCCTATTGGAAAATAAATAAAAGGATGTGAAACTTCTTGTTAAAAGAAATAGTTTCGATCATTGCTGCAATTGGTGCAGTACTTGGAGGAACAACAATTACTGTTCTTTCAAATGCAAATACAATTGAAGAGACACCAGCTCTCTCAATGTATTTTGAAAATGCACAAAATGAAGTAGCAACAGCGACTACAGTAAAGAAAGAGATGGCTGTTCCTGTAGCAACGCCTCCGTATTCTACTGCAACCAAGGTTACAGAACTGCTAATGACAACAACAGCTGTAACAACAGAAGCTACTACTACGACAACAATGACAACTACGACAACAAGTATGACAACCACCGAAGAGCTCACTGAAGCGACAACAGAGGAAACAACGACAACAGAAGAAACATCATATGATGTAAATTCAAATGATGTTTTTTTGATAGCGTACGCTATGTCAAGGGAAGCAGCTTATGGCAATTATACTGACGCTACATATGTCGGAAATGTAATTGTCAATAGAGTCAATGACCCTGATTTTCCTGATTCTGTTTCTGGAGTTCTTTCCCAAGATGGGCAATATCCTTGGGGAGTAAGCTACTATTCGGAGGAATACATTTATGATCCGTATTTCTACGAAATAGCAGAAAACCTACTTGCAGGAAATACACCATTACCGGAAAATGTCGTATATCAGGCAAGATTTCCTCAGGGGAGCGGTACATACTGTACCCTTGGTGCCCATTACTATTGCTACAAGTGATGTGATAACAATTGTGGCAAACTTTTTACGGCAGACAATGTATTTTGTCTGCCGTTTTTCTATTATAAAAGAATAATTTAAATCAAAGGTCAAAGAAAGTCAAAAAAATGTAAAAAAAGTATTGACATTTAAAAAAAACAGAGTATAATAAAAACATAAGGTCAAAGAAAGTCAAAGTCAAGAAAGGAGGATTACAATATGAGAATGTCTGATATGATAGAAGAATTTATAAAAGAATTATTCGAAGAAGATAACGATTACATCGAAATACAAAGAAACGACTTAGCAGAGCACTTCAATTGTGTACCATCACAAATAAACTACGTAATATCTACAAGATTCAAACCATCACAAGGTTATTATGTAGAAAGTAAACGTGGTGGAGGAGGCCATATAACAATTAAAAAAATAAATATAACAAAAAGTAACTACATAATGCATATTATATCAAGTATTGAAGACAGTATTTCTGCACAAGAAGTCGACATTTTCATAAGTAATTTGCTCTCTTATCAAATAATTACAGAAGAACAAGCTAAACTATTAAAGGTTGCAACAAGTGACAATGTTTTAATAGTTCCACATCAATATAAAGATGAATTAAGAGCAAGCATTTTTAAAAATATGTTAATTAATTTAGTTTAAGGAGGTTGATTTATAATGTTATGTTCAAATTGTGGTAAAAATGAAGCAAATGTACGATATACAAGGATAATTAATGGAGAAAAAACAGAATTTGCACTATGTGAAGATTGTGCAAAAAAAATGGGGTTAGAAGATATTGATTTTAATATACCAATCAATTTTTCTAATTTTTTAAGCGACTTTTTTGAAGATGATAATTTATTACCAAGTTTTGCAAAAATAGAAAATGAAAGATGTCCAAAATGCGGTTTAACATATGATGATTTCGTTAATAACGGAAAATTCGGATGTGCCGAATGTTATGACACATTTTCAAATAAATTAGATTCTATTTTAAAAAATCTACATGGAACATCAAAACATATAGGAAGAAAGCCAAAAAATATTGTAAAAGCTATAGATATACAATCTACAAAAAAAGAAGCAAAAGCTAAAAAAACAGAAAAGAAAGTCGATGAAAAACAAGAAAAAATAAATAAATTAAATAAAGATTTACAAAAAGCAATAAAAGATGAAAGATATGAAGATGCAGCAAAAATCAGAGATGAAATAAAAAAATTACAATAGTTTAATTATTAGAAAGGGATGATATTAGATATGTCAAATTGGTATTTACAAAATGGAAAAGATTCTGATGTAGTAATTAGCTCTAGAGTAAGACTAGCAAGAAATTTAGTTGAATATAATTTTCCAAATAAACATTTAAAAGATGAGTCTAAAGAGGTATTAAATAAGCTTGAGGAAATTACTCCAAGTTTAGGTTATGGTCTTAAATTTTTAAAATTAGATAATATGGATGATATAACAAAAATAAGCTTAATGGAAAAACACCTAATAAGCCCAGATTTTGCGATGAATAATAAACCAAACAAAGCAATTATAATTAATGATGATGAAAATATATGTATAATGGTAAATGAAGAAGACCATCTTCGTATGCAAGTATTTAGTGCAGGCCTAGAGCTTGAAAATTTAGTTGGTCTTATGACTGAAATAGATGATAAACTAAGTGAACTTGTTAATTATGCATATAACGAAAAATATGGATATTTAACAGCATGCCCAACAAATGTAGGTACAGCAATGAGAATTTCCATAATGGTACATCTTCCAGCACTTACATTAACTGGAAATATAGGAAAAGTACTAAGAGCAGTTAATAATTTTGGAATGAGTATAAGAGGAATTTATGGTGAAGGAACTGAAAGCAAAGGCGACGTATATCAAATATTTAATAGTCAATCTTTAGGATTATCAGAAAAAGAAATTACAAAAAATGTAAAAACAATTACAGACAAAATAATAGAGCAAGAAAGACTAGCAAGAAAATACTTAACTAAAAAGCCAATGGAGCTTGAAAACAAAGTGTATAGATCATTTGGTATATTAACAAATGCAAGAATATTATCATCAGATGAATGCAGAGGACTTATATCAGATGTAAAATTAGGTACAGATTTAGGAATAATAAATGAATTAAATGATCAAAAGGTCAAAAAAATAGAGCTTTATACAAAACCAGGAAATCTACAAGAAATAGTAGGAAACGAACTAAGCGGATTTGAACGCGATATAAAAAGATGTGAAATCATTCGTCAAATACTAAATGAAAAATAAATTTTAAGGAGGGTTGTTTTATGACATATAAATTTACAAATAGAGCTGAAAAAGCTATACAAATAGCAAATGAAATTGCAGCAAACTTAGGTCACGATTATATAGGAACAGAGCACTTGCTATATGGTTTAGTTGAAGAAGGTACAGGTATAGCAAGCAAAGTTCTACAAAATCAAGGTATGACTTCAGATAAAATTTTAGACGAAATAGAAGAGCTCATAGGAAGATCAGAAGAAGAAATCGATGAGCCAATGGGATTTACTCCAAGAACAAAAAGAGTTATAGAAAATGCTTTTTTAGAAGCTAAAAAAATGGGAAATGAATATATAGGAACAGAACATTTGCTAATAGGCATTATGGTTGAAGGTGACAGTGTAGCTGTTAGAATTATGATGGATTTAGGAATTAATCCACAAAAATTATATAATGAAATTGTAAAAGTTCTAAAAGAAGGTGAATCAGATAGTAGCACTAGTACAAGATCTTCAAAAAATAGTGGAAGCTATAATTCTACACCAACACTAAATCAATATGGAACAGATTTAACCAAACAAGCAAGCGATGGTAAATTAGATCCAGTTATTGGTAGAAAGGACGAAATAGATAGAGTTATTCAAATTTTATCAAGAAGATCTAAAAATAATCCATGTTTAATTGGTGAGCCAGGTGTTGGTAAAACAGCAGTTGTGGAAGGCTTAGCAGAAAAAATTGTAGCTGAAGATGTTCCAGAAATGCTAAAAAATAAAAGAGTAGTTACACTAGATATTTCTAGTATGGTTGCTGGTGCAAAATATAGAGGTGATTTTGAAGAGCGTATAAAAAAATGCTTAAATGAAGTAAAAAAAGCAGGAGATGTTATATTATTTATAGATGAAATTCACACTATAGTTGGAGCTGGATCAGCAGAAGGTGCAGTTGATGCTGCTAATATTTTAAAACCACTTTTAGCAAGAGGTGAAATACAATTAGTTGGAGCAACAACTTTAAATGAATATAGAAAATATATTGAAAAAGATAGTGCATTAGAGCGTAGATTTAGCCCAGTTACAGTTCTTGAACCATCATCTGAGGATACCGTAAAAATTTTAAAAGGTATTAGAGATAAATATGAAGCACATCACAATGTAAAAATTACTGATGAAGCAATTGATGCAGCAGTTAAAATGTCTGTAAGATATATAACAGATAGATTTTTACCAGATAAAGCAATAGATTTAATAGATGAAGCTGCATCAAGAGTAAAAATGAAAACATATACAGTTCCAGATAATTTAAAAGAAATAGAAGAAAAACTAGAATCTTTATCTAAAGAAAAAGATGAAGCAATTCGTACACAAGATTTCGAAAAAGCAGCAAGCATAAGAGATAAAGAGCATACTACAAAAGAAAAACTAGAAAAAGAAAAGAAAAAATGGGAAAATAAAAATAGTAAAAGTGTTACAACATTAACAGAAGATGACATAGCTGAGGTTATTTCAAGTTGGACAAATATTCCTGTAAAGAAAATAACTCAAGATGAAAACGAAAAATTGAAAAATTTAGAGCAAACATTACATGAAAGAGTTATAGGACAAGATGAAGCTGTATCAGCAGTTGCAAAAGCAATAAGAAGAGGAAGATTAGGATTAAAAGATCCAAACAGACCAATAGGTTCATTCTTATTCTTAGGACAAACTGGTGTTGGTAAAACAGAGCTATCAAAAGCACTTGCAGAATGTTTATTTGGAAACGAAGATGCAATGATAAGAATTGATATGTCTGAATATATGGAATCACATTCAGTAGCAAAATTAATTGGTGCGCCTCCAGGATATGTAGGTTTCGATGAAGCTGGTCAATTAACAGAAAAAGTAAGAAGAAAACCATATTCAGTAATATTATTTGACGAAATAGAAAAGGCACATCCAGATGTAATGAATATGTTACTACAAATATTAGATGATGGCCGTTTAACAGATAGCCAAGGAAGATCAGTAAACTTCAAAAACACAGTAATAATAATGACATCAAATGTAGGAGCACGCCTATTATCAGACAAAAAATCACTAGGATTTTCAGCAAATACAGATAAAAAACAAGAAGAAAATAAAGAATACGAAGATACCAAAAAAGAAGTAATGTCAGAGCTAAAAAAACAATTTAGACCAGAATTTATCAACCGTATAGATGAAATAATAGTATTCCATAAATTAGGTCAAAATGAAATAACTCAAATAATAGATATAATGCTAAAAAGAGTACAAAAAAGATTACAAGACCGAAACTACAAAATAGAAATAGACCAAACTGCAAAAGACCTAATAGCCAAAAACGGAGTAGATGACAACTACGGAGCAAGACCACTAAGAAGAGCAATACAAAATTTAATAGAAGACAAAATAGCAGAAGCAATACTAGATGGAAAAATAAAACCAAACAAACCAGCCAAAGTAACAGCACAAGACGACAAAATACAAATAAGCTAATAAAGATAAGAAAAAATGACAACAGAAAAGTTGTCATTTTTTCGTGGGTTTCAAGGGGGTCAATGGGAGTTGTCAGTGGTTGTCAGTGGGGACGGTTCTTTTTGACAACTTTTTTTAGCTACATCCAAAATGTATGCCTAAAGTTGTCAAAAAGAACCGTCCCCACTGACAACCATTGACAATTTTTAAATATTTCAACATAAATATATTAATTTTAAACGATTTTAGTTATATTATTATTGCATTTTAATTTAATCTTTTATATAATTCATTTATCAGAAAAATTACAAAAAAGGAGAAGAGGCACTTGTTTAAACAAATAATGAATTATGGAAAAGCAGAAATTACATATAATCAAAAGAAACTACTTTCGGAAGAGCCAGTGCTAAGAAATCTGTTTTGGGAAACGACATTAAGATGTAATGCAAATTGTAAACATTGCGGAAGCAGAGCAGGGGAAAATATAAACATAAAAGAAGAGCTTACTACAGAAGAAATAAAAAATACACTTAAAAGTATTGCAAATAAATTAGATGCAAGTAAAATACTATTAAATATAACAGGTGGTGAGCCATTAGTTAGAAAAGATCTTTTTGAAGTAATGGACTATGCACATAATGATTTAGGATTTGAATGGGGAATAACAACAAACGGATTATTAATAAATGATGACATAATTGAAAAAATGAAAAAAACAGGAATTTCTACTATGTCAATTAGTATTGATGGAGTTGGAGAAACTCATGATAATTTTAGAAGAATAAAAGGTGCATATAATAACACGATAAATAATATAAAAAAATTGCAAAATGATAAATTTCTAAAAACATTTCAAATAACAACAGTTATAAATAAATCAAATATTAATCAACTAGAAGATTTATATAAAGTAATGGAGGACTTAGAGGTTGATTCATGGCGAATTGTAAATATGGATCCAATAGGAAGAGCAATGGATAATGATAATTTGTCTTTAGACAAAAATGACTATATAAATTTGCTTGATTTTATTGAAAATAAGCGAAAAAAATCTAAATTTGATGTTACATATGGTTGTTCACACTTTTTAGGAATGAAAAGAGAAAATACTGTTAGAGCAAATTGCTTTTTTTGTTTTTCAGGATTTACAACAGCAAGTATATTGTATAATGGCGATATCTATGTGTGTCCAAATGTTGAAAGAAGAAAAGACCTAATACAAGGGAATGTAAAAAAAGATGATTTTGTAGATGTTTGGCAAAATAAATTTAAGTGGTTCAGAAATCTAGATAAATTTAAAGTAGGTGAATGTGCAACTTGCGAAGATTGGAAATATTGTAGAGGTGATTCTTTACACACATGGGACTTTAATGAAAACAAACCAAAATTATGCTTAAATAAATTAATAAAATAAAAGGAGGAGTTACATATGAAAAAGAAAATTAAAAAAATTATTCAAATGATTACTTTATTTATCATAGGAGCAGGAGGTAAAACATTTGCTTCAGATCAAGTTCAAGTTGTATATGGACCACCACCACGTGAAATTATTAAAGAAAATATTTCTGGACTTTTTAAAAATACTTCTGGACTTTTAACTGGAATAATATCAATAATTTTATTTATAGTTGGACTAATAGTAGTAATAAATAAAAATATCAAGGGAAAAGTTAAAGCTATTATTGTATCAATTGTTGTTGTTGCAATAGTTGGTCTAAGTATCTATTATTATTCACATATATAAAGTAAAAAATAAGAGGAGGAAATCAAATGAAAAAAGAAAAAATTAAAAGCATATTAATATTATCAATAGTATCAATATTATTAATAATGCTAACAGGATGTGGAACAACTAAAGAAAAAAATGAAGAGGAAAAATCTAATAACACAAGTAATAGTGAACAATCAAATGAAGCAAAGCAAGATGGAGAAGTAACAACAAATGTTGCCGAATTTGTAAAATACAAAGATGCAACATATTTTTGGAAATTATCTGCAAATAGTAGAGAAAATACAGGATTATTTGCAAAATATTCAACAAATCAAAATACTAAAAATGAATTAATAAAATTAGACAGCTCTGGAAATCAAACAACAGTATTAACAGAAAAAGCTTTGGGAAATATTTGCATTTCAAATGACAAAATATTTATGCAAGGTACAGAAAGCGAATCAGGATCTTATAATAAAATTTATTCAACTGATATGAATGGAGAAAATAAAAAAGAATATCAAAAAGGTGAAATTATAAAAAGCATAAAAGGATATGTAATATGTCAAAACGAAAATATATTTGCAATAAACACAAAAAATGACGAAATAGTTAATTTAAAAGAAAAAGCAAATGTTATTGATGTTATAGATAATGTTATATATTATAGTGATGATACAGAAAGTAACACTTTAAAAATAGGAACAATAAAAGATAATAAAGATAATGGGACAATAGCAACATTTTTGAGAAAAGATTTATTTAAAGAATCAACAGATCAACCAATGGAAATTGTTGAATTTGGAGAAGATGATGGTAAAATAAAATGCTACATAGGATATCGTGATGGAACAGCACATATGTTACAAGATGAATATTGTTTTACTATGAATAAAGACGGAAGTAATTTACAAAAAGAATCAGTTCAAAATTTAGAAAATGAAAATGATCAAAAATTAAAAGGTGTATATATTAATTCTAAATATGTAAATGGAAAAATCGTAAATGATTTAGTATATGTTGATGAATCTACAAAAGAAAGAAAAACAATATTAACACAAAAAGAAATAAATGAAAAATTTGAATTTACTTTAGATGATGAACACACAATAAATTTAGCTGAGAGCGCAATAATAGGAAACGAAATATATGTAACTTTAGACTATGGCGTGCATTATTCTCAAGAAGATATGGGATGGAGATATGCATATAAGAGACAAAAAACAGTTTGTTTTAAATATAATACAGATACAAAAGAAATAACAGAGCTATATAAATTTTAAAATAAAAATGACTCCTGAAAATATCAGGAGCCATTTTTTTGTTGATTATGCTTACTTTTCTTTTAGACTTTTAGAGAAGAGATACCCATGTGGCATCGTATCCATCTTTTACTTCAACAGAGCTAGATGTCACAGTCATTCTTCTCTTAAAAGGGAAAAGGCACAGATCAATTCCTACCTTTGTTGCACATTCACCAAGAATATTACAAGGATCATAATCGCAGTCCAGATAAATCTTGGGATATTTGTGCAATTCTTCTTCAATGCGGTTGGAAAGCAAGGAACAGAATTCCCTGAGCTGATCTTCCGATGCCAGGTTTTGCATTGCTCTCATATGTCCAAGCATCATAAGCATGAGTGATGAATCGCTTGTTCGATCACCATTGTTGAAACTATTCGGTGTCGGGTTAGAGATCGTGTCGGTCCACCATTTTGCGGCAACGAGTGCCGAGTTTTCTTTTGCCATAGTTGTAACCTCCTATATGTTGCTTTTTCTAGGCTTTTGCAAATTGTGCATTGTTTATATTCGTGCACGGCGAATTATAAAATTAAATATAACATAGTTTTACATAAAATACAATATAACAAAAATAAATTTATAGAAATATTTTAAGTTTGACAAAAATTGTTTGTATAATTTATGCTAAAAAAATAATATTTTTTGTTGTAATAAAAAATTTGATATGCTATAATTTTTTTTGATAAAAATTTCTTACAAAGGAAAAATATCTAAATATATAAATTAAAGGAGGAGTTTATGAAAATTAGTATGAAAAGGGCAATATCTGTAGTTGTCGCTATAATTTTTATGAGTATGTGTTGTAGTATTAAATCATATGCAGTAAGTATGAACTTAGATTTATCTGGAGATAATATTACATATTCAAACGAGAATCATATGTATGTATGCAGTAAAAAAGTTCCTGTTGGTGGAAAGATGAATATAAAAGCTGAATATGTAATAAGTAATGAGATGTCACCAGCCCCTACAGGAGAAGTATCTAGAGAAGATGTTTCAAGTCAATGTACATGGAAAAGTTCAGATGAAAAAATTGCAAAAATTTCAAATGGTGTAATTGAAGGAATATCTGAAGGAAGGGCTGAAATTACAGCGACATATAAGGAACGTTCAGCAACAGTTTCACTAGCTGTGGGTAAAGATAGAGTGATAACTACAGGCGATAATATATCTATTGTTCAAAAAGATAAAATAAAAACAGTAGAAAAAGGTAAGAATTTGCAATTAGATATTGAAGGTGTAGAATCATTAACTAATGTAAAAAATGAGGATGTAACATGGTCAAGCTCTGATGAAAAAATTGCTACAGTTGATAAATCAGGTTTAGTTACTGCAATTGCCAATGGAAACGTAACTATAAAAGCAGAATATATGTCTTATAGTAGTACATATGATATAACTGTAACAGATTATGAAGAAGATGGTTACTACAATATTACTTTAAATAAAGATAAAATACAATTAGGTGTAGGAAATACTGATGTAATTGAAATAACTGCAAAAAGTAAAGATGGGGTTGTACGGAATTGCAGAAGTTAAAATGGTAAAAGATAACTGGAATGTTGAATGGAAGATAGAAGATGAAACTATTGCAAAATGTGTCCCTGAAAGTGGAATAGAAAATAATGAGTATGGTGGTACTCAAATAGCAGGAAGAGCATCTATACAAGGTTTAAAAGAAGGAACTACAAAATTATTAATTAAAGTAAAAGTATCAGAAAGCAAAACTAAAGATTTTGAAGTACCAATTACTATAACAGGAACAGAAAATAATGATAATAAAAAAGATAATACAGTTTCAAATAGAAAGTTAGCAACTACAGGAGAAAATAATTTGGTAATAATTGCTATTAGTGCAACTGTAATTGCAGTAGTAATTTTAGGAATAAAAATAAAAAAGAGCATTTAAATAAAAATGTAAATTGAAATTGTAATGAAATTTATTAGTAAAAATATACAGAAAAATTTTTCTGTATATTTTTTTATGACAAAATAATATTTTATAAAATTAGTTAATAAACTATTGACTTATACCTAACTCCAAGTGATATAAAATTACCAAGGAGGTAGAAAAATGAATTTATAATGATGCAAAAAATGAAGTTGAAAAATGGATAAATAAATAATTTTTACGAATTATATTATAGGGAGGTTTTATTATTATGGAATATATAGAATTAAATAATGGAATAAAAATGCCAATGTTAGGATTAGGAACATATTTATTAACACCAGATGAAGCAGAGAATTCAGTAGAAGTAGCTTTAAAAAATGGATATAAGTTAATAGATACAGCAAATGCATATGTTAATGAAAAAGCAGTTGGAAGAGGAATAAAAAAATCAGAAATAGACAGATCAGAAATATTTTTAGAAACAAAATTATGGCCATCTTTTTATGAAGATGATGATGCAATAGAAAAAACACTAAAAAGACTTGATACAGATTATATAGATTTAATGATTTTGCACCAACCAGCAGGAAACTACATTGAAGGATATAAAAAACTAGAAAAAGCGTACAAAGAAGGAAAACTAAAATCAATAGGAATATCAAATTTTAATGAAGAAGAAATTCAAGAAATATTAGACAAATGTGAGGTAAAACCAGAACTTATTCAAGTTGAATCACACCCATATTTTCCAAGAATAGAGCTAAATAGGTATCTAAAAAAACATAATATAGCACTTCAATCATGGTATCCATTAGGAGGAAGAGGAAATAATTCAATTATGGGTGAAAAAATAATTGAATCACTTGCACAAAAATACAATAAATCAAATGCACAAATTATATTAAGATGGCATATTCAAATGGGATATATAGTTATACCAGGAGCAAGAAGCGAAAATCATATAAAGGAAAATATTAATATCTTTGATTTTAAATTAACAAATGAAGAAATGGCAGAAATTTCAAAGTTAAACAAAAACGAACCATTTTACGTCAGAACAGACGAAGCTTTAAAAAGATTTGCAAGCTGGGTTCCAGATGTAGAAAATCAAAAATAATGACTAAAGATTTATTGTAATTAACTATAATTGAAATTAGTTCATAAAATATTGTTCAAAGAGCGGGAATATGAGACAAAACAAAAGAGACAGATAAAGTACAAAGTACATCTGTCTCTATTTGTTTTGCTTATCAAAAGTCACATAAGTTATATTTTAGATAAGCAAATTTTACTGCTTGAAGCCTTACTGTGCGGAATCAGAGAAATCAGATAAATCAGAGGAATCCTCTTCTTCATCATCATCTTCTTCATCTTCCTCTTCTTCAGGCTCGATTCCAAGAACATTTTTCAAAAGTTCATCGACTTTGGCGGAAGTTTCTGGAGCAACCGGAAATGTTTCGTCCTCATAGGTAACTGTGCCTTCCTTACCTTCAGCAGCATTTTCCCATGAGACTTCATTGTACAATGAAGTTGTGCCATTATTTATGGTGACGATTTTGACATCATAACCGTCCTTCGCCAACATTGTAGCTACCTCAGGATATAAAGACCCATGAATATCTACATGGGTGTTTTTCCAACCCCAACCGACAGCCCGCTGAATATCATGAATGGCAGAATCATACTGCGGTTTGATAGAACCCTTTCGTGCTTCAAATGCTTTCATAGTAAAGTCCTCCTGTGTATTGGTTGTAATGTGTTTTTACTATTTTTCATTCAATGAGATGCTCTTGATAGTCTGTCACTTATAATGTAACAAACAAATCGAGAAAATATTCTCAATTTAAAAGAAAAAATTCGAACAGTTATTATTATAATATGTTTTATGTAAATTAGCAAGCGTTTTTTGTATTTTTATTGATTAATAATCAACGTAATATTTAAAATGAAAAATATAAAAGAATTTTGAATAATCTAGAAAAGAATATTGCATATGATTTATTTTTTTTCTATAATAAATGCTGAAAAAAAGTTTAATTTATAATATTTAGGAGAATAAGTGAAAATATTATAATATTTTGAAAGGAAGATTTTATGAAATATACTATTTGTGAAAAAATAATATGGTATGCTATGAGTGGGACTATAGTAGACTTTTTGCATACAAAACATCCTAATTGGGATATAAAATTGGTGAAAAGTAATGCGAAGAATCGCTATAAGCAAATTATAAAAGAATCACCAGATATTGGCAGTATAACAAAAAATTCATTGAGAACTTGCCTAAGTAGTGGTGCTCTTTGGCTAGCATTTTATGAAAATTGTGAAGAAAAAATAAAAGATGAAGAGTTTGGCGAAATGGTAAAAGCATCAATAAAATCTCCTATGATAGAAAAAGCATTCTCATCAAAAAATCCATTTACCCAAAAGGCACAAATGAAAAAGGAAGAATCTATAAAAAAAGGAAATAAAGCAAGTGATAGTGAATTTAATTGGAAGGCTGAATTTATTAAAGGAAGAGATGAGGAAGAATATACTATAATTTATAAGCAATGTGGTATATGTGCTTTGGCTAAAAAAGAAAATCATCCCGAGTTAGTAAAATATATGTGTGTTTTAGATACATTATCTGTTGATATGTTTGGAGGCGTATTATACAGAACGAAAACTTTAGCAGAGGGAAAAGATTGTTGTGATTTTTATATTTGCAAAAAAGGTTCTCATTGGGATTTAAAAAATAAGTAAAAATTAAATGGTAATTTATGGAGGGATTATAATTATGAAGATAAAGCAACAAAAAAATATAAAAGCATTTTTAAATGAAGAATTTGGCGAAAAAAGGGGAAACGATTTGTTTAATAAGCAAGAAGCAATGCTTAATGAACTTATAAAAAATACACAGAATAAATCAAAAAATCAAATGAAAACGCTTATTCAAACCATTCTTCCTCGTATAGCAATGTATAAAGTTTTATCAAAAGAGGAAGTTTCAGAAGACGAAGTATATCAATATATGCGAAAATATATGATTGATAAAATTGCAGCGAAAAAACATGCATCTACTGCTAAGATGGAAAAAGTACCAGGATTTTATTCAATATACAGCAAGGTATTTCTTAAAATTATGCGCACAACTGATTTACAAGAAAGTGTACAAAAACATGGTAAGGATTATTTTGATGTAACTATAAAAAAATGTCTTTGGCATACTGCATGTGTAGAAAATGATTGTGAAAAACTATGTCATTTATTTTGTGATGTTGATAATGTAACATATGGAGGGCTAAAAAAGATAGGATTTTCGAGGACAAAAACATTAGGGTATGGTGGAGATTGCTGTGATTTTCATTTTTATAAAAAATAATTAATTTATATTTGCCATACAATACAAATAATGGTTAGATAAATTTATAGTAATAAAAACAATAATTGCATGAATAAAATGAAATAATTAGTTATTGAAGATAATAAGAATGATCATTAATGAGATGAATAAAAAGTATAGCACCTATTAGAATGTATCTAAATAGGTGCTATTGCTTTTTATCACAGTTGACAATTCAGCCAACTATAATTTTTTGAAAAGGTCTAAGTTAATCGAAATTGACTGTGGGTACTTCTTTTGCACCTTCATCAGCCTCAAAGTATTCCATGGGATAATATCCGCTCATTCCAGCGACTATGCTTGAAGGAAACTTTTGAACCTTTGTATTATAGGTATTCAATTTTTCATTATAATACTGTCTTGCTACAGCAATTCTGTTTTCCGTTCCAGCCAGTTCGTCCTGCAATGCAATAAATTGTTCACTTGCTTTCAGGTCAGGATAATTTTCAGAAATTGCAAGCAATTTGCTAAGTGCAGAATCTAAAGCTGTGTTTGCTTCACTGATACTTTCCATATCTCCACTTTCGATACTACCTGCGAGCTTCGATCTTGCATCAGCAATTTCTGTGAATACTGCCTCCTCATGGTTGGCATATCCCTTAACAGTTGCTACCAAATTGGGAATAAGATCATTCCGTCTTTGAAGTGTTGTCTCAATTTGAGATTGCTGCATTTCGACATCCTCTTTCAAAGATACCAAGCTGTTTCTAGTTCCGAAAAACCAGAAGCCTACCAACAACAATACTATACCGATAACGATTAACACTTTTGTTTTTGTTTTCATTGTAAAATACCTCCTGATGTTTTATATAGTGTTTTTATTTACAATTTGTTATCGTGAGGCACCACCACCTCCAGAAAAACCTCCACCGAAGCCACCGCCAGAAAATCCTCCTGATGATCCGCCAAAGTATCCTCCAGATGAACCATCACCACCAGAAATGAATGCAATGATTATCGATAAAATAACTATAACAGCAATAATTATTATTACCCATACAAAATCTGGTATTTTACTATTGGATTCATCTTCAATAGATATATTATCTGTTTCTAGACCTTGAATATCGATTTCGTATTCTTCAGCAATAACAGTCAAAACAGCTTTTACCGTCATTTCTGTTGCTTTAGTATAGTCATCGTCTTCTCGATAAGGAACAAAATAATCATCAAGAATTCGGCCACACTTTGAGTCCGTTAGGAATTCTTCAAGCCCTCTGCCAATTTCAAGTCTAACTTTTTCATCAGACCGAGAGAATAAAAGTAATACTCCATTGTCCTTTCCTTTTTTGCCAATACCCAAAGTATTAAAGAGATTATTTGAATAATTTTCAATACTCCTGTCAAGCAAGCTTTCTACAGACACAACGGAAAACTCTACTTCTGTCTTTTCTTCGAGTTCAACTAACATTTTGTTGAGAGATTCTTCTACCTCATCATCGACAATGTTATCTTCATCGTAAATAAAGACATTCTCCTTAACTGTTGGAATGGGGATTTTTTCCGATGTAGCGCATCCAGCAAACATACTCATAAGAGCAGTCAATACCATAAGTAGCACTACATAAGAAATTATCCGTTTTTTGTTCATAACTTCTTACCTTTCCTTTCTCGGATTACAATCCGATTATTTTGATATATGTAAAATAAACCCAAGAGTTTATATAAGTATATATTTTACTATAATTTTACATAAAATTCAATACTTATTATATTTTTAATAAGGTTATTATTATACATAGAGCTAGTATAAAGTAATAAAATACCAATTAGAGGAAGAAATGAGAATGGTTGAAACTTTAATTATTAAATTTTTATGCACTTTATGGAAGAAATTTGGATAAACCTATTCCAGATACTGATGAAATAGAAATAATATATTCAAATAAATTTTAATGTTATAACTAAAATTGTAATTAAAATATTTAGCCATTGATAACAGTATGGTACTAATTCTTCTGTACCACGATGTTGTCAATTATAAAAAATAATTAGTTTATATTTGTCATACAATACAAATAATGTTTAGAAAATTTTATAGTAAATATCAAAAATAAAAATACAAAGAAAAATGGAAGAGCATTATCTTCCATTTTTTTCTTTAACAGTCTTTATTCATATACCATTTTTTCTCAGCCAATTTATCTTGAACACCTCTCAAAGCTTCGCCAAATCTTTGAAAGTGAACAATTTCTCTTTCTCTTAAGAATCGAAGAGGGTCGATTACATCAGGGTCATCTGCGCATAAATCAATTAATTTTTCGTATGTTGCTCTTGCTTTTTGCTCAGCAGCTAAATCTTCTTGTAAGTCAGCAATAGGGTCACCTTTTACAGCAAGCACAGAGGCAGAAAAAGGCATTCCTGCTGCTGATTGAGGATATACACTCCAGCCATGGTCTGTATAATATGATCCAAGTCCAGCTTGTTTAAGCTCTTCAGGACAGCATCCGTCTGTTAATTGATGAATAATAGTTCCAACCATTTCTAAATGAGCTAGCTCTTCAGTACCTATATCGTTCAAAATAGCCTTAGCAGTTTGATCAGGCATACCAAATCTCTGACTCAAATATCTAAGAGAAGCACTAAGCTCTCCATCAGGACCTCCATATTGACTAATTATAAATTTTGCAAGTTGTGGATTTCTATTTTTTATATTTATAGGATATTCTAAAACTTTGTTATAAGTCCACATTAAAAGTTCCCCCTTTCCCATGGCCAAGGCTCTTCAAGCCATCTCCATTTATTACATGGGAACATTATAGTCAATGGCCCATATATTTTTTGATACTGATCAGCTAATTTTCTATACTTATTACAATATTCTTTGTGTAAGCAAATAGCCTTTTCATCATCATGGTGAGTATCTAAATATAAACCTAATTCGATAATGCTAAATTTTAAAGATTTTAAAGTACTTAGCATTTCTTCTCTTGTAGCATTATTACCACAAGTACAATTTCTATCAAAGTCATTTAATTCACAAGCTCTTTGATAATCTTCATAGCTTATATATTGGTCATTCATTTATTACATCCCTCCCCAAGACTATTATTATTTCTAATATATTCAATTTCTCTTATGCTTTGACAAGGCATATAAGGGCTTACAAGCTCTGGAAAAATAGTTCCCATTTTTAAACCAACATCAGGTGTAAAAACTTTATTCATTTTTTGAATAGGAACATAACTTTGTGCAAGCATAGGATTATCTGGAAATACAGACTCTGTATCCATATCAAAACCACAGTTACAGTTATTTTGAGGCATTGTACATAAATTTGCACAATCAGACTGAGCTGTTGTTACTATGCTAGTATCTTCATCACAAAAATCATCCATCATATCAATATTCATATTATTATTCATCATAGACATAGAATTTTTATGACAACATTTTCTACTACTATAATCATTCATACATAATCCTCCTTTGTTTGATTATATACTACATAATATGCGCCATCACCCCAAAAAGTTACAAAAGCCACCCCAAAAAAGAGGGACGGTCCTTGAAGGAGAAAAACGGGGACGGTCCTGGAGGGAGAAAAAGAGGGACGGTCCTTGAAGGAGAAAAAAGAGGGACGGTCCTGAAAGGAGAAAAAAGAGACAATCTTTGAAAAAGAAAAAGAGACGGTTCAAAGAACCATCCCTCTTGGTTGTCATACGGAGTTGTTTACGATTTATTAGAACTGGATAAATCCAAGTCTGTCATGGCCTCTGCCGGAAATAAGAAATTTGTCCGGTTCGAAAGGGCTACCCAAGCCATACCACATGATATAAACTCCGTGAGCCTTGCAGATTCCATAGATTTTCTTCAACAACTTGGCTTCATCTCCAGGTTCCCAATCAATGCTGACACGAAAAAGATGCTTGCAGGTAGCCAACAGCTTTTCCGTCTCTTTGCCGAAGATGTTGTCCTGGTTTTCCCATTTGTGGCCAGAGCAAGCATGGCACGTCGACCGTTCTTCAGCACTTTGAAAAATCAACAATTCATACGACATTTTTTTTTTGACCTCCTCAAATTTTGCGGGTGAATACGTGTGAGTAAAAACAAAAGGTCTTTGCTAAATGCTTTTACAAAAGTAAGTATAACATATTATGTAAAATATGTCAAAATAAAAAGAAAAAAATTTAAATTTTTTTTTAATCGAATGATATAAATAATGAATGTTAGAATAACCATTAAGAAAATAAAAATATAAATTTGAATAAAATAAATTCAAATACTATGAATTTATATAAGTAAGTCTAAGTAAAAAATATTCTAAAAATAAAAAAGTAAGGACCGTCCCAAAATTTGTATTGAAAATTATGTAAATTTATGGTATAATAATCTTCGATTTCACTGAAAAGTGATGTCGGGTCATAAAAAGTTTCAAATATTATTTTCTATGGAGGAAATGAAGCATGAAAAAAGTAATGGCTATAATCTTTTCCATTGTTGTTGCAATTAGTAGTGTAATGCTGACTACAACAACAACGGCAACAGCAGTAGGTAATACAACACTGCTGGGAGATGCAAATCAGGATGGTAAACTGGACACAACCGATGCGATATACATTTTGTATTATATTGCTCTTGTTTGTGCAGGATATCCCAAGGATGATGTATACAGTCGTTTTGATGTCGAAATTGATGAAAGAGTCTTTGATGTTGACCGGAGTGAAAAAGTAGATACTACCGATGTTTTGTATTTGTTGACATACATCGCGAAGTGTGGGGCTGGACAGGATGCAACATGGCCACCGGCACCGGAGAAGATCTATAGTGATGATATCTTGGTATTCAATCCTGTGAAGGGAGTTGAAACATGGAATCTCAGATCAGCTCCGTCTTTGGAGGCCGGCGTTGTAACTAAAATGTCTGCAGGTGAAAATTGCAAGGTAATTAAAATCTTGCAAGAATCCTGGTATGAAGTTGAATACTTTGGAATTGATTTATATTTGCAAATTACACCTGACTCGGAAAGTTTTTTCTATGTGGATCCGATTCCGCGAGAAACTGCAAGTACGACAACTGAGACAACAACTACAACTACAGAAACAACAACTCAATCAACTGAAACAAGCATTGAAACAACTAAGGCAACGACTTTGACAACAACAAAAGCTACAACAGAATCTACAACAATCACGGCAAGTACAACGGCTATGGAATCTAAAACAACAAGTACAACTACAGAAACAAAGCCTACAACAACAAAAGCGACAACAAAAACAACAACAAAATCTACAACGACTGTTACAACAAGTGATAGTTCCACTGCAACATCTACAAAGCTGACAACAACATCTACTACTACAACTGAAGAGTTGCAGTTAGGTGATATTGTAACACCAACAGAAAAAGTCAAACTGACAAATTCAGATGGTGAAATTACTGTGGATGCTGGCGAATTCATTACAATAGTATCTGAAAAAAATGGAAACTATGTTGTAATATACCAGAAACAGCTTTATGAAATGAATACCACTGCTTACCTGAATAAGGTCGAGCATGAGTATCAGGAAAAGCAGATTTTGACAGTTGAAGAAATCGAGACCGGAGATATCTTGAAGTTTACAGGTGAAACCTGGTATATAAGAGATGAATCTGAGTCCGCGGTTGGTACTCTGAAGGAAAATGAACTTTTTGTGGTTATGGCAAGGAATGGAAACATACTTACCATAATCACATCTGACGGAACCATTGGCAACATATTCTGCATTGCAGATAAGTATTGCATGATGGTAGATTAACAAATAAAAAATTGAAACTTTTTATGAGAAGAGAGCCCCTGTATGGGGCTCTTTTTGCGTAAAAAAAGAGGGACGGTCCTTGAAATAAAAGGGCAAGGACCGTCCCCGAAAATATTGAAATAAAAAGGTAAGGACCGTCCCAAAAATAAAAAACTACTTGAAATAAAAAATCCGTATGGTAAAATATAATAAATTTACTATGATATAAAAAAATATCATAAAATTGTATACAAGGGAGGAAGGATATGTTTGCATATTTAAAAGGTGTATTTGAGTCTAGAACATTGGATTATATTGTTGTAGATGTAAATGGAATTGGATATAAAATCTTTATGTCCGAGAATTCAATGAAAAGAATTGGAGAGCTTGGAAGCATAATTAAAGTACATACTTATGTTAAAGTACGAGAAGATGATATAAGCATATATGGATTTGCATCTAATGAGGAGCTTAGAATGTTTGAATTACTTGTTTCAGTAAGTGGAATAGGAGCAAAATCTGCAATCGTAATATTGTCTAATATAGAGCCATCTGCATTTGCAGCTGCAGTAATTTCAGATAATGTTGGAGCACTTAAAAAATTGCCAGGGATAGGTGCAAAAAGTGCACAAAGAATTATTTTAGAGCTTAAAGATAAATTAAAAACAATTGATGTTGAAGATGATTCGAGTGAAGAGTTAAAAGCTGTAATTAATCAAAATCAAAACATTGAAGAGCTAATTTCAGCATTACAAGTTTTGGGATATACTAAAAAAGAAGTAGAAAAAATAATACCAAAATTAGATAATAAAGATGATAATTTAGAAAATTTAATAAAAAAAGCACTATTATTATTGTCAAAGTAGTAAAATATATTGAAAAACTCTTTCATTTTTTCTCATTTTATAATATAATTTTAATGTGATTTTAAAAATAATTAATCATTAATAAATTAAGTATTTTTTAATGATTATAGAAGTTAAAATTTGGCAAAAAATAAATGCCAGAAAAGGAGTATAAATATGGAAAAAAAATCAAACAATAATTCCGTTAGACATGTTGGAAGTAATGTAAAAAGAAAAAACACTACTAACAAAAATGTAAAAGGGAAAAAGAAACATCCAAGACTAAAAAAAGTTATTATAATATTCGCATTATTAATAGTTTTATTAGTCTTGGTTGCAGTAGGAATATTCTGTGGAATATTTTTCAGTGACAAATTTGCTTTATCAAAAGATGATTTATTACTATCAAATGCAAATACAGTTATCTATGACAAAGATGGAAATGTAATTGCAGAATTATCTGGAGACGAAAACAGAGAAATAATTAGCATAGGAGACATGAGTGAGTATTTACCAAAAGCATTTGTTGCCATAGAAGATGAAAGATTTTATAGTCACAATGGAGTTGACTTAAAAAGAACAATGGCAGCAACAACAACCTACATATTAAAAGGTGATTCATCATTTGGTGGAAGTACAATCACACAACAGCTAGTAAAAAATATCACAAATGAAAGAGATAATTCAGGTAAGGCTGGTATTGAAAGAAAAATAAAAGAAATGTCAAGAGCTTATCAAGTTGAAAAAATGATTTCAAAAGATCAAATATTAGAGCTATATCTTAATATAATTCCATTAGGAGCAGATGGAGGAGATATTTGTGGAGTAGAAATGGCATCAACATACTATTTCAACAAATCTGCAAGTGAATTATCAGTAGAAGAATGTGCATTTTTAGCAGGTATAAATAATGCTCCAAATACATACAATCCTTTTAAAAATGAAGGAGATGCAACAAAACAAGAGCAAGTCAATAAAAAAATTAAAGACAGAACAAAAACTGTATTAACAAAAATGAAAGACTTAGGATATATAACAAATGAACAATATCAAACAGCATATGCAAATGTTGAAAATGGATTAGCATTTTCTAAAGGAACTTTACCAAGTTCAAATGTAAAATCTTATTTTATACAAGCAGCAATAAATGAGGTTGTAGAAGATTTAGTAGAAGAAAAACATTTCTCAGAAGAATACGCAAAAAGCCGTGTATTAGGTGGAGGATACAAAATTTATACAACTCAAGAAAAAGATGTTCAAGACAAAATAGAATCAGTTTATAAAAGCGATGAATTTATATTAAATTCATCAAATGCAAAAAATCACTCACAGTCGGCAATGGTAATAATGGACCATACAACAGGCCAAGTAGTTGCTTGTATGGGAGGATTAGGTAATGATGTTGATGCAACAGGTATAAATAGAGCAACAAGCAGTACAAGACAACCAGGTTCATCATTTAAACCAATAATATCATATGGATGTGGTGTTGAAAAAGGTATAATAAATGCAGGAACAGTTTATTATAATTCAGCGACAACTTTTGGAAAGAATTATGAACCAAAATCAACAAGTACATATGCAGGACCATGTACAGTAAGAAACGCAATAGAAGTTTCTTCAAATGTCGTATCATGTAAAATTATGTCTGAAATTGGACCTGATAATGCAATTGATTTTGCAAGAAAAGTTGGAATAACATCATTAGTAAAATCAAGTGAAAATAAACAAAAAAATGATTCAAGTTTATCATTAGCACTTGGAGGTTTAACACATGGTGTTACACCATTACAAATGGCAGCAGCATATTCAATGATAGCAAATAATGGGGTATATAATTCACCAGTATTCTATACAAAAGTAGAAGATTCATCAGGCGAATTAGTAATAGAATCTAAACAAACAACAGAAAGAGTAATGTCAGAGCAAAATGCATATGTAATGAAAAGCTTATTAAAACAACCAGTTGAAGGAGATCATGGTACAGCAACAAGTTGCAAAATATCTGGAATTGATGTAGGAGCAAAAACAGGTACAACAAATGATAATAAAGATAGATGGCTTTGTGGTATGACTCCATATTATACAGCTGCAACATGGTATGGATATGATGATAATGCTGTAGTAAACGGTAGTGGAAACTATGCTGCAAAAGTATGGAATGCTGTAATGAAAAAAGTTCACGAAGGTAAAGCAAGTGCAACATTTACAGAGCCAAGTGGAATAGTACATGTAACAATATGTAGAAAATCAGGATGTAAAGCTACAGAATCTTGCTCAGATACATATTCAGAAGTATTTGCAGAAAGTGCAGTTCCAAAGGATTGTGAAGGTCATTCATTAAAAGTTTGTACAGAATCAGGAAAATTAGCAACAGAATATTGTCCAAGTACTCAATATGTTGGATATGTTCCAGAAAAAGAAAGAAATCCATCTTGGAAAACAACAGGATATTCATCATCAGTTCCATCAGAAACATGTACAATACATACAGGTCCAACAAATAAAACATCACCAACAGATGGTGTGGATATAGATCTTTCAAATGATGTAGTCGTACCAAATGTTGTAGGTAAAACAGAAGCAGAAGCAAAATCGGCATTAAAAGCATTAAAAGTGACAGTAAAATATAAATCAGATTCTTCAAAAGAAAATGGAATAGTTTTAAGTCAAAGTTTATCATCAGGTGAAGTGGTTTCAAAAGATACCAAAATAACAATAACAGTAAATAAAGTTGAAAAGAAAAACGAAAATGATAATACAAACAAAAATAATCCAGACGGAGATAATAATACAACAAAACCAGATGACAATGTAAAACCTGATCCAAATCCTGACCCAGACAATGGTGACGGGGACGAAGAAGAAATACAATAATTATAGTCTTTGTAGTAAGCTATAATAAAGCTTACTACAAAGAATTTTTTAGAAGGTGAATATGTGAAAAACACAAAAAGACATTTTTTTATTATAGATTTTGCAAAAAGTATAAAAAATTTTGATTACTATAAAGAAATAGCAGACGAAAAAATATCAAAAAGCTTAAAATATTTTTTCAAATTGGTAATATTATATTCGGTTATACTTTCAGTATGTACAATAATAAATGTAAATAAAGGAATAAACGAATTTAAAAATCTAATCAATACAGAAATTTCAGATTTAAATTATTCAAATGGAATTTTACATGTGAATAATGATGAATCAAAAACTCTATTTAATAAATATGTAATAATAGATACAAGCAAAGACGAACTTTCAGAGCTAGAAAATAAGGCACAAGTAGTGATTGGAAAAGAATATTGTACAGTAAAAATGGACGAACATATTTTAAAAATTAAGTATAATGATTATTTTTATGAAGATATTAATAAAGATAATATAATTAATATGTTAAATAGTATAAATGCAAAATTTTATATACCAGCAATATTAATAATTATTATATGGGTATGTATTTTAATGACAATTTCAACAATTACAGATGTATTGGTAATTGCATTAATTGGATATATAATATCAAAAATTATAAATAAAAAATTCTCATTTACAAATACATTTAATATAGCAGTTCATGCAATTACACTACCAGTATTACTAGGTGCTATATATTATGTATTAAATACATTTACAGGATTTTATATGAAATATTTTTCAATAATGTATACATCAATTGCTACAATTTATATGATGACATCAATTTTATTAATAACAAGTGATAATAATGAAAATAATAATATACAAGATGATTAACAAATATACGAAGGGAGTTTAATAATGGATCCAAAGGAAAATAAAAAAAGCAATAAAAAGAAATATCTATTTACTGCTATTATAGTTATTTTAGCTATAGCTGGAATAGTTTTTGGAATATTTCAATATATGAACTACAGTAAAGAAAAAGAAGAAAAAACATTAGCATATACAGATTTAATTACTAAAATAAAAGAAGATTCTGTAGAAAAAATTGAAATGAAAGAAAAAAGTACTACAGTAAAAGTAAAACTAAAAGATCAAGATGAAGAAAAAGAAGTAAAAGTTCCAGAAAGTGAAGCTTTTATAGAATTTGTTCAAGATCAAGTAAAAGAAGGTAAAACAATAAATTTAAATCAAAAAGAAGAAAATTTATTAGCAGTAGTAGGAGAAAAATTACTATCATTCCTTCCAACAATAATGCTTATAGTTTTATTAGTAATGATAATGCAAATGCAAGGTTTAGGAGATAAAGGAAAAGTATATGATGCTACAACTCAAAAAACAAAAACAACATTCAAAGATATTGCAGGACTAGATGAAGAAAAACAAGAAATGATTGAAATTGTTGACTTCTTAAAAAAACCAAAAAAATTCCAAGAAATGGGAGCAAAAATACCAAGAGGTGTTCTATTATGTGGAAATCCAGGTACAGGTAAAACATTAATAGCAAAAGCAATAGCGGGAGAAGCAGATGTACCATTTATTTCAATGAGTGGATCAGAATTTATAGAAATGTTCGCAGGACTTGGAGCATCAAGAGTAAGAAAATTATTCGAAAAAGCAAGAAAAATAGCTCCATGTATAGTATTCATAGATGAAATAGATGCAATAGGATCAAGAAGAACATCATCAAGTGGATCTGAAAGTGAAAATAACCAAACATTAAACCAATTATTGGTTGAAATGGATGGATTTGACACAGAAGAAGCAATAATAGTATTAGCAGCGACAAACAGACCAGAAATGCTAGATAAAGCATTATTAAGACCAGGAAGATTTGATAGACAAATAACAATTGGATTACCAGACTTAAATGGACGTGAAGCAATTTTAAATATACATGCTAAAGATAAAAAAATAGACGAATCAGTAAATTTAAGAAGTATTGCAGAAGACACAGCAGGATTTACAGGAGCAGAGCTTGCAAACATATTAAACGAATCAGCAATAATAGCAACAATAAAAAGACACAAAGCAATAACAAATAAAGATATCGAAGATGCAGTAAAAAAGGTTACTGTAGGACTTGAAAAACACAGCAGAGTAATATCAGAAAAAGATAAAAAATTAACAGCATTCCACGAAGCAGGACATGCAATAGTTAGTAGATATTTAGAAACACAAAAAGAAATAAAAGAAGTGTCAATAATACCAAGAGGCGTTGCAGGTGGATACACAATGTATAAAACAAATGAAGATAAATTCTATGTATCAAAACAAGAAATGCAAGAAAAACTAATATCACTACTAGGAGGAAGGGCAGCAGAAAAATTAGCACTAGATGACATATCAACAGGAGCAAGTAATGATATAGAAGTAGCAACAAAAATAGCAACAGACATGGTAACAATATACGGAATGAGCGACATAGTAGGTCCAATATCAATAAATACAGAAAAAGATCCATATCAAATGGAGTTACTAGGAGACAGATTTGAAGATTCAATAGGAGCCGAAATAAAACAACTAATAGACAATGCATACTACCAAGCACAAAAAATACTATCAGAGCACATGGACAAACTAGAACAAGTAGCAACAGCACTAATGAAACAAGAAATAATCTCAGCCGAAGAATTTGAATCATTCTTCCAAGACAATCAATAAAAAAACAAAGAAAAGGACTTAATTTGGAAACACCAAAAAAATTCCAAAACAAGTTCCTTTTTCTTCATCCAAACTAATCAAAAAAAGGGGACGGTCCTGGAAAGAAGAAAAGCGGGACGGTCTTGAAAAGAAGAAAGATGGGAGGGCTCTTTAAGAAATTGAAATTTGAAAAAATTAACATGAAAATTTTGAAGAAAGATGTTGTATATTGTAGAAAAAAGATGTAAAATGGTTTGTGTTTAGGAGGAGTAAAAAATGCAGGAGATGAATGAAAACAGTAGAATGATTATACACAGCAGTGAAAATAAAGGAAATAAAAAAATAAAAATAATCTTAATTGCGATTTTTGCAATTATTATATTAGTATTTGCTATAATGTATTTTTGTAAAATACCAATTATAAAATATCAGGGACAAAATATTGAAACAGTAGAATATGGAACTACATATGAAGATAAAGGAATAAAAGTATATGCAAGATTTAAAAATATAAGTGACCAAGTAATAGTCGAAAACAATGTAAACTTAAATCAGTTAGGTGATTATAATATAACATATAAAGTACCATTTTTAGGTAAATACAAGACTTATACAAGAACTGTTAAAGTAGTAGATACCGAAGCTCCAAAAATAGAGCTAAAAGGTGATTCGAATTATAAATTACAATATGGAAAAAATTACGAAGAGCCAGGATTTACAGCAATAGATAATTATGATGGAGATGTTACAAACAATGTAACTGTAGCTAAAGTCGAAAAAGATAATAATAATTATGAAGAGCATTACACAGTCACAGATTCAGCTGGAAATAAGGGAGAGGCAGTGCGATATGTTTCAATAGTCGACACAACACCACCAGTAATAAAATTAAAAGGAACATCTGTAATCAGTGTAATAACTGGAAATAAATATACAGAGCAAGGAGCAACAGCTACAGACAACAAAGACGGTGATTTATCAAAAGACATAAAGATATCAGGAGATGTTGATACATCAAAGGACGGAACATATATTGTAAAATATACTGTAACAGACTCAAATGGAAATACGGCAACAGAAGAAAGAAAAATAATAGTAAGCGAAAAAGCAACAACTGGAATAATATATTTAACATTTGATGATGGTCCAAGTTCAACAATTACACCAAAAATATTAGATGTATTAAAAGAAAAAGGTGTTCACGCAACATTCTTCGTAATAAATTATAATGAATCAACAGAACATTTAGTAAAAAGAGAAGCAGAAGAAGGCCATGCAATAGGAATTCACGGATATTCACATGACTATGCAAAAATATATGCATCAGTAGATGTTTGCTATAACAACATAAAGACATTGCAAGAAAAAATATACAAAACAACAGGAATAAAAACAATGATTTTAAGATTCCCAGGAGGAAGTTCAAACACAGTAAGCAGAAAATATTGCCCAGGAATCATGACAAAAATTACAGAAAAAGTATTAAGCGAAGGCTTCAAATACTACGACTGGAATGTAATGTCAGGCGACTCAGGAGATGTAAAAACAAAAGAAGCAGTATATGCCAATGTAACAAAAGGACTAAAACCAGGAAGAGACAACATAGTATTAATGCACGACTTCAGTGGAAACCACAAAACACTAGAAGCACTACCAGAAATAATCGATTACGGACTAGCAAATGGATATAAATTTGAAGTAATAACAACAAACACAGAAATGGTAAGACAAAAAATACAAAATTAAATACAAATATTACGCAAACAAAAGCGAAAAAAGATGGCTCTAGAAAAGTCATCCTTTTTGCTCTCAACAATCAACTAGAAAAAGAGGGACGGTCCTGGAAAAAAGAAAAGGGGGACGGTCCTGGAAGAAAAAAGAGGGACGGTCCTGGAAGAAAAAAAGAGGGACGGTCCTGGAAGAAAGAAAGAAGGGGACGGTCCTGAAAAAAGCAATACAGATCTTCAGAGAAAGAAAAGACGAAATCTTTTAAGAGAAAAAATACCAAAATAAATTAAAAATAATTCAAGAAAACATAAAAAAATACATGTAAACCTATTTATTTTTGAAAAAAAATGAGTTATAATAAATTTGTAAGTATTTAGATTAAGGAGAACATATGAAGTGTACAAAATGCAACTACGAATCATTAAATCTAAATGCCAAATTCTGCATAAAATGTGGAAGTAAACTTATACAAGAAAAGCATTTTTGTAGTAATTGCGGAAATAAAATATCATATAAAAGTAATTTCTGCGGTAATTGTGGCAAAAAAATAAATTATGAATATATAGAAAATAGTGATTCAAAAATTAATAACATGTACACAAAGGATAAAGAGGAGGATACCACTAAAGAAACTAAAGATAATAGCAATATTCTCATAATAGAGAAAAAAAATAATAATGGGGGTGATTTTGTAAATATGGAAAATAATATTACACAAAAAAATTATTTAGAAATTTTACCAAATCAAAGTATTGTAGAAAAAAATAATACAAATTTATTACCTGTATTAAAAAGTGATAAAAATTTATTATTACCTGTTATTATAAAAAGTAAGGAATTAGCATTAATTGAAATAAAAGAAGATTTTAATAAATTAAAAAAAGAAAGATCAGAAATAGGTCTATTAAAATTTGCAAAAAAACTTGCTATTTTGTTAGCAAAGTTTGTAAGATTTTGTTTTTTAACAACGGCAAGTGTTATAGGCTTTGTTGGAGTAGCAGTGCTAATAATTGCATCAACAGCAATTATTACAAAAAATATTGTAAATTCATATTATGGAATTACACCAGAGCCAGATACTACATATTCAATTTTTAAAATGAAAGACGATAAAATTAATGCACAAAGTCCACCAAAAAACTAGTAAGGTGAATAAATATAAAAATTGAGTAGAGCATAAATAATTATTTTATTTGTGCTCTACTCAATTTTCATGAAATACAAATAAGGAAAATTTTATAAAACAAAAGGAGGCAAAAATGAAAGCAGTCTTACAAAGAGTAAAATATGCAGAAGTAAAAGTTGATGGAAAGTCAGTAGGAAAGATACAGAAAGGATTATTAATATTTTTAGGAATTGGTAAAAATGATGATGAAAAAATAGCTGATAAAGTTATAAAAAAGACATGTAATTTGCGAATTTTTGAAGATGAAAATCAAAAAATGAATAAATCCATAAAAGATATACATGGCGAAATTTTAATAATATCGCAATTTACATTATATGCTAATTGCAAAAGTGGTAATAGACCAAGTTTTATAGAAGCATGTGAACCCAAAAAAGCAAATGAAATGTACGAATATTTCAAAAAGACATGTAGTAAAGAGCTAGAAAAAGATATTCAATCTGGAATATTCGGCGCTGATATGAAAGTAGAACTATTAAACGATGGTCCAGTAACGATAGTATTAGATTCTGAAGAAATTTAAAAAGGCGGACCGTTCCCGTTTGAAAATAGCCAGGACCGTCCCAGTTTAAAAATTACTAGGACCGTCCCCGCTTGAAAATTGCCAGGACCGTCCCTGTTTGAAGATCGCCAGGACCGTCCCCATTTGAAGATCGCCAGGACCGTCCCCGTTTGAAGATTGCCAGGACCGTCCCCGTTTGAAGATCGCCAGGACCGTCCCCATTTGAAGATTGCCAGGACCGTCCCCGTTTGAAGATCGCCAGGACCGTCCCCATTTGAAGATCGCCAGGACCGTCCCAGTTTTGAAAAAATTAGAAAGGATTTTATATAAGTATGATAAATATAATAAACATAGCAAATATAATTGATAAAAATGGTGGAAGATTGTATTTAGTTGGGGGAGCTGTGCGTGATAAATTAACAAATGTAACTCCTCATGATGAAGATTATTGTATAACTGGTATTTCATCAAAAAAATTTAAAGAGCTATTCCCTCAGGCATTTAAAAGAGGTAAAGCATTTGAGGTTTTTGAGATAGAGGGGAAGGAATTTGCTCTTGCAAGAACTGAAAAAAAGATTGGAATAGGACATAAGGATTTTGATGTAACATGTAATCCTAATATAACAATAGAAGAAGATTTAGGAAGAAGAGATATAACAATAAATTCAATTGCTCAAGATGTAATTTCAGGAGAGATAATAGATCCATATGGTGGTAGAGAAGATTTGCAAAATCATATAATAAGAGCTACAAAAAAAAGTTTTAAAGAAGATCCTTTGAGAGTGTACAGAGCTGCAAGATTTTCGAGTAAATTTAATTTTACAATTGATTCGGAAACATTGAAATTAATGAATGAATTGAAGCCAGAGCTAAGTTCATTATCTGCTGAAAGAGTATTTGAAGAGCTGAGAAAAGCAATAAATACAGACCATCCCGAAAATTTCTTCAATAATCTAAGAAAAGCAGATGTACTAGATGTACATTTTATTGAAATATATAAATTAATAGGAGCTCTTCAACCAGAAAAATATCATCCCGAAGGTGATGCATATAATCATTCAATGTTAGCATTACAAAAAGCAACAGAGCTTACTAAAGATGAAAAAATAAGATTTTCAGCATTAGTTCACGACTTAGGAAAAGGAGTAACTCCAAAAAGTGAATATCCTCATCATATAAATCATGATAAAAATGGCGTAGCAGAGGTAGAAAAATTAGGAAAAAGATTGAAAATGCCTACATCATGGACAAAATGTGGAATGGTATCCGCTAGAGAGCACATGAAAGCAGGAATTTTTTATAAAATGACACCAAACAAACAAGTAGAGTTTATAGAGCGCATAGATAAAACATTACTTGGATTGGAAGGATTAGAAATAATAGTAGAGTCAGATAGGAACTGTAGAGGAACAAAAATGGACAAAGTGCAATTTGCTAATTTAGGAAAAAATATATTAAAAGAAGTAAATGGCGAAACTGTTATGAAAAAATACAACATACAATCGAATGAAAAATTAAAAGATCGAATACATCAAGAAAGAATTGCTTATTTGAAAAAGTTTTATGATAATGAAAAAAATACAAATTTGAGATAATAAGTAATAAGTAATAATGGGGACGGTCCTGGCGTTTGAGAAAAGCCAGGACCGTCCCAGTTTGAGAAAAGCAGGACCGTCCCAGTTTGAGAAAAGCCAGGACCGTCCCAGTTTGAGAAAAGCCAGGACCGTCCCAGTTTGAGAAAAAGCAGGACCGTCCCAGTTTGAGAAAAAGCAGGACCGTCCCTGTTTAAACAGAACGGTTCCGATAAAAAATATCCCACGGCAATTATATTCGCCGTGGGATTGAATATTTTAGTCTAAATTTTCTAATATTTTTGGTAGCATTTGTTTTTTTCTTGAAACAACATTTTCAAGCATTGCTGTATGGTCGTCTAGAGTTACACCATAAGCTTTTTCAACTATTCCAGAATCATTTCCTAATGAAATAATTTTTGAATTTGAATTTAATATATCAGTAGCAGCAAAAACGTACAAGTCTAAGTTATCTTTTTTTATTTCGTTATTTATAGCTGTTTCGAAATATACTTTATTTTTGAAAACGCTATCTATATCAGCTGTGTTTATTTGAGCAATTTTGAATTTCTTTCCACCTTTTTCAAATAATTTACTATCAATATTAATTACTTGCTCTGGTGTATAATCACTTAAATCAGTCCCAGCTTTTAATAAATTTGTTCCATAAACATTAACGTCAACTTCAGCTATTTTTCCTAATTTTTCAGCAATTGCTTTATCTTCAGCTGTACATGTTGGTGATTTGAATAATAAAGTATCTGAAACAATAGCACTAAGCATCATTGTAGCGATTGTTTTTGTAATAGGAACATCGTATTCTTTATACATTTTATATAAGACAGTAGAAGTACATCCAACTGGCTCTGTTCTATAATATAATTGGTATGGAGCAACGAAGTTCATTGTATGATGGTCAACAACTTTTTTTATAATAGCATTAGAAATATTATCAGCACTTTGTGTTGATTCATTATGATCTACTAATATAACATTTTGACCGTCATTTACATCTGAAATTAATTCAGGTGCTTCAATACCTAAGTAATTAATTACATATTCTGTTTCTTTATTTATATTTCCAAGACGAACGGCCTTAGAAGTGTTTCCTAATTGATTTTCTAAATTTGCCATAACCATAGATGACATTATTGAGTCTGTATCTGGGTTTTTATGTCCAAATATAAGAGTTTGATTTATTTCCATTTTAATTCCTCCTTTATGTATAATCACAATAATTATTATACTACAAAATGGGAATAAAGTCAATAATTTACATAAAATAGACAAGCTGTTTTTGAAATTTCGGGGACGGTCCTTGAAACAATATTGCTCTTGCTTGAAGTAAAAAGAAAGAAGGCAGGACCGTCCCAGTTTGGAGCGAAAAGAAGAAGGCAGGACCGTCCCAGTTTGGAGCGAAAAGAAGAAGGCAGGACCGTCCCAGTTTGGAGCGAAAAGAAGAAGGCAGGACCGTCCCCGTTTGGAGCGAAAAGAAGAAGGCAGGACCGTCCCTGTTTGGAGCGAAAAGAAAGAAGGCAGGACCGTCTCTCTTTTGAAGAAGATATTAGAGATTTTTATTTGTTAAGTAAGCTGATAAACTTTGGTCGGTGCTGTTGTATGTTGCTAGGAAAATGTTGTCAATTTTTGTAATTCCTTGTTTTTGTAAGGTATTCATTAGCCATAACTTGTCATATCCAAGCTCCGATAAATTTTTTTCCATTATCTTGCCATCTAAAATTATGTTTGTAACAATATTATCATCGACTGGGTGAATGTTAAAATCTGAGGGATTAGCTGGACGTTTTTCGGACATGGGAAGAAAACTTATTTTTCCATTTTCTTCAAGTAATGCTGTTCTGATATCACTGAGATTAAAATAACCATTTGTTCTGCATTGAACTAAAAATTCATTTAAGTCAATTTTTGATTTTTTAAAATTTTCTTTAAATAGTGTACCATTATCATATAAAATAAGAGTTCTTCCAGAGAATATTGGTCGAAGTTTTACGAATCTTGTATTAAGAATTCCAATAATTAAAGTTACAACAGCATATACAATCATAGCAACCAAAGGCTCTACAAAATTATTTTCTAAGGATGTTGCCATTTCTGCAGCAATAGAACCAATAGTTATACTAATAATATAGTCGAAAATACTAAGTTGAGACATTTCTCTTTGTCCCATTATTTTAGTTAAAATAAATAAAACTACAATAGAGCCTGTAGATAAGGCTATTATCTTTAAAATTAACATAAATCAATTCTTATGATAAAATCATAAACTCCCTTCATGCTTAGTATTGCAATAAAAAATATAAATATACTCAAAGTAATAAATAAAATTGAATTTACAAAAATACATGATAGGCTTGACAATTAAAGAAAATTAAACTAAAATATCAAAGAGTAAATTAAATAGTCGCGTATAGCAATGTCGAAAGACTGCGTACGAGGAAAGTCCGGGCTCCATAGAGCAATGATGCAGGATAACGTCCTGTGAGGGAAACCTTAAGGAAAGTGCAACAGAAAATAACCGCCTACAATAGTAGGTAAGGATGAAAAGGCGAGGTAAGAGCTCACCGCCAGCATGGTGACATGCTGGGTCTGTGTAAACCCCATCTGGAGCAACACCGGGACAAGAAGGCCAAGACTGCTCGTCATCTTCTTAATCTGGTGGCTTGAGGCATATAGTAATATATGTACTAGATAAATGACTATTCACGACAGAACCCGGCTTACAGATTTACTTAACCAAAGGTATAAATCTTTATAGGATTTATACCTTTTTTTCACAAAAAATCGAAAAAACTTTACATAATTATAAAAGCATGATATACTTAAAACATCATACGTTAAAAATTTTTGCTACAAAAATTTGGAGGCTAATTTATGAAAAAGAAAATTTCTGAATACGAAGAAGCATACGCAAGAACACACTTAGAATTTTGGGAGGAGGAAATAATTCTAGCTGAAGATCCGAATTATCCAATCGATTATAAGGATAATCCTCAAAAAAAGTTGGAATACAAAAATTTATGTAAGGAGGAAATTAAAAAATACAGAGATATTTTGTATCCACAAAAAGAAAAAAGAGGATTTTTCAAATTCTTTAAAAAGAAGTAAAAAAATCTAAAAGCAAAAAGAAAGGAGCCTGCATTTGCAGGCTCTTATTTATTTGGGTCCTGAAAAGAGGGACGGTCCTGGAGAAGAGAATAAGGGACGGTCCTGAGAGAAGAGAATAAGGGACGGTCCTGAGAGAAGAGAATAAGGGACGGTCCTGAGAG
>OLPO01000019.1_pt1 | contig 180606 bp, 169 predicted proteins | sample 1672831 | NCBI WGS metagenome assembly OLPO01 (sample SAMEA3136728, study PRJEB25190) | human gut metagenome | reverse complement strand
GTAGACGCAGATTCTAATGACCATTTACAAGATGAATTTACATTTAATGGTAAAGATATTAAGTTTTAATATTTAAGGGCTGTTGATAAATATTCAACAGTCCTTTTTTTGAAAGGAGAAAATAAGAAATGAGCAACTACAATTTAAAAAATTTTATGATTTCAGGTTTAAAAAAGAATGATACTTTAACATTTAAGGGTATAGATACATTCAAAGACGAAAATGGTGTGCCAATTCCTTTGAAGTTTAAGCAGATTTCACGTACCGAAGTAGAAGATATTAGAAAAAAGTTTGTTCATAAGACACCAGCCGTCGATAAAGAAGGAAATTATATAATCAGAAATGGAAGAATTATCAATGATATTGATGTAGACTATGACAGCTTTACAGATGAATTGATTGTAGAAACTATGGTTCAGCCTGATTTAAGGGATAAAGAATTGCTTGATTTTTATGGTGTATACGCTGGAACAGAATTACTTCATATCCTTTTCAAGGGCGATGATTATCGCTATATTGACGGTTGTGCTGCACAGGCGGCAGACATAGCACCTATCAAGGAAGAAAACTTGATTAAAGAATTAAAAAACTAATGAAAGGTGCCGATAATACATGGCATTGGGCTCACATTCTTTGGCAGGCAAAAGGACTAAGAATGGAAGAGTTTGCAAAAATGGAGAGGCAAGTTCAACTTGCATATATTGCTAGTTATAAACTAGAAGAAGAAATGCCAGTAAATTGGCTCCATAAAATATTAAATATTGTAAAGATTATTTTTAAAGTAAAGGGGGCGTAAAAAATGCCCGGAGGAAATAAAACACTTTCTGCTACATTTAAGGCAGTTGATAATTTTACGCCCGTTGTAAATAATATTGCAAAAGCCGGAAAATCTGCAACAAAGGAGATTAAACAGTTTCAGGAAACACTTAATAAAGGTGTTTCGGCATCTGCAATGGAAAATACAGCAGGTACTATTGAAAACGCTTTTGAAAATGCAGAAAGCGAAAGTGTTAGACATATCAGAGCTATTGAAAATGCTGTAGAAAATAGCTCTGCATCTTCTAGTGAATCAGTCGCTAAAATGGCTCAAAAATATGAAGAGCTTCAGAGGGACTTACAAGAAGCACATACTAGAATAAGTGGTCTTGAAGCAGAGCTTGAAAGACTTGGAAATGAAACAGAAGATAATTCTGAAAAATTTGAAGCATTAGCAGATTCAGCATCAAAAATGGGAGATATGCTGAAAACAGCTATATCTGGAGCAGTAGCCTTTTTTGGTGTAAGTAAAGTTACAGAAGCTATAGATAGTGAACTTAAAGCTGTAAATCAATTTCAAGCACGCGTTGGGGCTAGCTCGAAAGAAATGAAAGAGTATAGAAGTGAGATAAAAGACTTATATAACGACGGTATGGGCGATAGTCTTGAAGATGTAGCAAATTCACTTGCAACAATAAAGACGAGCACGAACCTTGTGGGTAAGGAATTAGTAAGCACGACTCACAACGCTTTATTACTTCGTGATACATTTGACTTTGATGTAGGTGAAAGTACAAGAGCTGTAAAAATGATGATGGACCAGTTCAATCTATCTTCTGAAACCGCATATAACTTAATTACACAAGGTGCTCAAAAAGGATTAAACAAGAACGACGACTTGTTAGATACTATTAATGAATATTCTGTACATTTTAAACAACTTGGTTTTAGTGCAGACGAAATGTTTAATATGTTAGAAAATGGCGCTAAAAGTGGTACATTTAGTGTAGACAAGTTAGGCGATACAATAAAAGAATTTGGCATCCGAGCTATTGATGGCTCAGATACTACCGTAACGGCATTTAAAATGGCTGGATTAAATGCTGATTCTATGGCAAAAAAGTTTTCAAAAGGTGGCAGTGATGCAAAAGAGGCTTTTACAGAAACAATAAAAGCCTTAAAAGATATGAAAGACCCCATTGAGCAGAATACAGCAGGTGTAAACTTGTTCGGCACGATGTGGGAAGACTTAGGTGCTAAAGGCGTATTTGCAATTAGTAACCTAAACGGAGAGATTAGCTCAACTTCTGACGCTTTAGAAAAGATGAATGAAGTTAAATATGAAGATTTAGGTAGCACATTTACGGTGTTTGGAAGAAACATAATGTCATCATTTACAGAAGGCATAACAAGTGATTCAGGTGACTTAATAGAAAGCATAAGGAATTTACAAGAAAAAATTATGCCAGATATAAAAGAGGCTGGTGAAGTTGTCGGAAATATAGTTGAAAAAGGCATAGATGGAATTGACTATATTACAGAACATACCGAATTATTTAAAGTATCCCTATCTGGAGTAATTGGCTTACTATCTGCAAAGAAAGCTATCAATGGGATTACAGGACTTGCATCAGGTTTGGGAACAACTATCGGAGCATCTACAAAGGTTGGTGGAGCTTTAACAACTGTGGCGAGTGGATTGGGTAGTATAGCTTTGCCTGCTACTCTTGCTGTTGGTGGAATTACTGCTGTTACAGCTAGCTTTCAAGCGTATACCAACTGGGCTAAACAAAAAGACCTTGAAAAACATTTTGGAAGCGTTTCGTTGTCGATGCAAGAAGTGGAAGATATTGCTGATAAAATTGTAGCCAACGGCAATATGAGCAAAATTAGAAGTTCACTTGAAGAATTCTCAAAAGTCGATACTATTAAAAAAAATATCGACGAGGCTAAAAGTTCTATTGATAAGTTCGATTGGAAAATAGACATGGGCTTTAAATTATCAGCTGAAGACAATAACGACTACAAAAAAAGTATAGAAAGTTATATTTCAGAAGTTCAGAGTTATGTTGAACAAAGGCATTACTCAATGAATATTTCTGCTCAAATGATTTTTGGAGATTCTAAAGAAGGTAAAGAAATAACAAAAACACTCAATACATTTTATTCTTCTCAAGAAACTGAGTTGAAAAAATGCGGTGAAGATCTTCAAAGTGTAATTAATAAAGCCTTTGAAGATGGTTTGTTAGATTTTGACGAACAGAAAAAAATAGAAGAATTAACTGCAAAAATGACTAAAATAAAAAAAGCTATTGAAGATAATAAGTTTGACGCAAATCTTGAAATAATAGGGTCAGATTATTCTGACAAGAAATTATCGGCAGATAGCTTTAAGGATATGCAAGGAGAAGTTAATGAAAATATTGAAACTGTTAGACAAGCAAATAAAGAGTCTCACCAAAATTTAATTATTGATATTAAAAATGCATATGCCAATAATCCTGAACAAATGAAATATCGATTAGCAGAAGCAGACAAAGCTTATAAAATTGCTGATGCTAGTTATGTTGGCAAAGGTGTTGAAATTGAAGCTAATACAATTCATAATTCATATAAACAAGATATTGACAAGGGATATGAAGTTTATAATAGAGGATTTAATGCAAGAAACTATGGAAAACAAATCGCGGAGGCTATAGATTCTTCTGGAAGTGATGTAAAGAAATCCTACGAGAACTTAGATAATTTAATAGAGATGGAAGCACAAAATATGGAAACTGCATGGGCTTCCATGTCATCATCTACACAAAAAAATATAAGTGAAATGTATAATTCACTTAAGCCTGAACAATCTCAGCTTACAGAAACTGCAACTGCTTGTATTGATGCAGGAAAGAATATTCCCGAAAGTATTGCACAAGGAATATTAGATTCAGCTGCCGTAGGTGCTGTTGTAGGGAATACAGATTCTATATATATAAGAACAGCTTATAATATGACACAGCAAAATCCAGCTTATGCCGAAGCAATGTTAGCAGCAAAGGAAAGTGGACTTGAAGTTCCTGACAGCATAATGCTTGGTATTGAACTAGCTAAGCCTGGAGCAATATCAAAAGCAACTGAAGCTGGTACCGAAACAGGAGAAGCAGCTAAAAACGGAATGGCAAACACAAAAGCGGGAGTTAAAGTGTCTACAGAAAATGCTATAGGTAATGGCATGTGTGAAGGAATAGATAATGCAAGGAGTAAAATTGCAACAAAGATACAGCAACTTAAGTCTTATGTAGAAACAGCTTTAAACATAGGAGGTACAGCTACTGTAACAGGTCCTGACGGAACAAAAACATCTACAACTTTCGAGATGAAGGCAAAAGGCATAGCTACAAATGCAGAAGGTGGTATATATGATAGTCCTCTTTTAACTTGGGTTGCAGAAGCAGGAGATGCCGAAGCGATAATTCCATTAAACAATACACAAAGAGCATACGATTTATGGCAAGAAGCAGGTATGCGACTAGGAACTATCAGAGGTTTTGATGATTCACAGCCTTTAAATATAACTGCCAATACAAGTGATATTGTTAATGATAAGGATGTAATGGGTGTTTATAGCAGTGCTGTAAACAAAACTATAGTACTGAAGTTAGAAGGCGGAGGAGAAATAAAAATCCCTTCAACTATGGATAAAAATGAAGTTCTAAACTTGTTGACTAGTAATTTAAAACCTGTTTTGCTTGGAATCATAAATCAAGAACTGTTTGAAGAAGGAGATGGAGCATATGTCACTTAATACAAATTACTATTTTTTTATAAGCTGTAACGCAGAAATGGATTGCTTCTTATTTCCTGTTTTGCCGGAAAAAGTTACATATAGTGATGGGATAAAAAACACATCATTGACAATAAGTAATTTGGGAGAAACAACAGTAATTGAAAATCCGAGTGCCGATACAATATCTTTTTCAAGTCGATTCCCAGCGTATTTAGACCAGTCTGTTGTTGTTGATAAATTATACGAACCAACATATTATAGAAATAAGTTAGAAAAGTGGAGAGGCTACAAAAAGCCTGTCCACTTTATTTTATCTGCAAGTTTTTTCTGTAATGACTATTATACAATAGAAGAATTATCTTACACAGACGAAGGAGGCCCAGTAGGAGAAATACAGTACAATATTAAACTAAAAAAATATACTGAAGCTACAATAAGGAAAATAGACTTAAGTCCTAAAGATTCTACAAAGGCAGAAGTCACAGATGAAAAGAAAAAAGTAGATAATACAGTACAGCCTACGACATATAAGGTTGTAAAAGGAGATAGTCTTTATAAAATAGCAAAAGCTAAACTGGGTAACGGAAACAGATGGAAAGAAATCTATAATCTCAATAAAAATATAATTAAGAACCCAAACAAATTGCAAGTTGGCTGGGTGTTAAAATTGCCAAAGAAGTAGGTGGTTAGTTGAGTAAAATTTCATTAGTTGTTATGCAAAACGGACAGCAATTTGATTTATCTGACATTGTTATAAGTGTGAAATGGAGTGGCAGAAAAGGAACATGTACGCGTTCCATAAATGCTGAAATAGTAGAAGATGTCGTTTTATGGAAACAAATAGGCTTAGAATTTGAAGCTATAAAAGGTCTTAAATGTGTTTTTTCATATGATGATGTTACACTTTTCAAAGGACTAGTAACAGATACTTCACAAAGTAATAATGCAACAATGTCATTTACTGCTTACGATTATGGTATATACCTTGCTAATTCTGGAAATACATTTACATACACAAAGAAAACTTTAAAAGAGATAGTTATAGATTGCTGTAAGCGAGCAGGTGTTGGATATGACTTTATAGCTGATACAAATTATAAGATTCCTGACATAACGAAACCAACGGCGAAATATTGGGATGTAATACAATCTGCTATGCAAGCAACAACAAGGCACACCGGGAAAAATTATTTTGTTCAATTCTCGGATAATGAATGTCATTTGTTTGAGAGAAAAGAAAAGATGATTCAATGGGTAGTGTCTACACAAGAAAATATTATTAACTGGAATTACACAAGCAGTATTCAGCAAACAAAGACGAGAGTTAAGCTAATTGACAGCAAGAAAAAAACAGTTGCTACTAAGATAGATGAAGGACTTGAGAAGTTAATTGGTTGTTTTCAGGACATACAACAGCCTGATGATGACAACACAAAAACTGAGTTAGAGAAATGTGCAGAAAGATTACTTAATGCACAGAAAATACCTCAACGAAGTTTATCATTAACTAGCAAAGGTATTACAGAAGCTATAAGTGGTTACTGTATATATGTAATGATTGACAGACTTGACTGGGGACGAAGTTTTTTTATTGATGAAGATACTCATACATTTAAAGGCGATGATTATCAGATGACATTAAAGATTAATGTGTGTGGTGAAAATATAAGCGAGAATGTATCAAGAACTTTAGAAGATTACAAAAAAACGACTTCAAGCAGTAGCAGCAGTAGTAATAGTAACAGTAGTAAAGCAGAAAAACTTTTTGCAGTATGCAAAAGTTTAGTTGGAACTAAATACAAAATGGGAGGAAATAGTCCGGGTAAATATATGGATTGTTCTCATTATGTTGCTTATTGCTTTCAAAAATGTGGGGTAAGTAACAAAGTTAAAAGCTATGGGACTGCTGCAAACCTCTATGCACTTAGCACAAAAGTTAATAAAAGTCAATTGCAAGAAGGAGATATTATATTTTTTAAAAATAAAGGTAGCAATCACATTGGAATTTATGCAGGTAATAATAAAATGTGGAACTGTTATAGTGGACATGGTGTTGGGCTTACTCCATTAAGTTATGGAGGAACAATCGCTGGATATGGTAGGTTATGGTAGGAGGTACTAAAATGCAGGAAAGTATTATAGGAACATTAAGGGGTACTATTAAAGATTCAGTATCTATTTTGGAAGCAAGGGTTATTAGTACAAAACCTTTGCAATTACAATCAGTAATGGACAGTGCATTAATAATACAAGAGAGTAATATGTACCCGATTGATGAACAATTTCAAGACATAGAAAAAGAAGCTATTGTTGAATACAAGAGTGAAGTTACTGGACAACCAGCAAGTCAAAATGTAAAAATAACAATCAATAATGCTATTAAAACGGGAGAAATATTTGTTGTACTGCAAATAGACAGTGGGGAAACATGTAAGTACTTATTATTATCAAGGGAGGGATAAGCGTGCTATCTCTGAATGATATTTCTATTGTAAAAGCAAGTGATAAATCAACAAAAACTTATAAAATAGATTTTGAAAAAGGCAAAATAAGCGGATACATAGATGAAATAGAAGCTGTACAACAATATATTCACAAGACACTTATAACACCTAGATTTAAGTGCTTGATATACGGCAATCAGTACGGAAGTGAGATTGAAAGCATGATAACAACAAATCACTTTAATAGAGAAAGTATTAAAAAGCTATTACCGTCGCTTATAGAAAACGCGTTAACAGACGCAAGGGTTATAAGTGTAAGCAATTTTGAGTTTACTGACTTTGACACAGATGGTCTGTTGGTCACATTTGATGTAGATACTGTATATGGTGTAACAAAAGTAAAGGAGGTACCTATAAATGTTTGAAAATTTTACTTATGAAAACATCTTATCTGACATACTTGCTAGGGCTCCTGACGCAATTGATACAAGAGAAGGCAGTATATTTTATGATGCTGTTTCGGCAGTTACAGTAAAGATAGCAGAGCTATATACACAACTGGAAATGTTATATGCAAATGTAAGTTTATCTACAGCAGAAGGAGAAGCTTTGGATTTAAAAGGCGATGAAAGGCTTGTAAACAGAAAAGAAGCTACTTGTGCTGAATATGAAGTTAAATATACAGGAACTTTGCCTGACACAGGGTCTGTTTTCTATACAGAAAATGGCTTGTATTTTACATTAATGCAATATGACGACGGTGTTTATTACTTACAAAGTAATGATACGGGAACTATCCTAAATGGTCTTGAAAACGAAAAAGTTATACCAGTTGAAACATTTATGGACTTAAACTCTATAAGTCTAGGAAAGTTGTATATTCCAGCAACGGATTTAGAAAGTGACGATGAATATCGACAACGAATATACGATAGTATGACCCCTGGAGAAAACGGGAACAAACAGCACTACATAATGTGGTGCAATAGTGTCACAGGGGTGGGATATACAAGAATATTGCCACTTAAAGAAGGAGCTAACACTGTCGTGGGTATTATAATTGCAAGTGATGGAACTGCAGCTTCAGAAGAACTTCTAAAAAAAGTTCAAGATTATGTGGACCCTGACACTGATGGAGATGGGATAGGTGATGGCCTCGGGGAAGGTGTAGCAAACCTAGGAGCACATTTTATAGCCAAAGCTCCGACAATCGAGCCTATAGATGTATATATTAATCTTGTTACATATTCAAGTGGCTACACAAAAGATACAGCATTACCATTAGTAAAAGAAACAGTAGCTGATTATTTCAGAGAAGCTGTGGTTTCAGGAGTCAGTGGTGATAGTATTGTTCTTAATTCGTCTGCAATTGCATCTAAGATACAACAGCTAGGTTGTATTGAAAACTTTGGACCGTTGAGTTTTGATGAAGATGAATACCGACGAGTTTTTACAGATGACATTATACCTAGTTTAAGGGATGTGATTTTGCAGTGAAAGCTATTGAAAAAAATGTATATGGAACTTTTGAAGAATTACTAAGAATGTATCCTGAGTTCTACAGTAAAATTACAGATATGTGCTATGTTGTCAACGCAGAAGCAAACATGGTTGATGATGTTATTGATACAGCACAAACAATACTAGATGATAGCAATATCACAACAGCCAGAGAAGCAATAATAAGTTTTTATGAGAGTATTATTAATGTTAGAGAGGCAAATAGAAGTGTAGAAGAAAGAAGAAATTTGATTTTGCTATTATTTAACATGATGGGTAAATTATCTGCATCAAAAATTATTAATGTTATAAAAATATACACAGGACAAGATGTGGAAATTCTATTTAATAGAAAAGATGAAAAAAATAATTATATTTTGGAGATTTTAACTCAAAAAGATAACATTGACTCGGCATTTCTAAGCGATATGCAGTTTATTATGAATAGAATTTTACCTGCACATCTGGTAAAAAAGCACCAGATTTTGAATAGATATACTATAAAAGTAGGTGTGAAATTAAAACAATTACTTATAAATTACATTCCTTGTGGAACTGTCAAATGTGGAGTATATCCAATAAGTACTACATTAGGAGTTTCTCGCAAAAGCAGTTTAAAAATAGAAACTAATAAAAATGTAATATTAAATAACTATGATTACTGTGGAAATATCCCGAATAAAGTAAAATTAGGAATGATTATAACAAGTAATTCAAATATGTCTTATGAAAGCAGATTTAATATAGGTGCTTATAAATATTGTGGCACAGTAGTTTGTAGAAAGGAGGAAGACTAATGGCTTTTTTTACCGATGATTTTTTAAAACAGAGAAGAAAAGAATTTTTAAAATCTATAGAAAAATTACAGTACCAAGTTGATAAGGTATGGTATGATGCAACAATTAAAAACAAGTCAATTATAGACAATGCAGTTGTTATCGACATACATATCCCAGTTGTACCATATTCAAAACATACTATAACAGGTATCCAAATAATTTCTATAGAAGGTATAGTTGCAGGCTCTAAAGAAGTCAGCATCTCTAGGGATATTACACAAGGAGTATTTATGCAATTTAAGTTTCCAATAAAGGAGGTTGATAGTGATGTATGATAGAACTTTTTGGCAAGATCATATCGTTGATGAACAAGGACAAGTCCTTGTTCAAGGCACAAATTTGAGTGAGGATAATTTCAACAACATCGAAAAAGGTGTTTTTGAAAATCGAGTTATTGAACTATTAAACGCACAGATGAACAGTCTTGTTGCTGCAGAAAATTTAGAAAATGCCATATGCAGAGTTGAGGGCGGAACTGTAACGCAAAATGGAACAACAATAAAAGTTGCTTTTAATTCAGTTCGAAATAACACAAATTATGAAGTTATACCAGTTGTGGGCAAATCAAGCGGCTTAACAAATTATCATTTTAATATAACTGCTAAGCAGGCGAATGGATTTTTGTGTGATGTTTATGGAGAATTTACAAGTGTTACAGTATATTTTTTAGTAAAAGGAGGAATATTATAGTGCTTATTAAATCACAAAGTGACGAGCAGAAAAGAAATGAAAATGCTGTTTTAAATAGCTTTAATTGTATAAAAGCGACAGCAGAACATAAAGAAGCAGCAGAAATTATTACAAGAAGAACAGCAGAAGTTGTAAGCGGTGCAAGGAGATGAGCTTATATGAAAATTGTTGAAGTAAACGAAGGTAAAAAGATAGATTATAGTATAAATGGTAACAAAATTACTTTTGGTGATGATGAACTTACATTAAATCTTAGTAAATATGAAAGAGACGAGGAAGTAACAATTAATATTTGCAATGATGAAGAAGGAATTTTAACATCGTCCTTGAGTAAATATTTTGTGGCCAATATTATAATTCCTGCCAAAAAGAGTGATGATGCAGGTAATAGTTTGGCATTTGACATGGAAAATGTGACAATGAATTTATGGGCGTTGGAGGTGTAAACTATGACAGATTTAGAAGCAGCAGTACAGCTACTAGGCGGAGAAACAAACAAAGTGATTTATGATGATATTGGATTGCCAAGCATAATGGTTCGCTTTGATAAGAAAATGATTTCAGAACTTGTAGATGACTATGTTACAGATGTTGTACATCCGGCTTTTGTTGTTAATAATACGGAACTAGATAATTTTTATGTTTCTAAATATGAGAATGTGATAATTAACGATAGAGCGTATAGTTTGCCGCTGCAAGAAGGTAGGATAACTAGAATAAGCAAAGCGAAAGAATTTTGTACAAACAAAGGAAAAGGCTGGCACATGTTTTCTGTAGCTGAGAAAGCATTTATTGCATTACAGTCTTTTAAAAATTGTATAGATGTAGGAGGTAATACAAGATACGGACAAAATAGAATAAAAGATTTTGAAAAAGGAATAAAACTCGATTCGGGAAAGGTTTTAACTGGTTCAGGACCCAAGAGTTGGACAAATAATAACGATAAAAGTGGTGTGTGGGATTTAGTTGGCAACAACGGAGATTGGCTAAATGGAATTAGGTTTTATAACACAGAATTGCAGATTATAAATAACAATGATTGTGCTGATTTTAACAATAGCACAGATGAAACATCGTTGTTATGGAAAGCAATAGCACCAAATGGAGCTTTACTAACCCCGGCTGGCGATGGCTTAACAAATAACAGTATAAAATATAATTACATTGGCGGAAAATTTAAGTTAGATGTTAACAACTTATCCGATACAGGAGGGGCGTGTGTATTTAGTCAAATAGAAAGTAATGTTAATGTTCCACAGCTGCTCATAATCCTTGGGCTATACCCACAAAAGAGCAAAGGATATACATATAGTGGAAGATTTAAAGTAGAGGCGAGTGCTAATAAAGTATGTTATACATATAGTGGAGGCAATTATACATCCCAAACAGAAGCTGGATTATGGGCATTGAACAATGGAATGCGTGATATAGCAGCACATAATTGTGCTATAAGGTCTGCATATGTAGAGATATAAGGAGGGATTGAAATGGAAAAGATTTTTAATATTACATCAGTTGTTGTGGGAGTAGGCGGTGGCTTGCTCTCTTTTGTTTTTGGGGGCTTAGATGTACTTATCTATGCACTTTTAGGCTTAACAGTTATTGATTTTATAACTGGACTTATAAAAGCTGTCTACACAAAAACTCTTTCAAGTGAAATATGCTTCAAAGGGCTTTTGAAGAAAATTACAATTTATTTAGTAGTCGCAACTGCTGTTATTGTAAACAATGTAATAGGTGGAAATATTCCACTACGAGAAGTTGTAATTACATTTTTTATATGTAATGAGGGACTAAGTTTATTGGAAAATGTTGCCGTTATGACACCAGTACCGGAACAGTTAAAAAATGTATTATTACAGCTTAGAGATAGTAATAGTAAGGAGTGATAATATGAATATTATTAAAGCATTTGGAACTACTAATACAGATTATTATTCAAAAACATTACAAAGAAAGTACATTGTGTTGCACTATACAGCAGGTACTAGAAGTGTAAAAGGCTCTGCTAGAAATGTAGCCAGTATGTTTAAGAATGGTAGTGTTGGTGGTAGTGCTGACTTCATTGTAGATGATTCAGAGATTGTGCAGTACAACGGTGACATTTCTCATAGAGCTTGTTGGTCGGTTGGTGGTAAAAAATATAGCTCTATGACAACTAGTGAAGGTGGCAGATATTATGGTATCTGTACTAATTCCAATAGCATTAATATTGAAATGTGTAGTAATAAGGTTAATACTAAGAAATTAGGTGCGACCGATACGGACTGGTATTTAACAGAAGCTACGATTAATAATGCTGTAGAGCTTACAAAATACCTTATGAAGCAGTATAACATACCAGTAGAGAATGTAATAATGCACCATCAGGTGACAGGCAAAATCTGTCCTAACCCTTGGTGTGTAGACAAAAGTAGATTGAGTAAGTGGAATGATTTTAAAAACAGATTGGAGGAAAAAGTAGTGAAGCAAAGCATAAAAATTAATGGTAAAATCAAGACCGTTGATGCTATAAATAAAGACGGCTATACCTATGTGAAAATTAGAGATTTGTCAGACGCTCTAGTTATTGAGTATAATAAAGAAACAAAATTAATTACAGTGAAGACAAAGTAGTTATCTTCATATTTTCTAAATTATGAAGATAACGAAAATGGTTATAAAATAACAAAACTGCTTTCGAAATGCGTGATAAGATAACAAAACTACATAATATAGCATTTATGTGGTAAATTAATCACGAAAAGAGGGCAGAAAAATGGTTAGAATTTTACTAGCAGTAAGACTTGCTGAACGAAAATGGACACAAGCAGACCTTGCTCGTATGACAGGAATTAGACCCACAACAATCAATGAAATGTATCACGAACTTGTTGAGAGGGTCAACCTTGAACATTTAGAGTTAATCTGCGATGCTTTAGACTGTGAATTAAATGAACTTCTTATAAGGGAAGAAGATAATACAGAAGCTAAAGTGAACTTAAAGATTGGTAAGCCAAGAAGCTTCCATAAGCAATAAGCCCAAAACAGCTGTCGGGTCTATCCCAAAGTTTGTGTAAACCTCTAAACTGATGTATAATAAAAATAGTCAATTTGGAGGTTTTTATTATGGCTAGAAGAAAAAGAAATGAAAGTCCTGAAAGACAGGCGTTACGAGAAATGATGGCAGGTTATTTAAAGGATAATCCTGTTAAAGATGGTAAAGATGTCAATTCCATAATGAGAGAAATGATGTCTGTTATACTTGAAGGTACTTTAGATGGCGAACTTGATGATACCCTTGGTTATTCAAAGTACGATTATAAGAACAAAGACACTGGTAATAGTCGTAATGGATATAGCAGAAAAACTATGCACACTAGCTATGGTGATATGGATTTAGATATTCCTAGAGATAGAAACGGTGAATACGAGCCTCAAGTTATAAAAAAATATCAAAATACCCTTACTCAAGATATGGAAGAAAAAATCATTTCTATGTATGCCAAAGGTATGACAACAGGAGATATAGAGAGCCATCTAAACGATTTATATGGCATTAATGTATCAGATAGCACAATAAGTAGAGTAACAGATAAAATTTTACCTATAGTAAAAGAATGGCAAGAAAGACCATTAGAAGATATTTATGCTGTAGTATTCCTAACCAAAACTTTGCACTTTCATTTTCTCCAACATACATACCTAGTACATCTCGTTTTCCGTCTAAGTCAAGTCCAAGTGCGATATATACAGCCTTTTTTATTATTCTACCTTCGCTTCTTACATGAAAATGTATTGCGTCTAAAAATACTTAATGGTTTAAAAAATAGAGGAGTAAAAGATATTTTAATTGCTTGTATTGATGGACTTACAGGATTTCCTCAAGCTATTTCTGCTGTTTTTCCTGATACAGAGATACAGCATTGTATAATTCATCAAATTAGAAATACAACTAAATTTGTGTCATATAAGGATATAAAGGAATTAATGGCTGATTTAAAAAAGGTCTATGCAGCTGCAACAGAAGATATTGCTTTAATGGAGTTAGATAGTTTTGCAGAGAAATGGAATAATAAATATCCTAATATATCAAAAAGTTGGTATGAAAATTGGGCTACATTATCAACCTATTTTAAGTATCCAGATGAAGTGCGAAAAATCATATATACAACAAATACAGTTGAAGGTTTCAATCGTCAGCTAAGAAAGGTTACAAAGAATAAGTCAGTATTTCCTACAGATGATAGTTTGCTAAAAATGCTCTATCTAGCAGCCATGGATATAACAAGAAAGTGGACAGGGCATAGACAGGATTGGGGTAAAATTCGAGCACAGTTAGTAATATATTTTGAAGAACGAATTACTAATATATTAAATTAATATTGACAATATAAAATTTAGCAGTATACTATAAACAAGGATAGAAAATATACTTGTTCTATCCTTGTTATTAAATATATCAGTTTTTAGCGTTTACACAAAACTTGAAACGGACTCCAGCTGTCGCATTCTGCTTATAATAAGATTAACTTATGTGACAGCTATTTTTTTAAAGCGTACCAAAAGCGTACCAAAAAATTTTAATAACTTTTTTATTATCAAGAATAAGTTAAATATTTTAAATATTTTTATATTTTTATGTGTATTTTAAAGTAAAAAAATATTGTTATAAAAGTAATTTGTTGAGTGGGAATAATCTATAAAAGCCCCGAAACATTGGATTTATCAATGTTTCGGGGCTTCTTTTTATGCAGTGACAATAAAATGACAATATTTTTATTATAAAAATTTATTTGTTGTCCTCATCATTGTTTGATATACGAACTTTTATTCCATCTGTTCCTTTTTTTACAACGACATTATGGTGGATATTGGTTGTATACAAAGCTTTAAATTCTTGATATTTATTATTAAAATCATTTCTTACTGATTCCTGCACATCGGGATTTTTAATTTTCTTTATATCATCATCGACATTGTTCAAATATTCTTTCATTAAAGCCCAATCTGCCATAAATTTTCTTAGATATGGATTTTTAAATTTAAGAGATACTGTATCTGGTAAGTACTTTTCCTCAAGTTTATCCTTTTCTCCTATAATTTCTATATCGACGGCGTCATCCATTAAAAATAAAAGTGAAACAACATCACCGACAGTATCTAAATTAAATTCATAAAAAACTACCTCACTAATCGATAAGGCTTTTGCAATTTTAGATAATTGTTCGTGCTTCGGTTTAATTTTACCTATTTCATATTGTTTAATGGAACTTAAACTAATATCAGTTAACTGTGAAAGCTGGGCTTGAGTTAAGCCTTTTTTTAATCTATAAAATTTTATCATTTCACCAATGTTCATAAAAACCACCTGAAAAATATATTTATCCTTATAATAACAACACAATTATACTATAAATTTAAAAAAAAGTAAATAAACACCTTGACAGAAAAAAAGATGTGTAGTATAGTACAAATATACTAAGTTATAAAAAATAACCAAGGTACACAAAACTATACTGAAATTTATTAGAAAGGTGGAAAATTATGAATAATGACAAAATATTTTTAAATGCTGACGATGTAGCAGAAGAATTAAATATTTCTAAGCCTTTTGCTTACAAACTTATAAGAAGTTTAAATTCAGAATTGAAAGCTAAAGGTTTTGTAACCATTTCAGGGAAATTGAGTCGAAAATATTTCCAAGAACGATTTTATGGAGTAGCAAATTAGAGGTGGTTTAGATGTCAGTTTCAAAAAATGCAAAAACAGGCAAATGGGAGGTTCGAACTTATTTCAAAAATATTGATGGACAATTAAAGCAGAAAACTCGCAGAGGTTTTAAGCTAAAGGCTGAAGCATTACAATGGGAACAGGATTTCAAAAACCAAAGAAATTTTAGTTTAGATATGACTTTTGCCCGATTTTGTGAAATATATTTTGGTGATATTGAACCACGATTGAAGCACAATACTATGCTGACAAAAAGACATATTGTGGAGCATAAAATTTTACCATATTTTAAGGATAAGAAGATTAATGAAATTAAACCAGCGGATATTATTCAGTGGCAGAATATATTAATAAAATCGGGATTGTCGTCTACTTACTTAAAAACTATTCACAATCAATTGTCAGCAATTTTTAATCACGCAGTTAATTTATATGAATTAAAAGCAAATCCAGCCAAAAAAGCTGGAAAGATTGGGTCAAAGACACCTGATAGTGAAATGCAGTTTTGGACCAAAAATGAATATTTGCTTTTCAGAGAGGCTATTGCTGATAAGGCTATTTCTTACTATGCGTTTGAAGTGCTTTATTGGACTGGATGTCGACTTGGAGAACTTTTGGCTTTGACAGTTGAAGATTTTGATTTTGAAAACAAAACTATGCGAATTAATAAGTCGTACCAAAAATTTAAGGGCAAAGAGTATATTACAACACCTAAAACTTCCAAAAGTGTTCGAACTATTTCACTACCGGACTTTTTGGCTGTGGAGTTAGAAAGTTATATCTCAATGCTGTTTGGTTTCGAGAAAACGGATAGAATTTTTATGATAAGCAGGGGATATCTACACTCTGAATTAAATAGAGGAGTTAAGATTTCAGGGGTTAAACGAATCAGGATTCACGACCTAAGACATAGTCATATCTCGTTGCTAATTGATTTAGGCTTTTCAGCTGTTGCTATTGGTGAACGAGTTGGTCACGAATCTGTCGAAATTACATATCATTATGCTCATTTGTTCCCAACAGTTCAGAGTGATATGGCTAAGAAGTTGAATTATGAGATGGAATGCAATGATAAAGAGAGGTGATTTAAAATGTCAGTAAAAAAACGGAGAAGAAATAAAACTATTGCCTTTCGTATGTCAGAGGTTGAAAAGATAGATTTGGAAAATAAAGTTAAGCTGTCTGGAGAAAAGACCAAACAAGAATATATTATTTCGGCTTTATTAAATCATAAAATTGAAGCAGTTGGAAACCCATTAATGTTTTTACAATTTAAAAGAGTACTGGAGCGTATTGAATTAATGGTAAAAGATGGCGAAGGTATTGATGAAGAATTGAAAAATTGTTTGTTCGAAATGTTAAAAATTTTAGAATCTTTTGAGAAAAATAACAAGGTACTTTAATTGATATAAATGAAGTTGGTTAAAGTGTCTGTATATATTAGATAGAGTGCTGTAGCTGTTCTATAAGGGTAGCTACAGTGCCTGTTGGAGGTGAAAGTTTTGGCTAGACCAATTAAAGAAGGGCTAGATTACTTTCCTCTGAATGTAGTTTTAAATTCCAAATTCGAAATTATTGAAGCTCGGTTTGGAATTAAGGGGTTTGCAGTAATAGTTAAACTATTCCAACATATATACGGAACAAAAGGCTATTACTGTGAATGGGATGAAGATGTGCTATTTGTGTTTGCTAAGCGAATAGGAGTGGGTGCAAATAGTGTGTCTGAAATATTAGATACTTCTTTAAAGAAGGGTATATTCAACAAAGATATGTATGAAAAGTACAGCATATTAACCTCCGAAGGTATTCAACAAAGGTATGTTGAAGCTAAAAGAGGTGGCTATGAAAGAATTTGTAAGAAATACCTTTTAATTAGTATACCCAAAACAGAGGAAAATGGTTCAGAAACAGGAGTTAATGTAACAAAAACAGAGGTTAATGTTACAGCAAGTACACAAAGAAAACTAAATCAAATTAAACTAAATCAAATTAAACAAAACCAAACAAAAGAACTGTTTGAAAAAGTGTGGAGCGTGTATCCTAAGAAATTTAAAAAACAAGAGGCGTTAGAAGAATTTTGTTCTTTGAATGTGTCAGCTGAATTAGCTGATAGAATGGTGAAGTCTATTAAGCAACAAAAGGGACAAGAGAATTGGAAAATAGAAAATGGCAGATACATACCATTTTTAGTCAACTGGCTTAAAAATAGGAGATGGGAAGATGGGATAATTGAAAGCTGTACAATGATGCCACCAAAGGACAGTTGGAACAATTTCGAACAGAGAATTTACACAGACGAAGAAATTGAAGAAAGACTTAGAAATAAAAAAATAGTATGATGTCTTAAATTTTCTGATTGATTTAATATCTTGAAATTAAAAATTATTAAATTTTGGTTTTGTAAAAAAATAAAGAAAAAATTTGTAGAACGCTAAAACGTTTGTGAGAATTTTTGAGGATTAAAGATAAATTTGTACTAACTATTAAAAAGGAGTGTATTTTTATGAAAAACAACAATACTAGAGAATTAAATTTTAACTTTATAGAGCGTCAACCGATAGCAACAGAAGCATATCTTCTTCTTTTGTTTGGTTCGGCTGACCAAGAAAAAATTAAAGAAAAAATGCTGGAAGTGTATAGAGAGCTTTATGAAAATGATGAAAGTTTGTAATTTATTAATTATGTGGTAAATTGGTTGGTTATATTAATTGTGTATAAGCAGGGAAAAAATAACCTCGCCAACAAGCGAGTACAAAATGGGTAGGGGATTTTCCCTACCCATTGCCTACGGCGTAGAGAGAAACTAGCTAGCTAGCAAGCTCTGCATTTGTGTCACAAATACATCAAAATTGAAAATTTTGGCTTGTTAGGGGAAGTCCCCTAAGACCCTTGTTTACAATTTATTCATAAATTGTAAACCTATGAATTTTAAAATTTCATTTTAAAATCCATAATATTTAATTTCACAAATTCAATTTCATATCAGAAAGGAGTTAATAAAAAATGGAAGAAAATTTAAAATCGAAAAATATTTTTATAAAGGCAAGAGTTAATCTTCCAGAATATATGGTAATAAAGAGAAAAATGCAACTGTTAAAAATTGAAAAAATTTCTGACTATATTCGAGAAGCTACAATTTTTGGTACATTATTTGTCTTTCAAGATTTTTATAATTTAACAAATGAATGGATAAGAGTTAATTCTCAAATTCATAAAATTGGAACGAATATAAATCAGATTGCCCACAGAGTAAATTCCAATCCTGAAAAATTAGAACTTTATTCTGATGATTTAATTTTTATAAAGAGCCAAATTCAGAAAATAAAAATGGATAACGAAGAATTGATAAAGAAAGTTTTTAAAAGTTTTAAAATAAAATAGGAGGTGTAATTATGGCTGTAACTAAAATCATATCGATAAAAGCAACCGTTCAAAAAGCAGTTGATTATATTTGCAATCCTGATAAGACAGACGATGAATTATATATAGATTGTTCAAACTGTTCACCATTTTGTGCAAAGTTAGAATTTGACTTCTATCGTTATAGATATGATAACAGTGTGAAAGAATACAATCAAGGAGTTAAGGCATATCATCAAGTACAATCATTTAAGCCCGGAGAAGTTACTCCAGAGCTTGCACATAAAATTGGCAAAGAGTTTGCAAAAAGAGAATTTGGTGAAAAGTTTGCATACATAGTAACAACTCACATTGATAAAGAACATATTCATAATCACATTATAAGTTGTGCCTATTCTACAGACGGAAGTAATAAATATCACGACGGAGGGTTAAAAGATATTTATCGTAGAAGAAATTTAAGTGATGAAATTTGTAAAGAGAATGGTTTGTCGGTTATAGAATATAATCGTAAAAATTGGCAGACTTATAAAGAATGGCAAACAAATAAAAACGGTACAAGTTGGAAGCAGGAATTAAAAGATATTATTGATAAAAATATTGCCATTGCAAAATCTTATGATGAGTTTGTTTTAAAAATGAGGCAAGAAAATATTTTTGTGAATGATAGTAAAAAATATATAACATTCCAAAAGGAAGGAAAAAGAGCTGTTCGAGGAAAAACTTTAGGAGATAACTATTCAGAAGATAAGATTATAGAAAGAATAGGGTGCGAAAATAAAATTAAGTCCATTAAGGAAAATGTTGAAAGTAAACCTATTGATAAAATTATTGATACCAATGAAAATAAGTTTCAAGAGAATATAGGACTTAATAGATGGGCAAATAAAAAGAATATGGAAACAGCTGACCAATTATTTAATCTTCTAAGAAGTGAAGGCTTTACTTCTGTTGAAAATTTAAGAAATTATATAATTAGTCAGGAAATGCAAATAGATGATTTAAAAGAAATTGTGGAATTTCATAAATTAGAAATTAAAAGATGTCAGGAAACGATTAGATATATAAAAGATTATCAAGATTTTAAAAAATATACTTATGGATTAGTACAAGCCAAAGATAAAGATGCCTTTAAAAGTAAATATGAAAATCAGTTAAATAAATTTTTTACAGCTGAAAAATTTTTAGCTAAAAATGATATTGATGAATTTGATGACACTAAAATTATTGAATTAAATCAAGAAATGGGAGCAAATGCCATATCATTATCAGAAATAGAAAAAGAGATAAGAAAAAATACAGGCAAAAATTTTACAAATTTAAAAAACTTGCTAAAGCAACTGGATACATATTTAGGTAATAGTAAAAAGGAAAAGACACACGATAAATTTGATATGGAAAGATAAATAGGAAGTTTAATAATTGGATTTTAGCAGACTGTAAAACTTAAACATGAAAAAAGAGTGATTATCCCTTCTTGATGTTAGTTGTGGACAAAAATCCAGTGCTATGTGTTGGGTAGAAAAAAGCTTATACGGATGAGTTGGCAAATAAGGTGAAAAGATAAAGAGTGCTTTAGCAGCAACTTGAAATAATTCAGCAGTTGTCGGAATATTCAGATAGTTTTGAGGCTGTGCAAGTGACATAGCTTTATAGGTTAAGAAAACCATGTCTTTCAGGCATGGTTTTCTTATATAAAATAGATTTTATTTGAGTTTATTAATGTAATTATTAATTAGAGTAAAATTATATGTAAATTCATAAAAATCTTTGAAATATCAAAAGAATTATTGAAATATGGTTAATTTTATGTTATTTTAATATTAGATACAATATATTTATTTCTTTAAATTAAGAAAGGAGTGAATTAAATGGGTGTCACATATAAAAAACTTTGGAAAAGATTGATTGATAATAATATGAAAAAAAAGGATTTACAACATGCAGCTGAGTTGACAAATTATGCAATGCACAAACTAAGTAAAGATGAAGCTATAACAACAGATGTACTTGCAAAAATTTGTATAGCTTTAAATTGTAGCGTAGATGATATTATGGATATATTACCAGAAAAAAGTCTTTAGATTTGTATAAGAATAGTGGTGTTATTTAAAACTATTTAATAATAAATAAAATAATTAAAGGTGATTAAATTAAATGGTAGAAGAAAAATATAGTGCAGGATTGATTTCGCAGTCCTTTTGGTTTATAGAAATAAAAAAAATATTGAGATTAATTCGTGAAGGTAAAAGAGAAGATGAAATAAAAAAACTTTGTATAGAAGAAAATCTCTTTGGTACTACAAACGAGTATAGGGCGAAAAGAATTTATGGCTATATCTGGAATAGAGTAAAACATCTTGATGGCAAGATAATAGAGTTGTTTAATGAATCTGATTTATCTACACAAAAGATTATTAATCTTATTGCAATAATGAGATGTGATAGACTTTTTTTTGAATTTATTTATGAAGTGTATAGAGAGAAAAATATACTGGGAACTCTAACTATTGAAGATAGAGATGCTAATATATTTTTTAGGAATAAAGAAGTTCAGAATGAAAATATAGCAAAATGGACGGATAGAACAAAAAAAAGACTAAAATCTTGTTATTTTAATTATCTGATAGATGCGAATCTTATTACTATAAAAGATAAGAAAAAGTATATAACACCGCCTATTTTTGATATTGCTGTTGAACGTTATTTAGAGCTGGTTGGTGATTTTGCAATTGTAAAAGCTATTACGGGGGTGAATTAAAATGACTTCTCTTAACGAAAGATTAGATAAAGTAGAAGAAATTATACAAAAGCCATCTTTTAGAGAAAATAAAGGTCTTGGAAATGAAGTTGGTTATTATATTTTTGATTATGCTGCTGAACAAGAGTTAAGTGTAAGAGAACGAATTGATTACATAAGAAAAAAGAATGAAAAATCTGATGATGATTACAAAGTAGTAGTGTTTGACCTTTATAATATTGTAATAGAAATACTAACTCAAAAAGGTTATTTAGAAAAGTGTTATGAATTTGAAAAAAAGAAGGGCTTTGAAAGAATTACAAAATCCATAAGCAATATGATGAAAATTACATCTTCAGATAGTTTGATTGTAAATTATATAAAGGAAAATACGCCGGAGAAGGCTATTGTTTTTATTACAGGCATAGGAAAGGTTTATCCAATTATCCGTTCACACACAGTTCTTAATAATTTACATCAAATAATTGATAATGTTCCAGTTGTACTATTTTATCCAGGTACTTATGATGGTCAGGAACTGGTGTTATTTGGAGAGATAAAGGACGATAATTATTACAGGGCATTTAAAATGGTAGAGTAAAGAGGGGAAAATACTATGATTATAAAAAATATGTTTTCAAAACCCATTGATAGAGATATTAAGGGTGTAATTAAAGTTGGGCAGGATGACGATGCAAATATTAAACAGGAGTTAGAAGAATATGTAGTTACAAGAGAACTTCAGAAACATTTTTCTGATTTTTTTGCAAGCTATAAGAAAGGAATTATTGGAAATACTGACAAGATGGGTGTGTGGATTTCTGGTTTCTTTGGAAGTGGTAAATCTCATTTCTTGAAAATCTTATCTTATCTTCTTGCAAATAAAGAAGTTAGTGGTAAGAAAGCAATAGATTATTTTGTAGACGATAATAAAATTTCTGACCAGATGGTACTTGCAGACATGAAGTTAGTATCAACTGTGCAAACAGATGTGGTTCTTTTTAATATTGACTCAAAGAGTGAAGTGAATGGCAAGCATTCTAAGGATGCCATTGTTTCAGTTTTACAGAATGTATTTAATGAAATGCAGGGATTTAGTGGTTCTAATCCTTTCCTTGCTGATATGGAACGCAAACTTACAGAAGAAGGCAAGTATGATTTATTCAAAGAAAAGTTTGAAGACAATTTTGGTTCTACTTGGGAAGAATCTCGCAGTGACTTTGATTTCATTCAGGACGATGTTGTAGAAGTTCTTGATGAGATTGATTTTATGAGTATTGAATCGGGCAGAAATTGGTGTGAAAAAGCAACAGGCGATTACAAATATAAAGTCGAAGACTTCGCACAGCTTGTCAAGAAGTATCTCGATAAAAAAGAGAACAATCATCATATTGTGTTTTTGATTGATGAAATTGGTCAGTACATAGGTGATGACTCCAAACTTATGCTGAATCTTCAGACTGTAACAGAAGATTTGGGTACTGCATGTGGAGGCAAAGCTTGGATTATTGTAACAAGTCAGCAGGATATTGATTCAATTACGAAGACAAAAGGAAACGATTTTTCAAAAATTCAGGGTCGTTTTGATACCCGTCTTTCATTATCATCAGCTAATGTAGATGAAGTTATTAAAAAGAGAATACTTGAAAAGAATGAAGCAGGTAAGCAGACACTAGAACTACTTTATGATGATAAGGCAACTGTAATCAAGAATCTTATTATTTTTAATGATGGCGTTGAGAAGAAGTTGTACTCCGATAGAGAAAATTTTGCGGATATCTATCCGTTTATTCCATATCAGTTCAATTTACTTGGTGGAGTACTTACATCTATTCGTACTCACGGTGCATCAGGCAAACATCTTGCTGAGGGTGAGCGTTCAATGCTTGCATTATTTAAAGAGTCTGCTGTTAAGGTTATGAATGATGAACTAGGTACGATTGTACCTTTTAATATGTTCTATGATGCCCTTGAACAATTTCTTGACCACTCTCATAAAGGTGTTATTTCTCATGCTTTAGACAATGAATATCTTAATCCTAATCATGAAAAAGAATGTTTTGATGTTAATGTGTTGAAAACACTTTTTATGATTAAGTATGTTAAGGAAATTAAAGCAAATATTGAGAATATTACAAGCCTTATGGTTTCAAATATAAATGATGACCGTATGGCTCTTGCTCAGCAGGTAGAAGATGCTTTAAAACGCCTTATTCGTCAGACTTTAGTTCAGAAGAATGGAGATATATATGTATTTTTGACAGACGAAGAGCAGGAAATTAATAGGGCTATTGAATCACAGAATGTTGACTCTGGAGAAGTAATTGCAAAGGTGTCAGAAATGATTTTTGATGGGCTTTATGATGAAAAGAAATATCGTTATCCAGCATTTAACGGAAGATATGCCTTTGCCTTTAATCAGATTGTTGACGATAAACCCTATAAGGCAAATCAGAATAACGATATTACATTGAAAATCCTCACTCCAAATAGTGATGAACGAGCAGATGAAACTACAATGAGAATTATGTCAGGACAGTCAAATTGTGTGCTTGTTGTTTTACCTGATGATAGAACATTTCTTGATGAAATTCGTACTGTATTAAAAATAGAAAAGTTTATTCGTTATGATGCAACAAACTCTATTACTAAATTTGAAAGTATAAAAGAAGCTAAAAAAGTTGAAATGCGAGAGAGAAACGGTGCTGCAAGATTGTTCCTTTCAGAAAGTTTGAAAAATGCAGAAATCTATGTAAATGGCGATAAAATTCAAAGTGGAGCAAAGGAAATTATAGCTAAGATAAATGAAGCTCTTGGAAAGTTGGTTTCTACTGTTTATCATAAGTTGTCTTATATAGATACAGCAATGAGTGAAACTGATATACGCTTATTGTTTAAGAGTAATGAACAGCAACTTACTCTTGAAAATACAAAAACTACAAAGAATGAATTAGCTCTAAATGATGTAAATGATTATATTGCACTTAATACTCAGAGACATATGAAAACTTCTATGAAATCTATTTTAGAACGCTTTTTGAAAGCACCTTATGGATTTGTAGAAGCTGATGTGCAATGGCTTGTTGCAAAATTGTTTAAAAATGGCGAGATTTCAATGTTTGTAAACAATGATGCTGTTACATTGCTTTCAAAAACTCCAGAGGAAATTATTCGTTATCTCACACGCAAGGAGTTCAATGAAAAATTAATGACCGAGAAGCGTGTAAAAGCAAATGAGAAACAGAAGAAGTCTGTTCGTGAAGTAATGAAAGAATTGTTTAATGTTACTTCAGCAAGTGATGATGACGATGCTATTATGAGAAGTTTTCTTGGCTACGCATCTAATTTGAAAAACGAACTTGAAAAATTGGATGTATACTATGCATCACAGCCTGCATATCCAGGTAAACAGTTTATTACTTCTGGTAAAAAATTGATGGCAGATGTTCTTCAAACAAAGTATTCCAATGAGTTCTTTGCAGGTGTTGACCGTAAAAAAGATGATTTTCTGGATTTCGCTGAGGACTATGAACCTGTTAAGAAATTTTTTGCAGGTGAACAGAAAGGTATTTTTGATAAAGCACTCAAATTGATGAAGATTTATGATGATAGTAAGACTTTCATTGTAAATAGTGAGATTGAAGATGTTGCAGCCAGTATAAAGATAATTTTGAAAAAGTCAATTCCTTACTTTGAAATTTTTAAATTGCCTGATTTACTTGATAAGTTTATTAATCTTTATGATGAACTTCTTAATGAAATGCAAAAGCCAATAGATATAGCTATTCAGGAAGCAAGACAGCGTGTTTTTGATGAATTGAAGGATAAAAAGTGCCACGATAAGTTGGCTGATAAATATGTTCATTTGTTCAATGAAATCAGTGATAAGGCAGAAAGTTGTAATAATGTTGCCACTTTGCAGAATATTAAGGTGGAAGCTGATGCACTCAAAGTTCGTTGCTTAAATGAGATTGAAAAAGAAGAAGCAAAACTTATTGCAGAAGAACAATCGATTCAAGTTGAAGGAAATGAAAATCATATTGAAGAAATAGTTACTCCGTCAGTTGCTGTTCCAAAAATAAAGAGAAAGAAAACTGTCAGCATTAAATCTATTAATAATGCTACTACTTGGCAACTTGAAAACGAAGCAGATGTTAAGAGGTATATCTCAGAACTTGAAAATAAACTAATGAATATGTTGGAAGAAGATACGATTATTAATATTGAGTTCTAATAAATTTGGAGGTGTATGCTTTGTCAACAGAAAATTTTACGATAACCATTCAGGGAGATAGTGAGTGGTATGTAACTTTTGAATGTCCTTACTGTGATTCAGAATTTAAGCTACAAGCCGAAGAATATCAAAATGATGATGAACCGTTTGAAGAACTGTTTTGTCCTTATTGTGGGCTGGCGAAAGAAAAGAATGAATTTTTATCATCAGATGTAATCGAACAGGCAGAAGCAATAGCGTACAATTATATGATAAAAGAATTGAATAAGAACTTTAAGAAAATGCAAAGGTCGCTTAATCGTTCTAAAGGCTTGATAAAGATAAAAATGGATTATAAGCCATTGAAAAAGGTCGCAACTAAGGAATTGAAGGAAAAGGATACCACAGAAACAGAGTTTAAGTGTTCTTGTTGTGGTCACAGAGTAAAGGTAATTTATTGTGCAGGAGTGGCAAAGGTGTTTTGTCCATATTGTGGGGTGGATATATGAATATAGTAGAATTAAGAAAATTGAGTTTAGAATTTCGTAGATTATCAAGCAATCTGCTTAATAGTACAGACGATACAGCAGACATAAATCTATCTCGATTTCTCAAATTTATAGATGGAAACGATTTAATATCAGGAATTATTAAAGATAAAATATCAGGTGTAGATTATGATTTTAAAGAGTGTTATAATGTCGAGGTTGATGGTTGGGCAGAGTACACTCCACCGGAAAATGAAGATTGCCATATAAAAGCACAGTATGATTATTTGAAGTATATATGCGATAATGAAAATATTAATGTTATGGGGCAGTCATTTAACTATTGTTGGACGAGCAACAATACGAATGATAATATTCAAAGTTTCCTTGAAATGACATTTAAACCACTTATAGATTTTATTAATGACCAAATTTCAATGGAAATGATTGTTTATGATGAGGAGGCAAAAGCTATAGGCGGAAATACATATATTCAGAATATTGAAACTGTCAATGGCTCTGCAAGTCAGCAGAACAGTGGCGTGATAAATACTTATAACACTACAAATGACACAAGTTTTATGCTTGAGTTAATTGACAAATTACTTGCATCATTGCCTGAGATACAGGGTGTTGATGCAGAAGAAATTGAGAATGTAAAAGATGATTTAGAAATGGTTCAGGAACAGTTGAAAACCGATAATCCGAAAAAGAACCGTATAGGAAAAGCTCTTGTAGGTATCAAGAAGTTTGTAGGCGATTTTTCTATGAAACTTGCAGTAACACTTGCTGCTGGAGCAGTTACCGGAGCAGATTGGGGTATGTTACTGCAACAGCTTGAAAACTTTATTAGATAAGAGATGGAGAAAGCAAGATGAATAAAACCAAAATAAAAAACTTTGCCGTATGGGCAAGAGAAAAGTTAATTGATGATATTAAATATAAAGCTAAGATGATTGGTATTACTGATGAGGGTATTTCAGAAAAATTACCACAGTCTACAAACAATTTGCATTTTTATGATGTTGGAACTAAGGATTATTCTGAAATTTCAGGTATTGAAATTAAGCAGAGAGAAGCACTTGTAAATGAAATTAAGTCCAGAGAGAAAAATTTTGAAAGTTATAAGGAAGCGTTTGACAGTATAGTAGAGGAAACAGCGTATACTTGGTTTAATCGTCTTATTGCAATTCGCTTTATGGAAGTCAATGATTATTTGCCTTCAGGTGTTCGTGTCCTTTCTTCTGAAAATAAAGATAAAAATGAACCTGATTTTGTAACAAAACCTTTTGAGACAGATTTGGAATTTACATCGGACGAATACGATAAGATTATCAAGTTAAAAGATGAAAATAAACCGGATGAGCTGTTCCGTAAGCTTTTTATCAAACAATGTAATAAGCTCCACGAAATTTTGCCGGAATTATTTGAAAAGCTAGATGATTATTCAGAATTACTCCTTACTATTTCATTTACAGATAAAGATGGTATTGTGTATCGTCTTGTCCATGGTATTGAAGAAGGTGATTTTAATATTGAAAAAGAAGGTCAGGTTGAAATCATAGGTTGGTTATACCAGTACTATAACATTGAACCAAAAGCAAAAGTATTTGCAAAGCCTAAGGGAGAAAAAATATCAAAAGAAGAAATTCCAGCGGCAACTCAGTTATTTACGCCAGATTGGATTGTTCGTTATATGGTAGAAAACTCTTTGGGTAGATTGTGGCAAGAGAGAAATATGGCTCAAAATGACCATGATATAGGACATTGGGAAGACAATAATTACTTAAGAAGTCATTGGAAATATTATATTGAGGAAACTGAACAAGAAGAAAATGTTCAAAGACAACTTGAAAAGATTAGAAAAGAATATAAAAATATTACACCAGAGTCAATTAAAGTAATTGACCCATGTATGGGTAGTGGGCATACTCTTGTCTATGCTTTTGATGTTTTGATGCAAATTTATGAAAGTTGTGGATATACCCAAAGAGAGGCTTCTCGCAATATTTTAAACAATAATATTTACGGATTTGATATTGATAAAAGAGCTTATCAACTTACCTATTTTGCTATTATGATGAAAGCCAGACAATACAATCGTAGAATTTTAACTGAAGGTATAAAGCCTAATGTTTATTTCATAGAAAATAGTAAAGACTTATCTAAGTCAGCTCTTGATAGAATGGGTGAATACAAGGATAAAGTTCAAAAACTAATTACCGAGTTTAAACATGCTGATGAATATGGTAGTATTATAAATACATCTTTATCTGAAAATGACTTACAAAATATTAGTAATCAAATAGATTTTATTAATAGTAATAAAGATATTAGCAATCTCAATGACATTGCTGATTGTAATGAGATTGATGCGTTTTTTATTCCTTTACTTAGACAAGTAAAATTATTAAAGCAGAAATATGATGTTGTAATTACAAATCCACCATATATGCCAACAAGTAATGGTAAAGATGAATTAAATAAATATGTAAAACAAAATTATCCTGATAGCAAAACTGATTTGTTTGCTGTATTTATTGAACGCTGTAAGGAGATGTTGAAAGCAAATGGCTATCAGGCAATGATAACAATGCACTCTTGGATGTTTTTATCTTCTTATGAAAAATTGCGTGAAAAAATATTATTAACTGATATAGTTAATATGGCACATCTTGGAGCAAGGGCGTTTGAAGAAATTGGTGGAGAGGTAGTTCAAACTACATCGTTTGTAATGCGTAAAAGTTGTATTGCAGATTATAAGGGCGTTTATTGTCGTTTGATTGAGCCTAATACACAAAATGGCAAAGAGGAAATGTTCCTTTCAAAGGAAAATAGATATAATACAGACCAATCTAATTTCTCGAAAATTCCTGGTTCTCCGATTGCTTATTGGGCAAGTCAAAATGTTGTTAATGCATTTTTGAATGGAAAACGATTGGGAGATATATCGAAGCCTCGTCAAGGAATGGCAACTACAAATAATAATCGTTTTTTGCGACTTTGGCATGAAGTTTCATATAACAATATAGGATTTGGATTGAAATCCATAGAAGAAACGGTGTGTGACAGAAAGTGGTTTCCGTATAATAAAGGTGGAGATTTTAGAAAATGGTATGGAAATAACGACTATGTTGTAAATTTTAAAAACAAAGGGGAAGAGGTTTGCTCATATATTGATGCAACATCTGCTGTAAATAGTAAGGGACGAGTGATTAACAGAGAACATTATTTTCATGAATGTATTTCTTGGTCGTTAATATCATCAAGCAATATTGCTTTCCGTTATAAACCAAATGGATTTATTTTTGATGTTGCAGGAATGAGTTGCTTCGCTTCACATGAATTATTACTCTATTTACTTGGATTAAATAATACGCTGGTTGTAAGAAAATTACTTAGTACATTAGCCCCAACAATCAATTTTCAGGCAGGAGATATTGCTAATATTCCAGTAATTTTGAATATTTCAGAAGAAGAAAAGATAAATGCATTAGTAACACAAAATATTGAGTTAGAACAGCAGGAATGGAATGATTATGAAATGTCGTGGGATTTTAAAAATAATCCTTTGATTTGTAATAGAATAAATACTGTTTCTGCGGCTTTTAAATCTTGGTCAAAAAAATGTAATGAACGTTTTAATCAGCTTAAAGCAAATGAAGAAGAACTGAATCGTATTTTTATTGATATTTACGGATTACAGGACGAATTGACACCGGAAGTAGAAGATAAAGATGTTACGGTTCGTCAGGCTGATTTACAGAGGGATATTAAGAGTTTAATTTCTTATGCAGTTGGCTGTATGTTAGGTCGATATTCTATTTATAAGGACGGAATTGTTTATGCAGGTGGAAAATGGGATTATAATGTTTATGAGAATTTGGCATGGGTAAGAGAAGGTAAGCCAAATGCAATAGAATTTTATAAAGACATACATTTTTTACCAGATGAAGATAACTGTATTCCGATTACAGATGAAGAATATTTCCATGATGATATTGTTGGTTTGTTCTGTGATTGGATTGAAAAGGTTTATGGTACAGATACCCTTGAGGAAAATCTTGACTTTATTGCAAACGCTCTTGGTAATAAAGGAAATACAAGTCGTGAGATAATAAGAAATTATTTCTTAAAAGATTTTATCAAAGACCATAATAAAATTTATCAGAAACGACCAATTTACTGGCTTTTCGATAGTGGTAAGCAGAATGGCTTTAAGGCTCTTGTATATATGCATCGTTGGAATGCAGATACTATTGGTAATGTCAGAGTTGAGTACCTGCATCGTATTCAGCGTGTGTACGAACAAGAAGTTGAGCGTATGCAGGAAATTATTGAAAATAGCCATAATAATAAAGAAATTTCCAATGCTACAAAGCGTAAGGAAAAACTTCAGAAACAGATTAAGGAAACTAAAGAATATGATGCTAAAATCGCCCACTTGGCACTTTCTCGTATCGACATCGACCTTGATGACGGTATAAAAGTCAATTACGAAAAAGTCCAGACCGCCGATGGAAAGAAAATGCAAATTTTAGCAAAGATATAAGTGAGGTGGATATGATGGGTAAATGTGCATTATGTGGCGAAGATAAGGAACTGCAACTTAGCCATATTATTCCTAAATTTATAGGGAAATATCTGAAAAATACTTCGATAGGCAATATTCGCAGTCACGAAAATCCGAACCGAATTGCTCAGGACATCGAAAAGCATTATATGCTTTGCCACGATTGCGAAGAATTATTTAGTGCGTCTGAAAGATATTTCGCTAATACTGTCTTTTATCCGTATAAGCGAGATAAACACGAAACCTTTAACTATGACGAAAAACTTTTTTATTTCCTTACATCGTTATCTTGGCGAAGCCTTTATTTGGATATTGTAAATTTTGTTCGTGAAAAAAGTCTGAAACTGGATGTAATAGAAAGAATGATTGAAGCCGAGGGGATTATGAGAGATTTTCTCCTTAGCAAAAGAACGGATTTAAGCAATATTGAACATCATATTTTCTTCTTTGAACGAATAATGAATGTGAACGCACCTGATGATAATTTGTTAAAAACAGGACGACCTCATACCACCATTCATCGTTCTTTAACTTCGTATTCCGGCTACTCGGATAATACGATTTATACAATCTCAAATCTTATGGGTATTGTTGTAGTTACTCTATACTCAAAAGACGTGGATGAAATATGGAAAAACACACAAGTATTTAATGAAAAAAATATATTGGTAGCAGCAAACCAAGAAGTACAGAGTAGATTAGGAAATGAATTCGTATTTTGGATGGAACAATGTGAAAAAGATATAAATGTAATCAGCGAAGAAACGGAACAGAAAATATTGAAAAAGGTAATGGATTTAGGCGACGATATAAAAGATTATGCGATTTATCAGGATATTGTTGATGACAATCAGCTTGAAAATTGATTTATAAGGCAGGTCAAATATGGCAGAATTAAACTTAAAACAGATTACAGACAAATTAAATAGTGAGTTTGCAAGTGATGTCCGTAAACTTGTGTTTTGGTATGATGCCAATGCTGAGTTTCAGGAGGATATTGACAGTATAGAATTGGAAAATGCAAAGGTCTTACACCTTGAGCAAGATAACCAATTTTACATCAAACATTTTTTGGAGTGCGAGGACACAACAACAAATTACCTTGTTTATGCTCATTTTGCAAAACCGTCTATAAGGGACAATCATCTTGCAGACACAATAAAATATTCTAAAGAATTTTTTGCTGACCGTGCTTCTCTCCTTACACTTGATTTGGGAATTGATGAACGATACAAGCCTGTTATTCAGCACTATATAAAATTCTTTGCAAATAAAGAAAGAACACAAAAATTCTATGATTTGGAAATAGAAAACTTTAATAGAAGCACAATAGAGGTTGCACTTATGAGTGTGCTTTGCAAGAATAAAACAGCTTCTTTTGAAGAAGTGATGCGTTCAATTTTAACAGATGATGGGTTGACAGATAATAAATATCTTGCAGAATTTGAAAAGTATGATTTGCTTGATGCTTTTTGGAAACAGGCAGATGTGACATTCGGATACAATGACTCAAAACCGACACTTGAAAAACTTGTTATTACAATGTTTGTTACCTATGCAGACAAGAGTATTAGTGATGATATGCCACAGGCTTGGAAACCATTTGTTTCCTATAAGTCAGGCAATATCATTGCATTTATGGATAATATGATGAACAGCTATCTTTATGGCTCTCGATTTGATGAAATTTCAGAGATTATATACAATGCAATTAATGCTAAGAACTATCTTGAAAAGATGGAAACGGAAGCACTTGTGGATTGTAATATATTTGCAGGTGTTGATGAACTTATTATTAACTGGATTATCAACAGACTGGAAAATGAGGATATAGGGGCGAAGTTAAATGGAAAGACTATTCCGGAACTTTGTGTAGAAAGAAGAAAGAAGCATTTCGGAAGGAATTTCCGTAGCCAGTATTTTGTCATTCAAAATGCGTTTGATATAATTAATGAAGGTAAGTACCAGCCTGTTAGTGGTATTGAAAACTTAGTAAAGGAATATACTAATTCAACTTATAAAGTTGACCGCTATTATAGATACTTCTATTTCTATTTTGATAGTTTAGAAGATGCAACGCAGTTTGAAAAAATCAGAGAACTGGTTGAGAATATTTATACAAATGAATATCTAAATAAAATTACAGTTAATTGGAATAATGAACTTGCAGATGCAGGTGGAGAAACAGGGCTTGTAAGACAGAAAAATTTCTTTACAAGATATATTGATTATTCAAAAGACAGAGTGGTAGTTATTATATCCGATGCACTTCGTTATGAAGTGGCTCATACGTTGTTTGAAAAGGTGCAAGCAGATGAAAAATGCAATGCTACCTTAGAAGCGATGCAAGGTGTCCTTCCTTCATATACGCCTTTAGGCATGGCTTCGCTACTTCCACATAAAAAGATTGAATATACGGACTCTTATGATGTGTTAATAGATGGAAAAGTGTGTAGCTCAACAGAACAGAGAGAATCCATTTTGAAAGAGTACAAGGCGAATAGTAAGTGTGTTCAGTTTGATTCCATAAAAAACATGAAGAAGGTAGACTTGCGTCCTATCTTTACTGGACAAGATGTTGTTTATATTTATCATAATCAGGTGGATACTCGTGGAGACAAAGCGGCATCGGAGAACGAAGTTTTTAACGCTTGTGAAGAAGCAATCAATGAAATTTACACATTGATAAAAAGGATTGCATCGCAAGCGAATACTTGTCATTTTATTGTAACAGCAGACCATGGATTTATTTATAAACGAGATAAAATTCAGGCGACAGACAAGATTGCTGGAGTTGCTTCAAAATCGAACAGCGTCGGTCAGCGTTATTCAATTTCCAAAGAGGGTGTTAATGTGGACGGTGTTTGTCATACAACTATCGGTAAGGTATTAGGAAATGATGATAATCGCATTATATCATTCCCTCTTGCATCTGATATTTTTAAAGTAGCAGGTGCAGGACAGAATTATGTTCATGGTGGCTGTTCACCACAGGAAATGCTTGTGCCAATGCTTGAAGTAAAGGTAGATAAAGGCAAAAAGGAAACAAGCTTGGCAGAAATTGCCCTTGTAAGCCTTACATCAAAAATTACAAACCTTATTACTACACTAGATTTTGTGCAGACAGAACCTGTAAGTGATGTTGTTAAGGAAACAAGCTATCGAGTTTATTTCATTTCTGAGAATAACGAGAAGATTTCAAATGAAAATATTGTTATTGCAGATAAAAAAGATAAGGATACGACAAAGCGTATGTTTAGACTTCGCTTTAATTTTAAAAATAAACAATACAATAAATCACAGAAATATTACTTAGTAGCATATGATGATAAGAACGACATAGAAGTTCTTCGTCACGAAATTATGATGGATATTGCTTTTGCTGATGATTTTGGCTTCTTTGGTTAATTTATAGGGGGCGTTGAATGGATAATTTAATAAATAGCAATAAAATCGCTTTGGATAAAGAAGATAAAAATGAAATATTAAACAGAAAATTAAGAACTTATTTTGATGGAAAGATTGTTCGAAAGGATTTGACTAAATCTATAAAAGAAGGTGCTAATGTTCCTATTTATGTTCTTGAGTTCTTATTGGGACAGTATTGTAGCTCTGATGACCCATCAATTATTGAAGAAGGAGTATCAACTGTAAAAAGGATACTGGCAGATAATTATGTTAGACCTGATGAAGCACAGAAAATACTTTCTTTGCTTCGTCAGAGGGGAAGTCATACGGTAATTGACAAAATAACTGTAAATCTCAATATTAAGAAAGATACCTATGAAGCAGAATTTTCAAATCTTGGAATTAATGCGATTCCGATTAGTGAGGATTACCCAAGTAAATTTGACCGTCTTCTATGTGGTGGCATTTGGTGCATTGTTCAGTTGGAATATGAATACATAGAAGAAGAAAGAAATGCTCCACCTATCCATATCCGTAAACTTACTCCAATTCAAATGCCACACATTGACATTGATGAGTTGAAGCAGGCTAGAAAAGCTTTTACAAAGGAAGAATGGATAAGTGTACTGCTTCGTTCCGTTGGTATGGAGCCAGATACACTCACGGAAAGAGAACAATGGTTGCTTATTGCTCGTATGTTGCCACTTGTGGAAAATAATTTTAACCTATGTGAACTCGGAAAAAGAAGCACAGGAAAATCTCATCTATATAAAGAAATTTCTCCGAACAGTATACTTGTTTCTGGTGGACAAACGACAGTAGCAAATTTATTCTATAATATGGCAAGAAAAACAGTCGGGCTTGTAGGAATGTGGGATTGCGTTGCATTTGATGAAGTTGCAGGTATTAACTTCAAAGACAAAGATGGAATTCAGATTATGAAAGATTATATGGCATCAGGGTCTTTTGCTCGTGGCAAGGAAGAAAAATCCGCTTCTGCATCAATGGTATTTGTGGGTAACATTAATCAGAGTGTTGATGTATTGTTAAAGGCATCAAGCTTGTTTGCTCCATTTCCGCCTGAAATGGGAACAGATACAGCATTTCTTGACCGTATGCATTGTTATATTCCTGGATGGGAAATACCTAAATTCAGACCATATCACTTTACAGATGATTATGGTTTTATTAGTGATTATCTTGCAGAGTTTATTAGAGAACTGCGTAAAGAACAGCATGGAGATGCCTTTGATAAGTATTTCCATCTTGGTAAAAACTTGAATCAGCGTGATACTATTGCGGTTAGAAAGATGGTTGGAGGTTTTATCAAACTACTTTATCCAGATGGAGAATACACAAAAGAAGAACTTGCAGAAATCTTAAAGATTTCTCTTGAGATGCGTCGTAGAGTAAAGGAACAGTTGAAGAAACTGGGAGGAATGGAGTTCTATGATGTAAATTTTTCATATATTGATAATGAGACTTTTGAGGAATTTTATGTGTCTATACCGGAGCAAGGTTGCGGAAAACTTATTCCAGATGGAATGTGTAACCCAGGACAGGTATATACTGTTGCACAGGGAAAGTCAGGAATGTTGGGAGTATTCCGCCTTGAATCACAGATGATGCCGGGCAATGGAAAATTTGAGCGTTCAGGTCTTGGTTCAGATGGTAAATGTAAAGAAGCAACGAATACAGCATTTAATTTTTTGAAAGCAAATTCTAAACGTATCAGTGGCTCTATTAGTACAACAACAAAGGACTATATTATTAATTATCAGGACCTTCAGGGAATAGGAATGACAGACAAGCTTGCACTTGCAACTCTTATTGCATTATCATCTATTGCCTTAGGAAAACCAGTTTCAAGTAATCTTGCAGTTCTTGGAGAAATCAGTATTGCAGGAACTCTTATTAAGGTGGATGAGCTTGCAAATAGCTTGCAGGTATGTTTGGATAGTGGAGCAAAAAAAGTTCTTCTTCCTATTACATTGGCGGCAGATATTTCAACAGTACCTGCAGAGTTGATAGGTTGTTTTAACTTGATTTTTTATTCCAGTGCAGAAGATGCAGTTTATAAGGCTTTAGGAGTAGAGTGACTTATTCCAAGAACTTAGAAATGTTATTAGTGACAATAAAATGACAATAGATTTTTTAAAGTTTAAAATAATATAGTAAAATATGAATAATTATTCTATATAAAATGGGCATATATACATTAAATATACAATAAAATGTTTAAAATTTAAGAGTGGGAATAAGAAAAAAGAGCCTTGTATACAGCATAAATACTGGGGTTTCACTTTTTAGTGATACGAATTTGATACGATTATTCGTATAAAATAAATAAGTGTAATATAATTAAAGCCACAAACCTTGTGAATATCGGGGTTTGTGGCTTTTTTACTTTTACTAAAAATGCATTATTTTTTTTAGAAATTAATATTAATATATAATGTTATTGTAAAATGTATATTGTTAATAGACAACAAATAGTGTATAATAAAGATAGAAATAGTGGATTATAATTTTTTATGTAAATATAATAGGCTTTTTGTAAAAGGTTATTTATTGAGTAAATAAATATTGGATAAAGTACAAAATGATATATTATGATAAGAAATCAGAAAAGGGAGTGGACTATGATGAGCGTCTTATAATAGGGGTTCAAGTTTTTGAAAAAGAATATAATAAAAAGATTTATATTTATAGTACGGAAAAGAAATATGATGTTTTTCCACCTGAATTTGCTAATGATGATTACTTTAAATTTGACTGGTATGGAAATGTCCGTTATGAATGTGAGTAATAATTTTAAAATTAACGGTTGTGGTCGGTATGGTTATGATTGCAAAAAAAATAAAATAATGAGATGGCAAGATATTTTAAATTAGGGAATTTAATAGGGGTTGGTTATTATGTTCAAGATATATAGAAAATATAATTTGTTTGGACGCAAGTATTTTACGAAAGACAATACTATTAATGGTAGCATAAAGAATACAATTATAATTAATACTGTGAATTGCTGTGGATATAAAATAATAATAAATAATTATGTTGATTTAATATTTATTTTTCTACTGCTGTTTGCTGTTATAAGGAGTATGGACAACCTTAAACAGATTGTTTTTTACTTTTGTATATTATTGTTTTTAAAGTACGTATGGAGTGTATTTATTAAATTAAAAATTAAATTTAATAATAGTACTGTTGGTTCAATCAAACATTTATTTTTAAGTAATACTATAAACATTTTACTTAACGAAAATAAATATGAAATTTACTCTCATGGAGGAAATTATTTTTCTATAATGAAAAATGATATTCAGATTGCTTTGATTAATACAGACGGTAAAATAGTGATGAACGAATTATGCTTTGCTTGCAAATATAGTAATGAAGATATGAAAAATATTGCTTTGTTTACGATGATTATTGATACATATTTCTATAAATATAAAATTGGAACAAAAAAGAATATGATAATATCGAAAGAATTTACTTATAATTTTTTTGATAGACATAGAGAAAGATTGTTTTGGATTAATAAATAAAGGAGGGGATATATGATAAAAAACATAAAAAAGGTATACTTATGTCAATATTAATAGGAATTATATGTTTTATGATATGGCTTATAGCAAATCCAAGAAGAATAATTTCAATTACGTATGAGTTGGGAGATATATAATCAATTTTGATGGTAGATTGGTATCACTATACTAATCCTTTTTATATGAAATTAAAAATACCTATAGATATGAAAATATCTAATGTTGAGAAAAAGTGGGGTAAAGCGTTAGATGTCACATATGTGGACGATGGAGAAAAAAGTCCAATATATATATATAGGTATGATGGATTTTACATTATGTCAGAAGCAGCTATAGCAAAAGGTGCAGAGCCTAGAATTATGGTAGCTGTTGTTGATAGTGACAAATATAAGTTTACATATAAACATTTAGGATTAGGTTCTCCAAAGTCAGATGTTGAAAAATGGGGTAAACATAAAATGAAACTATTAGATACAGAACCAAATGAATTGGGGTATATATTAGGGTATAGTTATGTTATTTTTACTATTGATGAAAATGATTGTGTTAAAGAAATATCGTTTACATCATGAGATTTGATAGACAAACATATTAAAAAATACAATCTCTGAAATATTACAATTAAAATAGGTAAGGAATAGAGCAAGGGAGCTTTGTAATAATTTTTAATAGACATTACTATCTATATTTGATTTGGGGCTAGGGTAAGGGAACTCAAAATGGATATAGGTAGTGGTGTTTATTGTAAATATGGCAATAGGAATTAATTAATAAAGTGTATGTAGCAATATTACAGAAATAAAAGATAACAATATGACTAGAAAATATGAATATAACAAAGCTAATCTTATTACTGGAGTAACAAACACCAATAACAAGAATGTCAAAACAAGCTATAGATATTCATATTATCCAGAAGGAAATATAGCTCATTATGTAAATCATTATAATGCAACAATGGATTATACATATGATGAATTTGGTAATCTTTCTAAAAAGGACTATAGGGATGATGATAATCCAGCATATGTAACAACATATAGTTATGATAAAAATAACCGTTTGACAAAGGAAAGCCAGATTGTAAGTAATGGAAGTACTAAGTGGCAAAATATAACAACATATGGCTATGATAAAAACGGTAACAGATTAAACAGGATAAAATATAAGCAAAATGTTGATAATACTAAGTTTAAACTTAATTTAACAGATAGTGCTTATAAGTATTATGACTATGGAAAAGAAGTATATACCTATGATGGACTTAATGAGCTAAAAACTTATAGAGGTAAAAAAGAGGAATCTGCAACCTATGAGTATATGGCGAACCACTACAGAATTTCAAAAAATGTAGACGGCACAAAAACATATCAGTTGTGGGATAATGATAGGGTTGTATCTGAATTTGATAGTGAATTAAATATGAAAATAAACTATAGAATTGGTACAAATGGTCAAGTATTATCTGATAGCAAAGAGAATTCATATAGCTATGACGGTCACGGTAATCTTGTAAATGGAAAAGATAATTCATCTACAACAGTTTATGATGCCTATGGAAATATAACAGAAGATATAGGCATAGGAGATGCTCCATTTGGTTATTGTGGAGAATACACAGATAGTGAATCAGGATTTGTATACCTAAGAAATAGATATTATGACACAAGTACAAGTTCATTTATAACAGAAGATAAGCATTGGAATGTTTCTAATATGATTTACGGTGACAAAGAGTATAAAAATGATGAAACAAAATATCCAGATTATTTAGCGATAATGCAGTCTGGAAATTTATATGAATATTGTATTGGAAATCCTATAAATTATAGTGATGTACAAGGTTCTGATATAAATGATGTTATATTAGCTCCAGAAAGAGAATTATGGAAAAAAGTAGCTCAAGGATTTAAAAGGTATAAGTATGAATTGACAGGAAGATTATTAGAATTATCGGCATCGGGTCAAGCTAATCCAGCATTTTATGCTTCAGATGGAACATATGCAGCAAATCTTTTAAGGAATAATAAGGAATTAAGAAGTGAAATAAACAATAGAATTTATAATGAAGCAACTAAAATAGGTGCTAGCACGGTTTATTTAAAGGGCGAATATAAGTTTAATACAGGTGACGGAGATTTAGGTGCAGCATTACATAAGATTAATTATACTGTAAATGGAAGGTTGGTAAATGGTAAATGGCGGGTTAGTATAAATTTGAGAGATACTTTTGATTTTACTGAATTTGTAAATCCCCTTATAAGAGCAGAGAAAGAAAATGGTATGGGTAAATATTTTAAGGGGGTTATATTATGGAGTGGAAATGATGTTGCATATTTAGATCAAAAATTAGATGTGCTCAAACCAGTTAGTGTTCACATACAGTATACGGATACATTTGGATAATATTATTTAAATGTGATTTATGATATGATAGGAGGTTTGTGAATGAAAACAATATTAAAAATATTAACACTAATATTTTGCTCATTATTTTTACTACTAAGTATATTTTCAATTTTTAACATATGTACTCAGAAGTATAAGTTGGAATATGAAACATGGTTTGACACTAAAAATGTTTTTGGAAATGGAGAATATCAACAGTACTCAAATGAGGAAGGAGGATTGGATTTATATAATGTCAAGTATAATTGTGCAATAATAGATAGTGTTGTTAATTATGAGGAGCAAGATGAAAGGGTATACATAAAGGGATACATATTTGATTATGTAAAGAAAAGAACTTTTGAAGTATTATCTATTTTAGATTTAAAGACGAATATGCTGAAGTATTGTGTTGTTGATGGTAAGTTTGAGGAATATTATATTACACGTTATCAACAAATGTTAAATAATAAAGATTTAATTCTAGTAAATAAATTTTCTGACTTTAGTTCTGAGGAACAAGAGATATTAAAAGAACTATAATAAAATTAGTTTTGGGAAAGATGGAATTAAATGATAATTAATTTTTAGAGCAATGGCATTATAATAACTTTTTATAGACATCACTATCTATATTTGATTTTGGACTAGGGTAAGGTAGTAAAATTTAATATATATAGTGGTGTTTATTATAAATATGGTAATAGAAGTTAATTAATAAAGTGTATATGGCATTAAGGAATTATTATTTGTAATACTTATGGCAGACAGATTTCGGCTGAGTTTACGGAGGGGATTAATGTTGTCTTAAATGCAGAGTATAAGTATGACAAAAATAGCAATATTACTGAAATAAAAGATAACAATATGGCTAGAAAATATGAATATAACAAAGCTAATCTTATTACTGGAGTAACAAATATCAATAATAAGAATGTTAAAACAAGCTATAGATATTCATATTATCCGGACGGAAATATAGCTCACTATGTAAATCATTATAATGCAACAATGGATTATACATATGATAGTGCAAATAGAGTTGTTAAAGAGGTTTATGGCGAAGATGCCAATATGCCATTTACAATAGGTTACACATATGATGAATTTGGTAATCTTTCTAAAAAGGACTATAGGGATGATGATAATCCAGCATATGTAACAACATATAGTTATGATAAAAATAACCGTTTGACAAAGGAAAGCCAGATTGTAAGTAATGGAAGTACTAAGTGGCAAAATATAACAACATATGGCTATGATAAAAATGGTAATAGGTTAAATAGAGTTGAATATAAAAATAAAAATGTAGACAGTAACAAATTTAACCTAGGTATGATTGATGTTGGCAGTAATAGCAAAGGGACAGGGTATAAGTATTCCGATTATGGAAAAGAGGTATATACTTATGATGGTCTTAATGAGCTAAAGAGCTATAGAGGTAAAAATGAGCAAAATGCAACCTATGAATATATGCCAAACCATTATAGAATTTCAAAAACTGTAGACGGTACAAAAACATATCAGTTGTGGGATAATGATAGGGTTGTATCTGAATTTGATAGTGAATTAAATATGAAAATAAACTATAGAATAGGTACAAATGGTCAAATATTAACCGATAGTAACGAGACTTCATATAGCTATGATGGACATGGCAATCTCATAAATGAAAACGGTAATTATTCAACAAATGTTTATGATGCGTACGGAAACAGAATAGAAGATTTTGGTATAGAAGATGCTCCTTTTGGCTATTGTGGAGAGTATACAGATTTGAGCAGTGGCTTAATTTATTTAAGAAATCGGTACTATGACCCGTCCATAGGTCGCTTTATAAGTGAAGATCCCGTAAAAAATGGATTGAATTGGTACATTTATTGCTCCAATAATCCCATCAATCGAATTGACCCATTTGGGTTATTCGACTATAATACAAGACTTTCATATAGTCAAACATACAATGAAGATGTTGAAGTTTTACAGAATGAATTGGCTTGGCTTGGTTATCTTGATATGTCTGGTGGTGGTTGAGGATATTTTGGTTCCAAGACTCAAGACGCTGTAAACAGATATAAAAATAACATGGGGCTTGGTAATACAGGAAAAGATGCCGGAGTAGTTGGCTTACAAACATGGACAAGTTTGGGGCTAATATATAGGACAAAAGAGGATATTGCGGCTGGCGTTGAGATTGTTATGGTAAAGAACATCGGTGCTGGAGGCCGTAAGCAATATAAAGATTTTAGTGTGCCCATCAACAATGCCTTAAATAATGCTGTTGGTGATTTTCAGGCACATTCTGGGGATTTCATGTGGTTTTATGATATGGTTAAGACTGGTGCTACATGGGATATTAAATTGAAAGATAAGTGGAATGCTCTCATAGGGGCTGGCACATATCCTGGAAGTATAAGTGCCTCAATAGTGCTTTTTGGAACTCTTACTACTCCTGAAGCAGTTGGCAATATAACTTATGGATATTTGGGAACGGCAGCAGGTTTTTCAGAAGGAATACTACTTAAGGGAGGCGATTTTGCGGCGGCTGGTGGCAATTTATCACTTACAGGTTTATTTAATGGAATAGGCGGGGTTTTCCGTAGTGCTGATTCGGCAGATGATAAAGCTAATGTAAGAATAGGCATAAATTGGTATAACAATCGGTAAGGGGGATTTGAAGTGAAGTTGGATAAAATAGTGTTAATCAGAATTTTAGGTGTTGTAGTAGTTGCTATTATCATCCTAAGCGTTTTCTTTGTAAGCCACCGTATCAACAATGATAATATAACATACAATAAAATTGTTTCATATGTAAGCGACAATTATGAGATGCTCGAAAACTTCTCATATAGTGAAATTGAGAAAATCAAATCTTCAAATGACAAACCTGAAATAAGAAAACAAAAGGAAGAAGAAATCCTTAAAAGACATCTTGGGGAAAACACCATAGTTACAAGCGTTTATGCTTACAATGAAAACATTTTGCAATTTTATTGCGGAGGTTCCGGCTTTTTAGACACAGGAACTTATACAGGATTTTATTTTTCACGCGATGATAAGCCTTATGCATTTGAATTTAACAATCTTAAGTTAGTCGAAATAAGTCCCGGCGTGTTTGAAGGGCAAGATGAAAATGGTGTTCAACAAAGGCATGGAGGTCATAGAATCCGTACGGAAAAAATCCGAGATAAATGGTATTACTATATACAATATTGGTATTGATTCCACACCTACCGTCTTATAATTTTTGTGACATAAACAATAACTTGTATAAATGCTAGTTTAATTAGGTGCATGGATTTTAAAGAAGTTATTTAAAAGTTTTGTAGAAAAAAGGAGGAAAGGTATGAATAAATATGTAAATATAAAAAATTTATTTATGTGTACTATTATGTTCATAGGTGTTTTAATATTTATTCTTTTAAGTGTTTTACATATTCATAATATTGAAAATAGATATTTATATTCGAATAAAAAACAAATAGAAAATTTGTACTTAAGTGATAAAGATTTTTGGAATGGGTTTGCTACAAATTTAAAAGAACAAAGTTTTATACATGATTGTAATTTAATAAATATTCCAGAAGATGGTGAAATTCAAGTTTATTGGAATAAAAAAGAGAAATGTAATATTGATAGTAAGACAGAACATTACATAAAAGAAGCTTCAAAACTTTATAGTATAAATAAAATATATGTTTTATGCTTAAATGATGAAAAGAATAATTGGGTATATAGATTTGTTTTTGCAAATTCTAGTGCTGAAAATGATACATTTAATGGTTTAGCTTATATATCAGGAATAAATGAAGATAGTTGGAGCTGTAAATTTTCTATTTATGATATTTTGTTTAGAAATTCTTCTATGACATATATGACAACTGCACATACTAAAAAAATTGGTGACGATAATTGGTATTTTTATTGTAGTAGAAATTGGGATAAAAAGAATTATCCAGTGTCACATAGATTATATGATAAGATACATGGAAATTTGTAGTCTACTAATCATTTGAGACAGAGCAAGAGGCATTAAAATAATTTTTATTAGACATCACTATCTATATTTGATTTTGGGCTAGGGTAAGGGAACTCAAAATTGATATAGATAGTGGTGTTTATTGTAAATATGGCAATAGAAACTAATTAATAAAATGTATATAGCAATATTACAGAAATAAAAGATAACAATATGACCAGAAAATATGAATATAACAAAGCTAATCTTATTACTGGAGTAACAAACACCAATAACAAGAATGTTAAAACAAGCTATAGATATTCATATTATCCGGATGGAAATATAGCTCACTATGTAAATCATTATAATGCAACAATGGATTATACATATGACAGTGCAAATAGGGTTGTTAAGGAGGTTTATGGCGAAGATGCTGGTACACTATTTACAATAGACTATATATATGATGAATTTGGTAATCTTTCTAAAAAGAATTATGGAGACGAGGATAGTCCAGCATATATAACAACATATAGTTATGATAAAAACAACCGTTTGACAAGGGAAACTCAGGTTATAAATGATGTAAGTACTAAATGGCAAAATATAACAACATATGGCTATGATAAAAACGGTAACAGATTAAACAGAATAAAATATAAGCAAAATGTTGATAATACTAAGTTTAAACTTAATTTAACAGATAGTGCTTATAAGTATTATGACTATGGAAAAGAAATATATACCTATGATGGACTTAATGAGCTAAAAACTTATAGAGGCAAAAAAGAGGAATCTGCAACCTATGAGTATATGGCAAACCATTACAGAATCTCAAAAACTGTAGATGGCACAAAAACATATCAGTTGTGGGATAATGATAGGGTTGTATCTGAATTTGATAGTGAATTAAATATGAAAATAAACTATAGAATTGGTACAAATGGTCAAGTATTATCTGATAGCAAAGAGAATTCATATAGCTATGACGGTCACGGTAATCTTGTAAATGGAAAAGATAATTCATCTACAACAGTTTATGATGCCTATGGAAATATAACAGAAGATATAGGCATAGGTGATGCTCCATTTGGTTATTGTGGAGAATACACAGATAGTGAATCAGGACTTGTATACCTAAGAAATAGATATTATGACACAAGTACAGGTTCGTTTATAACAGAAGACCCTATAAAAGATGGTAATAACTGGTATGGATATTGTGCTGGTAATCCGGTAAATGGCTGGGACCCGAGTGGTTTGTTTGGGGAAAATACTATATTATCTGAACAAAAAAATAATAGTATGAGAGATGTTATCAAGGTGCAACAAGTACTAAGTAAGCAAAAATTACTTGATGCAAGATATACATATGGTATATATGATGAATATACTGTAAAAGCAGTTAATTTATATAAGGATAAAAATAAATTGACTAATACAGGTGAGTGTTATGGAAAGGTAGGTAAGACTACTTGGGAACATATGGGTTTGAAAATAGATAATAAATACGAGGTAAGTAATTCAGTAATTAACGGTAACAGCGAAAGTGATGGGTTATTTGCAAGTTTCACTGGAATGAATATAAAAAATGGGTTAAATATTATTTCAGGTAGTGCAGGATTGGCTGAAATAAAAAATAAAGTTCACAATATGGAATTTAGTATAAATATAGGAAATATAAATGCTGATGTTGGAGCTACAAAAGAATATGTTGGAGCTGATGTTTCAGCATCATTATATTCTATGGGTGGTAAAGTTGAAGTTCCTATACCACTTACTGAACATAAATTAGTTTTAAAGGGAACTGGATATGTAGGAGGAGTAGGAGTTGCAACAAAAATAGATTTAAAAAATAAAAAAATTCTAGTGAAATCTATTGCCGTTATCGGCGAAGGGGTAGAGATAGGAGTTGATTAATAATTGATTTTTAATGGCTTGGTAGAAAGAAAAATAACTAAAAAGGGGTATTTGTATGAAGCAGATTTTTCGAGTTTTGTAGCAAAAGCTAATTATACTTTTGGTTTAACTTTAAGAAAAATATGTACAGATAAGAATTATGTTTTAAAACAAGAAAATGTTTTGAAAAAATTTTTGCTAAATTTCTTATATTTAATATATACACCAACAGATGCTCCTAAATATATTTTGTATGAAAAAGATAAAAAAATAGGAGAAACATTAAATGATAAGAATAATGGAATTAGTATTAAAATAAATGATGAAATCTTAAAATTTAATGTTGTAGAAAATAAAGAACATATAATAAATGTTACAAATAAAGATATAATTTTATTTAGTATAATTAAGAGTAGGTTGAGATTTGGGAGAAAGAATATCTACAAAATTAAGTCGATGGAGTGGAAGTACGACATTGAATTATTAATATTACTTGTTGCCTTTTGTGATGTGGTATTTTTCCCAGAGTGGAGATTATTTAGTTGGGGTGAACTAGAATATGATTTATTGGAAATTGATTTAAAGAAAAATAAAAAATAAGGAGAGTTGTTTAAGGGGAGTGTAGGGTTAATATTTATTATATTTTATAGTATATACAATAATTTGGAAATCCTGAAAATTTGATGTGGGCGAAAAATAAAGCAAAATGTGGAGGAAATTATAAATATCTTGCAACAAAAATGAATTTGGTCAAGTATTATCTGATAGCAAAGAGAATTCATATAGCTATGACGGTCACGGTAATCTTGTAAATGGAAAAGATAATTCATCTACAACAGTTTATGATGCCTATGGAAATAAAACAGAAGATATAGGCATAGGAGATGCTCCATTTGGCTATTGTGTAGAATATACAGATAGTGAATCAGAATTTGTATACCTAAGAAATAGATATTATGACCCAAGTACAGGTTCATTTATAACAGAAGACCCAGTAAAAGACGGTAATAACTGGTATGGATATTGTGCTGGTAATCCAGTTATGTATATTGATAAATTAGGTTTATTTAGTAAGGAAACTATATTATCAAAGGAATCAAAAAATAATACAAATGATGTGAAAATTTTACAGAGTTTTTTAAGTACTAAAAAACTTTTAGATGCAAGATACAGCTATGGAGTTTATGATGAGTATACAGAAAAAGCAGTTAATCTATACAAAAAAATAATGGAATTTATGATGAAGGGGATTCTAAAGGTAAAGTTGGACTAACTACATGGGTAAAAATGGGCTTACCTGTAAAGTTGTTTAATAATGATAAGTTTTTGACATCTGTAGTTGTTTTGAAAAATACATTAGCTGTAAATGTAACAGAAGGAAATGTATATAGTGATACAACTCGAAATTCAGCTAGGAAAGCAGCATTAGAAATTAATGAGATTTACCATACAGTATATCAGGAAGAATTTGGCATACCTATAGAAGAAATTGGTAATGAAATATTTTGTCATGCAATGGTTGCAAGGGAAACAGGAAGTATGTTGAAAAATGTAAGTGAAATAGAAAATATTGACATACCATATGAGATGATTTATAATCATGCTAGAGTAGCTGATATTGGAAATGAAGATATACGAAAAAACGGAAATATAAAAGAAAAAGATAGATATATTTGGTATACAATCACAAAAATATTTGGATAGGTGGTGGATTATATGGAGTTAGTTAGACATGGTCTTAGTGGTGTATTTATGATTAATTATTTAATATTATTAACATATACATTTATAGATAAATTGCCAGAAGATTATATTAGAATAATAGGATATATTTGTGTTGGTTTACTTATAGTGTTTATAAGATTTATAGTTTTTATTAAATTAAAGTTAAAAGGAGGATTTGGTTTATTAAATTTTGAAATTTTTTTTTCATGGATATTTATATATTTTTATGCTGTAGATATAAGTTCAACTATATTTAATGTGTTTAGTACAGAATTTAGTGAAATTTTTAGTTATTTATTGATATTAATTTTTGTTATTATTTTAATATGTTCAGAAATTTATCTAAGATATGGTGTTAGAAGTAAAGTTAAGATAAAAGATAAGAATAATATTATACTATTAATAGTAAAGATATTTTTTTTAAGTTGTTTGGGAGTAATATTATTTTATATATTTCATCAATATCCAAAAGTTAATGAAAGAATATTTAAAATTTATACTATTGCTATAGTTGTATCTGTTTATATAAGTTTATATTTGCCAATTAGATGTATAGTGCTTAGGATAGATAACATAGGAATAAGATATGTTAAAATTATTTCCTTAATATATTTTTTTGTAGGAATTAATATATTATATTTCAATATAAAAGAATTAAAATATGAAAATTTATCGGGGTTATTGATAGGAGGGATAGTTTTATTTATGGGAATTTATAATTATATTTATTGTAATATAATTAACAAATATCAATAATAAGAATGTTAAAACAAGCTATAGATATTCATATTATCCGGACGGAAATATAGCTCACTATGTAAATCATTATAATGCAACAATGAATTATACATATGACAGTGCAAATAGAGTTGTTAAAGAGGTTTATGACGAAGATTCTAATATGCCATTTACAATAGGCTATACATATGATGAATTTGGCAATCTTTCTAAAAAGGATTATAGAGATGCAGATAATCCAGCATATGTAATAACATATAGTTATCTGATACTTTACGAAAAAACAAGACAATAGATTGGCAGAAACGAGAGTCTGCACGAGCAAAAATGCGTATGCTTATCAAAAAGCTTTTGAAAAGACACAAGTATCCACCAGAAGGTATGGAGAATGCCGTGCAGACTGTTATGACACAGTGTGAGCTTTGGACTGATAATGTTATGGAAGCATAAATTTATGTATGAACATTGCATATAAGAGTGTAGCTATTATTGTTGTTAAAAAATAGAATGCTTTAATAAATAAAGTGTAATTTACGAGTAATGAAAAGTTATCTAAAGGAGAAAGAAAATTACTACTTTAAAAATATACAAGAAATGGTAAAAGAAGCTAAAGGTAGATTCGCTTTTATAATAAAAAATTAGTATAAATAAATAATTGCAAGTGACAATAAAATGACAATAGATTTTTTAAAGTTTGGAATAATACAGTTAAATATGAATAATTATTCTATATAAAATGGGCATATATACATTAAATATACAATAAAATGTTTAAAATTTGTGAGGGAGAATATTCCAACGGTGTTAAATGGGGGAGTGTTCCAACATCTGCTACAAAAACAAAAAGAAATGGCGGACACACTTGGTTTCCTGACAGTTGGGACGATGATAAAATTATAACTGAGATGTATAGGGTTAAAAATGGTAAATCTGAATTCATTATGGATAAAGTAAATGATGATGGCAAACTTTTAGGCTAAATTTATAATTGCGATAATGTAGCAGTTGTTTACAGAAAAAATGAAAAAGGAGACACATTTTATCCTATTAAAGAGCAGGAAGAGTACATAAAGGGGTGATTTTATGATAGAAAGAGAATTGGATATTTTGAAAAAAAATTGGAAATGTTCATCAGCTCCTAGTCTTGATGGAGAAGCTCCTATTTGCGAAGAAATGTTAGATAAAATTCTCGAAAAATTTAGGCAATTAAATGATGAAGATTTAGTTAAAGAATTGAGCAAGTTATCAAAGGAAGATAGGTGGTACTTATGCCCATATGTAATAGATGAGCTTGCTTATGATGATGGAAGAAAAGTAGCAGAACCCTATGTGGTTGATTATGATAAAGAACCAGAACCAACAGATTTTAGTTAATAAAAATTTATATTTAGGAGGAATTTATGAAAATTGTAAAATATTTAATTAAGTATTGTTTAAATTTTGCATTGTTAATGCTAGTGTTTTTTAGTTCAATTTTATATTTATTTGGTGTCGATGATTTTGAATTTTCATACAGGCAAATATGTATAATCTTAGTTGCTTTTATATTTCAAGTATTTTATTACAAGATTTTTAAAGTTAAAGGAAATGCTAAAATAGCATTGATTTGGTATTTTATTACTATAATAAATCAGTTATATTTGATATTTTTAATAGCTGAAAATGTATTAAATGGCAAAAGCATATTTAGTTTAATAATCGGCTTTGCATACTTAATGATTATAAATTGCTTTATTGCTTTTGAATTGTTGGAAAGTAGGGGGAATAAGAATGAAATTACTAATTAAATTTGGTTTGGCTATAGATTTGATAATTCTTATTGCAAGTTTCATACTTGAAAATTTTGTTTACAATGGCTTTGAAATATATAAAACCGTAGAATTAGTTTCTGTTATTGCCTTTATTTTACTTATTTACAGTTTGCCTATGAATTATGCTACATATAAAATAGAAAAATCAGATAATGAAAAAAACAAAGAAATATGTCGTGGCATAAATTATGTAAATTTAATTATAATGTTTATTATTAATTTAATGTTTTTAATACTTGGTTTTAGTGAATTGTCAAGAGTGGTTTTTTATTTGATAATTTATGCTACAGTATTATTGGAAGTGTTAATAAGAGTTTATATATTTTATGTGAAAAGTTGGAATAAATAATGTATCAGGGCAAGGCTGTTTTTAGTCTTGTTTTTTCTTTGTAAAAAATTTGATTTTAAAGAATATTTAGAGTAATATTAAAGTAGATGGTTTTGATATTGGGCAAAAGGGTGAAAAATATGAGAGAAAAGATATACAATATAATAGATGTAGACGGAAATGAAGATATATTAAGTGTGCTATATGACAGGGTAATGATTTTTTGTATTTTAGGAAGTGTAATTCCTTTATGTTTTAAGAGCAGTAGTGTTGTTTTTATGTGGATAGAAAAAATTACAGTCCTGCTTTTTATTGTAGATTACATTTTGCGTTGGATAACTGCGGATTTTAGACATAGTGAAAGGAAGAAAATGGCGTTTATAGAATATCCTTTTACATTTTATGGTATAGTTGATTTGTTATCTATATTGCCTTCGCTTGTAGTTTTAAATTCAAGTTTTAAATTGTTTAGGCTGTTAAGGTTAAACAAGGCTTTTAAGGCTTTAAGATTACTAAGATATTCTAAAAGTTTTAATATGATACTTTCAGTTGTACAAAGAGAACGACAGGCTTTGATTACGGTATGTGTATTAGCTGGAGGATATATTTTTCTGGTTGCATTAATTATGTTCCAAGTAGAGCCAGAGAGTTTTAATTCGTTTTTTGATGCAATATATTTGTCTGTTGTAACATTGACTACTGTAGGATATGGAGATATTTATCCAATAAGTCAAATGGGCAAAGTTATAAGTATGATTTCCTCTTTTATGGGTATAGCTATAGTTGCATTACCAACTGGTATTATTACGGCGGGTTATATGAATGAATTAAACAAAAGAGAAAAAGAAAATGATAAATAGATTTTGGTTAAGTAGGTTTGGTATAGTTTAAAACTATATCAAACCTACTTTTTTATGTATTTTACAGATTTGGTTTGCTATGGTTATAATATATGCAAATAAGCTTATAAAACATTTATAAATGGAAACAACAAACAATTTTAGGAGGAAAATAAAAAATGACAAAGTTAAACACACCATTTAGATACGATTATGTAGGTAGCTTTTTAAGACCTACAGCATTAAAGCAGGCTAGAACAGATTTTGAAAATGGCAAAATTACTGCTGATGAATTAAAGGCAGTTGAGGACAAGGCTATTATTGACCTTGTAGAAAAGCAGAAAAAGGCAGGATACCATGTTATTACTGACGGCGAATTTCGTAGAGCAACTTGGCATTTAGATTTTATGTGGGGATTTAAGGGTGTAGCTCACAAGAAAACTGAAAAGGGTGTAGCTTTTAGTAGTGAGGCAGCATTGATTGATGATACTTGGCTTACAGGTAAAATCTCTGGCGAAAACCACCCATTTGTTGAGCATTTCAAGTTTGTTAAAAATCTTGAAGATGAAAATACTGTAGCAAAGCAGACTATTCCAGCTCCAGCACAGTTCTTCCAGCAGATGGTTATTCCTACAAACATCGAAACAACAAGAAAGTTTTATCCAACAGATGAAGAATTAATTGAGGATATTGCAAAAGGCTATCATCAGGTTATAAATGATTTATACAATGCTGGCTGTAGAAATATTCAGTTTGATGATTGTACTTGGGGCGTACTTGTAGCAGAAGGTAGTGTGGAGCGTTATGGCAAGGGTGCAGACTTAAAGTCTATTACAGAAAAACTCTTAAAGGTAAACAACCTCGCTATTGAAGGAAAGCCAGAAGATTTAGTAATTAATACTCATGTTTGTAGAGGTAACTACCATTCAGCATATTTCAGTAGTGGTGCATATGACCCAGTAGCTGAACCATTATTTGGCAGAGAAAATGTAAATGCTTATTATCTTGAATTTGATGATGAACGCTCAGGTGGTTTTGAACCTTTAAAGGCTGTTACAGGAGATAAGAAAGTTGTACTTGGCTTAATTACTTCTAAAACTCCAGAACTTGAAGATAAGCAGACAATAATTAACCGTATTCACGAAGCTGAAAAATATATTCCTCTTGATAGACTTTACCTTAGTCCTCAATGTGGTTTTGCATCTTGCGAAATAGGTAATAAACTTACAGAAGAAGAACAATGGGCTAAGCTTGCTCTCGTAAAAGAAATAGCAGAAGAAGTTTGGGGAAAATAATTTACAAATATAACCTTTCAAGTGTACGAAAATATGCTTGAAAGGTTTTTTTGTTGTGGTATACTTACAATAGAATAATGAAAGTAGGTGAGAAAATAATGGAAATAAGTTTTTTACTGTTTAAGCAGATTGCCCAGTTTTTTATAATGATAATAATGGGGTATACATTAGTAAAATTGAAAATTGTAAAATCTGAAGACAGTAAGGTTTTATCAATGGTCTGTCTTTACTTAATAATGCCTTGCGTAATTATCAATTCATTTTTAATTGATTTTACACCAGAAAAATTAAAAGGTTTAGGTTTGGCTGTTGGAGTAGCAATAGTGATACATTTTGTTGCTTGGATTTTTATTAAAATATTGGGAAAGGTTTTAAATTTTAATCCAGTAGAAAAAGCATCTGTTATGTATTCAAATGCTGCTAATATGGTAATACCAGTTGTAATGTCAGTCTTAGGCGATGAATGGGTACTGTATTCAAGTGCTTTTGTATCTGTACAGTTAGTCCTGTTGTGGACTCATTGTAAAAGTATGTTAAGTAACGAAAAAGGCTTTGAATTAAAAAAGATTTATACTAACATAAACCTTATAGCTATATTTATTGGAATTTTATTATTTATTACAAAAATTCATATTCCTAGTGTATTACAAGGAACTTTAAAATCTGTAGGTGGAACTATTGCTCCAATTAGTATGATTATTACCGGTATGATAATGGCAGGAGCAGAGCTTAAAAAGGTATTTGTGAACGGAAGAATATATTTGGTTTTATTTTTCAGAATGATACTTTTCCCTTTTATTGTGTTTTTGATTATATATTTTACAGGTATAACAAATGTAATGGATAATGGTGCTATGATTTTGTTGGTAACATTTATTGCAACTATAACACCAACAGCATCATCAATTACGCAAATGGCACAGGTGTATGGAAACAATGAACAATATGCAGGTGCTATAAATATAATGACCACTGTTGCAAGTATTATTACAATGCCTATAATGGTAGCTTTGTACTGTAGTTTTATAGCTGTATAATTATTATTTGAAATATAGAAATTGATGTGCTATATTTAACTTATAAATTATGAAAGAGGGTCTTAATAATGGCAAATGATTTTACTTATTATGCACCTACAAAAGTTGTTTTTGGAAAAGGTGCAGAGGCACAGGTTGGAAAACTTGTAAAAGAACAGAATTGTAAGAAAGTTCTTATTCATTATGGTGGAGGAAGTGCTAAGCGTTCAGGACTTCTTGATAGGATAACAGATAGCCTTGAAAAAGAGGGTGTGGATTATGTATCTCTTGGTGGAGTAGTACCTAATCCTAGATTAAGTTTAGTTTATGAGGGTATAGAGCTTTGCAAAAAAGAGGGCGTAGACTTTATACTTGCTGTTGGTGGTGGTTCAGTAATTGACTCATCAAAGGCTATTGGATATGGTGTGGCAAACGGTGGAGATGTATGGGATTTCTATGACAGAAAGAGAACACCACAGTCTTGTATACCTATAGGTTGCGTGCTTACTATTGCAGCAGCCGGAAGTGAAATGAGTAATTCATCTGTAATTACAAAGGAAGAAGGTCTTATAAAGAGAGGTTGCAATAGCGATGTATGTAGAGCTAAATTTGCAATTCTTAATCCAGAATTGACAATGACATTACCTCCTTATCAGACTTCTAGTGGCTGTGCTGACATTATGATGCACACAATGGAAAGATATTTTAACCAAAGCGAAAATATGGATATTACTGACAGTATAGCAGAGGGGCTTATGAAAACTGTTAAAAAGCACGCAGTAATATTAATGACAGAGCCTGATAATTACGAGTCAAGAGCAGAAGTAATGTGGGCAAGCAGTCTTTCTCATAACGGTATTACTGGTTGCGGTACTGACGGTGGAGATTGGGCAACTCATAAAATGGAACACGAATTAGGTGGTATGTTTGATTGTGCTCATGGTGCAGGACTTGCAGCAATATGGGCAAGTTGGGCAAGATATGTTTATAAGGAAAGAGTAGACAGATTTGCAAAATTCGCTGTTAATGTAATGGGCGTTGAACCACAGGAAAATGATGACGCAACAGCTTTAAAGGGTATTGAGGCTATGGAAGAATTTTATCATAGTATAAATATGCCAACATCAATAAAGGAATTGGGAATTGATGTTACAGAAGAACAGATACAAGAAATGGCTGAAAAATGTATTGTAGCTTGTGGTGGCTTTGCTGGTAAAGTTAAAAAATTATATGCAGAAGATGTAGCAAATATCTATAGAATGGCAAAATAGTGGTTTATGGGGCGAGTTTTTTCGCCCCTTTTTTCATTCATCATCTTCCAATTCATCATAAATTCTTTTTCTACAATTTTTATCATTAAAGTATTCACAATAACAACAGCTTTGTCTTACAGTAGATAAATCATTAGGTAAATATGAAATTGGTTTAAAATTGGAACAGGTTTTCTGACTGCGTTTCTTCATACTTATAAGACCTCCAATGTGATTTACAGTATTATATTATGAAAAAAGGTGTTTTTTATACTTTGGTTGTTGGCAAGATGTTATATAAATTAAAAAATATGTTATGAAAAAATGTTTTTCTACTATATAATATAGGAAGAAAATAAATTTTACTTGCATTGTATGGTATATTATGTTATAATTACTCCAGTTGAATGATGTCTTGTGTGAGAGTGGGTTACGCCCACTCTCGTTTTGTATGTAAAATAAAAAGTTACATTGAAAGGATGGTTAAATGCAAGCAAAGGAAATAGTTAAACTTGTTGAAAAATTAGCTGTACCTATTCTTGAGAAAAAGGGTCTTGAATTTGTTGATGTTGAATATGTAAAGGAAGGTGCTTCTTGGTACTTGAGATTATATATTGACAAAGAAGGTGGCGTCGGCATTGATGAATGTGTAGATGTTAGCCGAGAGCTTGATGCTCAGCTTGACGATGATATGACTGAACAGGCTTATATACTTGAAGTAAGTTCTCCGGGACTTGATAGAGTATTAAAGCGTGACCACGAATATGTTAAGTATAAGGGCAGAATTGTTGATGTAAAGCTTTTCAAGGCTGTAGATGGTGTAAAGGAATTCCAAGGTACTTTACAGGGCCTTGATGAAAATGACAATGTTACTATCATAACTGAAGATAACCGTACGTTAGCATTTAACCGTAAGGACATTGCTACTACAAGATTAGCAGTTATATTATAATTTAAGGAGGATATTTTAAATGGATTGCAAAGAACTTTTAGACTCTTTGGAAATAATTGAAAAAGAAAAAGGTATACCAAAGGAAACAATTTTTGAAGCTATTGAAACATCTCTTGTTACAGCTTGCAAGAAGAACTATGGTACTTCTCAGAATATCAAGGTTGATATGAACAGAGAAACTGGCGAAATCAAGGTTTTCGCTCAGAAGGAAGTTGTTGAAGATGTATACGATGCTTTCTTAGAGGTTTCTCTTGAAGATGCACAGGAAATCAATCCTATGTATGAATTAGGCGATTTTGTTGATTTTGAAATTACTCCTAAGAATTTTGGTAGAATTTCTGCTCAGACAGCAAAGCAGGTTGTTGTTCAGAAGTTCAGAGAAGCTGAAAGAGAAAAAATGTACAATGAATTTTCTGCAAAGGAAAAGGAAGTTGAAACAGCTATTGTTCAGAGAACAGACGGCAAGGGCAACATTATTGTAAATCTTGGCAAGACTGATGCTATTCTTCCTATGACAGAACAGCTTCCAGGAGAAACTTACAAGTTTAATGATAGATTAAAGGTTTATATCCTTAAAGTTTCACTTGCAACAAAAGGACCACAGGTTACTGTTTCAAGAACTCACTATGAACTTGTTAAAAGACTTTTTGAACTTGAATGTCCAGAAATTTTTGACGGTACAGTTGAAATTAAGGGTATTTCAAGAGAAGCTGGTTCAAGAACTAAAATGGCAGTTTACTCAAACAGCGAAAATGTTGATGCAGTAGGTGCTTGTGTAGGTCAGAACGGTTCAAGAGTTGATGTAATTGTTAATGAACTCAAGGGCGAAAAGATTGACATCATTCCTTGGAGTGAAGACCCAGCAGAATTTATTGCTGCTGCTTTAAGACCAGCTAATGTTGTTGCTGTTGAAATTGATGAAAATGAAGACGAAAAGTCTGCGAAGGTTGTTGTACCTGATAACCAGCTTTCACTTGCCATTGGTAAGGAAGGTCAGAACGTAAGACTTGCTGCAAGACTTACTGGTTGGAAGATTGATATTAAGAGTGAATCTCAGGCTCGTTCTACAGACTTTATAGATTTTGACAAAATTGGCAATAATAGTGAAGTTGAAGAAACAATCGAAGAAGAAACAACTGAAGAATAATTTGGGGAGGTGTAAAAATGGCTACTAAAAAGATTCCTTTGAGAAAATGTATAGGTTGTCAGGAAATGAAAAATAAGAAAGAACTTATTCGTGTTGTCAGAAATGATGCTGGCGAAATTTCTCTTGACCCTACAGGTAAAAAGCCGGGCAGAGGCGCATATGTATGCCCAAATGCAGAATGTCTTAACAAGGCGTGTAAATCTAAGGGACTTGATAGGTCATTCAAAACCTCTGTTCCCCAGAGCGTTTATGAAGAGTTAAAAATGCAGTTGGAGAATATAAATGAATAGACAGATACTTTCTCTATTGTCACTTTGTCAGAGAGCTGGCAAAATGAAAACAGGTGAAGATACAGTAGAGAAAGCAATTCAGAAAAAAGAAGCTAAGTTGGTTATTATTCCAGAAGATGCTTCTGACAATACAAAAAAGAAATTTACAAATAAATGTAAACATTATGATGTGCCGATTTTAATAACAAGCACTAAAGATATATTGAGCAGTATTATTGGTAAAGATAATCGTAGTACCTTTGCCATAATTGATGAAAATTTTGCAAACAAAATTCATTCTATGCTTGAACAGTAAGTTGTAGTGAGGGGTTGCCCCTAGTCTAAATGGAGGTGTGTTCTATTGTCTAAATTGAGAGTTCATGAATTAGCAAAGACGTTAGAAGTAAGTACGAAAGAACTTATAGAGAAACTTGATAGTATTGGTATTAAGGATAAAAAGGCTGTTAGCTCATTAGATGAGGAATCAGTTGAAAAGGTAAAAGCACTTTACAATAAATCTGAAGCTAAAGCTGATAAAAAGCCAGAAGTTAAAAATGAAGAAAAGCCTGTTGTAAACAATAATAATAACAATAACAACAGAAATAACAATAATAACAACAATAATAATAAAAACAACGGAAATAAAAACGCCGGTCAGAATAACAATAATAACAGAAACAATAACAACAATAACAACAATAATAACAGAAATAACGGCAATTTTAATAAAAATAATAACAACAACAGAAACAACAACAATAACAACAATTTTAAGAAGAATAACAACTTCAATAATAACAGTAATAACTTTAATGGCAAGAAGAATAAGAAGAACAAGGGTGGTCAGAAACAGGCACCTGTTGCTTCAAAACAGCCAGAAGTACAGGAAATTTTTGAAATTGCTATTCCAGAAAGCATTAGCATTAAGGATTTAGCTGAAAAGATTAAGAAAGCTCCATCTGCTATTGTTATGGCTCTTATGAAAAAGGGTATTATGGCAAATATCAATCAGGAAATTGATTTTGATACAGTAGAAGAACTTTGTATGGAAGAATTCAACATTATTGTTGAACACGCAAAGGAAATTGATATTTTCGAAGAAGCCTTTAAGGAAGAAGAAGACGATGAAAAGAGCTTAGTTGAAAGACCACCAGTAGTAGTAGTAATGGGTCATGTTGACCATGGTAAAACTTCACTTCTTGATGCTATTCGTCATTCTCATGTTACAGCAAGAGAAGCCGGTGGTATTACTCAGCATATTGGTGCTTACACAGTTTCTATTGATAAAAAGCCTATTACATTCCTTGACACACCAGGTCACGAAGCTTTCACAGCTATGAGAATGAGAGGTGCTCAGGTTACAGATATTGCTATATTAGTAGTTGCTGCTGATGATGGTGTTATGCCTCAGACTATTGAAGCCATTAACCATGCAAAGGCTGCTGGTGTAGAAATTATTGTTGCTATTAATAAGATTGATAAGCCAGGTGCAAACCCAGATAGAGTTAAGCAGGAATTAGTTGAATACGGTCTTGTTGCTGAAGATTGGGGTGGCGAAACAATTTGTGTTCCAGTTTCAGCTCAGACTAAGGAAGGTATTGATAACCTTCTTGAAATGATTATTCTTGTTGCTGAAATGAAGGAATTAAAGGCAAATCCTAACAAGAGAGCAAGAGGTAATATTATTGAAGCTCAGCTTGATAAGGGTAGAGGTGCTGTTGCTACTGTACTTGTACAGAGTGGTACACTTCACGTTGGTGACCCTATTGTTGCCGGTACTTGCTATGGTAGAATCAGAGCAATGATGAATGATAGAGGTCAGAAAGTTAAGAAGGCTGGTCCATCTATGCCTGTGGAAATTCTTGGGCTTAATGAAGTTCCTATGGCTGGTGATATGTTCTACGTTGCTGAAAACGAAAGAAAGGCAAGACAGGTTGCAGAATCTGTTGTAGCTAAGGATAGAGTAGATATGCTCAAGGAAACACCTCAGAAGGTTAGCCTTGATGACTTATTTAGCCAGATTCAGAGTGGTAATATTAAGGAACTTAACATTGTAATTAAGGCTGATGTACAGGGTTCTGTTGAGGCTGTTCGTCAGAGCCTTGAAAAGCTTTCTAACGATGAAGTTAAGGTTAGAACAATCCATGGTGGCGTAGGTGCTATTACAGAATCAGATGTAATGCTTGCAAGTGCATCAAATGCCATTGTAATCGGTTTCAATGTTCGTCCAGAACCATCTGCTAAGAATGTTGCAGAAGAACAGAAAGTTGATGTAAGACTTTATAGAGTAATTTACAATGCTATTGAAGATATTACAGCAGCTATGAAGGGCCTTCTTGACCCAGTATACGAAGAAAAGATTATCGGTCATGCTGAAATCAGAAGTACATTTAAGGCATCTGGTATTGGTACAATCGGTGGTGGTTATGTTACTGATGGTAAGATGAACAGAAATGCTCAGGTTAGAATTATCAGAGATGGTATCGTAATTTACGAAGGCGAACTTGCCGGCTTAAAGCGTTTCAAAGACGATGTTAAGGAAGTTAACACAAGCTTCGAATGTGGTCTTACATTTAATAAGTTTAACGATGTTAAGGAAGGCGACATAGTTGAAGCTTTCGTTATGGAGGAAGTTAAGCGATAATGAAAACAAATACAAGAATGATTCGTATTAATGACGAAATCAAGAAAGAAGTATCAACTATTTTAAGAGGCGAGTTAAAAGACCCTAGAGTAGGTGTTATTACAAGCGTTTTAAAAGTTGATACAACAAACGACTTAAAATATTGCAAGATTTTTGTTAGTATTTTAGGCGATGATGAAAAGAAAGAAGAAGTAATGCAGGTTCTCAATAGAGCTTCTGGTTTTGTTAGAAGTCTTATTGCTAAGAGAATTAATCTTAGAGTTACTCCTGAAATTAAGTTTATACTTGATGATTCATTGGAATATAGCTTTAAGATTGATAAGATTATTAGAGAAATTAACGATAAGTAGGGGATTTGTATGTATGAGAATACAATTGAGCAGGATATAAAAAATATACAGACAATATATATTTCTGCTCATGTTAATCCAGATGGAGATGCTGTAGGTTCAGTTATGGGTCTTGCTTTTGCTCTTGAAAAGCTAGGCAAGACTCCGGTTATTCTTCTTGAACATTTCGGGGAAGAATTTAATATTCTTAATGGCAACAGATTTTTATATAATGGGGATTATTCCGAACTAAATCCAGAAATTATGTTTGCTGTTGACTGTGGAGATAAGGAAAGACTTGGAGAGGCTGGTTCAGTTTTCGACAGAGCAACTCTTACTTACAACATTGACCATCACATAAGTAATAATCTCTTTGGAGATAAAAATATAGTAAATAGTCAGGCGTCATCAGCTTGTGAAGTTGTTTACGAGCTTGTAAGTCAGTTTGTAGATATTGATTTAAATATTGCAACTGCTCTCTATACAGGAATACTTACAGATACAGGTTGCTTTATGCATAATTGTACATCAAAAAGAACTCACCAGGTAGCAGGGGAACTTGTAGGTGTAGGTGTTGATACTCCTTTTATTCATCAGAAGATATTAAAGGAAAAGACAATAGAGAGAATGAAAATAGAGGCCAGAGCTGTTTCTAATATGAATTATAACGATGGAATTGCATATACTTATATTACAGCAAAAGATTTAGAGGATTGTGGTGCATCAATTGACCAAATTGGTGGTATAGTTGGATATATGCTTTCTATTAAAGGTTCACAAGTTAGTGTATTCGCAAGTGAGAGAGATAATGGTATTGTTAAATTAAGTTTCCGTTCAAAATCTGTTGATGTAAATAAAATTGCATCAGAGTACGGAGGCGGTGGCCATGTATTGGCTGCCGGTGCTTCTGTAGAGGGAAATTTAAAAGATGTGTTGGAAAAAGCAGTAGAAAGAGTTAAGAGAGAATTAGATGAAAAGTAATTATAATTTTTCAGGTGTTATAAATATTTATAAGGAAAAGGGTTTTACTTCTCACGATGTAGTAAATATAGTCAGAAATACCCTTAGCAAAGTTAAGACAGGTCATACTGGAACTCTCGACCCAGAGGCAGAAGGGGTTCTGCCAGTTTGCGTAGGTAAGGCAACTAAGTTGGCTGACTATATTGCAGCAGATATTAAAGAATATATTGCTGAAATAACTCTTGGCATCTCTACTACAACAGAAGATATTTTTGGTGATGTATTGGAGGAAAAGCCTGTAAATGTTACAGAAGAGGATTTTAAAAATGCTGCTGTAAATTTTATAGGCGAATACCACCAAAAGCCTCCTATGTACTCAGCCATAAAAGTAAACGGAAGAAAATTGTATGAATTGGCGAGAGAGGGCAAAGAAGTAGAAAGAAAAACCAGACTTATACATATATTTGATATTTCAGATATTAAGAGTTTAGGAAATAATAAATTTGCCTTCAAAGTCCTTTGTTCAAAAGGTACATATATCAGAACTCTTTGTAAAGATATAGGCGAAAAACTTGGTTGCGGAGGTTGTATGTCCAGCCTTATTCGTAGCCGAAGTGGTAACTTTTATCTTGAAAACAGTATAAAGATTGATGACTTTAAAAAATTAGTGGGAGATGGCAATATAAATGATGTTCTTATTCCTATGGATGTTATTTTAAAGGATTTTAATACTATTACTGTTACAAAAGAGGCAGAAAAGTTCGTTGTAAACGGAAATCCAATATCTAAGAAATTTTTAAGTACCAAAGAAATGGATAAAGGAGGACAAGTTGTTCTCAAAGATTGGGACAACAATATTGTCGGAATTTATACAGTAGAAGAGGAATTTATTAAACCTAAAACTATGTTAAAATAAGGTGATAAAAATGAAGGTTTATGAAACTGATGATTTTCAAATAGAGAGAGCTTCGGCTGTATCATTAGGTAACTTTGACGGTGTTCATTTGGGACATCAGGAGTTAATTAAAACTGTCAAAGAATATTCTAAAAGAGAAAATTTAGAAAGTGTTATTTTTTCATTTTATCCTCATCCCGTAGAGTTTTTTGGCAAAAAAGGCGAATTTCTTACTATGCTGTCTTTAGATGAAAAGAAATTTATAATTGAAAAAATGGGTGTAAATGACCTTGTGCTTTATCCTTTCAATAGAGAGTTTGCACAACTTGCACCAGAGGCATTTATGGATTTGCTTGTTGAAAAAACAAATTGCAAAGTTCTTGTAGTTGGGGAAAATTATTGCTTTGGTAGAGATAGAGTAGGCAATTTGGAAACTTTGAAAAAATTGGGAGAAGAAAGAGGAATAAATGTTATAGGCATTAGTTCTGTAAAAACCAATGGTGTCAGAGTTTCTAGTACAAGAATTAGGGGTCTTATAAATTATGGGGATATGGAAACTGTAGCGAAGTTACTTAATAAGCCATATTTTGTAATAGGTAAAGTTGTTCATGGTGACCAGAGGGGAAGATTGATGAATTTTCCTACAGCGAATCTTGAACCACCTGAAAAGAAACTTTTGCCTCCAGATGGAGTTTATCTTACATCTGTCATTTATGAGGGAAAGACATATTATGGATTTTCAAATGTAGGGACAAATCCTACTTTCGGTAAAAATAACAGACGAATTGAAACAAATATATTTGATTTTAATGAGAATATTTATGATAAAGAAATTACTGTTTGTTTTTACAAGAGATTGAGAAACGAAAGAAAATTCAAAAATATGGATGAGTTAGTAGCTCAGTTGAAAGATGATAAAAATACAGCATTGGAATATATTAATAATCTTGATGTGCTGAAATATAAATTGTAATATTTGCCACTTCATTAACTGTTAAAAAGTTAATGAAGTGGTTTTTTGTTTCTTGAAAACAAAAATAGAATGGTGAAAAATAATTTTAACACCATTCTATTTCTTTTTTGCGACCATAGGAATTAAGTTGGTATCTTCTTCAAGAATATCATTGTTTTGCATACAATTTTCTATCTTTTCTTGTATATCCTCGTCTTCATCATCATTTGAAGCAGGGGAGTCATTTGTTATAAGACTTTGTAAAATTGTATTATAAATATTTGAAACATTAGATTTCCAGTTCTTTCGTATTAGCTTAGCTTGGTCTTTTGAAGCAACTGTAAGGTTAAGTTCAATTAATGGGGCATCGTCTTCTATAATACCACATTTTACAATGTATTCATTTTCTGCATAGTAAAAATAATTTGCGTAAACAGAATATTCTTTTTTAATTCTACTTTTGTTCTTACGCACATAAGCCAATATACTACCTAATTTTGATTCAGGAATACGCTTACTAAAATAGCGTATACATTGAGTACCATCTTCAGTAATAGAATAAAAATAGCTATTGTCTTCGTTTAATTTTTCGACAATACCGTTTTCAACCATTTCCTGTAAATATATTTGAAAGTCCATATAATCCATATAATTAGGGACTGCAAAATCCAAAAGGTCTGCCCATGAAATAGGCATATCTAACTGGTAAATTAAGTAGAGTAGGATAAGCTTGTTTTCTGCCATTATAGCAGTTTTTGTCATCAATACCAACTCCTATAAAAAACTATATTATATTATAAATCATTTTTTTAATATTGTAAATCCTCTTTTTATTCCATAAATATAGAAATAATTACATAAATTTTGGTTACATTTTACCTTGACAAGAACATCTAGTAATAAAACCCCTAGATATGGAGTTTAAAACCTTTCGTTTGTCAAGACTCCAGCGAGGTTCAAACAAATCTTCTTTTGGTCCGTCGCCAGTAATTCTATGTATTACAATGTTTTGAGGAGTTTTTTCAATTAATTTTATTACAATATCTACATATTCTTCTAGTGATAAAATTTTAAAAGGTTGTTTGTAATATAAATTGTACAATTCAGTATTTTTAATAATGTGGAGCAACTGAAGTTTAATGCCGTCAGTACCACAATCAATAGCAAATTGCAAAGTGTTTTGATAATCTTTAAAAGTTTCATTAGGTAAACCAATTATTATATGTGTAATGGTATCAATACCTATTGATTTTAAATTTTCTACAGCCTTTTTATATATGCTGTTTTCATAACATCTGTTAATTAGTTTTACCGTATTTTCATTGGAAGTCTGTAAACCTAATTCTACAGTAACATATGTTATTTTTTGTAATTCGTCTAATAATGAAATAACTTCTGAACTAAGGCAATCAGGTCTTGTTGCAATAGAAATACCAACTACATCTGGTAAATTAGCGGCTTCAAAATAGAGTTGACGCAATTTATCAATACTTCCATAAGTGTTTGTAAAGGCTTGAAAATAAATAAGGTATTTTCCATATCCCCATTTTTTAGCCATTTTTTCTTTCATCTGTTCAAACTGTTCTGTAACAGAAAGCACTCTGCTACCGGCAAAATCTCCAGAACCTTTAGCACTACAGAATATACAACCCTTTGTGGAAAGTTTTCCGTCACGATTTGGGCAAGTAAAACCACCATCAATAGCAATTTTTATAATTTTTGAACCAAATTTTTCTCTGTAATAGTCATTGGCAGAATAAAAAGGATGTTTAGGGTTAATCATAAATTTATTCTCCAATGATTTCTATTTGACAAACTGACATGGCTGAAAGGGCGTTTTTATGACTATCTGGAGTAACGCCTGCACAGCAATCTGCCTTTACAGAAATTTTAACCTCTGGTAAAAGTGATTTGATTAAAAAAGCATTTGATATAACACATATATCTGTACATAAGCCTATTATTTCGATTTGGAATGGTTCTTTTATTTTACATAATTCTTCAGCAAGTTTTGGACAACCAAAACCATTTTTTTCAAAAATACCACAACTACCTGCTACACTTAAAACATCAGAATTTATTTCCCAACCTTTAGTGTTTTTTATACAATGAGGTACGGGAAGATTTTTACCTTCTTGAGTTTCTAAGTAATTTTCAAAATGCGTATCAGCAGTTAAGAAAATATCTGAGCTGTTATATTTTTTTATTTCATCAACGACTTTTGGAACAATAGCTACGGCCTCTTTAGTGCCTAAAGCTCCATCAATAAAATCGTTCTGCATATCTATAACTAAAAGTATTTTTCGCATAAATATTACTCCCATTCATAAAAACAGGATGAAACGAAGTATCATTTCATCCTAGAATAAGTATACTAAATAACAAGCGTAAACAACATTATACTACAATTTTCTTATTAAGTAAAGTATTATTTAATAGGTATTGCAATTCCATGCATAAGTAATTCCTCAGCGTGAGATTTATCTGTATCTTGTGAAAGTATAATTTCACTTAAAATAATCTGCTTAGCTGTGCCGAGAAGTTTCTTCTCTATACTGGAAAGACTTTTAACTCTTTCTCTAAGGAATAGGGTTTTAAAAACTTGTGTGATTTTAAATAAATCGCCAGTTTTTAACTTTGCCATATTTTCTTTATATCTTAAATTCCAGTTGTTTGACATATCAATAGGTTCAGCATTATTTACAATATCTATTACTTTTTCAGCTGAATTTAAAGCTCTAAGACCGAGAATATCGGCTTTGTTTTTAGAAATCAGAATTTTAAGGTCACCTATTGGAATATGAAGAACATAGTAGGAAAGTTCTTGACCGTCAACTTCTCTAGTTTCAATACCTTCAATAACACCTGCACCATACATAGGGTAAACAACCCTGTCGCCTACATTAAACACCGATAATCCTCCTCTCAAAATAATAAACAATCGTACAAAAGTATTATATCATAAGGTGGGAATTTTTGTAATAATATAAATTACCAATAATTTTACTGTTTTTTTGGGCAATATTTAAAAAGTAAGAAATTAATTTTATATGTGAAAATAAATATTCATAAAACTTGGAATAATATTAAAATAACCTATTTACTTTTAATGGCTTTTTTGATAGAATAAATATAAATTAAGATGAAAAAAGTCGATGAATAATACATTGTAGAATTTTGTAAAATTATTAAAAAATAATTTGAATTTTCTGTTGACAAAATACTATAAAAATGGTATTATTCATTAGATATATTTCAGCAAGAAAAGGAGGATGTACTATGTGTAAAAATACTTTGACAGCTATAGCAGTATTCAAAATATTTTTATCCCCTTTTATTTGCTTTTTTTGTGGTTTGCAAAGACAGTGGAAAGAGTGTTTTTAGAAATTCTTTTTATTGTCTTTTTTATTGTCTAAATTTAATATAAAAGGAGTGATAGCTTTGTATAACAGGAAGGACCTCCTAGGCTTGAGAGATTTAAGTGCTGATGAAATTATGACTATTCTCAATACAGCAAAGGAAATGAAAGCAAAAATAGATAATCCATCTTTAAGAGATGATAGTCTTAGCAAAAGTAGTATAGTTACTCTTTTCTATGAAAATAGTACAAGAACTAAAATGTCATTTATGCTTGCGGGCGATTACCAGGGAGCTATTGTAAAAGACCTAGGTGTTGCAACAAGTAGTGTTTCAAAGGGTGAAAGTCTTGTGGATACAGGTGTAACTCTTGACCAAATGGGCATAAATATAATGATAATAAGACATCAGATGACTGGTGCAGCTCATCTTTTGGCTAAAAATGTAAAAGCTAGTGTTGTAAATGCAGGCGATGGTTCAAACGAACACCCTACACAGGCACTTCTTGACCTTTTCACTATTATGGAAAAGAAAGGTAGTTTTGAGGGCTTAAAGGTTGTAATTCTTGGAGATATTTCTCATTCAAGAGTTGCAAGAAGTAATGCTTTTGGTCTTACAAAATTAGGTGCTAAAGTTACACTTGCAGGTCCATCAACATTAGTAAGCAATTCTATGAAGTCTTTAGGTGTTGAAGTTGAAACAGATATTCCAAAGGCAATTAAAGATGCAGATGTTGTAATGGGATTAAGAATACAGTTTGAGCGTCAGAAGAATATGCCATTCCCAAGTTTAAGAGAATATTCAAGCTTATTTGGCGTAAATTCAGAAATTTTGAAGTATGCTAAAGATGATGTTCTTGTAATGCACCCAGGTCCTGTAAACAGAGGTGTTGAACTTAGTACAGAAGTAATTGACGGTAAGAACTCTGTTATTACTGTACAGGTTAAGAATGGTGTTGCTGTAAGAATGGCAGTTTTAAAGCTCTTAACAGAGGCTAATAGTAGATAGGGGGACATACATTGAGTAGCTTATTTATTAAAAATGGTCGAGTAATTGACCCTGTGAATAATATTGATAGTGTTGCAAATGTTCTTGTTGTTGATGGCGTTATTGCAGAAGTAAGTGATAAACTTTCAGCAGATGCAGACAAGGTTATAGATGCAGAGGGTTGCTGGGTAATGCCTGGTTTTATTGACATTCATGTTCATTTAAGAGAACCTGGTCAGGAAAAGAAGGAAACTATTGCAACAGGTACTAGAGCAGGTGCTATGGGTGGTTTTACATCAGTTTGCGCTATGCCTAATACTACACCAGTTACTGATAACGAAATTATGGTAACTTACATTAAGTATAAGGCTGAAAAAGAGGGCGTAATCAATGTGTTGCCTATTGGTGCTATTACTAAGGGTCAGAAAGGCGAAGAACTTGCTGACATTGGTAGAATGGCTCAGGCTGGTGCTTGTGCAATTTCAGAAGACGGTCGTTCAGTAGAAAACGCATCTCTTATGAAGACAGCCCTTAAATACTCAAAGATGTTCAATCTTCCTGTATTTGACCATTGTGAAGATGCAAAGCTTGCCGGAACAGGTTCAATGAATGCTGGCGATGCAGCTGCATTACTTGGTTTAAAGGGTATCAGTAATGACTCTGAAGAAGTTATCGTTTCAAGAGATATGATTTTAGCTGGTGCTACAGGTGCTAAACTTCATTTATGTCATATTTCTACAAAGGGTAGTGTTGACTTAATTAGAGAGTCACAGGCCAGAGGTATTGATGTAACAGCAGAGGCAACTCCTCATCACTTTACATTATGTGATGAAGATGTGCAAGCATATGACAGTAATTTCAAAATGAATCCTCCTCTTAGAAGTAGAGAGGACTTAAAGGCTATTAAAGAGGCTTTAAGAGATGATGTTATTTCTGTTATAGCTACAGACCATGCTCCACATCACATTGATGATAAGAACTGCGAATTTGCAAAGGCAGCAAATGGTATTATTGGTCTTGAAACAGCTTTCCCTCTTGCTGTAACTGAACTTGTAGAGCAGGGTTATCTTACTCCATCACAGCTTGTTGAAAAAATGAGTGCAAACCCAGCAAAGATACTTGGTATCAAGAAGGGTCAGCTTACTCCAGGTACTTGTGCAGATATTACTATTGCAAAGGCTGATGAAGAATATACAATAGATGTATCTAAAATGGTAAGCAAAGGAAAGAATACACCTTTCGGTGGCAGAAAAGTCAAAGGAAAGGTTCTTTATACAATCGTTGGAGGCAATGTAGTTGTTGAAGACGGAAATTTAGTAGAGGAGGCAAAATAATGATTATAGATAGACTTATTGATAGAATTAAGGAATTAGAAAATCCTACAGTAGTTGGTCTTGACCCAAGGCTTAACTTTATTCCTGATTTTATTACAGAAAAGTATTACAAAAAATATGGATATACTCCAAAGGCTGTTGCAAAGTCAATGTATAAGTTTAACAAGTGTATCATTGATGAAATTTGTGATATTGTACCAGCTGTTAAGCCACAGATTGCAATGTACGAAAGATACGGCATTGAGGGTATGAAGGCTTATGCAAAGACTTGTGAATATGCTAAGGCAAAGGGTCTTATTGTAATTGGCGATATTAAGAGAAGTGATATTGCTTCAACTGCAGAGGCTTATGCTGATGGTCATATCGGTAGAGTAAAGATTGGACCAAATGAATATCCAAGTTTTGCTCAGGATATGATTACACTTAATCCATATCTTGGCTCAGACTCTATTACACCATATATTCAGGATTGTAAGGATTTTGAAAAGGGTCTTTTCATTCTTGCAAAGACTTCTAATCCAAATAGTGGCGAAATACAGGACCTTATGGTAGACGGCAAGCCTATTTATGAAAAAGTTGGCGAACTCATTGAAAAGTGGGGCGAAGACTTGAGAGGTAAATATGGTTATAGCTCAATTGGTGCAGTTGTTGGTGCAACTCATCCAGACCAGGCAAAGGTTCTTAGAGAAGCTATGCCTCATACTTTCTTCCTTGTACCAGGTTATGGTGCACAGGGTGGTAAGGCAGAAGACCTTGCTGTATGCTTTAAAGATGGTATTGGTGCAATCGTAAACTCATCAAGAGGTATTATTGCTGCTCATACTAAAGACCAGTATAAGGGTTGCTTTACTGATGAAACAGAATTTGCAAAGGCTGCTAGACAGGCTTGTATAGATATGAAAAATGATTTAAGGAGATGTATATAATTATGGAAAAGACCATAAAGGCTGAACTCATACTTGAAAACGGTATTAAGTTCTACGGCAACGCATTCGGTTATATTAAAGAAACCGTTGGCGAAGTAGTTTTCACAACTGGTATGACTGGTTATCAGGAAACTCTTACTGACCCTTCTTTTGCCGGACAGATTGTAACAATGACTTATCCGCTCATTGGTAATTACGGTATCAACCTTGAAGATATGGAAAGCAGAAAGCCTTTCTTAAAAGGTTTCGTAGTTAGAGAAAAATGTGATGTACCTAACAACTGGAGATGTGAAATGAATCTTGATGATTTCCTTCAGCAGAACAAGATTATGGGTATCGAAGGTATTGATACAAGAGCATTAACTAGAGTATTAAGAGAAAATGGTACTATGAAGGGTATCATTACTACAAGAGTTGATGATTTAACTCCTAGCCAGATTAAGCAGAAGTTTGATACTTACACAAATGCTTACGCTGTAAAGGAAGTTACTATTGATGAACCTTACACAATTAATGGCATAGGTACACATTTTGCTGTACTTGACTGTGGTATTAAGCAGAATATTTTAAGAGATTTATCAAAGAGAGGTTGCAAGCTTAGTGTATTCCCTGCATTCACATCTGCTGATGAAATCCTTTCTGTAAATCCAGATGCTATTTTCTTAGGTAATGGCCCTGGCGACCCACAGGATATTCCAGAAGTTGTAGAAACAGTTAAGAAACTTATTGAATCAGGTATTCCTGTACTTGGTATTTGTCTTGGTCATCAGCTTATAAGTCTTGCACTTGGCTGTAACACTAAGAGATTAAAGTTTGGTCACCACGGTGGAAATCATCCAGTAAAGGATGTAAAGACTGGTAGAGTATATATTACAAGCCAGAATCACAACTTCGTTGTATGTGACTTATCAGATGATGTTGAGCCTACTTTTGTAAATGTAAATGATGGCAGTATTGAAGGCATTAGACATAAGACTAAGCCAATTTATTCAGTACAGTTCCACCCAGAAGCAAGCCCAGGACCACTTGATACAGAGTTTTTATTTGATAGATTTATTAAGACAGTAGAGGAGGTTAAGACTCGTGGCTAAGGATAATTCAATTAAAAAGGTACTTGTAATTGGTTCAGGTCCTATCGTAATCGGACAGGCTGCTGAATTTGACTATTCTGGCACACAGGCTTGCCAGTCATTAAAAGAAGAAGGTATTGAGGTTGTTCTTGTAAACTCTAACCCTGCCACTATTATGACAGATATTGGTATGGCTCATTACACTTACATTGAACCTCTTACTATTGATTTTGTAGAAAAAGTTATTGCTAAGGAACGCCCTGATAGTATCATCGCTGGTATGGGTGGTCAGACAGGTCTTAACTTGAGCTGTGAACTTTATGATGCAGGTATTCTCGACAAGTATAATGTTAGAGTTATTGGTACTTCTATTGCTTCTATTAAGGAAGGCGAAGACAGAGATAGCTTTAAGCAGTTAATGGAAAGAACTAACCAGCCTATCGTTGAAAGTGATATTGTAACAGATGTTGAATCAGCTGTAGAATTTGCTGAAAAGATTGGTTACCCAGTTATCGTTCGTCCTGCCTATACATTAGGTGGTACAGGTGGTGGTATTGCTGCTGATGAACCAGAATTAAGAGAAATTTGTACTCAGGGTCTTCACCTCAGTCGTGTAGGTCAGGTACTTATTGAAAAGAGTATTGCTGGTTGGAAAGAAATCGAATTCGAAGTAATGAGAGATGGTGCAGGTAACTGTATTACAGTTTGTAGTATGGAAAATGTTGACCCTGTTGGTGTTCATACAGGCGATAGTATCGTTGTTGCTCCAGCTCAGACACTTTCTGATAAAGAATATCAGATGCTTAGAAGTGCAGCTATTAACATTATTAACTCTATTGAAATCAAGGGTGGTTGTAATGTACAGTTTGCACTTGACCCTAACAGCTACAACTATGCTGTAATCGAAATTAACCCTAGAGTTTCTCGTTCATCTGCTCTTGCATCTAAGGCAACTGGTTATCCTATTGCTAAGGTTGCAGCTAAGATTGCATTAGGTTATAACCTTGATGAAATCAAGAATGCAGTAACAGGTAAGACTTTTGCTTGTTTTGAACCAACTCTTGACTATGTTGTATTAAAGTTCCCTCGTTGGCCATTTGATAAGTTCTTTGGTGCTAAGAGAACACTTGGTACTAAGATGATGGCAACTGGTGAAATTATGAGTATTGGTAAGAGTTTCGAAGCTGCTCTTTTAAAGGGTATTCGTTCTCTTGAAATTGGTCAGTACGGTCTTGAAAGAAAGTCTTCTAAGGCTAGAACTCTTGAAGAACTTAAAAGACGCGTTGTTGTTCCAGATGATGAAAGATTATTTGACCTTGCAGAAATGTTAAGACGAGGCTATAAGGAAGAAAAGGTTTGCCAGATTACTGGTATGGACTTATTCTTCGTAGACAAGATTAACAAGATTGTTAAGATGGAAGAAGAACTTAAAAATATTAAGGTTGATGAATTTACAGAAGACTCTCTTTCTTACTATAAAGAAAAAGGTTTCTCTGATAAGGCAATTAGTAACTTTGTAGGTTGCAAGCCACCAGAGATTTATGCTTTAAGAAAGAAATGGAACATTATGCCTGTATTCAAGATGGTTGATACATGTGCAGGCGAATTTGAGGCTGTTACTCCATATTACTATTCTAGCTATGATACAGAAACAGAAGTTAGAGTTAGTGATAAAAAGAAAGTTATGGTTATTGGTTCTGGTCCTATTAGAATTGGTCAGGGTATCGAATTTGACTACTGTTCAGTTCATTGTATCAAGGCACTCAAGAAGGCTGGTATTGAAACAATAATCGTAAATAACAACCCAGAAACTGTAAGTACAGACTTCGATACAGCTGATAAGCTTTACTTCGAACCACTTACAGAAGAAGATGTATTAAATGTAGTTGAAACTGAAAAGCCAGACGGCGTTATTCTTCAGTTCGGTGGTCAGACAGCTATTAAGCTTGCTAACTTCTTTGATGAAATGCACATTCCAATCCTTGGTACACTTCCAGAACAGATTGATGCTGCTGAAGATAGAGAAAAGTTTGACGAAATCCTTGAATCTCTCGATATTAGAAGACCAAAGGGTAAGGGCGTATGGACTCTTGAAGAAGGTATTGCTGTTGCTAATGAACTTACATTCCCAGTTCTTGTTCGTCCTAGTTATGTTCTTGGTGGTCAGGGTATGGAAATTACTCATAACGAAGAACAGCTTACTAAGTACCTTGTAGAAGCCTTCGAAAAGGATAAGAAGAATCCTGTTCTTATTGATAGATACCTTGGTGGTAGAGAAATCGAAGTTGATGCTATTTGCGATGGTACAGATGTATATATTCCAGGTATTATGGAACATTTGGAAAGAGCTGGTGTTCACTCTGGTGATAGTATTTCTATTTATCCACCTCAGCATATTAGCGAAGATATTCAGGCTCAGATTCTTGATGAAACTAAGAGAATTTCTAATGCCCTCAAGATTATTGGTATGATTAATATTCAGTTTATTGAATTTAGAGGCGAACTTAATATTATCGAAGTAAACCCTCGTTCTTCAAGAACTGTACCTTACATTACAAAGGTAACAGGTGTTCCTGTTATTGATATTGCTACAAATGTAATGCTTGGTTCTAAGCTTGCAGATATGGGATACAGCACAGGTATTGCACCTACTCCAGATGTAGTAGCTGTTAAGGTTCCTGTATTCTCTACAGAAAAACTTCCACAGGTTGAAGTAAGTCTTGGACCTGAAATGCGTTCTACAGGTGAAGTTTTAGGTGTAGGTTATAACCTTGAAAATGCTCTCTATAAGGGCTTTATTGCGTCAGGTATGACTGTTCCTAAGGCTGGTAGCACAATTCTTGCAACTGTTAGAAGTCAAGACCACGAAACTTTCGTACCTATTGCTAAGAGATGTGCAGATTTAGGTTGCAACTTTATTGCTACAAAGGGTACTGCTAAAGTTTTACAGGAAAATGGTATTGACTGCAAGGTTGTTAAGAAGATTAGCGAAGGTGTTCCTAACATTATTGACACTATCAGAAGTGGTGTTATTGACCTTATTGTTGATATTCCAAAGAAGGCAAATGATGTTAAGAGTGACGGCTTTAAGATTAGAAGAACAGCTATTGAAAGTGATTTAACACTTATTACTGCTCTTGATACATTTAAGGCTATGGTCGATGTAATGGAAAAGAAGATTAATCAGGATGAATTAGCTATCTTTGACATTAACAGAGATATGAGAAAATAGTAAGTTAATAAATATGGAAAGAGTGCTGACTTGTGTTGGCACTCTTTTTTTGTCGAATTATGACATAATATATCGAATTATGACAATATATGTTAATTGAATATGTTTTTTCCCTAAAGTATAATTAATATAGTATAAACAGTACATATGATATATGGAGAAAAACTATGCAGAAAATATATATTTGTGATGATAATAAAATACAGTTGATTAAAATTAAAAATATAATTCAAGAGGAAATTCTGAAACAGGAGTATAATATGAAAATAGAAAAATGTTATACTTCTAGTGATGAATTGATTTTTGATACTATGGAGTCTAAAGAAACTAATATCTATTTTTTAGATGTATGTATAGAAAGTGAAAATAGTGGATTTAAAACTGCTATTGAAGTAAGAAATAGACAGCCCAATGCCTTTATAATTTTTATAACCTCTCATTATGAATTTGTGTACAATGTTTTTAGCTATCATATTGAGCCATTAGATTACATTGTAAAGGAAATAAATGAGGAGAATATTAAAAAGAAAATTGAAAACTGTCTTATTACTATAGATATGCGTTGCAATAAAGATGGTAAGGGCTATAATAAGTTTTCGCTGAAAATAGGAAGAAGTAATATAACAGAAGATTTTGAAAAAATTATTAGCTTTGAAAAAGTATCAGATTCTAACAGAGTTATTATGACCACTAAAAATTCAAAAATGGAGTTTTATGGCTCTATATCAGATATAATAAACAATTTAAACGAAGATTTTTGTAGATGTAAAAGAAATTATATTGTAAATAAGAACTATATAGATTATATTGATAAAAAGAACAAATTAATTTATATGAAAAATAATACTGTTTTCTCATATTCGAACAGACTAATGAAAGGAATGATGTAAACATATGGGTTCAATGGGTGCTTTGATTGCTATAACCTGTATTGCAAATTATATAAGTGGAATGATATTGGCAAGAGAAAAATATGATACCTTGAAAATGATTGTCTATATTGTAGTACAAGTTTTATTGTCCTGCTTACTTATTAATAAAGTTCCTAGAATTATAGTATATACTGGGATTATAGGTACTGTTTATCTTCTCTATGATAAAATCAAGTCCTTTGATTATAGTTTGGTTATAGCATTGTTTGTACAGATTATAATAATGATAGCAGATGTTATAGAGTCTAATCTGGCAATATTAATTACAAAAAAGGATATTAATACTTTACTTTATAAAAATGATTATAATATGATTATTTATGCTTTTATTGCCATACTAATTTTATCTTTATTGTCAGCTTTTGTTAGTTGGGTAGTAAATAAAAAGATGAAAATGAAGATGCTGGACTTTAAAGAAATAAATAGCAAACTTTTAATCGTAATTCTTTTAATTAATTTTATAATAATTTTTTCGAGTGGTAATGTTTGTAAAAAGCTAGGATTTAATAATGAATTTATACAAAGTCTGGGGCTTTTGTTATGCCTCTATACACTTTTTCTTGCTATGTTTATGATAATGTTTATAAAAAATGTAGTTTCTGAATATGATATAAAATTAGAAAGAGAAAAGAATAAACAATTAAATCTCTATACAAAGGAAATAGAGGAACTTTATAATAGCCTTAGAACATTTAAACACGATTATAAAAATATACTTACAAGTATGTCGTTGTATATTTCGGAAAAAGATATAGATGGACTTGAGGAATATTTTAAGAAAACTGTTTTACCTACAGATTTAATAATAAATAATAATGAATTTAGTATAGCTAGTTTGCAATATGTGGAACTTAAAGAGCTTAAAGCCTTGTTGGCTATGAAGCAAATAGAAGCCAAAAATAAAAATGTAGACTGTACTATACGAGTTTTAGGTGTTGTAAATGAAATAAATATGGATACTATAGATTTAATAAGAATTGTAGGTATATTGTTTGACAATGCTATACAGGCAGCAGAGGCTATAGGAAATGGCAAAGTAACTTGCACTATAAAACAAAAAGATATATTCAGAATAGAAATTAGAAATAATTATATTGGGAATATAGAAGATACATCAAAACTTTTTGAAAAAGGTTACACAACTAAAGAAAGTGGTAGTGGAATAGGTTTGTATAACTTTTTAAATATAATACATAACTATGATAATGCCATTTATTCAGTTACTTTGGATAATAATGAGTTTATAATTCGCATTACAATATCATAAAATGTCGAAAAATGTAGTAAAGTGTAATTTATTGTACTTTTATATGGTTTTTTGTCTTTATTTATTGATTAACAAATGAAAGTTTAAGTTTTTGTGTAAATTAAACAAGCTAAATGTGGTTTTTATAAAAATGTGATGATGAATTGAAGTATAAAACTGAAAAATATTTTAATAACCATTATTTTAGTGCGATTATCACATTTTTAGCAAAATTGACTTTAATTAAGTTTTCAAATATACTTTTTTTAGGGCAAGAAAGGATGTGATAAAAATAAAATTTGTAGATGATTTTATTTCAAGTAAGGTGGTAGATGATAACTACAGCCATATTGAAAAAGTAAAAATAGCCTATGGAATGGAGATACTTTTAGAAAATTTAATAAAGACAGTTATTATTATCGGTTTGGCATTTGCCTTAGGTGGATTAAAGTACACTTTGGTAGCTATTTTATCATTTGCAATTTTAAGATTTTTTACCTTTGGCTTACATTGTCAATCAGGATTAATGTGTTTACTGCTTTCTGTATTTTTAGATGTTATGAGCCCTATACTAATAAAAGACATCTATGTTGGAACAATACCCCGTTGCATATTAATGATTACATATGTTTTTCTTATTTTTAAATATGCACCAGCAGATACAGAAAATCATCCTTTGGTAAAAAAAGAGGTTAGAAAACAGCTAAAAACTCGAGCTGTAATTGTAAGCATAATCTACTGTCTTTTAGCTATATTTGCAAAGCCAATGTGGTTTGTAAATATATTAATGCTTATGGAAACCTATGTCGTTATAAGTATCTTGCCCATATCGTATAAAATTTTCAGGAGGAGGTACAACAATTATGAAGAATTTAATGATGAAAATTAAGTCAATTGTTACAAACAGAACTGTTTTACAGGTTTGTACATTTGCTTTAGTTGTTGGTTCTGTTGCTATTGGTAGATGTCTTCCAGGATATGCTCACGAACCAAAGTTACCAAACGAGTTAATCGAAAAATAATTTCAAAAGCTAAAAGACAGAACAAAAAATTCACAAACGCAATTACTTAGCAAAGGCATTTGATTTATATTATCAAGTGCCTTTGTTTATACAATAAAATAGTAATTGACAAATTTTGAAATAATGTTAAAACAATAATGTATCAGGGGAGTTGCCTTTAGCATCTGAGAAAGTTTTAAACTGCCCCTTATACCTTTCGGATAATGCCGGTATATGGAGATATATTATATTAAGTATTTTATAAATTCCGATTTTTTTGGGGTTTTATTTTTTTGCTTTAAATTATGATTAGGAGGAAGAATAAATGAACGCAAGTATAGCAATTCAGGTTTTACCAGATACAAGAGATGAAGATGAATTAATAAGAATTGTAGACGAGGTTATAGCTTATATTAAGAGTACAGGGCTTAATTGTTCTGTAGGACCTTTTGAAACAACTATTGAGGGCGATTATGACCAACTTATGGATATAGTTAAGGAATGTCAGAAAGTTGCTGTTAATGCAGGAGCTAAGTCTGTTTCTGCCTATGTTAAGGTTGTTTATAAGCCAGAAGGAGATGTATTGACTATTGAAAAGAAAATTACAAAACATCATCAAGAATAGTACATCTCTATGGACATTTATTGTCTTTTTATTAATATGGCAGGGTGTTTCTGTTTCAGGAATAATACCTGAATATATGTTACCATCTCCAATGAAAGTAATTTCTGCCTTAAAGACAGATTCAGCATTAATTTTGGGACATACTGGCACGACATTGACAGAAGCATTTTGGGGATTGGTTTGTGGTATAATTTTGGGCTTGATTACAGCTGTTCTTATGGATATGTGTAAAGTATTAAATAAGATATTGTATCCAATAATAATAGTGTCACAAACAATACCAACAATAGCTATTGCGCCTCTTTTAGTGTTATGGTTTGGTTATGAATTGACACCTAAAATTGTGCTTATAACAATAACAACATTTTTCCCAATAGCGGTAGGAACATATACAGGACTTCATTCTGTAGATAAAGACGAAATACAGCTTATGAAGTCTATGGGGGCAAGTAAATTGCAAATATACAGACATATTAAATTCCCAGCGTCAAGAGGAGAATTCTTTTCAGGACTTAGAATATCTGCTGCTTATTCAGTAGTTGGTGCAGTTATTTCAGAGTGGTTGGGTGGATATAATGGTCTAGGGGTTTATATGGTAAGAGTAAAAAAATCTTACTCATTTGATAAAATGTTTGCAGTAATAATTTTAATATCTGTTATAAGTCTTATATTGATGAGAATTGTAGACATTTTAAAGAAAATTTGTATGCCTTGGGAATTATCAGAAAATAAAATGGAGAAAAATATATGAAAAAATTTATATCAGTTTTTGTAGCTGTAGTAACAGCTTTAAGTTTTACAGGTTGTGGTCAGACTACTACATCAGAAAATAAAAATTTAGAAAAGGTAACAGTTGTTTTAGATTGGACACCTAATACTAATCATACAGGCCTTTTTGTGGCCAAAGAAAAAGGTTATTTTGAAGATGCCGGACTTGATGTAGAAATTCAACAGCCACCAGAAGACGGTGCAACACTTATGGTTTCTTCAGGCAAAGCACAGTTTGGTATTGATTTTCAGGAATACCTTGCACCAGCATTTAAGCCAGGAGAAGAAATGAATGTTTCAGCAGTTGCAGCTATAATACAGCATAATACTTCTGGACTTATTTCATTAAAAGAAAAAGGTATTGACTCACCTAGAAAACTTGAGGGAAAGACATACGCTACATGGGATATGGATATTGAAAAGAGTATCATAAAGCATATTATGACTAAAGATGGTGGAGATTATAGCAAACTTAATATGATTCCATCTACTATTCAAGATGTAAAAACAGCATTGACTACTAATCAGGTTGATACAGTATGGGTTTATTATGCTTGGGACGGTATTGCTTTAGAACAGGCAGGACTTGATACTAACTTTATTAATTTTGCTGAACAGGATGAAAATCTTGACTTCTATAGCCCTGTAATTATTGCTAATAACGACTATATTAAAAATAATCCAGAACAGGCTAAGGCTTTTGTTCAGGCTGCAAAAAAAGGCTACGAATTTGCAGAGGAAAATCCAAAAGAGGCAGCAGATATTCTTTGTGAAAATGCTCCTGAATTGGATAAAGATATAGTTGAAAGAAGTCAAGAATGGCTTGCAGATAAGTATACAGCAGATAGCGAAAGTTGGGGCTATATAGACCCTAAGAGATGGAATGGTTTTTATAATTGGCTTTACGATACAAAGGCTATTAATTATAAAATTTCAGAAAATACAGGCTTTACAGATGATTTATTAAAGTAAGGAGAAAATATGGCTTTACTTAAAGTTTCAAATGTTTCAAAAAGTTATGATGGTAGAAAAATAATAGACAATATAAATCTTGAATTAAATAAAGGCGAGATAGTTTCATTACTTGGTGTAAGCGGTGTTGGAAAAACTACATTATTTCAAGTAATATCAGGATTGGTTAAGCCGGATAATGGAACTGTAGAACTAAATGGTAAAAATATTACTGGCATTTCAGGAGAAGTTGGCTATATGTTGCAGAAAGATTTACTTGTGCAATATAAAACTGTTTTGGATAATGTAGCACTTCCCCTTGTAATAAGAGGAGAAAAAAAGAAAGTTGCTAGAGAAAAAGTAAGTCAATTGTTTCCTAAATTTGGTTTAAACGGAACACAGAATAAATATCCATCTCAACTTTCTGGCGGTATGCGTCAAAGGGCTGCGTTTTTGAGAACTTATTTATTTTCAAATGAAATTAATTTGTTAGACGAGCCTTTTAGTGCTTTAGATGCTATAACAAAAGGAGAGCTACATAAATGGTACTTGAATATTGTCAATAGCATTAATTTGTCATCAATTGTTATTACTCACGATATAGATGAAGCAATAATGCTGTCTGATAGAATTTATGTAATGAGTGGTAGCCCCGGAAGTATAGTTTCAACTATAAATGTTAAAAAAGATAAAAAGCAACGGAAAGATTATAACCTTACAGAAGAATTTTTGGAATATAAAAAAGAAATATTGTCTAAGTTAAAATAATGTTTTAAAAGCTGGTTTCTATAAAAGGAAATCAGCTTTTTATATATAAGAGGTTGAAGAAAATAATTTTTTTGGTATAATAATTGAAAAGAAGAATTTAATGTAAAGCTTGATTTTGTGAGGTGTACTTTGTGATTAAAAAATTTCAAAAATTAATAACGGACTATGCCTATAACAATAATCTTTATTGTAGATTTAATTTTGATGGATACATAGACGAGATAGATATTATAAAGGGTAAAGTGTTTTATGGTTCGGGTTTCATACTTGTTTTGGAATATAAAATAAACTATGGAAAGTTGTTTTGTAGGTTTATATTACAGCAAAATCCTCCGATAGAGTATAACCCTTATGATGTATTAAACTATATTGATGATAAATTCTATTGCTTGTCATTTGAGTATATTGAAAACGAAAAAGATTTGGAAATATGTATAAACTATATTTTTTCTGTTACGGATAAATATTATGAAAGAATACTGGAATTATCCTATTCAGAAGAAATAAAAGAGATAGAGGATGTATTTGCTAGAGATTTTGATAAATATTACAATGGGAATATTTTTAATAATAAAAATATAGTAGACGAATACAAAGAGATACTTTTTGATGATTATTACAATATAGATAATGAAAGATATTTTAAAAAAGAGTATAAATATTTTATTGAGGGTAAATTTCATAAGGCAGAAGAACTTTATTTGAAAAACAAGAATAATCTATCTAATTATGAAATGAAAGTTTTGGAATACATAAAAAATACAGAAAATTTGGATTTACCAGTAAATAATATTGAAAATGTTTCAAAATATGTTTTCTATAAGAAAAAAATATTTGATATAGTGAATTTATTGAAAATATTTTGTGGCATTTTTGGAATTGGTTTAAGCTCTTGTCTTTGCTTTGCAATTTATACGGTTGTATATTATTTTTTGATGCTTATAATAAAAGGTCAATGTACTAATGTAAATAGATATGTTATAGCTGTACTTAGTATAATCCCTGGTATAATAATGACCTTTAAATTGCGAAAAGAATGGTATGATATGTTTGCAATACCAAATGATTTGGAAAGTAATGAAAAACTTTCTAAATTAGAGAAAAAATTAATATTGGTTTATATTGTTTTAAGTTTTATAATTATGATTGTAAATATAAAACTTATTTAATGGTGGTGTGAGATAGTGTACGATTTCGATAAAATTATAGATAGAAGAAATACAAATTCCTTAAAATGGGAAGTAGGCGAAAATGAACTTCCAATGTGGGTAGCTGATATGGATTTTGAAACAGCTCCAGAAATTAAGGAAGAATTAAAAAAGTGCGTAGACAGAGGTATATTCGGCTATTCTATTGTACCTGAACAATGGTATGATGCTGTAGTATATTGGTGGAACAAAAGACATAACTTTAAAATGGAAAAAGAGTGGTTGCAATTTTGTTCAGGTGTTGTTTCAGCAGTTAATTGTGTAATAAAAAGGGTAACAAACTTAGGGGATAATGTTTTGGTACAGACTCCTGTATATAATGCTTTCTTTAGTTGTATTAAAAATTAGGGTAGAAATATTGTTGAAAATGAATTAACATATGATGGCAAAACATATTATATTGATTTTGAAGATTTAGAGAAAAAGCTATCAAATCCGCTTACTACAATGATGATATTATGCAATCCTCAAAATCCGTCAGGAAGAATTTGGACAAAAGAGGAGCTTTCAAAAATAGGGGAGCTTTGCAACAAGTACGATGTTGTTGTACTTTCTGATGAAATTCATTGTGATTTAACAGACCCTGATTGCGATTATATTCCTTTTGCAAGTGTATCTAATATATGCAAAAATGTAAGTGTAACCTGTGTATCTACTTCAAAGACATTTAATATTGCAGGCTTACATTCAGCTACAGTTATAATTCCTAATGAAAAATTGAAAAACAATATCGTTAGGGGATTGAATATTGATAGGTATACTGGGGTAAATTCTTTTGCTATAGAAGCTACTATTACAGCATATACAAAGGGCGAAAAGTGGTTAGATGAATTAAGAATTTATTTATATGAAAATAAGAAAATAGTATATAATTTTATTGAAAAGGAAATACCAGATTTAAAGGTTTTAAAATCTGAAGCGACTTATTTAATGTGGCTTGATTGTAGTAATATAACTAAAAATTCTTCAGAGCTTTGTAATTTTATAAGAGAAAAAACAGGATTGTATATTTCAAAGGGTGTAAATTATAGGGGTAATGGCATTAATTTTATGAGAATGAATATTGCTTGCCCAAAGGAAATTCTTATGGACGGGCTTTCAAGATTGAAAAATGGCATTATGGAATATAAAAAACAAAAATAGTAAAAGAATGGCATAGGCGAATACAACCTATGCCATTAATTTTATTTCTTAGAATTTGTTTTAGCTTGGAATTTCTCGTTGTTTATAATAAATCTTTCGTGAGTACCTTCGCCAATTTTACCAACTTCATCAAAGGCTGTTACTTTAAAAGTCAATTTTCTACCGTCAATAGCAATAAGCTCGCTTTCGGCTGTAACTTTCATACCTACTGGAGTAGCAGATATATGCTGAATGTTCATAAGTGTGCCTACTGTGCCACTACCTTCTTCTAAAAGAGATTGAACGCTTTCATAAGCTGATTTTTCCATTAATGAAATCATAGCTGGTGTAGCATAAACTGATAAACCACCACTACCTACAGCAACAGCAGTTTTTTCATTTGTTACAATTTCAGATGCAGAACTTTTTATACCTGTATTTAACATAATATTCCTCCTTATATAGTTAGACAATGCTAACCTACTTTATAAAATGTTATCATATAAATATTGCATTGTCAAATATATAAATTTATCTTTTTACATTTCCTATGTCTGTTACAATATTGTAGCCAGCATTGGATACTCTCTTTTCAAGACAATTTCTACATTGAGCAGACTCATCGCCAGTACAAATTTTATTTTCGTATAATTCATAAAATTTTCTTACACTAACAGGGGAGAGATTAGGCATTACAACATTTGCTCCAGCCTTTAATCCCATTTCACGACCTAAAGGATTTATTGTTCCCAATGCTGTAGTTGCAGGAATAAGAGCATATGGAAACATAATTCTCAAAATAGAAATAAGTTTCAAAGTTAATTCAAAACTTCCGTTGCCATAAATATGGAAAGGAGTTTCGGCGTGAGTTAAATATGGTCCTATGCCAATCATATCAGGCTCAAGTTCCTGTAAAAATCTTAAATCGGATATTAAATTTTCTGTAGTTTGAAAAGGAGAACCAACCATAAATCCAGAACCAACTTGATAGCCTATTTCCTTTAAATCAAATAAGCATTGTTTTCTGTTTTTTAAACTCATACTGTCGGGATGAAGTTTGTTATAGTGGGTTTCATCAGCTGTTTCGTGTCTTAATAAGTAACGGTCAGCACCAGCATTAAAATATTCCTTGTAGCTTTCCTTTGATTTTTCTCCTATGGAAAGAGTTACAGCACAATCGGAATATTTTTCTTTTATTGAACAGACAATATCACAAATCTTTTCGTCTGTAAAATATGGGTCTTCGCCACCTTGTAAAACAAAAGTACGGAAACCTAAGCCGTAACCGTCTTTGCAACATTCCATTATATCTTCTTTTGAAAGTCTGTATCTATGGGCGTTTTTATTATCTTTTCTTATACCACAATAATAGCAGTTGTTTTTACAAAAATTAGTAAATTCTATTAGTCCTCTTATATATACATCAGTACCATAATGTTGTTTTCTGAGAATATCCGCATTTTCTCTCAACTGGTTATCAAATTCATTGGACTCCAATAATGTTTTTAACTGTATGTCACTTAGATTACAGTTTTTAACAAATTCATCAATCATTAGTTTTACCTCTCCAATATCCTACTTGTTTAGTAAGAATATCATAATCAATTATTATTTGAAAGTCAACATATATGAAAAATTTTATAAAAAATTCAATAGTGTTATACTTGACAAAAGTAGGGGTAATAAATAAAATATAATACATAAATCATATAAAACATATAGGAAATGGGTGATTAGTATGAAACAGATATTATGCTTTGGAGATTCAAATACATATGGATTAATTCCAGCAACAAAAGACAGATATGATTGGAACACAAGATGGACTGGTATTTTAAGTAAAAAGATAGAGAAGAACGGATATAGAGTTGTAGAAGAGGGTTTGTGCGGAAGAACAACTATTTTTGAAGATGCTACTAGAAAGGGAAGAAAGGGAGCAGACTTACTTCCTATTATATTGGAAACTCACAAGCCTATTGATACAGTTGTACTTATGCTTGGCACAAATGATTGCAAAACTGCCTATGGTGCTACTGCTGAAAAAATCGGAAGTGGTATTGAATTATTAATAAAGCAAATTAAAGATAGTGACCTTGATATAAATATTATACTTGTTTCACCTATAGAACTAGGCGAGGGAGTATGGGAGGAGGGTTTTGATACTGAATTTAATGAAAATTCAGTTGAAGTGTCAAAACAACTTCCTGAAGTTTATAGAAAAATTGCAGAAAAATATGATGCTGATTTTGTAGCTGCTTCAGAATATGCCAGACCTAGTTCTGCCGACAGAGAACATCTTAATGAATTTGGTCATAGAAAGCTTGCAGAGGCTATTTATAATCAGTTTTATAGCAAAATCAGGGAAGCAGTTTGATGAAAATAGATAAGAAAACTTTATTGTTTGCTTTTGTAAGTTCATTACCTATTTTCTTTAGTTATGAGTTTTTAAGTATAGCTTTTGGCATTATGATGTACAATGCAGGCTATAACTTTATATGGTCTTGGCTAGTAAGTAAAACTATCTATACAGGAACTTTTCAATATGTTCTTGTAGATTATTTAAAGACAGGGACACCTTTTTTTACCATAATATTAACAGCTGTTTTTATGAATAGCAGAATGTTGTTTTATGGTATTTCATATATTGAGAAGTTTAGAAAAACAGGTAAGTTTTATCCTTATATGATATTTAGTTTAACAGATGAAACCTATGCTCTCTACTGTAGTATGAATTTACCAAAGGGTATAAATGAATCCTTGTATATGCTATATGTGGCTATAATGGCAAGAGTTTATTGGTTGACAGGAACTATTATTGGTGGGTTATTAGGTGGTTTTCTAAAATTTGATTTTACAGGAATAGATTTTTGTATGACAGCCTTGTTTGTCACTATTTTAATTGATAAATGGAAAGTGAAGAAAGACCGTAAATTTGTAATAACAGGTTTAGTATTTGGTACAATTTCACTTTTTGTTTTTGGAGCAAAGAGTTTTATATTCCCAGCTATGCTATTTACCATGCTTTTATTGGTTGTGGAAAGAAAATTTAGTAATAAGAGGTTTGAAGATAATGTCTAGCTTAAAAATTGTAGCCATAATTCTATGCAGTGGTCTTTGCACTTTTGGTATAAGAGCCATACCATTTTTGATATTTAGAGATAACAAGAAGCCACCGGAAATAATATCATATTTAGGAGAAAAATCTACCTCTGCTATTATGGCTATTTTAGTTGTTTATTGTTTGAAAGGTGCTGTCAATTCGGATTTTATATCTAATTTGACATTATTTGGCGGGGTAGCAACAACAGTTATTACACACTTAATATTTAAAAACACTCTTTTAAGTGTATTTGTTGGGACTGTGTGTTATATGATTTTTATAAGAATTGCGTAATATTTACTTTATTGATATAGAATGAAAAATATGTTAAAATTAAGTCATAGTGAAAGCTGTGACTTTTTTTATTATATTATGTGATATGATATATGATTTTAGAATGGGTGTAGAAAATGGAATTAAATGAGCCAATATCAGTAGTGAAAAATATTGGAGAAACTAGATGCAAACAACTTAATAAAATGGGTGTTGAAACAGTAAATGACCTTATAGAATATTTTCCTAGAGATTACGAGGATAAAAGTCTTTTTGTAAACATATCTGATGTAGTAAAAGGCGAAGTTAATACATTTAAAGCAAAGGTTTCATTTAATCCCGAGGCACACAGAGTAAAGGGTATGGTTATTGTAAGGGCTAGATTAAGTGATGCCACAGGAAGTATAGATGGGGTGTGGTTTAATCAACCTTATATTAAAAATTCACTTGTATTGGGAAAAGAATATGTGTTTTCCGGCAAAGTTACAGAAAAATATAACAGAATACAAGTAGAAAGTCCAGAGTTCGAGATTTTTAATCCTAATAGTTTAAATAATGGAAGAATTGTTCCAGTATATACATTACCAGCTAGATTAAGTCAAAAAGTAATAAGAACTGTTATCAGAGATGCCTTGATTGAGGTAAAAGATAAGATAGATGAATTTTTGCCTAAAAGCATTATTAAAAGTATGGGGCTATGTTCAAGACTTTATGCTATAAAGAATATACATTTTCCTCAAAATGATGATGCCTTTTTTAAAGCCAGATACAGACTTGTGGCAGAAGAACTTTTACTTTTGCAAATGAGGCTGTTACAGCTTAAAGGCGATGTGGGAGAAAAGACAAGTACTGTAAAAATAGGAAACTATGATGTAAGTGGAATAAGAAATCAACTTAAATTTGATTTAACAAATGCACAGAAAAAGGTTTTGGGCGAAATATTTAACGATTTTTCTAGTGGTTATGTTATGAATAGATTAGTGCAAGGAGATGTAGGATGTGGTAAAACAGCTGTAGCAATGATAGCAGCGTATCTTATCATAAATAATGGTTATCAGGCTGTTATGATGGCACCAACAGATGTACTTGCAAACCAACACTATGAAAGTTTTAAGGCTGTGTTTGAACCTTTAGGTATAAGTTGCCAATTACTTACAAGTGGACTAAAGAAAAAAGAAAAGAATATAGCCTATGAAAATATAGAAAATGGTACTGCACAAATGATTATAGGCACACACGCCCTTATACAAGAGAAAGTTGTTTATAATAATTTAGGATTGGTTATTACAGATGAACAACATAGATTTGGTGTAAGACAAAGAGAGATGTTGGCTCAAAAGGGAGAAGAACCTCATGTTTTGGTTATGACAGCTACACCTATACCAAGAACTTTGGCTCTTATACTTTATGGAGATTTGGATATATCTACTATAAACGAACTTCCACCAGGAAGACAAAAAGTTGATACCTTTGCTGTAAATCATACTTATGATAACAGACTTTATGCTTTTATAGAAAAGGAAGTTGCAAAGGGTAGACAATGTTACATTATTTGTCCTATGATTGAAGAAAATGAAAAACTTGATTTAAGAAGTGTTTTGAAATTTACAGAAGAACTTAAAAATGATAGACTTCCAGATTTAAGAGTGGAGTGTATGCATGGTAAATTGAAAAACAATGAAAAACAGGATATTATGGATAGATTTTCTAGTGGAGAAATTGATGTGTTAGTGTCCACTACAGTAATTGAAGTAGGTGTAAATGTACCTAATGCTACTCTTATGATTATTGAAAATGCTGAAAGATTTGGTTTATCTGCACTACATCAGTTAAGAGGTAGAGTAGGTAGAGGTGGAGAAAAGAGTTATTGCGTCTTAGTTACAGACAGCAAAACAAAGGTAGCAAAAGAGAGAATGTCTATAATGTGTAAGTCTAATGACGGCTTTGTTATTTCTGAAAAAGATTTACACCTTAGAGGACCGGGGGACTTCTTTGGAACAAGACAACATGGTCTTCCAGAAATGAAAATTGCAAACCTGTATAAGGACATAAATATATTAAAAGATGTTCAGTCAGTTGCTATTGATTTGTATAAAAGTGATGAAAATTTGGAAAAAAAAGAAAATTTATTGCTTAAAAAGCGAATAGAAGAACTATATTCTGAAGAAAATAAAAAAATTTGCCTATAAATGAATTTAGGGTATTTACTTAATTAATTTTTTTTTGTATAATGATGTTTAGAACTGTTGTAAAGGTGATGGTATTATATGAGAGTAATTTCAGGTTCGGCCAGAGGTTTGAAACTGAAAGCTCCCGAAGGAATGAACACAAGACCTACATTAGACAGAATAAAAGAGTCGCTCTTTAATATTATTGCGGCTGATATGTATGACTGTAGATTTCTTGATTTGTTTAGTGGTAGTGGAGCAATGGGTATTGAATGTCTATCAAGAGGTGGGCAGAATGCCGTTTTTGTAGATAATAATAAGGAAAGCATTGATGTTATAAAACAAAATATCAATGGGGCTAAGGTATCAGACAGGGCAGAGGTTATGTCTTGTGATGTTACTTCAGCTATATCAAAGTTGGCACAAAGAGGTAAAACTTTTGATGTTATTTTTATGGACCCACCTTATGACAAAGGGCTTGTAGAATTGTCTTTACAGGCTATAGTTAAGAATAATATACTTTCAAAAGATGGGTATATTATAGCTGAACAGTCAACAGAAGAAGAAATTCCAGAAATAGCAGGCTTAAAAGTTACAAGGGTAAAGGAATACAGAATTACTCGTATGACTTTTTTAACTTATGCCGATGAGTATGGAGGATAATAATGAAAGTTGCGGTTTATCCTGGTAGTTTTGACCCGACTACTAATGGACATTTGGATATAATAAATCGTGCATCAAGATTGTGCGATAAGCTTATTGTCGGTGTTTTGGATAATAAGTCAAAAGTGCCACTTTTTACAGTAGAAGAAAGAGTAGCACAACTTAAAGAAATAACAAAAGATTTTGCTAATGTAGAAATAAAGGCTTTTTCTGGTCTTTTAGTAGATTTTGCCAGAGCAAATAATTCTAATATTGTTATAAGAGGCCTTAGAGGTGTGACTGATTTTTCTTATGAATTTCAGATGGCATTGACTAATAGAGCCTTGGATAGTGATTTAGAAACACTTTTTATTTCGGCTGATACACAATATTTGTTTTTCAGCTCAAGTCAGGTTAAGGAAATTGCTTCCTTTGGTGGCGATATTGCCAATATGGTGCCTGAAATCATTAACGAACAATTGCGTAAAAAACTGGAATTAAAGGAATTGAATTAGGAGGAAAAATAATTATGGATAATTTGGAAATGGAAAATCAGTTTGCTGAGGACAATACATTTTATAGACTTATTGATAGACTTGAAGATACTGTAGATGGAGCTAAAAATGCACCTTTTTCAAATGATAAGGCTGCTGTTTCAAGAAATGAACTTAATGAAATTATTGAAGGTATGCGTCTTAATCTTCCAAGAGAAGTAAAGCAGGCTCAAAGAATAGTTGGTCAGGCTCATTCTATTATTGATAAGGCTAATTCCAATGGTCAGGCCATCATTATGGAAGCTAATGAAAAGGCTGCTCAGATGATTAGCGAAGAACAGATTTATAAGCAGGCAAAGGCTGAAGCCGAAGCTCTTATTGAAGATGCTCAGAATAAGGCTAATTCTATTATTAAAGAAGCTAGTGATAGAGCAACTCAGCTCAAGGTTGGTTCTCTTGATTATGCAGATAAAATGCTTTCAAATACTGAAACTAAGATTGAAAACCTTATTAAGAGCATTACTGACAATTCAGAAAGCCTTAAAGGTTACTTAAATCAGGAAATTGATGCAATTTACGAAGAACGCCAGACTCTTAATACTTATTATGAGGATGTATATCAGGAACAGTAATATTCATAATTATAAAAAGGCTGTCTTATGAATGGAACTTATAAGACAGCCTTAGTTTATATAAAGAGATATGTATAAATAGCAGATATAATACTGTGAGCAAATTTAGCTAATATGTATTTTTTAGCTGATAGGTCTGTTTTTGCAATAAAGCTCATTGATTGGGCGTGTATAGAAAAACCACCCCATGCAATTATCATAGATATGAAAGGCAAAATGTTTGAATTGCTTTTGGAAATAATACTACAGCCGTTTGTTATTTCCAGTAAACCACTTATTATTCCTTTAGCTGTGTATTTGTCCATACCTATACTACATAGTGGTTTTGACAATAGTGTTATTACTTGAGTTTTTGAAAGTAAAGTATACAATATGGAAAAGAAAACAATATATCCACATATAGCAACAATGGTTTCTATACCGTTGGATATAGATGAGTTTAATAATTCTCCAATAGGTTTTATTGAGCTTTTTTGATACAGACATTTGCTATTATCTTTTTTTGATACTATGCCTAATAGCATACCAAGAGTAATGGCAGAAAGTATGTGTACAGCCAACAGTTTATAGCCAAGGGCGGAATTGTTTAGCATTTGCGTGCCAATAGTTCCAATAATGAAAATAGGACCAGAGTTGTTGCTAAAGCAAAGTATTATTTGTGCTTCTGATTTGCTGATTTTATTTTCATTATATAGGTCGCAGGTCAATTTAGCCCCTAAAGGGTATCCAGATAACATTCCACAGACAATGGGAAAAGCACTATTCCCACTTATTTTAAAAATTTTGTTGAAAATGGGACTTAATTTTTTGCTTAGGTAAATGGGGAAATTTGTCGATTTAAGTATGTTTGTGCCTATTATAAAGGGCAAAAGTGAGGGTAAAGCAAAGTTGTACCACAATAATAGTCCATTTTTTGCAGATTTAATGATTTCTTTCGGAAAGATTATGATTAAAACATTGAAATATATTGCAAAAATTGTTATAATGTAATGGTATGTAAATTTTCTTGCTTTCATAAATCTCAAAACCTTTTTTGTGAAAGTATATGAATTAAAATAAAAAATATGAGGAGGTAGTATTGTGTTCGGCAGTAAAAAAAATAATAAAAAGACAAGGAACACTAAGAAAAACAATACTACTGTAAATAATAACAGAAATAATAGTAATAATAGAAATTATGGAAATACATATGGGAGAAATGGTAACTCTCAATATGGAACAGGAAATAGATATTCTAATGTAGGAAAATATAGAGTTTCAGAAAATGTTTTTTCTACAGGTGCTGGAATGAACAGCTCAAGAGGTACATATGGTTCTGGCCGTTTTAGTAATTCTAGTCGTACAAATAACACTAGAAATCAAAATGGTTATGGATATACAAATAACACTAGAAATGTATTTGATAATCAAGAGCGTAATTATTCTAAAAATACTAAGAACACTAGAACTAAACAGCATAAGAAAGCTACCCCTAAACCAAAGAGAACTAGAAATTATATACCTATAATCAATTTGAGTAGCCGAAATAGTAAGGCTATACCGATATACATATTTATATTTGCCTTAGTGCTTGTACAAGTTATAGGTTATTCTGTTTCAAGAGTAACAAAGGGAAATGTAAATTATGATACAGTACAGTATGGAACTATTGATTCTCCAAATGTTATACAGGGTGTTATTGTAAGAGATGAAAAGGTATACAATACCACAGTAGATGGTGTTATTTCTTATGATGTGGCTGATGGTGAAAAGGTAAAGCCAAATACAGAGGTTTGTAGTATAAAAGACCAAGCTGCAGTAGCATCTATGGAAAGTGACCTTGAAAAAATAGATAATGATATTATGGATGTTCAGGATAAGAGAGATGATATTTCAATTTATTCTGACGATATTAATAAAGATAATCAGCAAATTAAGAAAATAGTTGATGATAGTGCTATTAATTTTGCAACTTTAAATCTTGAAGATGTATATGAATTAAAAACAAATATAGAAAAAGAACTTTCAGAAAGAAATCAGCTTCTTCTTAGTGAAAATCAAGGAGCTTTAACAGACCTTGTTACAAAAAGAAAAGCACAGGAAGAAAAACTTAATCAAAGTATTAGTAAGGTTTCTACAAATGAAAGTGGTATTGTTTCTTATGATGTTATAGGCGATGAAGATAAGTATACATTAGAAACAATGAAGTCACTTACAAAGAAAAATACTCTTGCTACAACAAGTAGTGATAGTGGTTTTAAGACTTCTGTAAAAGCTAATAGTCCGGTCTTTAAAATTATTAAGTCCAATACTTGGTATATTGCTGCTTACATTAGCGAAGACTATACCAAAGATTGGAAAACTGGTAATGTAGTTAATATATATGCAAAAGACGATAATGGTGTTTCATATACATTACCAGCTACAATTAACACATTATCAACTGTTAAAGATGGAAAAGAAAAATATGTAATATTAAGTATTACAAAAAATATGCTTGAATTTGTTGGGGACAGAAGTATTAGCTTTGAAACTCAAAAATCAAAGAAGGGATATAAAGTTCCTAACAGTTCTATTGTAGATGAAACACTTTTACAGATACCTAGTGATTATATTACAGAAAATAATACTGTAAATAAGGTTTCTGGCTCAAATACAAAGGAAATACAAGTTGTTGTTTCAAGTGTAGATAAGGAAAAAAAGGTTTCTTATGTTCCGGTACAGCTTGGTATTTTAAATGTTGGTGATGAAATACAAAAGCCAAATTCTTCTAACAAATATAAAATAGAAAATGTAGTCAATTCCAATGGTATATATGTAGTAAATTCAGGTATTGCAGAATTTAAAATTGTAAGTTTAGATGACTCTGTTTCTAATTCAACACATACAATTTTAGATATTGGCAAAAATCCTAATATCAACATATACGATAGAATTATGACAGATACTGAAAATGTAACTAAAGAAGAAAAAGTATTTGAATAGAGGTAATGATAATGAGTATAGCTGACAATTTAAAAGAAATTGAAGAAAAAATTACTAAAGCTGCTGAAATAAGTGGCAGAAAAAGAGAAGATGTACTTCTTCTTGCCGTTTCAAAAACAGTTGATGTTCCTAGAATAAAAGAGGCTGTTAATCTTGGTCTTGTAGATTTAGGCGAAAATAAGCCACAGGAAATTAACTGGAAATATGATGAAATAGAAAATGTAAGATGGCATCAGATTGGCCATTTACAGACAAATAAGGTTAAATACATTATTGATAAAGTTTGCCTTATACATTCTCTTGATAGTGTAAAGCTTTGTGAAGAAATTCAGAAGAGGGCTGAGGCTAAGGGAATTACAATGGATGTACTTGTGGAAATAAATATTGCTGGAGAAGAAGCTAAGCATGGCGTTCCACCAGAAAAAGCTGAGGAATTAGTTTTAGAAGCATCTAAATTTAAAAATATCAGGGTTAAAGGCTTAATGACAGTTGCTCCTTTTGTCGAAAATCCTGAAGAAAACAGGAAATATTTTAAGGAAATGTACAAATTATTTATTGACATTAAGGATAAAAACTATGATAATGTAGATATGGAATATCTGTCAATGGGTATGACTAACGATTATGAGATAGCTATTCAGGAAGGTGCCAATATTGTCAGAATAGGCACAGGACTTTTCGGTGCTAGAAATTACGCGGTTTAATATATTTAGGAGGACATATATAGATGATTGAATTATTTGATAAGGTTAAGAATTTTATTTTAGGAGAACCTGAAGAAGAATACGAAGAAGAATATAATGACAATTATGGCGAAGAATATGAAAATGAACAGGAAGTAAGTAACGGCAGTAATGTAAGGTCATTCGGCTCAAGCTTTGGTGGATTTACTCAGAAAATGGGCTTTGGCTCAAGTTCATCTGCTTCTAAGAAAAATGCTGAACCACAGTCTTCTTATAGGTCTTCTTACTCATCATCAAGAAACTATGGTTCGTCAATGGATATGGGTAGAGGTGCATCTAACAAGGTTTTAAGCATTAACACAAGCGTTAATATGCAGGTTGTTATTGTTACACCAAAGACACTTGAAGAAGCTGGTCAGGATAGTCTTCAGTTAAAGTCTAAGGTTGTTATACTTAACCTTGAAGGTGTTGAAAAGGATAATGCACAGAGAATTACAGACTTCTTCTCAGGTGCTTGTTACGCCTTAAATGGTACTATGCAACCTGTTTCAAGTAGAATTTTCATTGTAGCACCTTATGATGTTAATATTTCAGGACAGTTTAGACGCGAATTAGAAGCAAGTGGTATCAAATTGCCTAATTCTTCTATGTGGAGATAGTGAGGTTTTATATGGTTAATGCGAATATTGGTTTTGTATTAATAAAAGCACTTTATTATTTTTATACTCTTTTGGAATACGCAATTCTTGCAAGATGTATACTTTCTTGGTTGCCAATAGGTCAGAATAATATTTTTGTAAGAATTTTAGTTGCAATTACTGAACCCATAATGGGACCTATTAGAAAATTGATTTATAAATCTCCTCTTGGTAGAGGTATGATGGTAGATTTTTCTCCAGTATTAGCTTTATTAGTAATAATGTTTGTGTATAGAATCCTTGCAAGCGTTATATATGGGGTATTTTTCTAATGGCAAGTAAAAAAGATTTACTAAAGAGTATTTCTGACGAAGATGAAAGAAAAATTTTTGCTAAGGCTTTAGATAAGGGAGATTTGTGTGCTAAGATTAATGTTCCTCAGTTTTCAGATTTTATGGACCCATATAAGGCTCATAAATTAGGAGAAATCTGTAGAGGGTGTGAATTTAACACAGTTCTCTATGGTGGGTATGAAGATGCTGAAAGATTGAAAGTAGGCTTTTTCCCTTATTATGATGAAGGAGATTATACATCGTTTCCTATTTCTTATGTTGAAGTAACATATAATGGAAAATATAGTAAAACTCTTACTCATAGAGAATTTTTAGGTTCGGTTTTAGGATTAGGTATAACTAGAGATAAAGTTGGCGATATATATATTCAGAATGAAAAAGCCGTTATAATGGTGGATGAAGATATTGCTGATTATATTGTATCTAACTTAGAAAGGGTTTCTCATACAAAGGTTAACGCAAAGATTATAGACCATTTTGAGTCTGCACCTTCAGAAGTAAATGCAAAGAAAATAACAGTTGCTTCACTACGCATAGATGCTGTATTAAGTGGGGCGTTAAATATTTCAAGAGGTAAGGTTTCCGATTTAATAAAGGGCGAAAAGGCTTTTGTAAATTGGAAACAGATTACATCTGTGTCTGAAAACATAAAAGACGGGGATATGATTACACTTCGTGGTTTTGGGCGAGTTAAAGTAATAGAAACTCTTGGAAAAACGAAAAAAGATAGATTTCTTATAGATATAGAAATCTATAAATAGATTTAGGAGGAAGTTGAATTATGATGACACCTGTTGATATTGAAACAGCTGATTTTAAAAAGGTGGCTTTAGGTTACTCTTGTGATGAAGTAGATACTTTTCTTGATAAGGTTATTGTTGAATTTGAAAGACTTTTCAAAGAAAATGCTAAACTTCAGGATAAGGTTACTACAACAGAAGAGGCACTTAAATATTACAAGGATTTAGAGGATACAATTAGAAATTCTATTGTAAGAGCTGAAAAAACAGTTGAGGAAACAAAGCACAATGCTGAGGTTGAGGCAAGTCAGATTGTTAAGACTGCTGAACAGCAGGCTGTTGATATTATGCAGGATGCTCATAAACAACTTTACCAGTTAAAGAATGAAATTATCAGAGTTAGAGCTGAGTACGAATCAGTTAAAGGAAAATTAAAAATGCTCCTTGAAACAGAATTGAAAATGCTTGAACAGTATGAAGAAGAATTAGGTTTAAACGAGGAACAGGAATAAGAGGTTTAATATGAAAGTTTTAGAAGTAAAAACTGCTTTAAAAGATTATCCAATTTATATTGACCATAGCTATGATGAACTTGTTTCAGCTTTTGAAAAATCCGGTTTAAAGCCAAGTAAGCTTTGTATTATTACAGATACTAATGTAGAAAAGTATTATCTTGAAACAATAGAGTCTATGCTTTCAGAAAAATATGATGTTTGTCATTATGTTTTTGAGGCAGGAGAAAATAGCAAACATTTAGGAACAATTAGCGATTTCTATAATTTCTTTGTTGAAGAAAAATTGGATAGAAAATCTGTTGTTGTTGCTTTAGGTGGTGGCGTTGTTGGTGATATGGCTGGCTTTGCTGCATCTACATATATGAGAGGCATTAGCTTTGTTCAAGTACCTACAACTTTACTTGCACAGGTTGATAGTAGTGTAGGTGGTAAAACAGGTGTTGATTTTAACGGTAATAAAAATATGATTGGTGCTTTTTATCAGCCAGATTTTGTTTTTATAAATAGTGAAACACTTAAAACTTTACCTTATAGAGAAGTTGCAGCAGGTATTGCTGAAGCTATAAAGTATGGTTATATTATTGATAATGATTTCCTTGAATATTGTATTGAAAATAAGGAAAGTATAAAGTCATTAGATAACAATGCACTTATTGAAGTTATTTATAAGTGTTGTGAAGCAAAGGCATATGTTGTAAGTAAAGACGAAAAGGAATTAGGTTTGAGAGCTATTCTTAATTTTGGTCATACTTTTGGTCATTCAGTTGAAACACTTAACAATTTCAAATTACTTCATGGCGAATGTGTTGCTATTGGTATGGTTGCTGCTCTTTATTACTCTATGGAATGTGGCAATACAACTAAGGAAGATATTGAAGATATCGAAAAGTTACTTGAATTTTTTGAACTTCCTACTAGATGCGATAACAATGTTGATGAAGTTTATAATCAGATGTTCTATGATAAAAAGACTTCAAGTGGCAAAATAAAAATAGTTGCATTAAAGAAAATAGGCGAGGCTTTTATTGATTCGTCTAATGATGTGGCAAATATAAAAAAGGCTATAGAATACATAGCAAAGTAGGTGTAATAAATGTTTTTATTGCCGATTTTAATTATTCTAGCTATTATAATAGTTGACCAGATAACAAAATATATGACTGTTTCAATGCTTATGCCTATTAATTCTGTAGAAATTATAAAAAATTTCTTTTCATTAACTTATGTAGAAAATAGGGGTGCAGCCTTTGGAACAATGATGGGTGGACGATGGTTCTTCGTTGCCCTTACAGTTATTGTTGTTGTAGCTGGTGGCATTTATTATTCTAAAATATATAATAAAAATGAAAGTAAAATTGCATCATTAGCACTTGTATTGGTAGCTGGTGGAGCAATAGGAAACTGCATTGACAGACTTTTCAGAGGTTATGTAGTGGATATGTTGTCATTTAACTTTTTTGGCTACAGTTTCCCTGTATTTAATTTCGCAGATATTTGTGTTGTAATAGGTGCTGTTTTATTGGTTGTTTCCTTATGTTTTACAAAAGAGGGAAAATAGTATGGAAATATTTACTATTGAAACAGATGATGTTAATAAGAGAGTAGATGTTTTTCTGAATGAAGAAATGGAAGATGTATCTCGTTCAGCTTTACAGAAAAATATCGAAAAGGGAAATATAACAGTAAATGGAGAAAAAATAAGCAAAAACTATAAACTTCGTCTAGGCGATATAGTAGAGGCTGAACTTCCTCCTCCGGAAAATATTGACATTGTGCCAGAGGATATTCCTCTTGATATAATGTATGAAGATGATGATTTAATTGTTATAAATAAACCTCAAAATATGGTTGTGCATCCAGCTCCAGGGCATTACACAGGAACTTTGGTTAATGCTTTAATGTTCCATTGTGGGGATAATTTATCTGGTATAAATGGTGTACTTCGCCCAGGTATTGTTCACAGAATTGATAAGGATACATCAGGTGTTTTAGTTATAGCAAAATCAGATTTGGCACATAAAGGTCTTTCAGAACAGCTTGCTGAACACTCTATGAAAAGAGTGTATAATGCTATTGTTTACAATAGTTTTAGTGAAGAAAGTGGTACTGTAGACAGAAATATTGACCGTTCTAAAAACGACAGAAAGAAAATGGCTGTTGTTATGCAGGGCGGTAGAAATGCTGTTACCCATTACAAAGTAATTGAAAAATTGGGTAAATATACTTGGGTTGAATTGCAACTTGAAACAGGAAGAACTCATCAAATTAGAGTGCATATGTCCTATATAGGTCATCCTCTTTTAGGTGACCCAGTCTATGGACCTAAAAAATGTCCTTTTAACTTAAATGGACAGGTTCTTCATGCAAAGGTTTTAGGATTTATTCATCCGAGAACAGGAGAATATATGGAATTTAATTCGGAATTACCGGATTATTTCAGTTCTCTTATCGAAAGATTAAAAAAATAAAATAATGCTTGCATTTTAAAAAGTATTATGTTATAATATCAACTTGTGAGTACGAATGTTCCGCTGGTACTTGTGGCAGGAAGCCATTAATCCAAAGGGTATTTATGAACATTTATGATGAAAGGGAGGCAAAGCCTTATGAATTATTCAATTATTAGAGAAATCGAAAACGAACAGCTCAAGCCAGAAGTTACTGAATTTAATGTAGGTGATACAGTAAAGGTTTACGCTAAGGTTGTTGAAGGTACAAGAGAAAGACTTCAGATGTTTGAAGGTGTTGTACTTAAAAGACAGGGTGGCGGCGCTAAGGAAACTTTCACAGTAAGAAGAGTTTCTTATGGTGTAGGTGTAGAAAGAACTTGGCCAGTACATTCTCCAAGAATTGACCGTATCGAAGTTGTTAGATATGGTATCGTTAGACGTGCTAAGCTTAACTACCTCAGAGGTAGAATCGGTAAGGCAGCTAAGGTTAAGGAAGATATCCACAGAAGAAGTAAGTAATTTTTTGACCCTCGGCGTTGACCGAGGGCTTTTTCTTTTTAGTCTATAAAACTAGAATAAAATTTATTTCTAGTTATTATTATAATAAAGTGCAAAATTTATAAAAGGAGGCGAAATGTTATGAACATACAATGGTATCCTGGTCATATGACTAAAACAAGAAGAATGATGGAAGAAAACATATCTTTAGTAGATATTGTAATTGAATTGCTTGATGCTAGACTTCCATTTAGCAGTAAAAATCCAGAAATTGATAATTTAGCAAGAAATAAAAAGAGAATTGTTATTTTAAATAAGGTGGATTTAGCTGACGAAAAGAAAACAAAAGAGTGGAGAGCATACTTTGAAGATAAGGGCTTTAAAGTAATTGAAGTAAACTCTATTACAGGAAAGGGTATTAAGGATATTACAGAAGTTTCAAAGGAACTTATGGCTGAAAAGCTTGAAAGATTAAGACTTCGTGGCAGACTTTTTACTCCAACCAGAGCAATGATTGTTGGTATTCCTAATGTAGGTAAATCAACTTTAATTAACAAATTTGTAGGTAAAGCTCTTGCTAAAACTGGCGATAAAGCTGGTGTTACAAGAGGTAAACAATGGGTAAGAGTAAAACGAGATTTTGAACTTTTGGATACACCAGGTATTTTATGGCCTAAGTTTGAAGACCAAAGAGTAGGTGAAAGATTAGCTTTTACAGGAGCTATTAATGACGATATTCTTGACTCAGAAACTCTTGCTTGCAAATTAATTGATTATTTAAGAAAATTATATCCTAATGCTTTAGCTGAAAGATATAAGGTAACATATGACGAAAATACAAAATCAGAAGAAGTATTAAACCAGATTGCTGTAAACAGAGGATTTAAGTTAAAAGGTAATGAACTTGACTTAAAGAGAGCAGCAGATATTCTTATTGATGAATTTAGAGCAGCTAAACTTGGTAGAATGACACTTGAAAGTGTTGAAAATATTTTAGAAGATTAAAAAATATTGTATATATTTTTATGATTGGACAATAATATCTCTTGAAGGGTTTTCCTTCACATAATTAAAGGAGGATTATTGTTATGAACAACAATTATGAAAACAACAACAACAGCAAGTCCAGAACTAACAAGAATAGTAGAGTAGAATTTGCAGAAGATATGAACTTTGATGAACAGAGCAACAACAAGTCAAAGTCAAATAGTCGTTCAAATTCTAATTGCACTAATAACTCAAATTCTAACTCATCTAATTCAAATTCAAACAGCAGATAGTCTTATTCTAAACAAAAAAACAAGGTCCGAGGACCTTGTTTTTTTAGTTTTCTTTTGACTGACAATCAGGGCATATACCGTAAATGTCAAATTCTTGAGCTTCAGCGTGGAAACCTTTCTTTTCTGCTATTTGATTTCTTAAATTGCTAAGAGCAGAGCTTTCTAAAGCTGTAGGATTGAGATAATCAACTACACAATGACATCTTGTACAAATCAAATGAGGATGAAAACTTGTATTTGCATCATATCTGTGACTATCTTCCCCAACATTAAACTCTGTTACAAGATGAGCATCTCTTAAAGAAGCTACAGTTTTGTATACAGTAGCAAGGCTTAAAGAAGGGTGTTCTTCCTTTAAGTCGTTGTAAATAGTTTCTACACTAGGATGAGCAGTAGTATTAATCAAATATGAATAGATAGCTAATCTTTGTGGAGTTACTTTTAAATGATTTTGCTTTAAATTTGCGGCTAAAGTATTCATAGGACACCTCCTTTATAATAAATGATAAATAATAATTATTATTGATCTTAATATAAATTTTCTATTCTGTCAATAGTAATTTGAAAAATATATGATTTTTATTTGTTGTAAAAAACGAATATTTGTGGTAATATATAATTGTATTAATATATATGTAAAGGAAATGAATTTTAAAATGAACATAATTTTACACGAACCAGAAATACCTCAAAATACAGGTAATATTGGTAGAACTTGTGTTGCAACAGGTACTTCGTTACACTTAATTGAGCCTTTAGGTTTTAAGATTGATGACAAATCTCTTAAAAGAGCTGGTATGGACTATTGGAAAGATTTAGATGTACATTATTACACAAATTTCCAAGATTTCCTTAATAAAAATCCTAATGCCAATATTTATATGGCAACAACTAAGGCTCTGAATACATATTCAGATGTTAAATTTAAGGATGACGATTTTATTATGTTCGGTAGCGAAGGCTCTGGAATACCAGAGGAAATACTCCTTCATTATAAGGATAATAGTATTCGTATTCCTATGCTTGAACAATATAGAAGTTTGAATTTATCCAATTCTGTGGCTATTGTTCTCTATGAGGCTTTAAGACAGAACTCTTTTAAGGGCTGTCAAATGGAGGGACATTTACATAGACATAGTTGGAGCGAGGCAGAATAAGAGGTAGATATATATGGAGCAAGAAACTGTATTTGTTATAATGCTTAAAAATAAAGAAACTGGATTTCTTGAAAAGGAATTAGGAAGTCTTAATATAAATAAAAATGATGAATATATTGTTAACTTATTTGTATTAAAAGAAGATGATGGGAAAAAATTACATCTTAGAATATCAACAGATAGAGATGTAGAAGATTGGGAATATGGTGCAATTTTTGATAATTATAACTATGATTCTTATGGCGACAATGTTATAGAAATTGATGAAATTGATAATGATTACAATCCAGTATGGGAAATTGTAATTGATTATGATGATAATTTATCAGTTGTAGAAGAAAGGGTTGCTGAAATTTTGGATATTCATTCAAATGAACTCAAGAGAGTTTATGAAGAAATAAAAGACAAGGAAAGTGAATATAAAAATGATTGATAAAAAAATGGCTGCTGCAAGTGCTTTTGTTATTGCCGTTGGTGTAGCAACAGGAGCTGGTATGTATTTTATCCATAATGGTTCTAATGCTACTACTACTGAACAGACAGAAGTTACAACACAGGCACAAGTTGGTAATGCTTCTGCTAACAAAGACGGTACAGTAGATTACAAAATTGGTCTTTCTGATTTTGAACCTAGTGATGAACAGATTAATTCAATGATTACTGTAGCAGAGGGTGCTCAGAAATATTATGATGACAAGGCAGTATCAGACGGATTTTTAAGTCAGTTTGGATTTTTATATAGCCTTTCAAAGGAGAATACAGTTTCTTTGTCTGATATTATTGCTGATGGATATGCAAAAGCTGACGATGATATTACAAAGAATACAGATGTATTATTAATCAGACCATCTGATTACAATTCTGTTATAGGTGCAGAAGGCGGAGAAAAGGATTTATCTGTTTTTACAGCATTAAATACTAAAAATGGTTACTTTTTAGCTGGTGTAGGTGTAGAGCCCAAAATGCTTACAGCACAGCAGTATCAGCAGTTAGTAGGAATGTATTCTTTTGAACATGGCGAAATAAAAAATCCTAAAAAGGGCGAAGATGAATATAATGCTATTATAAAGGCATCAGGAATTAGTGGCAATATTGATGTTAAGCATATTGCTTGTGACAATAAGTATGCGGTACTTGTTATTGGTAGTCTTGATGACCCTACAGATATTAAGGAATTTGCCTTTTTAAATGACAATGGAAAATGGGGTATAATTGCTAATGATTTAGCTACAGTTGCTAATGCAAAGCAGTATATGAATGAAAGATACCCAGATATGGAACTTGGTCTTTTACCTATTTATAATATTAAGGACTATGGTACTATAGTTACCGGTTTTGATGACTATGTTAGTTCTTTAGTATCATTAGGTATGATAAAAGACGGAGATATGAAACAGGGTGCATATGAATGTGGTGCTGGGAACTTTGTTTATATTGAACCAAAGGCAACAGGAAAAAGACTTATAGGTCATGTTAATTCTCAGAATAAGCTTGAGTTTTTCGAAGCTTCAAGTCTTGAGGAAGCCATATCAATTATGCTCCAAAAGGAGAAAAATCCACCTGTATTTATACTCAAGTTTGACAATTAATTTATAGACAAATTGGTATAGATATAGTAGAATAGGGCTATAGATGGTTTAGGAGGGGATTTTTATGAATAATACAATTATTTCAATTTGCAGAGAATACTGTAGTGGTGGTAAAGAAATTGGTAAAAAGGTTTCTGATGAACTAGGATATACTTTCTTAGATAAACAGCTTATTACAGAGGCAGCAAAAAAGTCTGGTTACGATGAATCTGTTTTTGAAAAGGTTGATGAAGTAGCTACAAACAGCTTACTTTATTCATTAGTTCTTGGTACATATGGAGCAAATGCTGCAGGTGCAATGCCTGATAATGATAAACTCTTTGGCTTACAGGCTGAAATTATAAGAGATACAGCAAAGGAAAAAAATTGCGTTGTAATTGGTCGTTGTGCAGACTATGTTTTGAGAGAAGAACCTAACCTTATTAAAATTTTCTTGAGAGCCGATATGGACTTCAGAGTAGAAAGATTTCGTTCATTGTATACAGCTCCTGAAGGCAAAAAGCCAGAAGATATTATTAATAAGACGGACAAAAAACGAGCATCTTATTATAAATTCTATACAGGCAATCTTTGGAAAGATATGAATAATTATGATTTAGTAATTAATACAGGTAAGGTTGGCATTGACAATGCTGTTGCCACTATTATTGATTATGTAAGAAAATATGGATATGTAAAATAAAGAAAAGACGGATAAGTTATTGACTTATCCGTCTTTTTGTATGTTGGCTATTTGTCAAAAATCTATTTATTCAGAATAAATTAACCCTGTTAACTTGTGACTTAGCACATTAAGTCATTGAATTTATATATAAAAAACTGGTATGGCTATCAACCATACCAGTAATAATATTATTTAACTTTTTGTAGTAGTTTCTGTTGACTCTGTAGTAGTTTCAGCTTTTTTAGTGCCTATGTAAGTGACTTGTTGTCTTGGAGAATATGTACTGGTGTTAATTTTTACGGTTTCTTTCAATACACCGTTTTCATACACCTTTTTATAAAGCTCGTATTTATAACCCTTTAAAGGAGTTACAACTTCAGTTTCTCCCTCTAAAAGAGTAGGGTCTTTCTTTTCTACAGGTTCATCAGGGTCAGTTTCTTCAATAAGCTTGTTTTCAAGTTCTATGGTTCTTCCAGCGGGATGAATTTCCTCGCCGTATAGGTTTACAACAACATTTGATGAAGTCAAGTAGGATTCTATGTAAACAGCCTTATTGGTATTGTTTTTAAATTTAAAATCTTTATAATCTCCGGCTAATGTAGCATCAAAAGCATAAGGAGAATAACCGACTTTCATAGAATGATTATGTCTTTCTGTGACTTCAAGTTCTGCATATAGAACAGCATCATACAATGCACTAGAAACCTGACACATACCGCCACCAACACTATCTTCTATTTTACCCTTGACAATAGTGCCGGCTAAAGCCCAACCGTTTTCTTCTGTACAAGGGTTAAAGTGGGCATTAGTAGAAAATTCTTCGCCAGGATATAATATAACGCCATTTATTTTACTACAAGCATTTCTAAGATTTTGAACTCTGTTTTCATCATTACCTTTATATTGACTTGAATAATTGCCAATAAGCTTGTCAGCACCAGTAAATATACTAGACTCGTATTTTGGCTTAGTTTCAGTTATATCAAACTTAATTGTTTTGTTAAAATCATTGTTCTTTATACTTTGTGTAAGCTCATTTAAAACCTTTTCATAGTCAAAATTGTAGCCAGTTTGTGATTGGCTTACTTGGAAACTGCCATTTACTCTTTTTTCTGTAGCATCTTTCGCCTCAACAATAATGTCACTCTTTATTTTATTTATGGCAGCATTAACCTTGTCTGGGCTATATGTCATAACTGGCATATTTACAGTACCACTTTCAAGAGTCTTAAATTCACGCCACCAATTGTCAGATGATGTTTGGGCAAAGTTGACAGCCTGTTTTACTGTATCATCAATATTGAATTTAATATCAAAATCATCAAGGGTATATTCATATTTATGCTTACCGTCTGAACTTTCAATGGTAAAAACAACACCTTCGTAATCTGTTTTAATTTTAGATTTAATGGTGTTAAGTGCTTTTTCATATGTCATACCACTTAAATCCATACCATCTACAAGTACACCATTTTTGATTTTAGGTTCAGTTTGCTTAACAGGGCGATTAATCTTCATTTGGTAGTATTGACTTAATACCGGTCGCCAAGAAAAATGAATAGCACCAAATCCAACAATACAAACAATAGCAATATTAATTAATCTTTTCTTATTTGCTTTGCGTCTTATTCTATGCTTTTTTGTTGGTATATGTTCTGCTTTCATTATATTTCACCCTGCGTTAATCTTTTGTTATTTTTGTATTGTTGATATTACTACTGATGCTTCTGACATTCTTTTTTCCATAACAGAAACAACGGTGTCAGTTGTTTTTTCTACATCTAATTTTTCATTATAAAAATCTAAGTCATTATTGATTTCTGGTTCAAGTTTTTCAATACAAGCTTTAACAGTATTTCTATCAACAATATATGAAGGGTTTATATATTTGCGTTTATTAAGTAAAGTGGTATATTCTTCTACTCTGTCGGCAACTTTACCTGTTCTGGCATAGCTATAGGCTTCGTTTATAGCAGATTTAATATCTAATCTTGCACCTAAATCGTAATATGTAAATCTTTTGCTGTAACTTGTATGATTACTTGATAAATAAATTACATTTTGAAGTTCTAATTTAGAATAATCATTCTCTCCTCTGTCAAGAGCCTGTTCTACCGTTAAACCACCAATAGGATAGTTATTTAAGAAAGCTCCCGAGTAAATCAAATCAGTATCAAGGGCTTCTTTTACTGCATCAGTTTTGGCAGCGACAATAGCATCTTTAGAGTATATTCCAGTACCTATTGAGGCAACAATAAGAACAGCCACTGCTATAATGTGGAGAGGTTTAATTTTGAATGTATCTTTATCAGCAATATAATCGCTGTTTAAAAATTCAATAACTTTATCTTTTAATTTTATACTGTATTTTTTAGTATATTTAATGAAAATTTTAAATTTTTCAATTAATATCGGAACAATATTATTTATTTTGTTTTTCATAAAAACTCCTTAGTGTATAAATATAATGGATAATGAACTTAATACCATAGCAACAATTAAAAACATAGCAACTACGCCAGCAACAATTCTTTTAGTTTTTGGATTCATTCTTCTCACTTTATATACACTCTCCTTTAAAAATCTTTATAAAAATTATTATAACAGAAATATATATTTTTTCAATAATTTTAATATATTTAATATATTTTTAAGGGATGCCTACTTGACTTTGAGATTTATGATTTTATAATAATATAGTTAGATTTCTAAATTTAGGAGGGAATAAACAATGAGAAAACTTTTGAAATACTTGAAGCCTTATTGGCTTTATGTTATTTTAGCACCTCTTTTAATGATTGTAGAGGTAGGTAGTGAATTGCTTATGCCTAAAATAATGAGTTACATCGTAGATATTGGTGTAGCAAATCACGATTTTGGTTATATAATTTCACGAGGAATACTTATGATTGTTATAGCTTTCTTCGGCATTATAGGTGGTGCAGGCTGTACAATTTGCTCATCGAAGGCATCTATGGGTTTTGGTACAGATATAAGAAAAGATATGCTTGACAGAATACAGAATTTTTCTTTTGTAAATCTTGATAAGTTTAAAACATCTTCCCTTATTACTAGACTTACAAATGACATTACACAGGTGCAACAGATAGTAATGATGAGTTTAAGAATGTTGGTTAGAGCACCAGCTACATTTATTGGTGGTTTAATTATGGCTATTACAATAAACGCCAGATTGTCACTTATATTAGTTGTAGCTATTGTTGTATTATTTACATCTGTTTTTCTTATTATAAGAAAAGTTGGACCATTATTTAATATAGTTCAGCAAAAAATAGATAATGTAAACACAGTTATGAGAGAAAATCTTGCAGGTGTTAGAGTTATTAAGTCCTTTGTAAGAGAGAAAAAGGAAAGAGAAAAATTTGATGTACGAAATACAGAATTAAGAGATACAACAATATCTGCCTTTAGAATTGTTACATTAATTTTTCCTGTTTTAATAATTATAATGAATGTTGTGACAGTTATTATTTTGTGGCGTGGTGGTCATATGGTATTTGAGAATATTATGCCTACAGGCGATTTAATGGCATATATTACTTATCTTACACAGATTTTAATGTCATTAATGATGGTAAGTATGGTATTTGTAATGATTTCAAGAGGTGGAGCTTCTGCTGAAAGAATAGGCGAAATTTTTGCAACTGAAATAGATATTACAGAACCAGAAAATGCTATTACTTCAGGAATAGACAAGGGCAAAATTGAATTTAAAAATGTGTCTTTTAGATACCCTGAAAGTACAGGCGACCCTGTTCTTGAAAATATTAATTTGACAATTAATTCTGGGGAAACCGTTGGTATACTAGGGGAAACTGGTGCAGGTAAGTCTACACTTGTTAATCTTATACCTAGATTATATGATACAACAGAGGGTGATATATTTATTGATGGACAGAATGTTAAAAATATAAGCCTTGACTATTTAAGAAGTTCTATTGGTACTGTATTGCAGAAAACAATACTTTTTTCAGGTACTATTAAAAATAACATAAAATGGGGCGACAGTAATGCCTCAGACGAAGAAATTATTGAATGTGCTAAAGATGCACAGGCCTATGACTTTATTATCAATACAGACAATGGTTTTGATACAGAATTAGGTCAAATGGGTGTTAATGTTTCCGGTGGTCAGAAACAGAGAATATCTATAGCCAGAACACTTTTGAAAAAATCTAAAATACTTATTTTTGATGATAGTACAAGTGCCTTGGATACAGGTACAGAAGCTAAAATACAAAGTGTTTTAAAGAATAAATATAAAGATGTAACAAAGATTATTATTGCTCAGAAAATTACCTCTGTAATGAATAGTGATAAAATCATATTAATTCATGGCGGTAAAATAATAGGAGAGGGTACTCACGATTATTTAATGGCAAATTCTAAGGAGTATCGTGAAATATATGAATCTCAAATAAGAGAGGAGGATGAATTAAATGGCAGATAATAAAAAGTCAACAATGCCAATAGGTGGAGGTAGAGGAAATAGACACGCAGCACCTCAAAAGCCTAAAAATACAATGGCTACATTGAAAAAATTATGGAAATATATATCAGTTCATAAAGTGAAATTGATAATTGTATTTTTCTTAGTTTTGTTTACAACATTAACAACATTAATATCTACAAGAGCTGTAGGTACGGCTATAGATAATTATGTTTTGCCGGGAAAATTTGGTGCTTTAGCAAAAGTAATAGCAGGACTTGTGGTATTGTATCTTTTGTCAGCTCTCTTTACTTGGTTACAAACACAACTTTGTGTAAATCTTGCACAAAATACAGTTTTTGAAATAAGAAAAGATTTATTTAATAAATTACAGACTTTACCTTTAAAATACTTTGATACCAATTCAAAAGGTGATATAATGAGTAGAGTTACAAATGATGTTGATGCAATAGCCAACTCACTTAATGTTAGTTTAGTTCAGGCTGTTCAGTCTTTAATGACTATTATTGGTATATTTATATTTATGCTTGTCCTTAACCCAATTTTAACAGTAGTAACAGTTGCAACAATACCATTCTTATTTTTAATGACTAAGTTTATTACAAAACGCTCACGAGTATATTTTGTAAAACAGCAGGTAGCATTAGGTGCTTTAAATGGTAATATAGAGGAAGTTATATCAGGACAAAAGGTTGTAAAAACTTTTGTAAAGGAAAAATATGAACTTGAGAAAATGGAAGTTCTCAATCAGGAGCTTAAAAAAGTAGGTACTAATGCCCAAATATTTTCCGGTTTTATGGGACCTTGTTCAACTTTTATAAATAGTTGTTCCTACGCTCTTATAGTAGTCGTTGGTGCTTTAGTTGGTATTACTCCTGGTGTTATAACAAGTTTCTTGATTTATTCAAGACAGTTTGGTAGACCTTTTAATGAAATTGCTACTCAGTACAACACACTTCTTTCAGCTGTAGCTGGTGCCGAAAGAGTATTTACTGTTATGGAACAGTTACCAGAACCGGCAGACGATGAAGATGCTATTGAATTAAAGGATATTAATGGTAGAGTAGATTTTGATGATGTTTGTTTTTCTTATGAAGAAGGTCACCCAATTCTTAAAAACATAAATCTATATGCAAAATCAGGTCAGACTATTGCTTTGGTTGGACCAACTGGTGCAGGTAAAACAACTATAATAAATCTTCTTACTAGATTTTATGATATTCAGAGTGGGTCAATAAAAATTGATGGTACAGATATTAGAAAAATTAAAAGAAATAGTTTAAGAGAAACCTTAGGTATTGTATTACAGGATAGTTATTTATTTACTGGTACAATAATGGAAAATATAAGATATGGCAGACTTGATGCAACAGACGAAGAAGTTATAGAGGCTGCTAAATTGGCACAGGCTCACGAATTTATAAGAAGATTGAATAATGGATATGATACAGAGCTTTCAGAAGATACAGATACACTTAGTCAGGGTCAAAAACAGATGATAGCTATTGCAAGAACAATACTTGCTGACCCTAAAATCCTAGTTCTTGATGAGGCAACAAGTAATGTAGATACAAGAACAGAAGTAAAAATTCAGAGAGCTATGTTAAATCTTATGGAGGGTAGAACTTCATTTGTAATTGCTCATAGACTTTCAACAATAAGAAATGCAGACTTAATTGCTGTATTAAAAGACGGAGAAATAATCGAAAGGGGTAATCATACTGAACTGCTTGAAAAGAAAGGTTTTTATTATTCCCTTTATATGAATCAGTTTAGTGAAGATTTGTAAAAAAATTATGGATAAAAATGAGGAATTAAAAACACAGGCTTTAAATGAAGAAATAAATAAAAAAGACGATGGCTTAAATGATAAACAGCGTGAGGCTGTTTATATTAGGGGAGTGAACACTCTTGTCAGTGCAGGTGCTGGGTCTGGAAAGACCTATGTGCTGACAAAGAGAGTTATCTCTCTTTTGACAGATGAGAAAAATCCGGTTGATATAGATAGGCTTTTTGTTGCTACATTTACTGTTTCAGCAACTGCTGAAATGAAGGAGCGTATAAGAAAAGCTATTAATGATGAAATTAAAAAAATAAGAAAAGAAAAAGGTAAAAAAGAAAATTTACATAAAATAAATGAACTTGAAAAATGGGAGAAACATTTGAGAAAACAGGTTTCTCTTTTAAATAGAGCGAATATTACAACTATAGATTCATATTGTTCAACTGTTGTAAAACAGAATTTTCAGAAAATGATTTTTGAAACAGAGGATGAAACTCTTTCTTTAGACCCTAATTTTAAAATTTGCGATAGTTGGGAAAATGACCAGATGCAGTCAGAAGCTATGGATGAATTTATGGAGTTAAAATATCAGGAAAAAAATCCAAACTTTATGGCATTGTGTGATAATTTGTGTCAAAATTATACTGATGAAAATATTAAAACGGTTATATTGTCAGTTCTTGATAAAATAGAGAACTTTTCCAACAGAGAAAAATGGTTTGAAAAAATGATGGAAATGTATCGTCAAATAGAAAGTATAGAAAATGAAGACGATTATTATACATCAGATTTTGCTAAGGCATATAAGGACTTGTTTGCGGAAAATGTAAATGATATTAATGATGCCAAGAAAGAATTTGATATAAGTGTTGGAGATTTAAAGGAACAATTGGTTTATTTAGATAGTCAGACAAAACTTAATTCTGGTACAAAGGCTGGAATATATGTTGTTGATGCTATAAATGATTTTGTTGCAAAATTAAATGAAAGTTTTAATTCTGAAAGTGCAAAAGGTTTTAGTAAATTTGATTTAAAAAATACTTTTGAAAGTGGATACTTTAGTAAGGTTTCTTTAAGAAAAAAAGAACCTAGCAACTTAGAGTTAGAGGCAGTAGAAATTGCAAATGAAATAAAAGGTTATGCTAGGATTTTTAAGGAAAATGTTTTGGATGCCTTTGTTTCAAAGTATGAATCCATATCCTATAATGATTTTGAAATACTTAAAAAACAAGCTCCTTTGATTGAAACGCTTATTGATTGTGTAAGGGAGTATAGCAAAATTTTAACGAGGAAAAAATTTGAACAGCAAAAATATACATTTAATGACATTGCTAGATTTTGTCACGATATATTAGTTGATGAAAATGGTAATAGAACTGCTGTTGCAGAAAGATATTCTGAAGAGTTTGCGGAAATTATTGTTGACGAATATCAGGATATAAGCTTTTTGCAAGATGATATTTTGAGAGCTATATCAAATGGACATAATCTGTTTATGGTGGGGGATATAAAACAGGCTATTTACAGATTTAGAGAAGCAAATCCAGAAATATTTAATGAAAAGTACAAAAAATATGAGTTGTATAAGGGCAAAATAGAAGATGGTAAAGAGGGCTATAAAATTTTGCTTTCAGAAAATTATCGTTCAAGAAAGCAAGTTTTAGAAGCAAGCAATTATATATTTAATGGGATTATGTCAGAAACTCTTGGCGAAGTAGACTATGGAGAAGATACTAAACTTATAACAGGGGCAAAATTCCCAAATGTAGATGATAAGATATACAATACAGAAATTGTATCTATTTATAGACCGAGAAAAAATACAAAAATTGTCAAATATATTAGTGAAATTGGTGAAATGGAGTGTCCTTGTAGTGAATATTATGAGGGAACACCAGAAGATGCTGATGCTACTTACTATGAGGCTAGTGAAATAGCTTACAGAATAAAAGAGCTTGTAGGCACTATGGATATAAGCATAAAAAATGAGCCTAATAAGACTAGAAAATTGGAATATGGGGATATATGTATTCTGATGAGAACATTAAAATTATCAGATGTTTCAGGAATAGGTAACACTATGAAAGAATATTTGATGAAAGCTGGTATACCAGTTTCACTTAAATTAGAAAATGCGTTAGTTGATACCTTTGAAGTTAAATTAATACTTAACTATTTGAAGGTTTTGGATAACCCTATGCAAGATATACCTCTTGTCAGTTTATTATATTCAACAGTTTATAATTTTTCAGCTGACGAATTGGTTGAAATAAAGAAAGCAGACTATAGTTCAAATATTTATGTAGCCTTATTGAAATATTGCGAAAATGATACTGAAAATAAAAAATTACAGCAAAAGGCTCAACAGGTTATAGACGATATAAATAAGTTTAGAAATATGGCATTAGAAACAAGTATGTATGACTTGATTTCAGAAATATATTTAGAAACCAATTTGTACAATTATGTGTCATTCCTTTCTGATGGAAAAAATAGAAAAGTAAATTTAACTTTGTTTAAAGAATTAGCATTAGAATATGATGCTAAAAATTGTTTTGGTATAAATGGATTTTTGGCTTTTGCAGAAAATGCTTCTTTAAATGCTCAGGATTTAACAAGTGCTTCAAACGATAATAGTGTGAAAATTTCAACTATACATAATAGTAAGGGACTGGAATATCCTGTTGTTTTTGTTGCAAGTTTAGGCAGGGATTCTATAACTGAAAATACTATGGATAAAAGCGAAAGAGCTTTTGTAGATAAAAATTTACTTGCTATTAATTATAGAGATAGTTTTGAAATGCAATCCTATGGAACAATACCAAATTATATAGGCAAATTGAGAAAAAAGCATTTGGAATTATCAGAGGTAATGCGTTTATTCTATGTTGCTTGTACCAGAGCTAGGGAAAAACTTGTTTTAATTGGCTGTAGAGATAGAGTTTTAGATACAGCTGAGGATAAAGAGATATATCAAAATAAAAATGGAAAATTTATTCCTACTTTAATGCAAGCACAGAATAATATAATGAAATGGCTTTCATATACTGTAATGGGGTGCAAAGAGGATTATATTGATATTGAAAATGTTTATGTCCCTAATATGCGAGATTATTTAATAAAAGACGAAGAAGTTTCAAAGCTTGAAGAAAATAGTATTAGCAATATTGTATTACCTGAAAATATTAATGAAAATGATGAATACCTTAATATTGCAAAAAAGTTGGATTGGGTTTATCCAAATGAATTTGCATCACAAATTCCTACAAATATGTCTATTACAGAAATAAAGAGAAGACATACAGCCGAAATAGTGGAAAATGGCGACGCTGAAAAAATAGCAAGTTCTTTTAAGGAACAAAATGCAGTTTATCCTATGCCAAAATTCCTAAAGGAAAATGCAGATAAAATATCAGCAGCCCAACTGGGTTCAGTATACCACGCTATATTGGAAAAATTGGATTTTTTAAGTGTTAGTACAGAAGATGAAGTTAAAAATGCTGTAGACTCCTTTGTCAAAAAAGGATTTCTATCTGTTGAAGAAGTAGAGGCTGTTGATTTGAAAAAGATAGTAGCTTTTCTCAATTCTCCTTTAGGACAGAGAATTAAGAAGTTGCCGGCTGAAAATATACATAAAGAAAGTACATTTATAATGTATATGACACCTAATGAGGTTGCACAGTTAAATGGAATTTTACCAGAAAAATTTTGGGGCAGTAATTATAAAAAAGTAGAAGATAGAATTTTAATAAACGGTATCATTGACCTTTATTTTAAAGACGGCGATGACTATGTTCTTGTGGATTATAAAACTGATAATGTTGATAGTATGGAAGAACTTGTAGAAAGATACGAAGTTCAGTTGAAGTTTTATAAAAAAGCGTTGGAAATGAATTATAACATCGAAATTTCAGAGCTGGTTATATATTCGTTAAAATTAAATTCACAAATTATTTTATAAATTCTATTCTAAAAGCAATAGTAGTTGAATAAAAATAAATATGGACTATATTAAAACAACGAGGGGAGCTTTTTTATGGAAAACAATTTAGAAAACAACAACATTATACATTTGACAGGAAAGATTATTTCAGATTTTGAATATAGTCATCAAGTGTATGGAGAGAGTTTTTATTGCTTTAAGTTAGAATGTAAGCGTTTGAGCGATACTGAAGATATATTGCCAGTAACAATTTCTGAAAGACTTATTATTACTGAAAATATATCTGTAGGCTCAATAGTGGAAGTACAGGGGCAACTTAGGTCATATAACAATTATGTAGATGGCAAAACTCATTTAATGCTTACAGTTTTTGTAAAGGATATTGTAGCAAGGGAAGATGGTTTTTGTGGCAATCCAAATGAGATTAAACTTACAGGCTTTATTTGTAAAGAACCTGTTTATAGAAAGACACCTTTTGGCAGAGAAATAGCTGATGTTTTGTTGGCAGTAAATAGAGCCTATAATAAGTCTGACTATATTCCTGTTATTTGTTGGGGCAGAAATGCTAGATTTGCAGGAACACTTTCTGTTGGCGATAACATAAGTGTGTATGGCAGAATGCAGTCAAGAATATACCATAAGAAAATAGATGAAAATAATTACATAGAAAAAACAGCCTTTGAAGTATCTGTGTCTAAAATAGAGTGTATTTCTGTTGGTATTGACAAAACAGCAAATTAATAGTATTATATTACAAAAGGATTTTTAAGGTATTTGTTTAGAGAAAGGGGAATTTACTTATGAAGAGTGATGTATTCGTACAATTTAGAGGAGATACTGTAGATACAAAATCTTTAATGGATACTGCTAAGGAAATTTGGAAGGCAGAAGGCAATAAGGTTAAGGATTTACATACAGTTCAGCTTTATTTAAAGCCTGAAGAAAAGAAGTGCTATTATGTATTTAATGGCGAAGGCTCCGAAAATAGCTTTTTTATGATATAAACAAAGTGATGTAACAGTGTGGAGGAAAGTTGCTTCTACACTGTTTTTTTGTCAAAAATAGTTTACTTTAATGAAATAAAGTGTTAAAATACATAGGTAAAATATTGACCCATGAGGTGATTTGTTTGATAGCCGAATTGAGAAATAGCAAAGAAGTACAGGATTTGATGACAGGTATATTAAATCTTGATAACATAGAAGAATGTTATAAATTTTTTGATGACCTTTGCACAATTCACGAACTAAAGTCTATTGCCCAGCGTTTTGCTGTTGCAAAAATGTTAAAAGAGAATATAACATACAGCGAAATAGGAGAAAAGACCGGTGCATCTACAGCGACTATTAGTCGTGTTAACAGATGTCTTAATTATGGAGACGGTGGATATAATCTTATTTTGAAACGAATGGAGAATAACGATAATGGAAACGATTGAACAACTGATTGAAAGGCTTAATCCTATGCAGAAAAAAGCGGTCCTTACTACAGAAGGACCTCTTTTGTTGTTGGCTGGTGCTGGTAGCGGTAAGACTAGAGTTCTTACGCACAGAATAGCTTATTTAATTGAAAAGGGAGTACGACCTTTTAATATTTTGGCAATTACATTTACAAATAAGGCTGCAAGAGAAATGAAAGAAAGAGTTGCTGCCATTACTGAAAAAGGCGATGAAGTATGGGTAAGTACATTCCATTCTACTTGCGTTAAACTTTTAAGGCGTGAAATTGACAAAATAGGATATAGTAATAGATTTTCAATCTACGATTCTGATGATAGCGAAAGACTTATAAAACTTGTTTTAAAAGAATTGAATATTGATGATAAGAGATTTCCTCCTAGAAATATTTTAAGTGAAATAGGTAATAGCAAGGATAATCTTATTTCAGCAGAGGAATATGCTGATAATGCTATAAACGGTGACTTTTTTAAGAAGACATATGCTAGAATATACACAGAATATCAGAATAAGTTAAGAGAAAATAATGCTCTTGATTTTGATGACCTTATTTTTATGACAGTTGAACTTTTTAGAAAATGTCCAGAAATTCTTGAAAAATATCAAGACCGTTTTAAGTATATAATGGTAGACGAATATCAGGATACAAATGCGTCACAGTATCAGTTGATAAAATTATTGTCAGTTAAACATCATAATCTTTGTGTTGTTGGCGATGATGACCAGAGTATTTATGGTTGGAGAGGTGCTGATATAAAGAATATTCTTAATTTTGAAAATGATTTTAAGAATACAAGCGTTATTAAACTTGAACAAAATTACAGGTCTACTAATGTAATTCTTGATGCTGCTAATGAAGTTATAAAGCATAACTATATCAGAAAAGATAAAAAACTTTGGACAGATGTTGATGGCGGAGATAAAATTATTTATTGCCAATGCTATAATGATTTTAAGGAAGCTGAATATGTTTGTGAGCAGATTAAAAAGGGCGTAGAAAAGGGCAAAAAGTATCAGGATTTCGCTATATTATATAGAAATAATTCTCTTTCAAGAATTATGGAAGAAATTTTAATACGACAGGGTATTCCATATAGACTTTTTGGTGGTACAAGGTTTTATGACAGAAAAGAAATAAGAGATATTCTTGGATATTTAAAGGCAATTAACAATCCAAATGATGATTTGCCTATCAGAAGAATCATAAATGTACCTAAAAGAGGTATCGGAGATACAAGTATTGGCAGAGTGAGTCAATATGCTATAGATAAGAATATGAGCTTCTACGAGGCTTTAAGTAATGTAGAAAATATTGATACATTAAGTCCAAAGGCTAAAAAGTCTATTTCTGACTTTGTAAGACTTATTGAGGATTTAAGAAATTGTGCTGAAACTATGTCTGCATCAGAAATTTTGGATAAAATTTTGGCTGTAACATTGTATATTGAAGAATTAAGAATAGAACGCACAGAGCAGGCAAATGGTAGAATAGAAAATATTCACGAACTTTTAAATAAGGCTGCTCAGTTTGAAGACCAAAATCCAGATGACGCTAGTGTTAGTGCTTTCCTTGAAGATGTAGCACTTGTGGCAGATGTAGATGCCTTTACAGAAGACCAGGATACTACTGTACTTATGACATTACATAGTGCAAAGGGTCTTGAGTTTGATACTGTATTTATTATTGGCTTTGAAGAAGGTATATTCCCTAGCTATATGTCTACACAATCAGCAAATATGAATGCTATGGAAGAAGAAAGACGCCTTTGCTATGTAGGTATTACAAGAGCAAAGAAACAGTTATACCTTACAACTGCTAAGTCAAGAATGCACAATGGTAAACATGTTTCAAATCTTACATCAAGATTTTTAAAGGAAATACCAACAGCAGATTATGAAAATGCTTTTCAGGGTGTTGAAATAAAAAACAAGGCTAAGGGAAATATAGAAGAAACTCCACAGCCTCAGATTATTAGACCTAATTTTAGAAAAAGACCAGTAAATAATTATAAAATGCCTGTTCCACAGGATTACAACCCAGATTTTGAGGTTGGAGATAAGGTAAGACATTTTAAATTTGGTATTGGACAAGTTATTGATATTTGTGCAGCAGGAGCTGATTACGAAGTTACTGTTGATTTTGATATGCCACAGTATGGCAAGAAGAAACTCATGGCAAAATTAAGCAAACTCAAAAAGTTATAAAATGTTGTGCAATTTATTGTGATTATATGTATAATTTTAAGATAGATTAAATTTTGAAATTGTTAAAATACATATATAAAATGTATAAAATTTAAGTAAAATAAGTTATTTTTACTTAAATAAGAATAATTTTACAGTTTTTTTGAGGTTTTGCCTGAATTACGATTTATTAGTTGAATTTGTATTTTTATGTAAAATATAATATACAAATTATGAAAATTGTAGTATAATAGCCTTCGAATATTTTTAAGATGAAAGAGGGTCTATACTATGCGATTACTTAATCAGTTTGCTGTTATAGTAATCATTACGTTTCTTGGTGAACTATGCAAGCAGGTCTTGCCTTTCCCTGTACCGGCTAGTATTTACGGCTTGGTAATTATGCTTTTTTGTCTTTGCACCGGCATTGTAAAGCTAAAGCAGGTTAAGGTTGCTGCCAATTTTCTAATTGACATTATGCCGCCAATGTTTATTCCCACAGCAGTAGGTATTATTGTTGTTTGGGACCAGCTAAAATCTAGCTTAGTGCCAATAGCCGTAATTACAGTAGTAAGTACGGTTGTCGTTATGGTTGCTACAGGTTGGGTATCTCAGATTCTTATTAGGACAAGTAAGAAAAAGGGGGCTAATAAATAATGACGGACTTTTGTAATAATTCAGTATATTTTGGTGTAGCTATAAGTCTGGTTGGATATGTTATAGGTGTTCAGCTAAAGAAGAAATTCCAATTAGCGGTGTTAAATCCGTTAATGATTTCAATTATTTTTGTAGTTGGGGTTGTATTGCTTTTTAAGTTGGATTACCCTTCTTATAAAAAACAAGCAGAAATTTTAAATTATTTGCTGACTCCGGCGACTATTGCCTTGGCAATTCCCCTTTATCAGCAGTTATCTTTGTTGAGAAAAAATTTACTTGCAGTAATATGCGGTATTATTTCCGGCGTTTTTGCCAGTATGTCTAGCGTGCTTGCAATGTCTGTATTGTTTAGTCTTTCTCATGAGGACTTCGTTACACTTTTGCCAAAGTCAATTACGACTGCTATAGGTATGGGTGTATCAGAAGAACTTGGTGGTATACAAACAATTACAGTAGCTGTAATCATCGTTACTGGTGTTTTGGGTAATGTAATTGGCGAGGGTGTGTGCAAGCTCTTTAGAATTACAGAGCCTATATCAAGAGGTTTGGCTCTTGGTACAGCTGCCCATGCAATCGGTACTGCAAAAGCTTTGGAAATGGGCGAAATTGAAGGTGCAATGAGTAGTTTATCTATTGCTGTTGCAGGTCTTTTGACAGTTGTTTTTGCATCATTCTATGCAATGGTGTACTAAATTTCTGTGGGAAGTCTGTACAATGCAATAATGGAAGTGCAAATTTTTATCTGTTTATTAGAAAAATGCAGTATGGTTTTTCTTAAAAACGAATAGGGGCTTCGGTTGTTATTTGTTTGTTTTAGTTGTGCTGTAGATTAAAATTTGAAAATAAATATTGCAGATTTTTAATTGTTTTTTAAATAATGAGGTCACAGGTTAGTTATATTAACATTATAATTAATCTGTGGCTTTTTTATTGCTTTAAATATAGCTTTTTTCAATGTTTTTGTAGTTGCATAAAAGTCGGAAAATATGTTATAATGTTCATATACTATGGAGGCAAGTTATGGAAGTAAAATCGTTTAAAACACTTGAATTTAATAAAATAATAGATAAACTGCAAAATTATGCAGGTTCTGAATTAGGAAAAAAGATTGCTGGACAGTTGACTCCTTATACAGATATTGATGAAATTAAGCTACATCAAGGAGAAACTTCAGAAGCTGTTACTATGATTTTGAAAAAAGGTTCTCTTGGTATGGGTGGACTTAGAGATATTAGCACATATATAAAGAGAGTAAATGTAGGCGGTTCTCTTAATATTGTGGAACTTCTTCATATTGCAGACTTTCTTAGAGTTGCTAAAAGAGCTAAAAACTATGGACAGGCAGAAGGTAAAAATGATTCTTTCCCTATTTTAGAGCCTAGATTTAATGCTATAGAATTGGCTAATGATTTGGAAAGAGATATTGAAAGATGTATAATTTCTCCAACTGAAGTATCAGATGATGCAAGTTCAACTCTTAGAGAAATCAGAAGAAATATTAAAATTTCTAATGATAGAATAAAAGAGCAACTTAATTCAATCATTCATTCAGCAAGCTATAGAAATATGTTGCAGGACCCTGTAATCACAATAAGAAATGACAGATATTGTGTACCAGTAAAACAGGAATATAAAAATGCTTTTTCGGGTATGATTCATGACCAGTCAGCAACAGGTGCAACTGTGTTTATTGAACCAATGAGCGTTGTTAACCTTAACAACAGAATAGCAGAATTGTTAAGTAACGAAAAAGTTGAAATAGAAAGAATTTTAGCACTTCTTTCTTCTAAGGTTGCAGAATATGACGATTTACTTCTTTCAAATCAGGAAATATTAGCCGATTTAGATTTTGTTTTTGCAAAAGGCGAATTATCAATTTCTATGAAGGCTACAGAACCTATATTTAATACAAAAGGCTATATTAATATTAAAAAGGCAAGACATCCATTGTTAAATCCAGAAACAGTAGTTCCAACTAGTATTTATATTGGTAAGGATTTTAATACATTGCTTATAACTGGTCCTAATACAGGTGGTAAAACTGTCACACTTAAAACCGTTGGTCTTTTTACATTGATGGGACAGTCAGGGCTTCATATATCAGCCTTTGATAACTCACAGCTTACTGTTTTTGATGAAGTGTTTGCTGATATTGGCGATGAACAGAGTATTGAGCAAAGTCTTAGTACATTTTCATCACATATGACAAATATAGTTAAAATACTTGATAAAATAACAAATAATTCTCTTGTATTATTAGATGAATTAGGCGCAGGTACTGACCCAACAGAGGGTGCAGCTCTTGCCATTTCTATAATACAGTATTTGCATAAAATAGGTGTCAGAACTCTTGTAACAACTCACTATAGTGAATTAAAGCTTTTTGCTTTATCTACAGAGGGTGTAGAAAATGCTTCTTGTGAATTTGATGTTCAGACTCTTAGACCAACATACAGATTGCTTATTGGTGTACCTGGTAAGAGTAATGCTTTTGCTATAAGCCAAAGATTAGGACTTCCAGAATTCCTTATTGAAGATGCTAAGGAAGTTTTAAGTCACGAAGATGTTAAGTTTGAAGATGTTATTACTGACCTTGAAATTAACAGAAAGTCTCTTGAAATAGAAAAAGAAAAGGCTGAGGAATATAGAAAAGAGGCTGAAAGACTTAGAGTAGAGGCTCAGAAACAAAGAGAAAAACTTAATTCACAGAGAGAAAAGATAATCCGTAAGGCAAATGAAGAAGCCAGAATATTAATAAGCGATGCCAAGGATGAGGCGGATAAGGTCTTAAAGGAAATTCGTAAACTTCAAAGAATAGGTAATACGAAAGCTATTGAAGAAAAAAGACAATCTCTTAAAGATAAAATGTCTAAAGTTGAGAGTAAACTTAGCAAAAATGAAAAGAAAAATTACAATGTTCCAGAAAAACTTGTCATTGGCGATAAGGTTAAAGTTCATTCCCTTAACCAAAGTGGTGTAGTAGCTACTTTGCCAGACAAAAATGGAAATGTAACAGTAAAAACTGGTATTATGAAGGTTACAGTAAATATAAAAGATTTATCTCTTGACCAAAGTGATTCAGTAATTATGGCAACTCCAAAGAGATTTGCATCTAGCATAAAGAGGAAAAAAGCTAGTAATGTTTCAGCTGAGATAGATTTAAGAGGCTGTTTAGCAGATGAGGCTATTGATTTAGTAGATAAATATCTTGATGATGCGTATTTAGCAGGTGTTTCACCAGTAACTATTATTCATGGTAAAGGTACAGGGGCATTGAGAAAAGCTGTTCACACATTCTTAAAGACAAATGCCCACGTAAAGTCATTTAGATTAGGTCAATATGGCGAAGGTGAATCAGGTGTTACTGTTGTGGAATTAAAGTAACAATATACAATAGGAGGAAAGGTTTATGGAAAATAGATATAAGGTTTTAATTGCTGATGATGATGCACATATTTCAGAGCTTATAGCTTTGTATATGGAAAAAGAAGGATATGAAACCCTTGAGGCACATACGGGCAGAGAAGCCATAGAATCCTTTAAGGAACACGACCCAGATATAGTTCTTTTAGATATTATGATGCCAGATACTGACGGCTATCAGGTTTGTAGAGAAATTAGACAAATGGGACAAACTCCTATTATTATGATTTCTGCCAAAGGCGAAACATTTGATAAGGTTTTAGGACTTGAATTAGGTGCTGATGACTATATTGTTAAGCCTTTTGACTCAAAAGAATTAATCGCCAGAGTAAAATCAGTTCTTAGAAGAAGCGAAACAAGACATAGTAATGTTTCAAAGAAAGTAATATTACCTAATCTTGTAATTAATCAGACTACTTACACAGTAATTTACCACGGTAAGGAACTTGAATTGCCGCCAAAGGAATTTGAACTTCTTTCTTTCTTAGCTAAATATCCAAATCAGGTATTCAAGAGAGAAGAATTACTTGATAAGATATGGGGATATGAATTTGTAGGCGATACAAGAACAGTAGATGTACATATTAAGAGATTAAGAGAAAAAATGCAGTATGAAGACAGTTGGAGTATAAAGACTGTTTGGGGTGTTGGTTATAAGTTTGAAGTTAAAAATAACTGATTTTTGTAAATAATGCTTGTATTTTATATGCTTTTGTGATATACTTGTTTCGATATTTTAGGAGGTGCGATTATGAGCATTGCTTTTATTGTTATCACAGCTTTAGTAATTATTGTTTCAGTTCTTCTTGTTGCTTTAATTCTTGCACAGAAAAAGGATGCAGCTGGCTTTACAAATGGTATGGGCGGTATGGTAAGCTCAAATACTTATTGGGGTCAGAACAAGAAAAATTCTATTGAAGGTAAACTTGAATTTCTTACAAAGATTGCAGTTGTTGTATACTTTGTATTAGTTTTGGTTTCTAACTTCGTTAAATAATTTCTATTGCGAAAGAGAGGATAATTCCTCTCTTTTTTTTATACATTTGTAAATCTCAAAGTTAATTTGTTACTTGTGGTTTTAATTATAGTGTGATAAACTTAAATCAAAGAATATGTAAAATTATATATTATTGGAATATTTATACTAGCTTTAAGGCAGATTAAATACATAAACTACATAGAGGAGGGTTTTGTATGGACGAAAACAATATTTTATATGAAGAAAAAAAAGAAAAAGTTTTGGAATTTATAAATAGTAAAGATTATTTCCCTATGGGATTGAAAGATATTGAGGTAATAATGCAGGTACCTCATGAAGACAGAGAGATTTTTTCTAATATTATAGAAGATTTAGAAAAAGAGGGTAAAATAATAAAGTCTAAAAAAGGCAAAATTATGAAACCTGAAGAACTAAAGTTGTATGTAGGACAGCTTACAGGAAATAGCCGAGGCTTTGGCTTTGTAAAGGTTGATGGTCTTGAGGAAGACATTTTTATTCCGGCTAATGCTATGAATAATGCCATGCACAAAGATACCGTAATGGTTAAGCTTAATCCAAGTTCCAGAGGAAAAAGACAAGAGGGCGAAGTTGTAAAAATAATCAAAAGAGGTATGGACGGTATAGTCGGTACTTACCAAAGCGTAAAGGGTTATGGCTTTGTTATTCCTGATGACAAGAAAATAGCAGACGATATTTTCATTTCTTCTGGAGATAGTATGGGAGCAGTTACAGGTCATAAAGTAGTAGTGAAAATTACTAAGCCAGCAGGACAAAAGAGAAAAAATCCAGAGGGTAAAATTATTGAAATACTAGGACATATTGATGACCCAGGCGTTGATATTCTTTCAATAATAAGACAATTTAATCTTCCTACTGATTTTCCTGAAGATGTAATGAAACAGACAGAAAGTATTCCAAGTGTTATTGACCAAGAAGAAGCTAAAAAGCGTGAAGATTTAAGAGATGTGACAATGGTTACTATTGATGGGGAAGATGCAAAAGACCTTGATGATGCTGTTTCTGTAGAAGTTCTTGAAAATGGTAACTATAAATTAGGCGTATATATTGCAGATGTTTCTCATTATGTAACAGAAAATTCTCCTTTGGATAAAGAGGCCTATAAAAGAGGTACAAGTGTATATTTAGTAGACAGAGTTATACCTATGTTACCTCATAAATTGTCAAACGGTATTTGTTCCCTTAATGCCGGAGAAGACAGATTTACTTTATGCTGTATTATGGAAATAGATAAGAAGGGTACAGTTATAAATTCTGATATTAAAAAGGCTGTTATAAATGTAAACAGAAGAATGTCATACAATGTAGTATATGATTTACTTACAAATGAAAATTCTGAGTATTTAAAAGAATATGAAGATTTAATGCCAATGTTTAAAAATATGGAAAAACTTAGAAATATTCTTTTGGAAAAGAGAATAAAGCGAGGAGCTATTGAGTTTGAATTTGACGAAGCAAAGATTATACTTGATGAAAATGGTAAGCCTATTGACATTGTAAAAAGAGAAAGAAATGTAGCTACAAGTATTATTGAAGAATTTATGCTTGCAGCTAATGAAACAATAGCCGAAAGATTTTTCTGGCTTGAATTACCTTTTGTGTACAGAACTCACGAAGTACCTGATGAAGAAAAGGTAGAACAGCTTGAAAACTTTATCGGTAAAATGGGATATATATTAAAAGGTAATGCGACACATCCAAAGTCTTTCCAAAAAATGTTGGAACAGGCTAAGGGCAAACCTGAGGAATTGCTTATTCATAGAATGACATTACGCAGTTTCAAACAAGCTCGATATACTGCTGAAAATGGCAAGCACTTTGGCTTGGCAGCCACATATTACTGCCACTTTACTTCTCCTATTAGAAGATACCCGGATTTACAAATTCACAGAATTATAAGTCAGTATTTAACAGGAGAATTGACAGATAAAAGAATAAGCAAATATAATAGAACCCTTGCACAAGTAGCACTTCAATGTTCTATAAATGAAAGAAAAGCAGAAGATGCTGAAAGAGAAACAGATAAATATAAAATTGTTGAATATATGCAGGATAAAATTGGAGAAACATTTGACGGTATTATTTCAGGTGTTACTTCTTGGGGAATATATGTAGAACTTGAAAATACTGTTGAGGGTATGGTATCAACTGATGATTTGTATGATGATTACTATATCTATGATGAAGATAGTATGTCATATATGGGAGAGCATACTCATAAGACATATACTATTGGCGATAAGGTAAAGGTTACGCTTGTGAGAGCAAGCCTGATTGATAGAGTGATTGACTTTGAATTTGCACAAGAAGAAAATTAATGTTGCAAATGAAAGGATATAGTGATAACATTTAAGATAATGTTATTTTATAAACAAAAGTGAGGGGATAGTATTGGTAGCTAAAATTTATTCGTCTGGACTTATGGGGGTAAATGGTTACACAGTTGAAGTTGAGGTAGATACAAGTCAAGGTTTACCTAGTTTTGAAACTGTTGGACTTCCAGATAGTGCTGTAAAAGAGTCTAAAGAGAGAGTAAGGACAGCAATTAAAAATTCAGGCTATACTTTCCCTGTAAAGAAAATTACAGTAAATCTTGCACCGGCAAATACAAGAAAAGAAGGTCCAGCCTATGATTTACCTATAGCTTTAGGTATATTAAGTACCATAGGTATTATAAAATGTAAGGATATTAGTGATAGTATTTTTATAGGAGAATTATCTCTTGATGGTAGAGTAAAGGCTGTTGACGGAGTTTTGCCTATGGTACTTTCTGCAAGAGACAATGGCTTTAAAAGATGCTTTGTTCCTTGTGAAAATGCCGATGAGGCTGCTTTGGTAAACGATATTTCTGTATATCCAGTTAGTTCTGTATCACAGCTTGTAGATTTCTTTAATGGTAAAATAAAAATTGAACCTAGAATTGTTGACATAGAGGCATTTTTTAATAATAAAGAACAGGAAACAAATGATTTTGCTGATGTAAAAGGGCAGGAAAATGTAAAAAGAGCTTTGGAGATTGCTGCTGCTGGTATGCACAATGTACTTATGATAGGACCTCCTGGTTCTGGCAAGACAATGATGGCAAAAAGACTTCCAACTATATTGCCGGATTTATCTATGGAAGAAAGTTTAGAAATTACAAAAATATATTCTGTAGCGGGACTTTTGAGAAATAGAGATGCACTTTTTACAAAACGACCTTTTAGAGCACCACACCATACTATTTCTGGCTCAGCTATGGTAGGTGGAGGTAGAATACCGAAGCCTGGAGAAGTAAGTCTTTCTCATAATGGTGTTCTGTTTTTAGATGAATTACCAGAATTCAGAAGAAATGTTTTAGAAGAATTAAGACAGCCTTTGGAGGATTGTAAGGTTACTATTTCCAGAGTTAATGGTACAATGACATATCCAGCTAACCTTATGCTTGTGGCGTCAATGAATCCTTGCCCTTGTGGCTATCATGGATATTCTGATAAATGTACCTGTTCTCCTAGCCAAATTAAAAGATATATGGGAAAGATAAGTGGACCATTGTTGGATAGAATTGATATTCAAATTGAGGCTTCAGCTGTAGAGTATTCGGATTTGGAAAGTAAAGAGGCTGGCACAAGTTCATCAGAAATAAAAGAGAGAGTTATAAAAGCTCAAAAAATACAGTTAGAAAGATATAAGAATGACAATATTTTCTTTAATTCGCAACTTTCAGCCCCTTTGATTGAAAAATATTGTGCTTTGGGCGAAAGTGAAAAACAAATGATGAAAACAGCTTTTGACAGACTTAATTTCAGTGCAAGAGCATACCATAAATTGTTAAAAATAGCTAGGACTATTGCAGATTTAGATAGTAGCGAAAATATAGAGGTAAGGCATATAGCTGAGGCTTTGCAACTTAGAAATCTGGATAGAGTTACTCTACATTAGGAGTGATTTGTATGAATTGTGATAATAAATACATAATGTGGTTGTCTTCACTTAATAATATAAAATTGTCTACAAGAAGAAAATTGCTTGATTATTTTGGTAGTGGGCAAGAATTATGGTTGGCAGATAGTAAAGATTTAAAATACTCTGAAATTTTAAATAAAACTACAATAGAAAAAATAGTAGCTAGTAGATATAAATACTCTGTCGATGAAGAACTGGAAAAATTAAACAATATTAATGCTAAATTTTATACAGAAGATGATGAAGAATATCCTGAAAAATTAAAGTATATTCCAGATGCCCCTTTAGGTATATATGTAAGAGGAAAGATAGTTCCGGAAGATAAGGTAAGTGTAGCTATTGTAGGCTCAAGGCGAATTACTGACTATGGTGCTATGTGTTGTGAGAAATTTTCAAGAGAATTAGCACAAAATGGCATATGCGTTGTAAGTGGTCTTGCGATGGGTACAGATGCCGTAGCTCATAGCAGTTGCTTAAAAGGTGGAGGTATTACCTTTGCTGTTTTAGGTACTGGTATTGACACTATTTATCCTGTTTGTAATACCAATTTAGCAGATAAAGTTATGGAAAAAGGCTGTTTGATAAGTGAATTTCCTTTAGGAACAAAGGCTTTTCCAGCAAACTTTCCAATAAGAAACAGAATTATAAGTGGTATGTGCGATGTTACTGTTGTTATTGAGGCTGATGAAAAAAGTGGCACAATGATAACAGCAAACCACGCATTGGAACAGGGTAGAACAGTTATGGCTTTACCGGGGAATATAACAAGTCGACTTAGTAGAGGTACTAACAATTTAATAAGACTTGGAGCAACTGCTGTTACAAAAACAGAGGATATTTTAGAGGAATTGAACATAACAATATCTATTGACAATACAAAAGAAAATATTAAAAATTCAGGAAAAATAATAAATGGTCTTGCACCAAATGAAAAATTGGTTTATGATTGTATGGATTATGAACCAATTACGATTGATGAAATAATAGAGAAGATTAATTTGAATATACAGGACGCGTCTTGTGCATTAACTATGTTAGAAGTTCAAGGACTGATACAGAAAATGTCAGGACAGAAATATGTAAAAGTTCTGTAGGAGGATGTATAATGAGCGCGAAAAAATATCTGGTTATAGTGGAGTCACCAGAAAAATCAAAGAATATACATGGCTTTTTAGGCTCTAATTATAAAGTAATTGCTACCAAAGGTCATGTTAGGGATTTGCCCAAAAGTGAGCTTGGTATTGATATAGAAAATGATTTTGAACCTAAATACATTACTATACGAGGAAAAGGGGAAATATTGGCACAACTTCGTAAAGAAGTTAAAAAAGCCGATAAGGTTTATTTGGCAACTGACCCTGACCGAGAGGGAGAGGCAATTAGTTGGCATTTATTATATGCCTTAAAACTTGACCCAGAAAAGACAGCTAGAGTTACATTTAACGAAATTACAAAAGATGTAGTTAAAAAGTCTATAAAAGAAGCAAGAGAAATTGATATGGACTTGGTTAATGCACAGCAGGCTAGACGAGAATTAGATAGAATAGTAGGTTATAAAATCAGTCCACTTCTTTGGAAAAAAGTAAAGAAAGGTCTTAGTGCCGGTAGAGTACAGTCTGTTGCACTTAAACTTATTTGTGAAAGAGAAGAAGAAATAGAAAACTTTGTTCCACAGGAATATTGGTCTATTGATTCTACATTTAAAACTACAAAGGGTAAAAAGTTCCCTGCCAAGTTCTATGGAGATAAAAAGGGCAAAATTGAATTAAATACAAAGGAAGAAACAGATAAAATCCTTAAAGCTGTTGAAAATGCTGACTTTACTGTAGAAAAGGTAAAGAAAAGTGTTAGAGCTAAAAATGCCCCAGCTCCGTTTACTACAAGTACAATGCAGCAAGAGGCATCAAAGCTTTTAGGTTTTGCTCCTCAAAAGACAATGAGAATTGCCCAGCAACTTTATGAAGGTGTTGATATTGAGGGTGAGGGTACAGTAGGTTTGGTATCTTATATCAGAACTGACTCTGTAAGAATATCTGATGAGGCTTATGAACAGGCTAAAGATGTAGTTTCAAAACGCTATGGCGAAGAATATCTTAGAGAAAAGAAGCAGTATAAGACAGATAGTTCAGCACAAGATGCTCACGAGGCTATTAGACCTACAGTAGCACAGAGATACCCTGATTCTATAAAGGAAAGCCTTAGTCGTGACCAGTATAAGCTCTATAAACTTATTTGGGAAAGATTTATGGCTAGTCAGATGATGCCAGCAAAGTATGCCACAGTAAGTGCAGACATTGATGCAAATGATTATATATTTAGAGCAACTGGTTCAACACTTATGTTTGACGGTTATTTGGCTGTATATAAGAAGAATGAAGAATTAGACGATGAAAAGGCTATGCCTGAAATACAGGAAAATGATACTGTAGTGCCAGTTACTATTGAGGGCAATCAGCATTTCACACAGCCACCTGCAAGATATTCAGAGGCATTACTTATTAAAACTCTTGATGATATAAAGGTAGGTAGACCATCAACTCTTGCACCAACTATTGCAACAATTCTTGCAAGAAATTATGTTACAAAGGAAAAGAAACTTTTGTATTCAACAGAATTAGGCGAAATTGTAAACGAAATACTTACAAAGAACTTTGAACCAATTATCAATGCTGAATTTACGGCTGATATGGAAAATACTCTTGATATGGTTGCTGACGGTAAAATGGAATGGAAGCAAGTGTTAAGAGATTTCTATCCTTTACTTGCTGAACTTTTAGCAGAGGCAGAGGCAAAGGTTGAAAATGTAGAAATTCAAGATGAGGTTACAGATGTTATTTGCGAAGAATGTGGCAGAAATATGGTTGTGAAATATGGCAAGTACGGCAAGTTCCTTGCTTGTCCTGGTTTCCCAGAATGTAGAAATACAAAACCTCTTTTTGAAGAAGCTGGCGTAAACTGTCCAATTTGTGGTGGCAAAGTTTTAATAAAGAAAACTAAAAAGGGCAGAAAGTATTTTGGTTGTGAACATAATCCGGAATGTAGTATGATTTCTTGGTATAAGCCAACTGGGGAAATTTGTCCGGAATGTGGCGATGTACTTGTGGTAAAGGGTACAAAGACTAAGAGAGTTGCTTGTAACAATCCAGAATGTAATTTCACTAAAGAATATGTAGAAAAAGAAAATGAAGAAGAATAAATAATGTGTTATGAATCCCGTTTGCATTTTGTAAACGGGACACATAATATAAAGCAAAGGAGGGCATGTATGGCAGAATTAGTTTTATATCGTAGAAGATTTATACCTGATGAAAAGATTTTATTGAAAGATGATAAGGTTGTATCTGTTTCCGATGATGCCATAGTAACAAAATGGGAAGTGTTGACAAAACGCCATGATTTTACTCATGGAATGTCTTGTTATTATATAAAAGAAGGATTTAAGGTAAGTAAATTTCTTGATGACAATAACAATATTGTTTATTGGTATTGTGATATAATTGAAACTGAAAAAGACGGAGATACATATACTTTTAATGATTTATTAGCAGATGTTATAATTCGTAATGATGGTAGAGTAGAGGTTGTAGATGTTGACGAAATAGGTCGTGCTTTAGAGGAACATATTTTACCAACAGAATTGATTACAAAAGCACTTTATCGTTTAGATAAATTATTGAGAATAATATATTCAGGCGATTTTGAAAAATATCAAGCACCATTAAATATTAATTAGAGGTCCGTAAATGGATGAGAAAGAAAAGAAACCTAAAAAGAAAAATATACATAGTGGTCACAGGCATAGAGTAAGACAAAGATTTTTAAAGGAAAATTCTTTAGAGAGTTTTGAAGAATACCAAATTGTTGAATTGCTTTTGTTTTACGCATATCCTATGAAAGATACTAATGAAATGGCACATAAGTTGTTAGATACATATGGCTCTTTTCATAACTTATTGGCAGCAGGCGCTGATGACTTAATGGCTAGAGGTAATTTGACAGAGGGTGCTGCTGTTTTAATATCTATGTTGCCACATATTGCAAGGCGTTATGAAAACAGCTTTTATTCTAAAAAAGAACAAATGGGTACTTTTGCAAGGGCGTCAGCGTATTTGACTACATTATTGTCAGCTAGACCTTTTGAAAGTTTTGTGCTTTTGTGTTTAGATATTAATAAGCGATTAATAAATTATATTTACATAAGTGATGGCACAACAGACGGAACAAAAGTGTATATTGATAAAGTGATCGAAAAAGCATTGATAAATAAAGCTAAATTTGTTATAATAGGTCATAATCATCCATCAGGCAATAGAGAAATGTCTAATGCTGATTATGTTGCCACTACTGCTATTATTAGAAGTCTTGAACCATTAGGTATAAAAGTTTTGGACCACATTATTGTTTGTGATAAAAATTGGAAGAATAATTTTAGCTTTGCCAAGGAAAAATATCTTGGTCTGAAATACAACATATCTGCTGATTAGGAGGTAATATTATGAAAAAATTATATAAAATCAGAAGTGAAGCTGTTGTAGGTGGTGTTTGTGCGGGTATCGCAGAATATTTTAATATTGATAAAACTGTTGTAAGAGTAGCTTTTGCTCTTATCAGTTTAATAAGTGGTGTATTCTTAGGTATAGTTTTTTATATTGTTTGTATGATGGTTATGCCTGATAAAGATATATAAATTGTCATTTAGGAGGATTACAATGGAAAAGTCAATGGAAAAAGTTGTTGCACTTGCTAAAAACAGAGGTTTTGTTTATGCTGGCTCTGAAATTTACGGCGGTTTAGCAAATACATGGGATTACGGTCCTTTAGGTGTTGAGCTTAAAAATAATGTAAAAAAAGCTTGGTGGAAGAAGTTTGTTCAGGAAAGCCCTTATAATGTAGGTGTTGACTGTGCAATTCTTATGAACCCAGAAGTATGGGTAGCTAGTGGCCATGTTGGTGGCTTTAGTGACCCTCTTATGGACTGTAAGGAATGTCACGAAAGATTTAGAGCTGATAATATCATTGATGATTTTATGAAAGATAATGGTATTGAAGGTTCAGCTGACGGTATGACAGAAACTGAAATGCAGGCTTATATTGATGAACACAATATTCCTTGCCCTAGCTGTGGTGCTCATAACTTTACTGGCATTAGACAGTTCAACCTTATGTTTAAGACTCATGCTGGTGTTACAGAAGATAGCAAGAATGTTGTTTATCTTCGTCCAGAAACTGCTCAGGGTATTTTTGTAAACTTTAAAAATGTTCAGAGAACAACAAGAAAGAAAGTTCCTTTCGGTATTGCTCAGGTTGGTAAGTCATTCAGAAATGAAATTACACCTGGTAACTTTACTTTCAGAACTAGAGAATTTGAACAGATGGAACTTGAATTCTTCTGTAAGCCTGGTACTGAAATTGAATGGTTTAACTACTGGAAAGAATACTGTAGAAATTGGCTTTTAAGCCTTAATGTAGACGAAAAGAACATTGTTCTTCGTGACCATGAACAGGCTGAACTTGCTCACTATTCAAATGCTACAACAGATATTGAATATATGTTCCCATTTGGTAAGGGCGAACTTTGGGGTGTTGCATCAAGAACTGACTTCGACCTTAAAGCTCATGCTGAACACTCTGGCGAAGCTATGGATTACTTTGACCCAACTACAAATGAAAAGTATGTTCCATACTGTATTGAACCATCTTTAGGTGCAGATAGAGTTACACTTGCTTTCCTTTGTGAAGCTTATGATGAAGAAGAAATTGGCGAAGGCGATGTAAGAACTGTATTACATTTCCACCCAGCACTTGCTCCTTTCAAGGCTGCTGTATTACCTCTTTCTAAGAAGCTTTCTGAAGAAGCAGGCGAAGTATTTGCAGAACTTAGCAAGTATTTCAACTGTGATTTTGATGATGCACAGGGTATTGGTAAGAGATACCGTCGTCAGGATGAAATTGGTACTCCATATTGTATTACATATGACTTTGATTCTAAGGAAGATGGTTGCGTAACTGTTCGTGATAGAGATACTATGGAACAGGAAAGAATTAAGATTTCTGAATTAAAGGATTACATTCTCAAGAAGATTGAATTTTAATTATACTTTTTAAGATAAGGTGCATTGATATTATGTCAATGCACCTTTTTGCAAATTTTTATTTTTAGTCTTGTAATTGTTTACAAAAATAGTATTGCAAAATTAGTAAAATATGGTATAATAGTTGTAAGATAACTGAATTTAATTGGCAATTTGCACAATTAATATAGGAGGCGGTTAAAATGGGTAAAAAGTTTGTATATTTATTTTCAGAGGGTAATGACCATATGAGAGAATTACTCGGTGGTAAAGGTGCTAACCTTGCAGAAATGACTTTGCTTGGTATGCCAGTTCCTCAGGGTTTTACAATTACTACTGAGGCTTGTACTCAGTATTATGAAGATAATGAAACTATAAACGATGAAATTCAGCAACAGATTATGGAATATATAGGTAAACTTGAAGAAGTTACAGGAAAGAAATTTGGAGATATTGAAAATCCACTTTTAGTTTCTGTTCGTTCTGGTTCAAGAGCCTCTATGCCTGGTATGATGGATACTATTTTAAATCTTGGCTTAAATGATGTTGTTGTAGAAACAATAGCTAAAAAGACTGGTAATCCAAGATTTGCTTACGATTCATACAGAAGATTTATACAGATGTATTCAGATGTAGTAATGGGCGTAGGTAAAAAGTATTTTGAAAAGTTAATTGACGAACTTAAAGCTGAAAAGGGCGTTAAGTTAGATACAGAACTTACAGCTGACGACCTTAAAAGACTTGCAGAACAGTTTAAGGCAGAATATAAATCAGAAATAGGAAAAGATTTCCCAACTGACCCTAAAGAACAGTTAATTGGTGCTGTTGAGGCGGTTTTCCGTTCATGGAATAATGAAAGAGCTGTATATTACAGAAAGATGAATGATATTCCTGGCTCATGGGGTACTGCTGTAAATATCCAGTCAATGGTATTTGGTAATATGGGCGAAACTTCAGGTACAGGTGTTGCATTTACTCGTAATCCAGCTACTGGCGAAAATAAGCTTTTTGGCGAATTCCTTATGAATGCACAGGGCGAAGATGTTGTTGCTGGTGTAAGAACTCCAAGAAAGATTGACCAGCTCAAGGAAGTTATGCCAGAAGTATATGATGAATTTGTAGAGATTTGTAATAAACTTGAAAATCACTATAAAGATATGCAGGATATGGAGTTTACTATTGAAGATAAAAAACTCTATATGCTCCAGACAAGAAATGGTAAGAGAACAGCGAAGGCTGCTTTAAAGATTGCTTGTGATTTAATTGATGAGGGCCTTATTGATGAAGAAACTGCTCTTTGTATGATAAATCCAAAGCAGTTAGATGCTTTACTTCATCCACAGTTTGATGATGAGGCTTTGAAAAAGGCTGAACCAGTAGCTGTAGCTTTAGCAGCTTCTCCAGGTGCAGCTTGTGGTCAGATTGTATTTACAGCTGAAGATGCTGTAACAAAAGCTAAGGCCGGCGAAAAGGTTGTTCTTGTTAGACTTGAAACTTCTCCAGAAGATATTGAGGGTATGAACTATGCACAGGGCGTACTTACTGTTAGAGGTGGTATGACTTCTCACGCAGCCGTTGTTGCAAGAGGTATGGGTACTTGCTGTGTTTCTGGTTGTGGCGAAATAAATATTGATGAAAATGCTAAAAAGTTTGAACTTGCCGGCAGAACTTACAAAGAGGGAGATTGGATTTCTCTTGACGGTTCTACAGGTTGTATTTACGGCGAGGCTATTCCTACAGTTCCAGCAACTATAAGTGGCGAATTTGAAAGAGTAATGAATTTAGCTGATAAATATAGAAGACTTGAAGTAAGAACAAATGCTGATACTCCAAGAGATGCAAAACAGGCAGCAGCCTTTGGTGCACAGGGTATTGGTCTTTGCAGAACAGAGCATATGTTCTTTGATGCAGACAGAATTTCAGCTATGCGTGAAATGATTTGTTCTGATACAGTAGAGGAAAGAGAAAAAGCTCTTGACAAACTTGAACCTATGCAGCAGGGCGATTTCGAGAAACTTTATGAGGCTATGGAAGGTAAACATGTTAATATTCGTTTCCTTGACCCACCACTTCATGAATTCCTCCCTACAGCAGAAGAAGATATTGAAGAAGTTGCAAAGGCACAGGGCAAGACAGTTGAACAGATTAAGGCTATCATTGTTTCTCTCCACGAATTTAACCCTATGATGGGTCATAGAGGTTGTCGTCTTTCAGTTACATTCCCAGAAGTAGCAAGAATGCAGACAAAGGCTGTAATTAAGGCTGCTATTAATGTAACTAAGAGACACCCAGAATGGAATATTGTTCCAGAAATTATGGTTCCTTTAGTTGGCGAACTTAAAGAATTTGCGTTTGTTAAGTCAATAATTACTGAAACGGCTAATAAGATTATTGCTGAATCTGGAATTGATTTAAAGTACAAAGTAGGTACTATGATTGAAATTCCAAGAGCAGCTTTAACTGCTGATGAAATTGCAACTGAAGCTGAATTCTTCTCATTTGGTACAAATGACCTCACACAGATGACATTTGGTTTCTCAAGAGATGATGCTGGTAAGTTCCTTGATTCTTACTATTCTAATCAGATTTATGAACATGACCCATTTGCTACACTTGACCAAAAGGGTGTTGGTAAATTAGTTAATATGGCTGTTCAAGGTGGTAAGAGTACAAGACCAAATATTATTCTTGGTATTTGTGGCGAACATGGTGGCGACCCTGCGTCTATTGATTTCTGTCATAGAGCAGGATTAACATATGTAAGTTGCTCTCCATATAGAGTTCCTATTGCAAGACTTGCAGCAGCACAGGCAGCTATAAGAAATAAATAAAATTCTATTTATCCCGTATCATAATGGTACGGGATTTTAGATTTAGATGTTGAATTGGAAAGATAAATCCAATGCTTTGATTTAATTTAGAAAGGAAGATATTTAATGACTAATGCAGTAATTGAAAATATGGTTAATAGACGAAGTATAAGAAAATATAAGCCTGAACAGATTAAAGATGAAGAATTACAGGCTGTTATAAAGGCTGGAGAATATGCTCCTACAGGAATGGGTATGCAATCTCCTAAAATGGTTGTAGTGCAGAATAAGGAAACAATTAAATTGTTGTCAAAAATTAATGCGAAAATTATGGGAGTTGATTCTGACCCATTTTATGGAGCACCAACAGTAATTGTTGTGTTTGCTGATAAGGCTTGTAGACCAACTTATGTAGAAGATGGTTCTCTAGTGTTAGGCAATCTTATGAATGCAGCTCATTCTGTAGGATTAGGCTCTTGTTGGATTCATAGAGCAAAGGAAACTTTTGAAACTCCAGAGGGCAAAGAACTTATGAAAAAATGGGGTATAGCTGATACCTGTGTTGGTATAGGAAATTGTGTCTTAGGTTATGCTGATATGCCAATGCCAGAACCAAAAGAGAGAAAGAAAGATTATGTGGTTATGGTAAAATAACAAATGTTAAGGGTTGGTGTTAATCATCAACCCTTTTTTAGGGATGTATATATTAAATGTAAATGGTATATAATACTATATATGTTTAGGAATGATAGTTTTGAAAAAAATAAAACTTTCGGGAAATAAGTGGCTTTTAATATGTTACATAGCTTTGTTATGTCTTGGTATTGCTAGGGCACACTATAATAAATCTGTTAATACGGCGTCTTTGCCAGTAGAAAAGAAAAATATTGTTATAGATGCTGGGCATGGAGGCTTTGACCCTGGAAAAGTTGCATCTGATGGTATACAGGAAAAAGGCATAAACCTAAAAATATCTGAAAAGCTAAAGGCTTATTTAGAACAAGGTGGAGCAGTTGTATATATGACAAGGCTAGACGATACATCACTTTCAGATAAAAAAAGAGAGGATTTAAAAAACAGAACTGTAATAGGAAATGGAGAAAATGTAGATTTATTTGTAAGTGTTCATCAAAATTCTTTTCCTAAAAATTCAGCAAAGGGAGCACAGGTATTCTATTATAAAAAATCTGAGAATGGAAAAAGATTGGCTACCTGTATTCAATCAAGACTAAAGGAAGTTGTAGATACTGAAAATGATAGAGTTGCAAAGCCAAACAAGGATTATTATATTTTAAGGGAAATTACAGTTCCCAGTGTTATTGTGGAGTGTGGTTTTTTAAGTAATTCCGTTGAACACGATTTATTGCAAAGTGACAAGTATCAATCTAAATTGGCTTGGGCAATATATATGGGTATACTGGATTACTATGGAGAAAGCAAAGTGTGATACATTATTAAAATTTCTTTAAGTAATAAAAATATATTGTATTAAATTGGAAGTATGTGGTATAATCATAATACACTTAAAAAGCAAAGGAGGCTATAAAATGGACGAATTAAAAACAAATACTTGTGGTTGTGGACATGACCACGAACATGAACATGGCGAAGATTGTGGTTGTGGCGAACACGCAACAATGATGTTACAGCTTGATGACGGTAGCGAACTTAAATGTACTGTACTTGGAATTTTTGATGTAGAAGAAATCGAAGGTAAAGAGTATATAGCTTTACTTCGTGAAGATAATGATGAGGTTCTTATTTATGAATATAGCGAAGACGAAAATGAAGAACCTATCCTTGCAAATATTGAATCTGATGATGACTATGATAAGGTTGAAAGTGCTTTTATGGCATTATTAGATGTTGACGAAGAAGATATTGAAGAACTTGAAGACGAATTATTAGATGAATTAGACAAAGAATAATTCCGCTGGGACTATCTGAAATAGGTAGTCCTTTCTTTTTTTGCTGTTTTGTGTTAAAATATGTAAGTATTTTTAACATATACAGGGGTATATATTAAAAGCAAAGGAGGAGAAAAAGTTGGCGAAAGGAGAAAAGAGAAAGAAAGTAAAAAGTGGCTTTTTTAGAGTAATATTCAGCCGTACAGGTCTTGTATTTGTTCTTATTTTGTTACAGTTAGCCTTGTTGCTTTTTGGATATTATTATTTAACTGCCTATAAAGGTGCTTTTTATGGAATAATGATTACTGTTAGTGTTTTGCTTGTTGTATATATACACAATTCTGATAGTGACCCAAGTTTTAAAATGGCATGGCTTATTCCTATATTGTTAGCACCAGCTTTCGGTGCGTTTTTCTATTTGTTTATACATTTACAGGTAGGTACAAAAGTAATTGCCAGAAGACTTCAGAAAAATTATTTTGATACATCTGCCTTTTTGGAACAAGATGAACTTGTAAAAAAAGAGTTGGAAATTGAAAATCCTAGAGTGGCAGGTTTAGCTCATTATGTCAAAAATTATGGTGGCTACCCAATATATAACGGAACAGGGGCAAAATACTATCCCTTTGGACAAGATGTATTTGAGGACTTAAAAAAAGACTTGAAAAAAGCTAAAAAATTTATTTTTCTCGAATTTTTCATTATCGAAAGAGGAGTAATGTTTGATTCTATATTAAGTATTTTGAGAGAAAAAGTAAGAGAGGGCGTAGAAGTTCGCCTAATGTATGACGGAACTTGTTCTATAATGCTTGTTCCCTATAATTTTCCTAGTCAAATAGAAAAAATGGGCATAAAGTGTAAGGTATTTTCCCAAGTTAGACCTTTCTTATCTACAAGCCAAAATAATAGAGACCATAGAAAAATTGTTGTCATTGATGGACATACTGGATATACTGGTGGATTTAATTTAGCTGATGAATACATCAATGTAAAACAGAGATTTGGCGTATGGAAAGATACAGGCGTAAAAATTAATGGTCCAGCTGTAAAGAATATGACAATAATGTTTTTACAAATGTGGAATGTAACTGGAAATGAAAAAGAAAAATATCAGGATTACATACTTCCTGATAACCACGCCTATGAGTTCGGATATGATAGAAAAGGCTATGTATTGCCTTATGGGGATAGTCCATTGGATAAGGAAAATATAGGCAAACAGGTTTATATTGATATAATGAATAATTCAAAGAAGTATATCCATATAATGACACCTTATCTAATACTTGATTCAGATACAGTATGTACATTAAAATATGTTGCCAAAAGAGGAGTATCTGTCAAAATTATTACTCCACATATTCCGGACAAAAAATATGTGTATTATTTGGCACACTCCCACTATAAAGACCTTATTTCAAATGGTATAGAAATATATGAGTATACTCCAGGTTTTGTACATGCAAAAATGTTTGTTAGTGATGATATGAAAGCAGTAGTTGGTACAATAAATCTGGACTTTAGAAGCCTTTATCTCCATTGGGAAGATGCCGTATATTTTTATGGTAATTCAGTTGTTCATAGTGTTGAAAAAGATTTTGTGGAAACACTTTCAAAATGTCAAAAAATAAGTCTGGAAGACTGTAAAAAGTTTCCTTTGTTTGATAAGGTTGCTGGTAAGATTTTAAGACTTATTGCTCCATTAATGTAATTATAAGGTGCTGATGAATTTCAGCATCTTATTTTTTTGTAATAATTAAGTTTAATTATGAATATATTTTCTATATTGCATTTGGAGTGAGTGCTTTGGAAAAACCACCTTATTCTGATGAATTTTATGAAGTAATGCTTGAAAATGAAAGTACACTACAAAATGAATTTGGAATTACAGATGTAAAAGTATGTCATTTAAAAAATAGTTCTCTTGTAGTTGCTTATATTCCGGCTGATGTGTATAGGCAAGTTATTAGTCAAAGAGGGTCATTTGAAGGGGCATTAATTGCTGGAGCACCTATTATTATGGGATTGACAGATACGGAATTTAATAGTGCTATAGATGTATATAGGCTTAGGGATAGCCCTATAGATTTAAGGGGACAAAACACCATAATAGGCATAGTTGATACAGGAATAAACTATAAAAACGAAGAATTTATAAGAGAAGACGGTACAAGCAGAATATTAAATATATGGGATATGACAATAGATAGTGATGACGACAGAGTTTGTTTTGGTACTGAATTTTCAAATGAAGAATTAACAAACCAAAGTGCTGAAACTTCAGACGAAGTGGGACATGGCACTAAGATGGCAGAAGTAGCCGGAGGTAGAAGTGGTGTAGCACCTAATTGTGAATTTATTGTTGTAAAATTAAAAAGGGCGAAAAAAACTATATTAGATTTGTACGGTTTAAGTAGTGATATTGAAAGCTATGAATCTTCAGATGTAGTATTAGGCATAGACTATTTAGTTACAAAATCCATAGAATATAGAAAACCTATATCCATTATACTTGGCTTAGGAACTAATCAGGGTGGACACGATGGATTAACCATAATAGAGAGAATACTGTCACAAATGGCATTAAGAATAGGTGTTGGAATAAGCGTAGCTGCTGGAAATGAGGCTTTGTCAGGACACCACACATCGTTTACACTTGAGGGAGCTTCCCCTTATTACGATATTGAAATAAATGTGGCAAATAATGAAAAAAGTTTTCCTGTGTGGGTTTGGAACAGTTTGTTTAGCGAAATAGAGGTCAGCATTATTTCTCCTTTAGGAGAGGAAACGGGGAGAATACCTACTCGAAATAATTTTATGAATACTTATAATTTTAATATTAGTTTAACTTCCGTAAGAGTTTCTTATGAATTGCCGGCCTCTTGGGGTCGTGACCAAAGAACAACTTTAGTGTTTAATAATCCTATTGCAGGGGTATGGAAAATAAGAGTATACAATACTGGAGTTACTGGTGTGGTGAATAGTTGGTTGCCTACAAATGGTTTTATAAAAAGGGATACAAGATTTTTAAATCCAGACCCTTACACTACTGTAACTGTACCATCAACAGCAAACTATATAATGTGTGTAGGGGCTTTTGACCCATCTACAAAAACTGTTTATTCAACTTCCGGCAGAGGACCTACAAGGCAAGGAATAGTGTTGCCTAGCTTTGTTGCTCCATCTGATGTTAGTACAAGTGTTGCAACAGCAGTAAATGGTGGAGCAACAGCCTTAATGTTGGAATGGGGCTTAAATAGAATAAATAACTTAAATATAAATTCTTTGGCTATTTTGGAATATATAACAAGGTCTGCTACAAAAAATTTAGAAGACATTTATCCTAATATAATTTCTGGCTATGGAAGATTAAATATTTTTAACGCAATAGCCAGTATTTAGTATAAAAATTAAAAAATATTGCATAATTATAAAAGTAAAGTTAAGTGAAATGCTTTGACTTTACTTTTTTTTATTAAGTATATAAAGGGGATTCAACTGGTAATTTAAAAATATATATTAATTAAATAAGTAGAATTTTTTTACAATTTATGATATTATATAAAGAAGTATTGACAATTTTCATATTTATGATATAATTTTAGTAATTTATCACTTTACTAGACTAAAGTGAAATGAGAGGGAGTTCATATGATAATTAAGAAATTGCATACACCAGAGGGCGTAAAAGACTATTTACCTTCTGAGTGCATATTAAAAACAAAAATAGAAAATAATGTTAGCAAAGTTTTTAAGAGCTTTGGATATGTTCCGGTAAAAAGTCCAACATTTGAATATTCAGATGTTTTTGATAATAAAGGTAGTGTGTCAGACAAAAATCTTTACAGATTTGTAGATAGAGATGGTTCTATTTTAACACTTCGTTCTGATATGACACCAGCTATTGCAAGAATTGTTGCAACTACATATTCAGATAAAAAAATGCCTATAAGACTTAGCTATATTGAAAATTTATTTAGACATACTGTAAACTATCAGGGTAAGTTAAATGAATTTACACAGGCAGGTGTTGAACTTATAGGAGCACATTCAATAAGTGCTGATGTAGAAGTTTTAGTAATGGCAATAAAGGCTATTTTATCATCTGGTGTAAAGAATTTTAAGATTGACTTAGGTCATAGTGATTTTTTAAAGGGTGTTCTTGAAGAAACAAGTCTTGATGACGAAAATATAATGATGTTACAGGAATTTATTGCTGACAAGAATTATGTTGCTGTAAATGATTTGGTTAGCCAGTCAGATATAAGTGGCGACCTTAAATATATTTTCAATGAATTACCTTTCCTTATTGGTGATTTATCTGTTCTTAACAGCGTTAGAGAAAAGAACTTAAATAAAAAGTCTTTAGATGCAGTTGATTATCTCGAGAATATTTATAATATACTCAAGGAGCTTGGATTTGAACAGTATGTTTCTTTCGACTTAGGTGTTCTTGGTTCAATGGATTACTACACAGGCATTATCTTCAGAGGTTATGCTGAGGGCGTAGGTTTCTCTATTGTTGACGGTGGTAGATATGATAAGTTAGTAAAGAACTTTGGTGCTGATTACCCAGCTGTAGGTTTTGCCGTTAAGATTAACGACCTTATGCAGGTTCTTAAAACAGAAAATACTGAAAGTGCGGATATACTTGTAGTTTTTGATGATGAAAGTATTGTAAGTGGCTTTAAGTATGCTGAGGCTTTAAGAAATGCTGGCAGAACTGTAGAAATCGGACTTTCAGGTAAAAACCTTGAAGAAAATAAAGCTTATGCAGCATCAAAGAATATAAATAAAATTGTTGCTGTAAATGGCAAAATAACAGAAATTGACTTAGATAATAACGAAGAAAAGACAATAGATATAGAAAGTCTTTTGAACAAGGAGGCAGAATAATGGAATACTTAACTTTTGCCCTTGCAAAAGGCAGACTTGCAGATATTACAATGGATTTGCTTGAAAAAATGGGCATTACTTGTGATGAAATGAAAGAAAATTCAAGAAAACTTATATTTACAAATGAAGAATTGAAGTTAAAGTTTTTCTTGGCTAAGGCATCTGATGTTCCTACATATGTTGAATATGGTGCAGCAGATATAGGTATTGTTGGTAAAGATACTTTACTTGAAGAAGGTAGAAATCTTTATGAAGTTCTTGACCTTAATATGGGTAAATGTAAGTTTGCAGTAGCAGGATATAGTGATGTTAAGGAGAAACTTGAAAGCTCAAACGATTTAAGAGTTGCAACAAAATATCCTAATATTGCAAAGGAATATTTTTATCAGAAAAAGCACCAGACTATTGAAATTGTAAAACTTCATGGTTCTGTTGAACTTGCTCCTATTGTAGGCTTGGCTGATGTAATTGTAGATATTGTTGAAACAGGCTCTACATTAAAAGCAAATGGTCTTGAGGTTCTTGCTGATGTTTGTCCTATTTCAGCTAGAATGGTTGTAAATAGAGTTAGTATGAAACTTGAACACGAAAGAATTGCTAATATAATAAATGGACTTAGAAAAATGGTGGGTGAAAATAAATGATTAACATTTTAAAGTATAATGATGAAGAAGGAAAAAAACTTATAGAAGGACTTTTATCTCGTTCACAGCTTGAATATGGCGATGTTCAGGAAAAGGTTAATGCAATAATTGCTGATATTAAGGCAAATGGCGATAAGGCGTTGTTTGAATATACTAAGAAGTTTGATAAGTTTGATGTAAATGCAGATAACATTCTTGTAACAGAAGAAGAAGTTAAGGAAGCCTACACAAAGGTTGACCCTGAACTTATAGAGGTTATTAAGAAGTCTGCTGAAAGAATCAGAGCTTTCCACGAAAAACAGAAAATGAACAGTTGGCTTGAACCAAGTAAAAATGGCGAAATGTTAGGTCAGCTTATTCGCCCACTTGCAAGAGTAGGCGTGTATGTTCCAGGTGGTAAGGCAGCATACCCATCTAGTGTACTTATGAATATTATGCCAGCTAATGTAGCAGGTGTTGAAGAAATTATAATGACTACACCTCCATCAGCAGAGGGTAAGATTAACCCAACAACTATTGTAGCTGCTGATATTGCCGGTGTACATAAGATTTATAAAGCAGGTGGTGCACAGGCTGTTGCTGCTCTTGCTTTTGGTACAGAAAGTATTCCAAAGGTAGATAAGATTGTAGGCCCTGGTAATATTTTTGTTGCCCTTGCAAAGAGAAGTGTATATGGCTATGTAAACATTGATTCAGTTGCTGGTCCTAGTGAAATCCTTATTTTAGCTGATGAAAGTGCAAACCCTGTTTATGTTGCAGCTGATTTACTTTCACAGGCAGAACATGATGAACTTGCATCTGCTGTACTTATTACTACAAGTGAAAGCCTTGCCAATGAGGTACAGAAAGAAGTTGAAAAGCAGACTGCTGTTCTTGAAAGAAAGGGCATTATTGAAAAATCCCTTGATAACTATGGTGCTATAATTCTTGTAAAGGACTTTGATGAGGCTACTACATTAAGTAATGCTATTGCTCCAGAACATATGGAAGTTTGTATAAAAGAACCTTTTGGTCTTTTACCAAAAATTCAAAATGCCGGTGCAATTTTCTTAGGTCATTTTACTCCAGAGCCTCTCGGAGATTATATGGCTGGTCCTAACCATGTTCTTCCTACTGGTGGTACAGCTAGATTTTTCTCCCCTCTTTCAATAGATGATTATATCAAGAAGTCAAGCATTATTTCATTTAGTGAAGATGCTTTAAAGGCTTTAGGTAAAGATGTAATTAAGTTTGCTGAGGCTGAAGGTCTTACTGCTCACGCAAATTCTATTAAGGTTAGAATGTAATATTAGGAGGCTAAGTCTATGGAAAGAATTGCCACTATAAATAGAGATACAAAAGAAACAAAAATAAATATGAATCTCAATATTGACGGTTCAGGCGAAAACCATATTAATACTGGCGTTGGTTTTTTTGACCATATGCTTACTCACATTTCAAAGCATGGGTTTATGGATTTAGATGTTACAGCCGACGGAGATTTAGATGTGGATTGTCATCATACAGTTGAAGATGTAGGCATTGTTCTTGGAAAATGTATTTCAAAGGCTTTAGGCGATAAAGCTGGTATAAAAAGATTTGGACAGGCTATTGTGCCAATGGATGAGGCACTTGTACTTTGTGCAATAGATTTTTCAGGTAGAGCTTATCTTAATTTTGATGCACACTTTACAGTACCTGCTTTAGGTTTGTTTGACCTTGAAATGGTTGAAGAATTTTTCAGAGCTGTTGCAGACAATGCAGGTATGACATTACATATTAAGGTGTTAGACGGTAAAAATAACCACCATATTGCAGAGGGCATTTTTAAAGCCTTTGGCAGAGCTATGGATATGGCTACAAGTATAGATGAAAGAATAGACGGAGTATTGTCTACAAAAGGAATGTTAGAATGATAGCAATAATTGATTATGGAATGGGTAATCTTCGCAGCGTTCAGAAAGCTTTACAGTTTGTAGGACAAGATGCAGTTATTACCTCTGATTTAGATGAAATAAATAAAGCAGATAAAATTGTATTGCCAGGAGTAGGTGCTATTGGCGATGCGATGGAAACAATTAGAAAAAAAGGCTTTGACAAGGCTATTTATAAGGCTTGTGATGAGGGTAAACCGTTTTTGGGTATTTGTTTAGGTATGCAAATGGTTTTTGATAAAAGTTATGAGTATGGCGAACATAAGGGATTAGGATTAATTCCTGGCACAATTCAGATTTTGCCTGATAATGTAAAAAAGCCACATATTGGTTGGAACAATTTGAATGTTAAAATGAGAGCTCCTCTTTTTGAAAATACCGGAGAAAGTCCTTATGTTTATTTTGTTCACTCTTATTATCTTGAAACAGATGCACCTGTTGTTTCTGCTACAACTTTTTATGGCAAAGAAATTCAGGTTGCTGTTCAAAAGGATAATATTTTCGCTTTACAGTTCCACCCAGAAAAAAGTGGAGATGTGGGCTTACAGATTTTGAAGAACTTTGGAGGAATATAATATGATAATTTATCCAGCAATAGATATTATAGACGGAAAGGCTGTTAGACTTAGTCAAGGTAAGTTTGACGATGTTACAGTTTTTAATGATATTCCAGCAGATGCTGCAAAGGATTGGGTTGACGCAGGAGCAGAATATATCCATATCGTTGACTTAGACGGAGCAAGATATGGCAAAAGCTTTATAACTGGAATAATAAAGGATATAACTGAAAAGTATAATATTCCTGTTCAGACAGGTGGTGGCGTTAGAACTATACAAGATGTTGAAGATAGAATAAATGCCGGTGCTTCAAGAGTTATTATTGGTACAGCAGCAGTTAAAAATCCAGAGCTTGTAAAAGAGGCTGTTGAAAAATTTGGCGATAAAATTGCTGTTGGTGTTGATGCTAAAAATGGTATGGTTGCTATTTCTGGTTGGGAAGAAGTAAGCGACATTTCAGCAGTAGATTTATGCCTCAAAATGAAAGACTATGGTGTAAAGACTGTTATATATACTGATATTTCAAAAGACGGTATGATGAGTGGACCTAATATTGAGGCTACAAAGGATTTAATTGATAAAACTGGACTTGATGTTATTGCATCTGGTGGTGTTTCAAAAATGGAAGACTTGGAAAATGTTGAAAGCATTGGTTCAGCTGGTGTTATTATTGGTAAGGCACTTTACAATGGTGCTTTAGATTTAAAACAGGTTTTAAGTAAGTTTAAAAAAGGTGAATAGTTATGCATACAAAAAGAATTATTCCTTGCTTGGATGTTAATAACGGCAGAGTGGTAAAGGGTGTAAATTTTGTTAATTTAAAAGACGCAGGAGACCCTGTAGAAATAGCATCTTTTTACAACCAATCTCTCGCTGACGAAATAGTATTTCTTGATATTACAGCATCATCTGATGACAGAAGTATTATGCTTGATGTAGTATCAAAAACAGCAGAACAGGTGTTTATACCATTGACAGTTGGTGGTGGTATCCGTACAATAGAGGATTTTAGAAAAATACTTAGTGCAGGTGCTGATAAGATTGCTGTTAATTCAGCAGCATTAAAAAGACCAGAGCTTATAAATGAGGCTGCCGAAAGATTTGGTAATCAATGTGTCGTAGTTGCTATTGATGCCAAAAGACGCGAAAATGGTGGATTTGATGTTTACTTAAATGGTGGGCGTGTAAATACTGGCAAAGATGCAGTTGAATGGGCGATAGAGGCTGAACGCAGAGGTGCTGGTGAAATATTGCTTACAAGTATGGATTGTGACGGTACAAAGGCTGGTTATGATATTGAACTTACAAAGGCTGTAAGTAGTGCTGTTCAGATACCAGTTATTGCATCTGGTGGTGCAGGTACAATGGACCATTTTGCAGAGGCACTTACAGATGGTGGTGCAGAGGCTGCTTTAGCTGCCAGTCTTTTCCACTTCAGAGAAATGGAAATAATTGAATTAAAGAAATATCTGGATAAAAAGGGTATTCCTGTAAGATTGAGATAGGAGTATAGGTTATGGATTTAAAACTTAAATTTAATAGTGACGGTCTTATTCCGGCTATTGCTCAGGATTATAAAACAGGCGAAGTTTTAATGCTTGCATATATGAATCAAGAGGCTTTTGACCTTACAGTTAAAACAGGTAAGGGTACATATTTTAGCCGTTCTCGTCAAAGTCTTTGGGTAAAGGGCGAAACTTCTGGTCATTTTCAGTATGTAAAAGAAATAAGATATGATTGCGATTGCGATACAATACTTTTACTTATTGATCAGGTTGGTGCTGCTTGTCATACAGGAAACCGTTCTTGTTTTTATAGAAAAGTTGAAGATTTTAAAGGAGGAGAAGAATAATGTCTGATATAGGTAAGTCATTAGTAACAGAATTAGATGTAATTAAAAATAGAAAGGCTAATCCTCAGGAGGGTTCATATACTAGCTACCTTTTTTCTAAGGGTGTAGATAAGATTTTAAAGAAGGTTGGCGAGGAAGCTACAGAAGTTATTATTGCTGCAAAGGATAATAACAATACTGAAACAGTTGCTGAAATTTGCGATTTACTTTTCCATGTTGAAGTTCTTATGACAGAAAGAGGACTTACTTGGGACGATGTTGCAAATGAAATTGATGCAAGGCGTTTAAAAGAAAATATGAATGTTGAAAAAGAAGCTAAGAGAAAAGCTGAAAACAGAACAGATGAATGTAAGATAAACTAAAAGATAAAGGGGCTATAGTTACAATGCTATAGCTTTTTTATATACAATATTTAGTAGTTATATAGAGAAAATAAAAAAGACCTGAAAATCAGGTCTCTTTTATTGTAAATGAAATGGTATATGATTAAAAAATCATATTAAAAAATATATTATTCAGCTGCAGGAGCGCCTACTGGACATACACCAGCGCAAGCACCACATTCGATACAAGTATCAGCGTCGATAACATACTTACCATCACCTTCAGAAATAGCAGTAACAGGACACTCGTTTGCACAAGCACCACAGCTAATGCAATCATCAGAAATCTTATAAGCCATTGAAAGCACCTCCTTAAATTATTTGTAAGTTTCCTTACTTTGATTACATTGTAATATAAAATGAAAAAATTATCAAGTATAAATTTTATTATATTTAAAAATTTATGTAAAATACAGTTTTTTTAGTGTAAAAAACAAGAAAACAGAGTGATTTTATGTCACTCTGTTCTTGAAAACCTAATATATCTGTAATATTTTGTTATATCCTATAGGAATTATATGCTAATCTTCTGCTGATGCTAATACAGTTTTTGGGTCTACACTTTCATCGTCTTTAAAAACAGCAAAATCTAAATGTGGTCCGAGATTTGTGCTGTATTTTGTAGGTTCAGCTACAATGCCTATAATGTCGCCTTTGTATACAGTCTGCCCCTGAGCAACCTGAAGGTTGTCTTTAAGCTGGCTGTATGTAGTGCTCCAGCCATTACCATTGTCAATAGTTACTGTTGTTCCGTTAATATCGTCTTTATCTACAGATGTTACAACTCCATCAAAAGCTGCTACAACATTTTCGCCTAAAGTTGCAGCAAATGCAATAGAATCATTAGTTCTGTACTGGTCTAAAGTATTATCATATACAGCGGTTTCTGTACTGTAGTCCATTAAAATTTTAGCATCAGCAATAGGGTATTCCATTTCTTGAGTATCGTCAAAAATAGCTGCTGTTTTGGGCTGAACAACATCCATATGCTTTGTGGTTGCTTCTGTTGTAGTTTCTTCTAGGGTTGTAGCTTCTGTAGTTGTAAGTGGGGCAACATTTGATTTATCAACAGGAGCACTATCCTCAACAACATCATTATTAGCGTTTTCCTGTGGATGATTACTAACCTTTAAGACGGAAAATGCAAAAGCCATAATTAAGAAAATGGCTGCTACAGTATAAATAGCTGTAAAAAATCCTCTGCTTTCTTTTTTTTCATTTTTGTTCATTATAACACCTCCTGAAAATATTATTGACAGCTTAAAAATTTATATACAACAAAATTTAACTTAACTTCATAACTTTGCATATTACACAAAATTTGATTTAAGAAAGATTTTATAAAAAATAGTAGTCAAATGACAAAAAATATGATAAACTAAAATAAACGGAAGGAGAGTGTGTTATGTACAAACGAGTAGTACTTAAATTAAGTGGCGAAGCCCTTGCAGGCAATACAGATAAAAACTTTGATAATGAAACAATTTATGGTATTATTGACCAGATTAAGGAAGTAATTTCACAGGGGACACAGGTTACTCTTGTAGTAGGTGGAGGTAACTTCTGGAGAGGTAGAAGTGCTAATCCTGCTATGGATAGAGTTAAAGCTGACCAGATTGGCATGCTTGCAACTGTTATGAATGCTATGTATCTTGCAGATTCTTGCAGACAGAAGGGCGTTGAGGCTGTTGTAATGACTCCTTTCCCAGTAGGAACAATGACACAGCAGTTCTCAAAGGATTTGGCTAATAAACTTTTGAGCGAAGGTAAGGTTCTTATTTTTGCAGGTGGTATTGGTCATCCATTCTTCTCTACAGATACAGTTACAGCTTTAAGAGCATCTGAACTTGAGGCTGATGCAATCCTTTTTGCAAAGGCTATTGATGGTGTTTACGACAGCGACCCAGCTGTAAACCCTAATGCAGTTAAGTTTGATGAAATTCCATGTAAGGATATTGTAGAGAAAAACTTAAAGGTAATTGATATTGCGGCAGCAAATCTTTGCTATGAACAAAAAATACCTGTTGTTATTTTTGGCCTTGCTGAAGAAAAGAGTGTTATCAGAGCTGCTAATGGCGAAAAAATTGGTACAACAGTAACAGTATAATTATTATTTATTTGGAGGTTTTTATGTCAGAACAGACTAAAGTATTTGAAGAAAAGATGAAAAAGAGTGTAAGTAACTTAAATAGTGAATTACTTACAATTAGAGCTGGTAGAGCTAACCCACATGTTTTAGATAAGGTAACAGTTGAATATTATGGTGCTGAAGTACCTATCAATCAGGTTGCTAGTGTTTCTACTCCAGAAGCTAGAATTATTGCAATTTCTCCTTTTGATTCTACAATCTTAAAGGAAATTGAAAAGGCTATTAATATGTCTGATATTGGTATAAACCCTAATAATGACGGTAAGGTTATTCGTCTTATTTTCCCTGAACTTACAGAAGAAAGACGAAAGGAACTTACAAAGGATGTAAAGAAGAAGGGTGAAGATTCTAAGGTAGCTGTTAGAAATATCAGAAGAGATGCTATGGATGCTGTTAAGAAGGCTGAAAAGGCTAACGAAATTACAGAAGATACTCTCAAGAACTTAGAAGAAGAAATTCAGAAGCTTACAGATAGCAATATTGCTGAAATTGATAAGCTTGTTGAAGCTAAGAGTAAGGAAATAATGTCAATTTAATTTAGGTTTTTTATTAATAAGTCTGGCATCTTCGGAGGTCAGGCTTATTTAAAACTAATTATCAGAAATGAGGAGAACCCCATGGGTAGAGAAGTACCAAAGCATATAGGAATAATAATGGACGGAAATGGACGATGGGCAAAGAAAAGATTTTTGCCTCGTGCAATGGGTCACAGACAGGGAGCACAGGCTCTCGATAAATTAACAAAAGAGGCTGAAGGTCTTGGTGTGGAATATATTACTGTTTATGCCTTTTCTACAGAGAATTGGAAAAGAAGCAAAGATGAAGTTGACAGTATTATGGGTCTTTTAAGAGAATATATTAATAGATTTTTTAATGATAAGAAAAGTATTCTCAAAATTCGTTCAGCTGGCGATTTAACAGCTTTATCTCCGGATTTACAAGCTGATATTGAAAAATTAAAGGAACAGTCAAAAGACAGACCAGGTATGACTTTGACTATAGCTATAAATTATGGTGGACGCGATGAAATTCGTAGAGCTGTAACTAAAATTGCAGAAGATGTAAAGGCTGGAAAAATACAGCCGGAAGATATAAATGACCAAATGATTTCTGATAACCTTGATACAGCAGGTATTCCAGACCCAGAACTTATTATCAGAACAAGTGGTGAATTTAGAACAAGTAACTTCCTTATGTGGCAGTCAGCTTATTCTGAATACTATATTACAGATAAACTTTGGCCAGATTTCAATGTCGAAGATTTAAAAGATGCAATAAAGGCATATCAAACAAGAGACCGTAGATTTGGTGGCAGAAAAGAGGGATAATTATGACTAAAAGAGTTATTTCGTCAGTAGTTGCCATACCTATTTTGTTAGCTGTTGTAATTGCTGGTGGTTTATGGTTTAAAATAGCAATAGGTCTTGTGGCATGTATAGGTATGTACGAACTTTACAAAGCTGTTTCTAAAAAATTAAAGCCTGTTCACTTATTGGGCTTTGTTATGGAAATATTGTATATAGCTTTCATAGATAAGGGACTTAGTGTTACATATTTTGAAATGGTTTTTATGGCTATAACCCTTTTAATTTTAATGTGTCTTATTTTCTTGCACAGGACAAATAATGTTATTGATGGTGCTGTAACAATTTTTGGTTTTGCTTATGTAGGTATGCTTATGTCATGTGCATATCAAATAAGAGTTGAACATTTTGCTCTTGTTTGGTTACCATTTATGTGTGCATGGGGTAGTGATACTGGTGCTTACCTCGTAGGTAGAAAAATAGGTAAACATAAATTAGCACCAGCTTTAAGCCCTCATAAATCTATTGAGGGTAGTATTGGCGGTATGCTTTCAGCAGCTATATTATGCGGTTTATATTGCTGGCTTTCAGGAAAATTTGACCTTAAACTTATTCCTGCATTTTGCTTAATTGGTGCTATAGGTTCGATTTTCGGACAGCTTGGAGATTTAGCTGCATCAAGCATAAAGAGATATACAGGAATAAAGGACTATGGTAATATTATGCCTGGTCATGGTGGAGTGCTTGATAGATTTGATAGTGTTTTGTTTACACTCCCAATAATATACATTTTCGTAAAGATTTTAGCTAGATAGGAGATAAAAATGACTGAAAATATTTCCATTTTAGGTTCAACTGGTTCTATTGGTACACAGACTCTTGATGTCGTAAGAGAGATTGGTGGCATTAAAGTGTGGGCTATGAGTACCAATACTAGAATAGAACTTTTTGAAAAACAGGTTAGAGAATTTAAGCCTGAAGTTGTCTGTGTTATGGACAAAAATAAGGCATTAGAGTTTAAAAAAAATATAAGTGATTTAAGAGTAGAGGTCCTTTCAGGTATGGAAGGACTTATTGCTGTAGCAACATATGATAAAGCTGATACAGTAGTTAATTCTGTTGTAGGTAATATTGGACTTGTACCTACTGTAAAAGCTATTTGTTCTGGAAAAAATATTGCTTTAGCAAATAAAGAAACATTAGTTACATCTGGTAAATTGGTAATGAATTTGTTAAAGGAAAACTATGTTTCTATGTATCCAGTAGATAGCGAACATTCTGCTATTTTCCAATGCCTACAGGGAAATAAAGATAATAAAATAAAGAAAATATTGCTTACAGCTTCAGGTGGTCCTTTTAGAACTTTTGATGATGTTTCTAAGGTAACAGTTGATGACGCATTGAAGCACCCAAATTGGTCTATGGGTAAAAAAATTACCATCGACTCTGCTACACTTATGAACAAGGGACTTGAAGTAATAGAGGCAAAGTGGCTTTTTGGTGTAGACCTTGACCAAATTCAAGTTGTGGTTCATCCTCAAAGTATTGTTCACTCAATGGTGGAATATGAAGACGGTGCAGTTATTGCACAGTTGGGTGTACCAGATATGAAAGTGCCTATTCAGTATGCCCTTACATATCCAAAGAGAGTGCCTAATGGTTTCCCAAAACTTAATATTTTTGAAGAGGGTAGTAACCTTACTTTTGAAAGACCAAGGATTGAAAAATTCCCTTGTTTACAGTTGGCTTATGATGCTATTAAAATTGGTGGAACTATGCCGACAGTAATGAATGGAGCTAATGAAATAGCTGTTGCTAAATTTATTAATAGAGAAATAGGATTTTTGGATATACCAAGACTTATAGAAACTGCTATGAACGCATATACTTCTATAAGTGATTATACTCTTGATGATGTTCTTGAGGCTGATAAGTGGGCAAGAGAATATACATCAAAAATGTGCTAATTAACAGTTGTTGCGAATTTTGAGGTGATATTTTGTCGATTATATTAACACTTTTGATACTTTGTATTATTGTAATACTTCACGAATGGGGTCACTTTATAGTTGCAAAAAAAAGTGGTGTACTTGTTGAAGAGTTTGCTGTTGGTATGGGACCAAAGCTTTTTTCTGTGAAAAGGGGAGAAACAATGTATTCCCTTAGACTTATTCCTATTGGTGGCTATTGCAAAATGGCTGATGAAGTGGAAGAAGGTAGCCAAAAGCTAGGCTTTAATCAAGTTTCACTTCCTAAAAGAATAGCTATTTCTTTTGCAGGACCTTTTATGAATTTTGTTTTAGCCTTTTTGGTGTTTGTTTTTATTACAATGTGTACAGGATATTCTACAGTAAATGTCACATCTGTTATTGAAAACACACCAGCCTATAATGCAGGTATTAAGCCTGGCGACAAAATTGTAAATTATGCTGGACATAATATTCATACTCGTGATGAAATGGAATATTACAAGGCAAAATATGCTGATGATTATGTTTCTGTAGTTGTTAAGCGTAATGGAGAAAAGATAAATACAGAATTAGCTGCTCAGAAAACTGAAAAAGGTTATTCTTTAGGTCTTCAATTAGACTATAAAGCACCATTAATAAATGTAATGGATTATAATGGAGAAAATATTACAAAAGGTAGTGTTTTATCCTATTTTTCACAAGGCTATTGGGGACTTGTATCAATGGTAAAAATTATGGTTCTTAGCTTTGCTGATTTATTTACAGGCTCTGTGGCTGTTAGTGAATTGTCTGGTCCAATAGGTGTAACAACTGCTGTTGGTTCAGTTTATCAAGAGGCTGCAAGAGTTAGTATATGGGCGGTAGTTTTATCAATGCTTAATATGGTAGCACTTTTAAGTGTAAACCTTGGTATAATAAATTTATTCCCACTTCCAGCATTAGACGGAGGCAGAATTATAATTTATATTGTAGAACTTTTTGTAGGTAGAGAACTTCCAAAATCTGTTGAGGCTATGATACACGCAATAGGCTTTGTACTTATAATGGGACTAGGTGTAATAATAGCATTTAATGACATTTTAAAGTTAGTATAAGGAGAAAATACTATGGGCTATATTGAAAGAAGAAAAACAAGAGAAGTTAAAATTGGCAATGTTACTATAGGTGGTGACAATCCTATTGCTATTCAGTCTATGTGCAATACAAAGACATCAGATGTAAAAGCTACAGTTGCACAGATTTTAGCTCTTGAAAAGGCTGGTTGTGAAATTATAAGAGTTGCTGTTCCTGATATGGAGGCAGCTCTTGCTATTAAGGAAATAAAAAAGCAGATACATATTCCTCTTGTTGCTGATATTCACTTTGATTATAAGTTGGCTTTACAGGCTATAGAATCTGGTGTAGATAAGCTTAGAATTAATCCTGGTAATATTGGTGGCGAGGATAGAGTAAAGGCTGTTGTAATGGCTGCAAAGGAAAAGCATATACCAATTAGAATTGGTGTAAACTCAGGTTCATTGGAAAAACATATATTAGAAAAATATGGTTCAGTAACTCCTGAAGGTCTTGTTGAAAGTGCTATGGGTCATGTTGCTATACTTGAAAAATATGATTTCCACGATATTGTAATATCTATTAAAGCATCAAATGTACCATTTACTTTAGAATGTTATAGACAGCTTTCACAGAAAGTAGATTATCCTTTACATTTAGGTATTACAGAAAGTGGTACAAAATGGTCTGGTACTATTAAGTCATCTGTAGGTATAGGTGCTATTTTGGCTATGGGTATAGGCGATACTATTAGAGTTTCACTTACTGGAGATACAACTGATGAAGTAAAGGTTGCAAAGCAGATTTTAAAATCTCTTGAACTCAGAAAATTTGGTGTAGAGTTTGTGTCTTGTCCAACTTGTGGTAGAACACAGATTGACTTAATAGGTCTTGCAGAAAAGGTAGAAAAAGCCTGTGAAAATATAAATAAGGATATTAAAGTTGCTGTAATGGGTTGTGCTGTTAATGGCCCTGGAGAGGCTAGAGAGGCAGATATAGGTGTAGCAGGTGGCAAGGGCTATGGACTTATATTTAAGAAAGGCGAAATTTTAAGAAAATTGCCTGAAAGTGAACTCTTAGATGCTTTAATTGAAGAAATTAATAAACTTTAATTTTAAAAGGAATATACTTATTATTGGGGAAAGGAGGTAAAAACGGTGGCAGAATGTTTGTTTGAAAAAGTGTTTGACGGTCTGAAGTTGTCAGCCAATGTAAAAACTGTGCTTAAAAATACATTGGTTGATAATTTATCTATATCAACTAAAGGGAGAAAAATGATTGTAGATTTATCTTCTGATATTTTTATTGATGAAAATTGTATTGTGGATTTTAGAGAAGATTTGGCAGATGCTTTTCCGGATTTAAACACAATAGATATTAATTTAAAATATCCAATGCCTGATAAGACACCCTACGAAAAATTGGAATACTACTGGCCAAAGATTGTAGATGCAGTTGATGTTGCCAGTAGTTGCTGTGGGGCATATTTGAATAATTCAAAATGGAAGTTAGAAGATGATAGCATTGTTGTTGATGTAGTTCAAGGTGCTGTCTTTCTTATGAAATATAAAAAGATAGATAAATTAATAGAAAACTTGATTAACAGCCGACTTGATATACAGATGCCTGTTAGGTTTAGGGAAGTTCCAGACATAGAATTTGCTGAAAAGTGTGAAAAAGCAGCAGAGTTTTATACTAATATGGCTATGAAATATGTTGGAGCTAATGCTGAAAAGACAGAGGAAGAAAAGAAAGCAGAAATTCCGGAAAATTCTATTGGTACAGTAGCACCAAGACCAAAGCCTGTAGTTGAGGATAATAAATTTCAGAAACGAAAAAATACTGGTAAATGGTCTGTTAATACAGATAAAATTACAGAAGAAACTCTTACAGTATCTGAAGCCTTGGAAAAAGGTGGAGAGGTTTATGTTGAGGGTTATATTTTTGCCCAAGAAGACAATGTTGTTACTAAAAGTGGCAAGGTAATTGTAAAATTCTATGTTACAGATAAAAAAGATTCCTTTACTGTAAAATTCTTTACAACCCCAGAAGACTACGATGAAATATTTAAAAATATAATATCTCTTAAAAAGGGAACAGGCTATATTAAGATGTTTGGAAATCTTGAAGAGGATTCTTATGAAAATAGTGAAATGGTTTTAAGACCTAAAACTCTTAATGCTGCAAATCCTCCAAAGGTAAGAGAAGATACTGCCGAAGAAAAAAGAGTTGAACTTCATCTTCATACAAATATGAGTATGATGGATGCTATTACTCCAGTAGAAACTTATGTTAAAAGAGCTAAATACTGGGGTCATAAGGCAATAGGTATTACTGACCATGGTGTTGTACAGGCGTTCCCAGATGCACAGGGTATTGCTGATAAAACAGGAGTTAAGGTGCTTTATGGCTGTGAGGGCTATATGGTTAACGATATGGGCGATGTTGTTACCAATGCCAAAAGCCAAAGTCTTGATGATACCTATGTAGTCTTTGACTTAGAAACTACTGGTCTAAGAAAAGCTGTAGATAAAATAATAGAAATTGGTGCTGTAAAAGTAAAAGATGGAAAAATAATAGATAGATTTTCTACTTTTATTAACCCTTGCAGAGAACTTGATGAAAAAATAGTAAAACTTACTAAAATAACAGACGATATGGTAAAAGATGCACCATTGGAAGATGAAAAACTTCCAGAGTTTATTGAATGGTGTGGAGATAGTGTTCTTGTTGCTCATAACGCAGGTTTTGATGTTGGTTTTGTTCGTCAATGGGCGGTAAATCATGGTCAACAGATAGAGAATACCATTATTGATACTGTAGAATTAGGCAAAACTCTTATTCCGGATTTGAATAACTATAAGTTGGATACACTTTGTTCTAGGCTGGGTGTATCACTAGAAAATCATCATAGAGCTGTGGAAGATGCTGAGGCTACAGCAGAGTTGTTTTTAAAAATGCTTTCTATGTTAAAGGAGCAAAATATAACATCATTAGACGACATTAACGAATTAGCATCAAAAAATATTGATAAAAGAAAAATTAAAAAATATTACCACATCATTATTTACGCAGTAAACCAAAAGGGCTTATATAATCTATATAAATTGGTTTCAGAGTCAAACCTTAAATATTATTTGCGTAGACCTAAGATACCTAAGTCAGAACTTATAAAGTATAGAGAAGGTCTTATTTTTGGTTCGGCTTGTGAAGCCGGAGATTTGTATACAGCAGTATATGAACAATGGCCAGAAGACGATTTAAAGAAAATAGTTGATTTTTATGATTATTTGGAAATTCAGCCTTTGGGTAATAATTTCTATATGATTAATAATCAGTCTAAAAGTGGTAAGAGTGTAGAAAGTGTAGACAAGTTAATTGAAATAAATAAAAAGATTGTAGAATTAGGCGATACCTATGGTAAGCCAGTTGTAGCTACTTGTGATACACATTTCATTGACCCAGAAGATGAAGTGTTCAGAAGAATAGTTCAAACAGGGGAAGGTTTTAAAGATGTAGATAATCAAGCACCTTTGTTTTATAGAACAACTGATGAAATGCTTAAAGAGTTTGAATACTTAGGTAAAGAAAAGGCATATGAAGTTGTTGTTACTAATACAAACAAAATAGCTGATATGATGGAACATATTGAACCTGTTCCAAAGGAAACATATCCTCCACATATGGAAAATGCCAATGAAGATTTTGAAAGAATTTCAATGGAAACAGCAGAGTCTATATATGGTTCTCCACTTCCAGAGGTTGTAGAAAAGAGATTAAGACGAGAGCTTGATTCAATTATTGGTAATGGCTACGCCGTACTTTATATGATTGCTCAGAAACTTGTTAAGGACTCTAATGACCATGGATATATAGTTGGTTCAAGAGGTTCTGTAGGTTCTTCATTTGCAGCTACAATGGCAGGTATTACAGAGGTTAATCCTTTAGAGCCTCATTATATTTGCCCAAAATGTAAATATTCTGAGTTTGATTCAGAGGAAACAAGAGCAGTTGCAGGTACTTCTGGTTTTGACTTGCCAGATAAAAATTGTCCTGTTTGTGGAACGCCGTTAAATAAAGAGGGTCAGGCTATACCATTTGAAACTTTCTTAGGTTTTAATGGTGATAAAGAACCGGATATTGACCTTAACTTCTCCGGCGAGGACCAGTCAAGAGCTCATAAGTATTGTGAAACTCTTTTCGGTAAGGGTTTCGTATTTAAAGCCGGTACAATTTCTACATTACAGGAAAAAACAGTTTATGGCTATATTGCAAAATATTGTGAAGGTCATAACGGCTGTTATATAAAAAGTTCTGAAAAGAAAAGATTGGCTATGGGCTGTTTAGGTGTTAAGCGTTCAACGGGTCAGCATCCGGGTGGTCTTATGGTTGTACCTAGTGATAACGATATATTGAACTTTACACCAGTTCAGCATCCGGCAGATAAATTTGATTCAGATACTATTACAACTCACTTTGACTACCATAGAATTAGTGGTCGACTTTTAAAACTTGATATGCTTGGTCATGATGTGCCTACAATATTGAGAATGTATAAAGATATTACAGGTGTTGACCCACTAGATGTACCTCTTGATGATAAAGCTACTTACAGCTTGTTTACTTCTCCAGAAGCATTAGGTATTAACCTTGATGAAATAGGTTGTGAAACTGGTACTTTAGGCTTACCTGAAATGGGTACAAAGTTCGTTCGTGGTATGCTTATGGAAACAAAACCTAGTACATTTGGGGAACTTGTCAGAATTTCAGGTCTTTCTCATGGTACTGATGTTTGGAATGGTAATGCCAGTGAATTAATTGCACAAGGCATATGTACACTTAAAGATGTTATTGCAACTCGTGATGACATTATGACTTATTTAATTCAAAAAGGTGTAGAAAACTTTACAGCCTTTACTATAATGGAAAAAGTAAGAAAAGGTAAAGGACTTTCAGCTGACCATGAACAGATAATGAGAGAAGCTGGTGTTCCCGATTGGTATATTGATAGCTGTAAAAAAATTAAATACCTTTTCCCAAAAGGTCACGCAGTAGCGTATGTTACAAATACTGTTAGAATTGGTTATTATAAAATACATTATCCTCATGCCTTTTATGCAGCACAGTTTTCTGTAAAATATGACCAGTTTGATTATGATTTAATGTGTCATGGTATGGATAAATTAAAGACAAAACTTCTCGAAGTTGAAAAACTGGGTAAAGAAGCTGAAAAGAAAGACCAGGATATGACACCTAATATGGAAATGGTTTATGAACTTTACTTGAGAGGTTTAAAGTTTGCACCAATAAACCTTTATGAATCCAGAGCAACACATTTTAAAGTAATTGAAGTTGATGGTGAACAAAGACTTTTACCACCTTTCTGTACTCTACAGGGATTTGGTGAAACAGCTGCCAGAGATTTAATAAGAGCCAGAGAAGAAGTTGCAAAGACAAATGAAAATGGAAAATTTGAAACTATAGAAGAACTTCAAAAATTATCTGGTTTAGGTAAAAAGAATATTGAATTATTAAAACTAAATGGTGTTTTAGATGGTTTAAGAGAAACTGACCAGCTTACATTGTTTTAAATTTTACCCTGTGGAATCCGCAGGGTATTTTTTAGTTATGTATATACATTAATTATTGAAAAGGCTGTTGACATATGGTATTATATTAATGTTAATGATTGCGAGGTAAAACTATGATAAAAGAAGTTTATTCCGAAAAAGAAACTAGAGATTTTGCCTATGAAATGGCACAAAAAGCAGAGGTAGGTCAGGTATATTGTCTTGACGGCGATTTAGGTGTTGGAAAGACAGTATTTACAAAAGGTTTTGCAGAGGGTCTTGGTATTGATGACGATATTACAAGTCCCACTTTTACTATTGTAAATGAATATCATTCTGGTAGAATACCATTTTATCACTTTGATGTTTATAGAATAGGTGACGAAGATGAAATGTTTGATATAGGCTTTGATGAATATGTTGACGGCGACGGAGTTTGTCTTATTGAATGGGCAGAACTTATAAAGGGTATTATACCTGAAAATGCAGTATCAATTAAAATCACTAAAGACTTGTCAAAGGGACTTGACTATAGAAAAATTGAGGTGGAAGAATGAAAATTTTAGCACTTGATACAACAGGATTAGTTGCAAGTGTAGCACTTGTAGACGAAAATAAAACAATAGCTGAATTTACTACTAATTATAAAAAAACTCATTCACAGACTATTATGCCTATGGTTGAAAATCTTAAAAATATGGTGGATTTGGATTTAAGTACAATAGATTATATAGCTTGTGCTTGTGGTCCAGGTTCATTTACTGGACTTAGAATTGGTGCAGCTACAGCCAAGGGTCTTGCTCATGGCTTAGATATACCTGTTATTCCAGTACCTACACTTGATGCCTTAGCATATAATATGTTTGGAACCAATAAACTTGTTGTACCTATTATGGACGCAAGAAGAAATCAGGTTTATTCTGCCCTCTACTATTGTGGAGAAAAACTTGAAAGAGTATCTGACTATATGGCACAGGATATTGATGAAGTTATTTCACAGGTTCTTGAAATAGATGAAAACGCTGTATTTTTAGGCGATGGTGTGCCTGTATTTATGGATAAATTAAAGCAGTATGATACATTTACTTTAGCACCAGTATCAGCAAATATGCAGAGAAGTGCTTGTGTAGGTGCTATTGCTTTAGAAATGACAGATAAGGCTGTTGAATGTAATAAGTTTAAAATTATGTATTTAAGAAAATCACAGGCAGAGCGTGAGCTGGAGGAGAAAAATGGAGCTTCAACCATTAAGTAGAGAACATATTGACGGTATTATGGAAATAGAAAATGATAGTTTTTCTATTCCTTGGAGTCGTGGTTCTATGGAAAAAGAACTTGAAAATAAATTAGCAATATATATTGTGGCTATGGAAGATGATAAGGTCGTTGGATATGCAGGTATGTGGCATGTTGTAACAGAGGGTCATATTACCAATATTGCTGTACACAAGGACTATAGAGGTAAGGGTGTAGGTCAGGCACTTGTAAAAGGGCTTATTGATATAGCTAAGGAAAAGGAAATGATAGGTGTTACCCTTGAAGTAAGACCAAGTAACGAAACTGCTTTACATATTTACAAGAAATATGGCTTTAAATTAAGTGGAGTACGCAAGGAATACTATGATGATAACAAGGAAGATGCCTATATTATGTGGTGTTATCTTGTGCCTCCAGAGGAAATAGAGGGGGAAATTTTTTGATTACAGAATTAGATTATAGTGTTTTAAAACGCCATACAAATATTGAAGATTTAGGCGATGAAGTTAAGGCTTTAGACGATAACAGTCTTATTGGTCAATCAACAGGAGAGGAAGCACTTAAATTCGGTCTTAATGTAAAAAGTAAAGGCTATAATATTTATGTTGCCGGTGCAAATGGAAGTGGCAAAACTTCATTTGCTGAAAAATTTGCTAGAGAAATGGCAGCTAAAGAAAAAACTCCTGATGATATGTGTTATGTATATAACTTTGATAATCCTATTGTGCCAAAGGCTCTTTTTCTTCCTGCTGGTAAGGGCAAAGAACTTAAAGCCGATATGGCAGAATTAATAAATAGACTTACATACGAAATAACAAAAAGCTACAATTCTCTTGAATATCAAGAAGAAAAAGATAGAATAATGAAGAGCTACCAAAAGAAGAAAGATGAAGTTATAAATGGTCTTTCTGATAAGGCAAAAGAGTATGGCTTTGGAGTAAAGCAAAATCCAACTGGTGGTATATATTTTCTTCCTTTAGTCGATGGCAAAATGATAAATGAAGATGATTTTGAGGACTTAGACGATGAAACAAGAGAAAAGATTTCTTCTGGTTCTGAGGAAGTTCAAGAACTTGCTGCCAGTACAATGCGTAGCCTTAAAACTTTTGACAGCGATGCAAAAAATGAAGTAGAAAATGCCGATTACAATATTGCCTTAATGGTAGTTGGTCGTTTTATGAATAAACTTCAGAGCAAGTATGTAAATTGTGAAAATGTTATGAAGTACCTTGCTAGTGTTAAGGAAGATATATTAGAAAATATCGACGAGTTTAATAATAGTGAAGATACAGAAAGTGATGACCCAATTACAAATATGGTGCCATGGCTTTCTAAAAAGGCTATTAATGATGACTTTTTAGGTAAGTATGATATTAATGTAGTTGTAGATAATAGCAATTTACATGGAGCACCAGTTATAACTAATTTCAATCCTAGCTATGTTAATTTAGTAGGCGAGATTGAATATGAAAACGAAAATGGTAATCTTATAACAGATTTTATGAAAATCAAGTCTGGTTTAATGCACAAGGCAAATGGTGGTTATATTATTTTCCACGCCTCAGATATGGTAGGAAATGCTTTTGCATGGGATACCCTCAGAAAAATTCTTAAAACTGGTACAGTTACTATTGAACCGTTGAAGGAATATCAGCTTGGTGGTATAACAGTATCTGCAATTCGCCCAGAAACTACAGAAGTAAATGTAAAGGTTATACTTGTTGGTAGCTTGTATTATTATGAAATGCTTAAAGAATACGATGATGATTTTAGTAAGCTTTTCAAAATGTGTGTTCTTTTTGACTATGAAATGGATTACAATAAAAAGAATATAGATTCTGTTGTTTCTTTTGTAAATAACTTTGTAAGCAAGGAAAATTTAAAGCCTATAGATAAAAATGCAATAAGACAGCTTGTAGAATATTCAACAAGAGTGGCTGAAAGACAGGATAAAATGACAACTCGTTTTGGTACTTTAGGAGATGTTCTTATTGAGGCAAATACTTGGGCAAATATGGACGGCTTAGATACTATTAACGAAAAATGCGTTTTAAAGGCTATTAATAAGAGAATTGAAAGAGTAAATATATATGCTGAAAAATATATTGATATGATAAAAGAAAATGAAATTCTTATTGATACAACTGGAGAAAAAGTTGGTCAGATTAATGGTCTTTGTGTAATGGAAATGGACGATTATACTTTCGGTATGCCTACAAGAATTACTGCCAGTACATATACAGGAAAAGCCGGTATTGTAAATATTGAAAAAGAAGCTGAAATGAGTGGAAGTATTCACGATAAAGGTGTTCAGGTTTGTATTGGTTATCTTGGCGGTAAGTATGCTCAAAAATTCCCACTTACACTTAGCTGTCGAGTTTGTTTTGAACAGAGTTATAATGGCGTTGACGGAGATAGTGCTACATCAACAGAAACTTATTGCATACTCTCTAGTTTAAGTGGTTTACCTATAAGACAGGACTTAGCTGTAACAGGTAGTATGAACCAAAGAGGGGAAATACAGCCTATAGGTGGTGTAACATATAAAATAGAGGGCTTCTACAATATATGTAAAAATAAGGGATTAACAGGCACACAGGGTGTTATTATTCCTAGAAGTAATATAAAGGATATGGTTCTTAGCGATGAAGTAGTGGAAAGTGTAAAGAATAAGCAATTCCATATTTACGCTATAGATAATGTTGATGATGGTATAGAACTTCTTATGGGACAAAAGGCTGGTAAAGCCCTTGCAAGTGGAGGATTTTCAAAGGATAGTGTTCATAGCAAGGTTTATAACAAATTGAAAAATTATTATAAAATAAGTGTTCAGGAATAATAAAAAAGTGAGTGGCTTTAGGGTCACTCACTTTTATGTAAAAGATTAAATTTGGTCAAGAGCCTGCTGAATGTCGGCAATAATATCGTCAGCATTTTCGATACCTACAGACATTCTGATAAGGTCAGGAGTTACACCACAGTCAATAAGCTGTTGGTCAGAAAGCTGTCTGTGAGTTGATGTAGCAGGATGAAGAACACCTGTTCTAGCATCAGCAACATGGCATACAATATTAGCAAGTTTAAGTGAATTCATAAATTTAGCAGCACCCTCTCTGCCACCTTTAGGACCAAATGAAATTACACCACTACAGCCTTTTGGAAGGTACTTTTTAGCAAGTTCGTGGTATTTGTTGTCTTTAAGACCAGGATAGTTTACCCATTCAATTTTTGGGTTTGATTCCAAATATTCAGCTACTTTTTGAGCATTTTCACTGTGTCTTTCAACTCTTAAACAAAGTGTTTCAAGACCTAAGTTAAGAAGAAAACAGTTCATTGGAGCAGGGGCACAGCCTAAATCTCTCATCATTTGAACTCTGGCTTTTGTGATGAAAGCTGCTTTACCGAATGCTTCAGTATAAACTACACCATGGTATGACTCATCAGGTTCAGTAAATTCTGGGAATTTACCATTTGCCCAGTTAAAGTTACCACTATCTACAATTACACCACCTAAAGCAACAGCATGACCGTCCATATACTTAGATGTAGAATGAGTTACAATATCAGCACCCCATTCAATAGGTCTACAGAGTACAGGAGTAGGGAATGTGTTGTCAACAATAAATGGAACATTGTTGTTATGAGCTAAAGTTGCAAATTTTTCAAGGTCAAGAACCTCAAGAGATGGATTTGCAAGAGTTTCGCCAAAAACAGCCTTTGTATTAGGCTTAAATGCTTTCTGTAATTCTTCAATATCGGCAGTTTGGTCTACAAAAGTTACATCAATGCCAAATTTTTTAAGAGTTACAGCAAATAAATTGAAAGTTCCACCGTATATAGTAGTGGCACTAACAACATGGTCGCCAGCTTGACAAATATTCATAATGGCAATAAGTGACGCAGCCTGTCCGGCAGAAGTAAGCATAGCACCTACACCACCCTCAAGGTCCGCAATTTTCTTTTCTACAGCGTCAGCTGTTGGGTTTGCAAGTCTAGTATAAAAGAAACCATTATCCTTTAAGTCGAATAAATCGCCCATTTGCTCAGCTGTTGAATACTTGTAAGTTGTACTTTGGACTATAGGCAATACTCTAGGTTCTCCATTCTTTGGAGTATAACCAGATTGTATACATTTTGTTTCAATTTTCATAAATTTATACCTCCCATATATGCGATGAGGGAATTATACCATAAAATGCTCATTTTTTCAATAATACTGGGAATTTTTTTGCCTAAAGTTCACAATGGTATAGTACAAATAAATGTGGTATACTTTAAGAGAGGTGACATAAATATGGATTGGTACGAAAGAACGAGAATGCTTATAGGTAATGAAGCAGTAGAAAAATTGGCACAGGCTAATGTAATAATTTTTGGCGTAGGAGGAGTTGGTTCATATATTTCAGAGGCTGTAGCAAGAGCCGGTGTGGGAAATATAACGCTGGTTGATAATGATACAGTTGCTGAAACAAATTTGAATAGACAGATTGTAGCTCTTAAATCCACAATAGGAAGTATGAAAACACAGGTTATGGCAGATAGAATAAAGGAGATTAATCCAAGCTGTAATGTTAAAACAATAAATGAATTTGTTTTATATGATAATATTGACGATATATTGACTGATGAATATAGTTATGTAGCTGATGCAGTAGATACTGTTACGGCTAAACTTGCAATAATTATGAAAGCCAAGGAATTAAATATTCCTGTTATTTCGTCAATGGGTACAGGAAATAAACTTCATCCAGAATTGTTAGAAATTACAGATGTATTTAAGACTTCTGTCTGTCCATTGGCTAAAGTAATGAGAAAGGAATTGAAGGACAGAGGTGTAAAGAAATTAAAGGTATGTTATAGCAAAGAAATACCTTTGAAACCTTTAGTTTCAGAAGAAGTAACTAATAAACGCTCAACGCCGGGAAGTATTAGCTTTGTTCCTAGTACAGCCGGTTTATTAATAGCAGGGGAAATAATAAGAGATATTTGTAGTCTTTAAACTAAATAGTAAGGGGAAATAAATATGTTTAAAAGATTTTTATTTGTATTATTGTGCATTGTCAGTATATTTTCACTTTCAGCAATAGTCTTTGGTAAAGATGATGTTGCAGAAAGATTGGATACTGTTGTAAATTTTGATGGTCAAAAAATAGAATTTACTTCTTATGATATAAACGGAAGTAAATATATGAAAGTATACGATTTAGCATATTTACTAAAGGAAACACCACTCAAGTTTGATGTTGATTTTACATCACAGAATAAAAAAGATATGAAAATTACCGTTGGAAAAGCATATACCAACAAGGATAGTATAGCAGTTCTTACACATACTGGAGAGAAATATGCTAAGCCTAAATATGTTGATATTAACATAACTGACGGCGAAAAAGATTATAAATTTAAAGGTGTAAATATAAATGGATATAACTTTATAAAAGTTAGAGATTTATCAGAGGTTGTTGGATTTAAGTTATGTTGGAGAATGTATATATCTACTTTAACATTTAATAAACCAGTTTCACAGTTATCTGACTTTACAAAAAATCCAGAAGAACTTACTTCATTAAGTGATTTTATGACAGGGGATTACTTAAACTATATTTCTGATTACACAAAGAATTATATACATAATGATTTAGATATAGCAGCACATTTAATGGGTTATAATTATTCAAAATATGTTGAACCTACTTCAGATAATTATAAGAATTTTAAGTTAAACGATGATAATATTACTTTTAATATTGATTTAAGCAACTTAAAGATTAAAAATTATGAAAATATTTCAGTTGCTATAAAGTATAGTGATTTAAGTGATTACATTTCTACTAATGAAACTGTACATTTATCACTTCTTATGGCTCCAACAGAAGAAATGAATGAAGAAACAGCTACATTTGATACAACAAAAGAACAGATTAATAAAAATGTAAATACAACAAGGGAAACTACTACAGAATCTACAACTTATTATGTTGACCCTAATAAGCCTATGATAGCACTTACATTTGATGATGGACCAAGAAAAGGCAGTACAGAACTTATTGTAGATGCACTTAAAAAGGTAAATGGCAGAGCTACTTTCTTTGTTGTAGGTCAAATGGTAGAACAGAGTCCTGACCTTGTTAAAAAGGCTGTTGAGGCAGGTTGCCAAATTGGTAATCATACATATGACCACGCCAACTTAAATAAGTTAGGTGCTTATGGAGTAAGAACAGAAGTAAATAAATGCTCAAATGCTGTTTATGCAGCAGCCGGCATTTATCCAATGATAGGTAGACCTCCTTATGGTTCAGTAAATCAAACAGTTAGAAATGCCGTAAATATTCCTTGGTTTAATTGGAATGTTGATACATTGGATTGGAAGAATAGAGATGCCAACTATGTCTATAATTATGTTATTAATAATGTAAAAGACGGTCAGGTAATTCTTATGCACGATTTACACCCAACAACAGCACAGGCTATGGTAAAGGCTATTCCAAAACTTCACGAAATGGGTTATCAGCTTGTAACTATTGATGAAATGGCAAAGGTTAAAGGTGGCTATGAAAATGTTCCTGGCTATGTAAAAGCTACTGTAAAATAAAGGTACATTTTAGGTTTACTTGTTGTAATTACTAAAAAAATATACCGTATTGTAACAATAAATGTTAAAATTCTATAAAGCACTATTGAAATGATTTGTTAAATTTGGTATAATTAAGTAAAGAAAATGTACCGAAAGGGGAAATTAAAATGGCACATAATATTATAGTAGGACAGTCAGGTGGTCCAACTTCAGTAATTAACTCTAGCCTTGCTGGTGTATTTGCAACAGCAAAAGAGTTAGGAGCAGGTAAAATTTATGGTATGCGTAATGGTATCGAAGGTCTTTTAGAGGAAAGATACATTGATATGACTGAGTACATAAAGAATAGTATGGATGTTGAAATTTTAAAGAGAACTCCATCATCATTCTTAGGTTCTTGTCGTTTCAAACTTCCTACAGTTGAAAAAAGTCCTGAAACTTACGAAAAGATTATTGCAGTATTAAGAAAATTTGATATTCAGCATTTCTTCTATATTGGCGGAAATGACTCAATGGATACAATTAAACAGCTTAGTGAATATGCAAAGGCAAAGAACATTACAGACATTACTTTTATGGGTGTTCCAAAGACTATTGATAATGACCTTGCTGTTACAGACCATACACCTGGTTATGGTAGTGCTGCTAAGTACATTGCATCTACAATGAAAGAAATTATAAGAGATGCTTTAGTTCAGCCTATTAAGATTGTAAATATTATTGAAATTATGGGTAGAAATGCTGGTTGGCTTACAGCTGCAGCTGCTCTTGCAAAGGGCGATGATTGTGAAGGTGCTGACCTTATTTACTTACCAGAAACAGTTTTTGATATTAACAAGTTTGTAGCTAAGGTTCAGGAAATTCAGAAGACTAAGAAGCAGATTGTTGTGGCAGTATCTGAAGGTGTTAAGACAGCTGACGGTAAGTATGTTTGCGAATCTGCATCATCAAATATGCTTGTTGATAGTTTTGGTCATAAGCAGTTAAGTGGTACAGCAACAGCTCTTGCTAATGTTATTTCTAATGAAATCGGTTGTAAGACTAGAGCTATTGAATTTAGTACAATTCAGAGATGTGCTAGTCATATTGCATCTCTTACAGATGTAAATGAAGCATTTATCGTTGGTGGTATTGCTGTTAAGGCTGCATTTGATGGCGAAACTGGTAAGGTTGGTATCTTCCAGAGATTATCAAACAAGCCTTACTTAATGGGTACAAGCATTTATGATGTAAATGCTATTGCTAATGTTGAAAAGACTGTTCCACAGGAATGGATAATTAATGATGGTACAGGTGTTTCTCAGGAAGCTCTTGATTATATGCGTCCACTTATTCAGGGTGAAATTTATCCATATATGGTTGATGGTCTTCCAAGACATATCAAACTTTAATTTATTTAGGGTATGACGCTTGTCATACCCTTTATTTTTTAGGGGGATTATGTTTGTATAGATTAAAAGAATTGGCTATAGAAGTAGCCGAAAGATTTAAGAGAAATGAGCTTAATATAGTAGCAGATGCTCTTGCCTTTAGGCTTATATTATCTGTTTTTCCACTTATTTTATTTATGATTTCTCTTTTGGGTATGTTAAATTTATCCTACGATAGAGAACTTACTAATATTTTAGTTTCTTTACCTGATGAAATGCAGTTGATATTGCAAAATTTTATTAAGGAAGTGGGAGAAAATACAAGTTACGGCTTATTATCTACAAGTTTGATAGTTGCTTTAATAAGTGCATCATCTGGTTTTTATGGCTTGGTTAGAGGTATAAAAAAAGCCTATGATGAAGATTTAATAAATAAATTTATTAAAATGCGATTGCAAAGTATATTGCTTGTTATAATTTTTGTAGCCTGTATTGTGTTGACACTTTATGTATTTACATTTGGTAGCGTAATAAATGATTTTATTGTACAAATTGGCTTAGTAAAAAGTATACCGTCTTTTTTAACTGGTTTTTTTATGTATTTTCTAAATGTCTTCGTTATGTTTGTTTTTTTGATTATACTAAATATGTTCTGTGTTAAAAGAAAATTACCATTTAGAAGACTTATACCTGGAACTTTATTTACAATGGGTTCTTGGATGATAATATCTAAGCTTTTTAATATTTATATATCACATTTTTCAAGATATAATATAGTCTATGGAAGTATTGGAACATTGTTTGTATTTGCTTTATGGATAAATATATTTTCATATGTTCTTTTACTAGGGGGACAAATTAATGCAGTTTTCTGCGATGATAATTATATGATAGAGCTTATTTCCTATCATTAATTGTGCAAAAGATAAGGGGGGGTCTATGTTGTTTATAGAAAGTATACTAATTCAATTGTTTTTAAGTGTTTTACCATATGAGATACAAATGTTGATGAATGTCTTTTTGATATTGTTAGTATATGTAGTAAATTGGAGAGTGTTTTTAAAAGCAGGGGAAAAGGGCTGTAAATCACTTATTCCTTTTTATAATGAATATGTTCAGTATAAATTTTTAAAAATGAAAGATTTGTACAGGGTAGTGTTAATATTACAATTTTGTATAGTACCTGTGTCTATTATGTTTGCAAATATAAAAAATATTTTTGTTACTGTTTTTACAACTTTAATATTGATTTTAATGGTACTAGCTATTGTTTATATAGACTTTACTTCTTGTAGTAGGCTTGCTACTTCTTTTGGGCAGAGGTAAAAAATTTGCGTGGGGTATTTTTATTTTTAGATTTTTATTTACTACTATAATTGCTTTTGACAAATCAGAATTTAAAACACCACAAAATGAATTACGAATAAAATGATTATATTTAAAAAATTTTTTATAATGCACAGAATTTTCTCTGTGCATTATTTTTGTGTCTAAAAAATATCTTTTTTATTACAGATATAAAATTAATTAAAATAAAAATATTATTATAAAAAATATGAGATATATTGAAATATTTATAACAAAATGGTAAAATTATGTAAATATATATATTACATATTAAATAGTTTGGGGTGATTTTATGGAGAATATTGTTACAGTTGGCGGTAATATTTTAGGTGCAATTAATTTTGCAATGCAACAAAATTATGTGCCTATAATAAGAAATATAGTAATAAATAACAAAACAGAAGATGTTCTTAAAAATATTGATATAAAAATTAGTTTTAATCCGGAAATTGCAAAGGATTATGAATACCATATTGATGAAATTTTAGGAGAGCAGTCTGTAGAAATTTCGCCTGTTAAACTAAATATAAATACGGAATATCTTTTTTCATTAACAGAGAAAATGGTTGGCAATATTACAATAGAAGTATTTCAGGGAGATAATAAGATATTTTCAAATGATGAAAGTATAGAAATCCTTGCATTTGATGAGTGGAGTGGATTATTATTTATGCCTGAAATTATAGCAGCATTTGTAACACCTAATCATCCTAAAATATCAGAGGTTTTAAGGGAAGCTGCTGTTTTGCTGAAAAAATGGACAGGAAGTCCTTCATTTACTGGGTACCAAACAAGAAATCCCAATAATGTAAAATTACAAATGGCGGCAATTTATGGAGCTTTACAAAAACAGGGCATTATATATAATAATCCACCAGCAAGCTACGAAGTAATAGGGCAAAGAATTAGAATGCCACATATAGTTCTTGAACAGAAACAGGGAACATGTCTTGATTTGTCAGTATTGTATTTATCCTGTCTTGAAGCAGTTAGGCTTTTTCCTCTTATATTTTTTATAAAAGGGCATGCTTTCTGTGGTTGTTGGCTTGAGGAAGACACATTTGCTGATTGTGTAATTGACGATGTTTCAGCTATTGAAAAGAGAATTGTGGAAGGTGCTGAAGAATTACTACTTGTAGAATGTACAGATTTTGTTTCAGGAGAAAATATTGATTTTGATAGGGCTGTAAAGCATGGCAAAAATCATATAATAGATTTAAGCCAGTTTATATGTGCTGTAGATATACAACGCTCAAGAGGTAGTGGTATCCGTCCTATACCATTACGCATTGAAAACACATATTCTGGGAATAATAGTAAAATAGACGAGGAATTAAAAGAGGCTGTAAGCGAAGCTATTCCATCAGAGTTAGATAATTCTATTCGAAATAAGGTTGTTAAAAATAATAAGCCTGTTACGAAACAAAAAATATGGGAGAGAAAATTACTTGACTTTAGTTTAAGAAATACATTGTTAAATTTTAGAGTTACAAAAAATTCTTTTCAGCTTATGACCGCTGATTTAGGCGAACTTGAAGATAGATTATCTGACGGTAAAGATTTTAGAATAATGGAAGTTCCGTCAGAGTGGACTGTATCTCTTCGTGATTCAAAAATTTATGAAATTGAAACGGAAAGAGATTTAATAAAAAACATAGCAACTCAAGAGTTTAAAAGCTATAGAATAAGAACTTTCTTAAATGAACAAGAGCTTGAAAACAATTTAAAGCAGTTGTATCGTTCAGCCAAAACCAGTATGGAGGAGAATGGAACAAATACATTATTTCTTGCAGTAGGTTTTTTGCGTTGGTTTGAAAGTGACTTGTCAGAAAAAGTAAGATATGCACCCATAATTCTTATACCAATTGATATTGTGAGAAATGTCAGAAATAAGGGCTATGTAATTCGTAGCAGACAGGAAGAAACACAGGTTAATATAACTTTACTTGAATATTTACGACAAGACCATAATATCAACATAAGTGGTCTTGACCCATTACCAGAAGATGAACATGGTGTTGATATTCCTTTAATTTTTAATACAATAAGACAGGCTATAATGGGTAAAAAACGCTGGAATATTGAAGAAATGGCTTTTGTTGGTTTGTTTTCTTTTGGCCAGTTTGTAATGTGGAATGATATTCACAATCGCTCTAAAGAATTGGAAGAAAATAAAGTTGTATCCAGTTTAATTAATGGTGCTATGAATTGGCAACAGGAAGATAATGATATATCAGCAGATAATTTAGACGACGAGTTTAGTATAAAAGATATGGCTATACCTGTAAGTGCAGATTCATCACAGATGGTTGCTATAGCAGCCGCAGCAAAAGGAAAGAGTTTTGTACTTCAAGGACCTCCTGGTACAGGAAAATCGCAAACTATTACAAATATGATTGCAAACGCACTATATCAAGGAAAGACTGTTTTGTTTGTAGCAGAAAAAATGGCGGCTCTTAATGTAGTTCAAAAGAGATTGGTTAACATTGGACTAGACCCATTTTGTCTTGAATTACATTCTAACAAAACAAATAAGTCTGTTGTTTTATCTGAAATTAATAAGGCTCTTGAAGTTGGAAAAATAAAATCTCCAGAGGAATATGAGGCGACAGCTGAAAAATTATACTCTATAAGAAAGAAACTTAATTACATTATTGAGGCTGTGCATTGTAAAAGAGATTTTGGTGTTTCTTTGTATGAGGCTATTGAACTTTATGAAAAGAACATTAATGAAAAGGGTAAAATAAAATTTGTAAAAAATGAAATTTTAGATGTAAATAAAGATAAAATTGATGAATGGGATGAATTAATAAGACAATATAAGATTGCAATTTCAGAACTTGGAAGTTATAACGGTACATTATTGTCAGAATATATTGGAACAGAGTATTCAATGGAATTGCGAGATAAGTTTAAGGTTGACACAGATAAACTTATTGATGATTGGGCTGAAATTAATGAAAAAGTAGAAAATATTTGTAAGTGGGCTGGTTGTACAGACAATAAAAATAGAAAAACTATTGAGAATTTATTGAATATTGTAGATGCAGCTCTTGTAGATGCAGTAACATTATCAAAACTTATTTCATCATCAAATTATAATGATATTGTAGAAAAAATAAATAGTTTGAAGGAAACAGGGTTAGAATACAACAATCTTAAAAATAAATTAACTGAGCAATTTGAAAAAAGTATATTCGATTATGATTTTACAAATGCCAAACTATTATGGAAACAGGCTGAAGGCTGTTGGTTCTTACAAAAGTATTTCAAACAGAAAAAATTGTTGAATGAAATTAAATTGTATGCAAAGGATGTATCTACTGTTACAAAGGAAAATATAATTTCTATATACGAAAGTTTGGAGGTATATAATAATAAAAAGAAGTTAATAAATGATATTCCGTCAGCGATTACAGAATATCTTGAAGGCCTTTTTATGGGAACAGATACAGAATGGAATACAGTTTCAAAGGCTTTATCAAAAGCTGATGTGTTTAGAACTGCCTGTTCTACAATGAAAGACAAGAGTTTATCTGAAATTATAGATGCTATTGAAAAATCTGGAATGAATGGTTTGCTTGCAAATTATAAAATTGATATAGAAGAGTATATTAAAAAATTAGATACATACTCTGATGGTAAGATAGATTTTACTGAAGCTGAAAACAGTCCTGATTGGTTCGAAAGAGTTAAAGAAATACTTGTTAATATGAAAAATGGCTCTAAAGAACTTAGAAATAAGATTAGTTTTAATCAGATTGATAATAAACTGCGTGATAAGGGCCTTGTTAAAGTAAGTGAAGCGTATATGCAAGGCGAACTTAATGAAGATAATTTGACTTCTGCATATATGTGTAATCTTTATTATATGTTGGCGTTAGTTACTATTGGTTCAGATGAAAGACTTAGAGAATTTCAAGGTGAAAGCTATAATGACTTTATTCTTCAATATGAAGAAAAAATTGCTGAATTTCAGAAACTTACAATTCAGGAACTTGTGGCTAGACTTTCATCAAAAATTCCATCTACAGGCAGTATAAGCATTAAAGATTCTGAAATGGGAATACTTAAAAAGGCTATTAAAACCAATGGTAGAATGATGTCATTAAGAAGATTGTTTGACCAAATACCAACTTTATTGCGAAAATTATGTCCTTGTATGTTGATGAGTCCTATTTCTGTTGCACAATATATTGACCCTTCATTACCGAAGTTTGATTTGGTAATTTTTGATGAGGCGTCACAGTTGCCTACAAGCGAGGCTGTTGGAACTATAGCTAGAGGTGAAAATGTTGTAGTTGTTGGTGACCCTAAACAGCTACCACCAACAAATTTCTTTTCTTCAAATAGAGTTGATGAAGAAAACAGGGAAAAAGAAGATTTGGAGAGTTTATTAGATGACTGCTTGGCTATTTCAATGCCACAAATATCTTTAAAATGGCACTATAGGTCAAGACATGAAAGTTTGATAGCCTATAGCAATATGAAATACTATGATAATAAGCTTTATACATTCCCATCTCCACATGACCTTGTATCTGAAGTTAAAATGGTGCATTTAGATGGTTTTTATGATAAGGGCAAGACTAAGCATAATATGGCAGAGGCTAAGGCAATAGTGGCCGAAATTGTAAGAAGATTAAAAGACGAAGAATTACGCAATGATAGTATAGGTGTTGTTACTTTCAGTTCGGTTCAGCAGAATCTTATTGATGATTTGTTGTATGAAGAATTTAAAAAGTACCCTGAACTTGAAGAAATTGATAATAACTCTAAAGAACCTATATTTATTAAAAATCTTGAAAATGTTCAAGGTGATGAAAGAGATGTAATATTGTTCTCTATAGGGTATGGACCTGATGCCGATGGAAATGTATCTATGAATTTTGGACCACTTAATAGAGAAGGTGGTTGGAGAAGACTTAATGTTGCCATTTCAAGGGCAAGAAAATCAATGATAGTCTATTCAGTATTAAAACCAGAACAGATTGATTTATCTCGAACTTGTTCTGAAGGTGTTGCAGGATTAAAGGGATTTCTTGAATTTGCAGAAAAAGGTAAGAATAATTTAGCTCAAAAGGCAGGAAACAATAAAAATCACGATGACTATATTGTTACCGATATAGCAAATGCTATAAAAGAGATGGGCTATGATGTAAAATGCAATATCGGTTGTTCAGAATTTAAAATGGATATTGGTGTTGTAAGTCCTGATGATTCAGATACTTATATACTCGGCATTTTGATAGACGGCTATAACTGCAAAGAAGCATCAACTGCCAGGGATAGATTTGTACTTCAGCCATCGGTACTCAAGGGACTAGGGTGGTCAGTAATCAGATTATGGACTCTTGATTGGCTTGATGACCCTGAAAAAGTGAAAAATAAAATAAAAGAGGCTATAGAAGCAGCACCTAAAACTCCAAAAATTAAAAAAACAGTTTCACCGGAAACTTTTGCAAAATTACAGTTTGAAAAGGAAACTGTAATTAGTAATACTTCATACAAAAAGGATTACATATCTACAAAGATAAGCAATATGGGGACAGCAGATGAATACTATAGTGAGTATGCGAAGAACAGTATAAAAGATTTCGTAATGAAAATTATAGATAATGAAGCTCCTATTAGTAGAAAACTGTTAATGCACAAGGTTCTGAATGGGTGGAATATATCAAGAAGTGGTGCAAGAGTAGAGGGCATTTTCCAATCTGTTATAGAGAATATTGAAAAGAAAGAAACTAATGATGATGAAAGAATATTCTATTGGAAAATGGACCAGTTACCTGAAAAATATAACTATTATCGTGTCGAAGATGCGGAAGGTAATAAACGCGCCATGGATGATGTTCCATCTCACGAAATTATCAATGCAATAATTGAAGTATTGGAGGAACAGATAAGTATTGGAGATAAGACTTTAGTGCGTGAAGTTGCCAAAAAGTTTGGATATTCAAGATTGGGAAATGTAATTGAAAACTCTATTAAATTTGCCATTGAATATGGAATTAATACAGAAATATTAATTAAAATGGAAAATGGAAATTTAAAGCTTAACGAGAATAAAATTGCTTCTAAATTTTCAAATGATTAAAAATAAAAGGAATGTTGACTAATATACCAACATTCCTTTTTTACTATATAGAAAACAGACTCACTAAAAACTTGACTTTCAGAAAGTCTGTTTCATATCTATGTAATTATCCAATAACTTGCTTTGCTATATCTACAGACTGCTTTGCGTCTTTAGAATAGAAGTCAGCACCAATTTTTTCAGCATATTCAGGTGTTAAAACAGCACCACCAACCATTATTTTACAGTTGAGGTTGTTTTCTTTTATAAGTTTTATTGTATCTTCCATTGAACCAAGAGTAGTTGTCATAAGGGCACTAAGACCTACAAGCTGGCAATCGTGTTCTTTTATGGCATCGACTACAGCCTGATATTCAACATCTTTTCCTAAGTCAGTAACTGTGTAACCATAGTTTTCAAGAAGTACCTTTACAATGTTTTTACCTATATCGTGGACATCGCCTTTAACTGTAGCAACAACGATATTTCCCTTACTAACAGGGGTATTATTTCCATTTGCTAAATGATTTTTGATTACTTCAAAAGCCTCCTGAGCCACACCGGCTGAAAGAATAAGCTGAGGTAAGAATATCTTGCCTGATTCAAAATCAGCACCAGTTTTATCAAGAGCAGGAACAACAATTTCATTTACAATTTCCATAGGGTCAGTTGTTTCTAAAAGTTTTTCTGTAATTTTTTTAGCATCGCCTTTAAGACCTTTTTCGATAGCATAGTCGAGAGTACAATCTTCAGCAGATACCTTTTCTGTCTTAGGTGCTTGTGCGTTGTCATTACCATAGGCTTCAATATATTCTACTGAGTTTACATCATAGTTTGCTAATAATCTGTAAGCTCTTACTGCACCAGTCATAGAATCAATATTAGGGTTAATAATAGGTAAATCAAGACCACTATGAAGTGCCATTGCAAGGAAATTGCAATTTACAAGACCTCTGTTAGGTAAACCAAATGAAATATTAGATACACCAAGTACAGTATGAAGACCTAACTGTGTTTTAACCATATTAACTGCCTTTAATGTTTCCATTACTGCAGCCTGTTCAGCTGATGCTGTAAGAGTAAGACAGTCGATGAAGATATTTTCTTTCGGAATACCAATTTCTAAGGCTCTGTTCATTATCTTCTTTGCTATTTCAAATCTTTTTTCTGCTTTTGGAGGAATACCGTCTTTATCAAGTGTAAGACCAACAACGGCAGCACCATATTTCTTAACGATAGGTAACACATTCTTTAGTGATTCTTCTTCACCGTTTACTGAATTTACTATCGCTTTACCGTTATACACTCTTAAAGCAGCTTCAAGAACTTCTGGGATAGTTGAGTCCAACTGTAATGGGAGGTTTGTAACACCCTGTAATGCCTTTACAGTTTTAATCATCATTTCTTTTTCGTCAATTCCTGGAAGACCTACATTTACATCAAGAATTTCAGCACCACCTTGTGCTTGTTCAATAGCCTGTCCTAAAATGTAGTCAAGGTCGTTATTCTTTAATGCTTCTTTAAAACGCTTTTTACCAGTAGGGTTAATTCTTTCGCCAATGATTCTAGGCTGATTTATCACTACTGTTTTACTAGAAGAACAAACGGCAGATGGTATTTCTTTTTTCTCTACATTAGGATGAATTGTGCTTAATTTCTTTATTGTAGCCTTTATGTATTCTGGATTTGTACCACAGCAACCACCAACAACTCTAATACCGTAATTAGCCATATCTGCTACATATGATGCAAATTCTTCTGGAGTAATATCATATGTATTTGTAATAGGGTCAGGTAAACCAGCATTTGGCTTTACAACTAAAGGAAGATTAGTCCATTTAGAAAGCTCTCCTATAATAGGCAAGAGTTCCTTTGGACCAAGAGAACAATTTAAACCTATGGCAGAAACGCCAAGACCATTTAATGTAATAGCCATTGATGGAATGTCGCAACCAGTAAATGTTCTTCTGTTTTCTTCAAAAGTCATAGTTACAATAATAGGCTTGTCTGAATTTTCTCTAGCAGCAAGAACGGCAGCCTTAACTTCGTAAATATCTGTCATTGTTTCAAAAACAATAATATCAGCATCACTACCGGCAATAATCTGTTCCTTAAAAATATCATAGGCTTCTTCAAAAGTAAGACTACCAGTAGGTTCTAAAAGCTGACCAATAGGACCAATATCTAAAGCTACAAGACCATTGTAGTCCTTGCAAGCCTCTTTAGCATTTTTTACAGCAGCTTTTATAATTTCTGTTGGGCTGTAAGGGCAATCTTTTAATTTGTATGAATTAGCACCGAAAGTATTTGCGTAAACAACCTGTGAACCTGCTTCAAGATAGGCTTTATGAATACCTATAATTTTTTCTGGTTCAGTTATACTTAATACTTCAGGAATACTACCTAATTTTAGACCTTGTGCCTGTAACATAGTACCCATAGCACCGTCTAAGAAAATATAATCTTTTTCTAATAATTTATTAAAATCCACAATGTGTTCCTCCTTTTCTGAATTGGCAAGTTTTATTCATATTGCAGTATGCACAACCTCTGCGTTGTTTAGGTATAGGTTCTTTTGATAAGCCAATTATAGCTGTAACAGATTTTCTAGGCAATAAAATACCGCCTTCATTTACAGTAAGACCAATTCTTTTTTCAGCATCAGTTACCCTTACAAATTCTCTTTGTATAGTTATTGGTAAATCTCCATATCCAGGTGAAAATCGCCAAGTCATAAAATTGTCTTTGCTTATTTTTTCTCTTATTTCTTTTTCAGCTGTGTCACAAACTTGTTCTATGGCTGTACTCGCCATACTATCTAATATTAAAGCTGATGTCATATCATTTACTTGATGCTCTGATATAACTTTATCTGCACCCATTGAGAGAGTAGCAGAAAGTAATATAACACCATAACAGCCATTTAGGTGATTTAAAATAGAATTTCCAGTTAATACTAAACTTGTGTTTTCAACTTGAATAGTATCATTGATTTTTCTAATAGGAAAAAATTTATATATAAATCTAGGTTCAATAGCTTTTAAAAGTTCATTTTCACATTTATCTAAAATGGGAGTTAGATTATCTATGTTTATGTTATCTTTATAACCAAGATACCTTAAAGCCTCATCTCGGTTAATCGAAGTAATTTTCAATATACGCACCTCCGCCAAATTAGCTTTTATTATACCATATTTAATAGGTATGGTAAATAAATTTTGTATTTTTTTAATTTATGTGGTAAAATAAATACAAATTTATGAATGGTTTTAGTTAAGGAGAAAATTAAATGGATGTAGGTTATTTAGGACCAGAAGGTACTTTTACTGAAGAAGCCACGCTTTTATTGGCTAATGGCGAAAATACAGTACCTTATCATAACTTTTATGAAGTTTTGCATGCAGTAGATGACGGAAAAATAGATTCAGCAGTTGTACCAGTTGAAAATGTAATAGAGGGTATAGTTAATGCAACTGTAGATGAATTAATTTTTTCAGTAAATTTACATATAAATGAAATGCTTATTTTACCTATTAATCAAAATTTAATAGTAAAAAAAGGTACAAAGCTAGAGGATATAAAGGAAGTTATTTCTCATCCTCATGCAATACCACAATGTAAAAATTTCCTGAATGAATATTTGCCAGATGTTCCAAGAACAACAGCAAGCTCTACGGCAGAAGCAATAAGAATGGTTTCTTTGTCTGAACAAAGTATAGCAGGTATAGGAAATAAGAGGGCGGCAGAACTTTATGGTTTGGAAGTTTTAGAGGAATGTATACAGGATAATAAAAATAATTTTACACAGTTTGTTAGAGTATCAAAAACTCCAAATAGCGATAATAAAGATGCAAAAGTCTGTACCTTAACTTTTTCAACACCTAATAAACCAGGGGAGTTGTTTAGGGTAATGGAAATATTCTCTGTGTATAATTTGAATATGTCAAAAATATCATCAAGACCAATGAAAGAAAAACCAATGGAATATGTTTTTATGGTTGATGTAGATATTGATAATAATTTAGAAGATATAGAAAATGCCATAAAGTTAATAAAAAGAAAAACATCTTTTTATAAAAACTTAGGTTTCTATCCTGTGCGTGACTTGAGATTGCAAAAATAATATATATATGCTATAATGTGACTTATCACAAAGGCGAAGTCTTTGAGATAAGTCAACGAAAGTTTTTGGAACAAAAACTTGA